>Ga0066850_10000096_pt1 | contig 45047 bp, 46 predicted proteins | sample ETNtaG_4_FD_67282 | JGI IMG/M metagenome (GOLD analysis project Ga0066850, IMG submission 67282) | Marine microbial and viral communities from oxygen minimum zone, Eastern Pacific Ocean - ETNP201406SV67 | ecosystem: Environmental > Aquatic > Marine > Oceanic | place: Pacific Ocean: Eastern... | reverse complement strand
GACCACCCACGATCGAATAGCGCATCGAATTCATCTTCGAGGCTCGCTATTTCTACTCGTCGGCTTTTCAGGCCGGTAGAACCAAACTTTACCGCTAAGGAATCCACCAAATTGGGGTCCACTGATAACGACCCGCACCCTGGGCGCATTTCTGGAAGCCCATCTCCTAGATCGTCGACGCCTGTCAACGCTTGCCAGTTGGGACGACTCCAACCAACTGTTCGAGCCATCTCCTTTCCATCTTGGATGAACATCAAAGTCGGCACTGTTTCCACCTCGTAATGCCAAGACACTTCTAGCTCTTGATCGTGGATTCGTGTTTCAACTGTTTCTGGAAAATTGGGGTCATCCTGGGTGTAGATCGTCACCCCGGGGCCTCGTTCAGATAGCTGTTCGAGAACCGGGACTATATCCAGACACGTTGGGCAGTCGCGTTTAACAACCGCTACGAGACCATCAGGCAAAGAGGGACGATCGACATTGAGAGCATCAGAGACCATGTCAGAACTCTAGGCGTCTTGGAAGCTCACGATCCTGGCAAACGAGGCTGCTTCCAGAGAGGCTCCCCCAACTAGCGCTCCGTCGATATCTTTCATAGACATCAATTCAGCTGCATTCGACGCGTTTACAGAACCCCCGTACTGGATACGAACTTTCATCCCTGCCGGCTTGTGCATTGCAGTAACGACGCCTCTGATATGAGCACACATAAGTTGGGCGTCCTCTGCCGAAGCGGTCTTTCCAGTTCCGATAGCCCATACTGGCTCATACGCTATGACAAGTTCGTTCAACTGGTCTTTGCTGAGATCGGCCAGGCTTCCTCTCACCTGTCTCTCAACAACTGATTCGGCCTCTCCGCTCTCTCGTTCTTCTAGGGTCTCCCCCACACACACGATCGGCGTCATGTGATGAGCGAAGACTGACTTAGCTTTCGCTGCAATTGTTTCGTTAGTCTCGCCATAGAGTCCCCGTCGTTCACTGTGGCCAATAATCACCAAATGAACTTCGAGTTTTTGCAGCATCGCTGGCGAAACTTCACCTGTAAATGCCCCCGATGCCTCGGAATGACAGTTCTGCGCACCGAGACGGAAGTGCATCCTGTCGGCATCAATCACAGTTTGGATTGATCGGAGGTCGGTATAAGGCGGGTGAATGGAAACCTCGACTGCGTCGTAATCATGATTTCTAAGCTCATAGCTCAGCTTTTGCACCATTTGTATCGCTTCAAAATGGTTGAGATTCATCTTCCAATTACCTGAAATCAACGGTATACGAGACATTTTGGTTCCTTATTTCCTGAGGGCTGCAAGCCCTGGAAGGTCGCCCAGTTCAAGAAATTCAAGGCTGGCACCTCCACCTGTACTGATGTGGTCCATGTAAGGCGTGAGGCCAACTTCTGCGACTGCCGCAGCGCTATCTCCTCCGCCAACCACCGAGAATGCGCGGCTATCGGCCAAGGCCTGAGCGACAGCTCTGGTTCCAGCGGCAAAACGGGCATCTTCGAACAGTCCCATTGGTCCATTCCAGAAAACGGTTTTGGCCTCGTGGACAGCGTCGCCAAATTCTGCGGCGGTGCCTGGCCCGATATCAAGTCCCTTCCACCCATCAGGGATCGAACGGCCCATCTGTCGAACTTCCCCATTATCGCTACCGATGTCCCCCTCAGGGCTTAGCGCAGTGATGTCGCTCGGTAAAAGAATTGATGCACCGGAGTCAAGAATTCTCTGACAGGCTTCCACTTGATCGTCCTCACACAACGAATCCCCAACGTTGTGACCCATCGCCTTAAGGAAGGTGAAACACATGCCCCCACCGATGAGTAACCGATCAACAACCTCCAGGAGAGCTTCGATCACTCCAAGTTTGTCGCTAACTTTTGCCCCGCCGAGCACCGCCAGAAGCGGTCGTTGTGGTGATAGCCGCATCTCTCCAAGAACTTCGATTTCTCTTCCTAACAACCGTCCCGCTGCCGCAGGGAGATGTCGAGGCGGTCCGACAACTGACGCATGTGAGCGGTGCGACACGCCGAACGCTTCGTTGACGTAACCATCAAAGGGTGCTCCGCCCGCTCCCCCTACTAAGAAATCAACGAACTCGGGGGAATTGCCTTCTTCTCCGGGATTGAACCGCAGATTCTCTAGTAATTCGACCCCGGGAGCTAATTCCTCAACTCTGCTTCTTAGGATTTCGATCGAATAACGGGGGTCCTTTTTCCCATCTGGTCGACCGAAATGAGTTCCAATAACTACTGAAGCTCCTCGATCAAGCAACCAAGACACTGTGGGCATTGCGGATCGGATCCTTAGATCATCAGCAATTTGACCATCTCGGATGGGGACGTTGAAGTCGCACCTAAGCAAGATACGTTTCGTGTCCAAACCACCTAATACAGCCTCTAGATCCTCGAGGGCAGGGATTAGAGAAGTAGTCACACCGGATTCAACCGCACGTAATGGTGACGAGATCCACTAGGCGGTTTGAGTATCCCCACTCATTGTCATACCAACCGCTGATTTTCACCAGGTTGTCCATCGTCATTGTGAGCCCAGCATCAAAGACACAACTTGATGGATCTCCAACTATGTCAGCGGAAACCAGTGGGTCTTCGCTGTAGGTGAGAATTCCTGAAAGCGGTGCAGTGGAAGCCGCAGTCGCAAACGCAGCGTTAATTTCTTCAACTGATGGGCTTGCCGCTAACACAGCTGTGAAATCAGTGATGGAACCGTCCGGGATGGGCACGCGCAATGAGGTTCCATCCAGTTTGCCGTTCATTGCCTGAAGAACAAGCCCGGTCGCACGCGCTGCCCCGGTGGAAGTTGGAATGATGTTGACTGCAGAAGCTCTGGCTCGTCTCAAATCGCTGTGAGGACCGTCCACCAGTGATTGATCACCGGTATAAGCGTGGACGGTGGTCATTAAGCCTTTTTCGACTCCAAATGCTTCATCCAGGACTTGGACCATCGGTACGAAACAGTTGGTAGTGCAGCTCGCGTTAGAAATGACCTTGTGGGAGTCCTTGTCAAATTCGTGATGGTTAACGCCGACCACAATGGTGGCATCAGCGCCATTTGCTGGGGCTGACACAATGACGAGGGGCGCTCCCGCATCCAAATGTTGTGCCGCCTTTTCTCTATCTGTGAAAATACCAGTCGATTCGATGACTACATCCACTCCTAAGTCACCCCATGGCAGGTCTCCAGGGTTACGTTCGGACAGAACCTTTAATAAGCGACCGTCAATCGAAATGCCACCGTCTACGGCAGAGATGTCGTTTGTTAGGTTGCCAAGCACGGAATCGTATTTAAGAAGGTGCGCCATTGTGGTTTGATCACCTAGGTCATTGACTGCGACGATTTCTACGTCTGCACCTTGTTTTTGGACAGCTCGAAAGAAGTTTCTACCGATACGGCCGAAGCCGTTAATACCAACCCGCACGGTCATTGGAAGGTTCGCTTTCTGGGAGGGAATAGAGACGCTTCTGAATGTCTACAGCATTGCCTTGAGCCAGTGGCGAATTGATTGACTACTTCTAGATTTCTTTCGCTTCGAGGTCTCGGTGTCGAGTCCGAAGCCGATGGCCACTTTCGCCCAAAATGCGGCCAAATTCTTCGGCGATCGCCACGCTGCGATGACGCCCGCCGGTGCAACCAAAGGCAATAGTCAAGTAGGCCTTCCCTTCATCGATGTAGGACGGAATCAAGAATTCGAAAAGTGGAAGTGTGTGTTCCAGAAAAGAAGCAGTCAAAGGCTGTTCCAAAACGTACGCCCGAACGTCTTGCTCAAGGCCGGTTCGCGGTCTCAGCTCAGGAACCCAATGGGGGTTAGGTAGAAAACGACAATCGATAACCAAGTCGGCCTCTGTAGGAACCCCGTGCTTATATCCGAAAGACATAACAGTTGTTTGCATGAATTGTTCATCATCCGCGTCGCTGAACACCTCAACCACTCGGGACTTCAATTCATGAACGATGAGGTCACCCGTATCGATCACGAGATCCGCTGCTTGTCTAATCGGTTCCAGCAACTTACGTTCTCGCTCAATTGCTTCTGTGACAGAAGCACTACTTGCGCTCAACGGATGCCGACGCCTCGTCTGGTCATATCTTCTGAGGAGCACTTCGGTCGGGGCGTCTAGAAAAATCACGTTTACGCGCGCTGTTGATGTGCCGAAATTCTCCAAGAAGCTCAAGAGGTCCTCTTGGTGTTGATGAGAACCAGCAACCAAAGCGATCCGTTTGCCTAACGAATCCGATGGAGTCAGCACCTCTGCCGCTGTCGCAAGCAAGCTAGGTGGCAAATTATCTATCACTAGCCACCCGAGGTCTTCCAATGTGTCAGCAGCCGTTGAGCGGCCAGCGCCCGACATTCCGGCCACCACGACAAAATTGGGAGAATCGGTCATTGTTAAAGGTTAGATCGCCTGCCTAGGAGAAATCACCGCTTCGCACATACGAGCACCAACAGACGAGGGATGTGTCTAGCTGCGCGATAGGCATCAGCTCGCTTGAGGAACTCCTCAGGTGGGGCTGGCTCCAGCATTCGCTCCAGCGTAAGTCCACTCTCGGTAAGCGAATTCAAATAAACGCTCAAAGGTCGATGAACGAAGGGTATTCGAACTCCCAATTCGACTTCTTCTACGGTTTCCTGCTCCACTAGGTATGGGCCGATTCTCCAGTACTGGGTGGGTGGGTCCGAGGTGTAGTCCTCCACCCAGCCGCTGTCTGGTGTCTGTAACAACGGATGATTCAATAAGAAAATAAATCTTCCCTCAGGCTTTAACACCCGAGCCACTTCCCTGATTGCATTGCCCATCTCTGTTATATGTTCAAAGACGAGACAGGCCACCGCCGCATCGAACGTTTCGCTTTTGAAGGGAAGCGCTATCGCCGATGCTTGTGCATAAAATTCGCCTACGGAACGGTCAGCGGCCTCAGATATCTGACCCCACGAAGGATCTACCCCCACAACATGAGAAGGATTAGTCGGTAACGCTCGGGCCACTTGGCCCTCACCGCATCCAACGTCAATAATTTTATCGAAGCCCGCTGTGAGGTTTGCAACTAACGGGAGTATTTGCTCTTGATATTCGGGGTCTGCGCCATCAGTGAATTCACGCTGCCACCAGCCTGCATGAGATTCCCATAAGTCTTCTCTCATGCTCGTCCCTGGACTCGCTCATGGACAGCGACCCCGACAGTATCAGGAAGCCAACTCAAAGCTAATAACTCATCGAGAGAAGCTTGTTGAACCTTGCGGACACCACCAAATTCTTTAATCAATCGCTTTCGACGTACATCTCCGAGACCAGATATGTCATCAAGGACACTTCGGGTCATTCTTTTGGTCCGAAGCTGGCGGTGGTAGGTGATAGCAAAGCGGTGACTTTCGTCACGTATGCGTTGCAGCAGATACAAAGCCTCTGAGCCGCGCGGTATCTCAATAGCAGCGCTCTTCCCCGGAACAAACACTTCCTCAAATTGTTTCGCCAATGAAGCAACAGGAATTTCGTCCTTCAACCCCAATGACTCTAGAACTCGGACGGCGACCCCAAGTTGCCCTTTGCCTCCATCCACAACTAGGAGCTGTGGCGGGTAGGCAAACTTCGTGACTTCAGTTGAAGGCAATTCTCTTTCGTCAAGGTAATTCTTAAACCGCCGGGACAGAACTTCCTCCATCGCCGCGAAGTCGTCATTGCCCTCGACATCGCGAATTTTGAATCGTCGGTACTCACTTTTGCGCGGCAGAGCATCCTCCAGAACCACCATGGAGCCAACATAATCAGTTCCTTGGAGGTGACTCATGTCGTAGCATTCGATGCGCAATGGCGCGTTAGGTAAGCCTAAATGCCGTTGCAATTCCTCGAGTGCTTTGGCTCGGCTGTTGTGGTCACTACCTCGCTTAAGTCTGTGACGCGTAAAGGACTCACGAGCATTCTTAGTTGCTGTTTCATGCAACGCTCGCTTCTCGCCTCGTTGAGGCACCCGAATCTCAACACGGGATCCTCGTTGTTGACTTAACCATTCTTCATATAAAGCCTTCCGTTGGGGCAGTGTCGGAACGAAGACGTTCTTCGGCATACCGATTGGATTTTCGTCGTGATAGAGGTCTTCAACTATTCGCGCAATCAGGTCGGGTTGCGTGACGTCCTCAACCTTGTCGACAATGGAGCCACGTTGGCCCATCACGCGACCTTTGCGAACAAAAAAGATCTGAACCGATGCCTCCAACTCGTCATCATGAACACCAATGATGTCGAAATCTTCATTTCGGGTACCAGCGATTTGCTGTTTTTCTATTGCTTTCTCAACGCTGGATAAGCGGTCTCGGTACCTTGCTGCTAATTCAAATTCCATGGAGCTGCTAGCAGACCGCATTCTGTTGTTTAAGTCTCGCAAAACTTCATCAGTGTCACCTTCAAGGAAACGGATCAAGTCGCTTACCAGATCTTCATATGCCTGCTCCCCTATTTCCCCTACACAAGGTCCAGCGCATTGCTCGATGTGAAATAGAAGACATGGTCGACCTAAGCGTTGATGCTCAGCCATCTTGTTGTCACTGCAAGTCCGAATCGGAAAAGTACGTAACAAGAGATCCAATGTTTCCCTAATCGCATATGCGTGCCCAAAGGGCCCAAAGTAACGGTTGCCTCGTTTCCTCTTGCCTCGCATCACCATCGCTCGCGGCCATTGGTCTCGTAGGGTGATCGCAAGAAATGGGTAAGACTTGTCATCGCGCAAACGCACGTTGAACCGAGGTTGGTGCCTTTGAATAAGGTTGTACTCCAACATCAGAGCATCCACTTCAGTGGCAACTTCAACCCACTCGACTGATGCTGCGGTCGAAAGCATTTGCACAGTGCGTGGATGGAGGTTCCGGGCGTCTTGGAAGTAGCTGTTCAAGCGGCTCCGCAAGCTCTTAGCCTTCCCGACATAGATAATGCGCCCAGCCTCATCTTTGAACTGGTAGCTACCTGGCTGCTCGGGAACCGAGCCAGACTCGGGGCGCAATGACATACTCAGAGGCTATTCGCGAGAAACTCTCTCAGTTCGACAGGATCGGCGCAAGGAACCGAGCTGTGTGACTTCCTGAGACTTTGGCTACCTTTTCGGGAACGCCGCTGGCTATTACGAGTCCACCGCCATCGCCTCCCTCGGGACCCATATCTATTATCCAATCGGCGGTCTTTATAACGTCGAGGTTATGTTCTATTACCACCACAGTATTGCCTTGGTCGACCAACCTGCTTAGGACTGCCAACAACCTACGAATGTCTTCGAAATGAAGGCCTGTCGTTGGTTCATCCAAAATGTATATCGTGTGTCCTGTCGGGCGTTTCGCTAATTCACTTGCAAGTTTTACCCGCTGCGCTTCGCCTCCTGAAAGGGTCGTGGCTGGTTGCCCGAGCCGAATGTAACCCAGTCCAACATCGACCAAGGTTTGCATGTGGCGCGCTATTGGAGGTTGTGCTGAGAAAAACTCTAAGGCCTCTTCACATGGCATGTTCAAGACATCTGCAATGGTCATGCCCTTAAATCGCACTTCGAGGGTTTCTCGGTTATAGCGAGCTCCTTTGCAGACCTCACATGGCACATAGACGTCCGGGAGGAAATGCATTTCAATCTTGATGGTCCCGTCCCCCGAGCAGGCTTCACACCTTCCACCTTTGACGTTAAAGCTGAACCTTCCTGGCAGGTAACCCCTCACCTTTGATTCGTTGGTTGCTGCAAAAAGCTTTCGAATGCTGTCAAAGGCTCCGGTATAGGTAGCTGGATTCGACCGAGGAGTACGGCCAATCGGCGATTGGTCAATGTCTATGACCTTGTCCAAAGCTTCCCAGCCGTCAAGAGAAGTATGCAGCCCGGGCACCTCTTTAGATTTGTAGATCCTTTGCATTAACGATTTTCGGAGGATTTCGTTAATAAGGGTGCTTTTACCTGAACCTGAAACACCAGTTATTGCTACGAAACAACCGAGCGGAATCTCAACGTCTATAGATCTCAGATTGTTTTCTCGCGCTCCGTGAATAATCAGGGATTCCCTGAGCGGCTCTCTACGTGTTGCAGGGATCTCAATTTCACGGATCCCTTTTAAATATTCCCCGGTGACGGACCCTTTAACATTTTCCAAACCTCCCACTGGGCCGCTGTAGATGATTTCGCCACCGTGTTCCCCTGCTCCGGGGCCAATATCAACCACCCAGTCCGCTTCTACGATTGTTTCTTGATCATGTTCAACCACCAGGACTGTGTTGCCCAGATCTCTTAAGTGTTGCAAGGTCTCAATTAGACGCCGGTTATCTCGTTGATGTAAGCCAATCGAAGGCTCGTCTAAGACGTACAGAACACCTTCCAGGCCGCTTCCGATTTGACTGGCGAGTCGAATTCGTTGTGCTTCTCCACCAGCGAGTGTCGCCGCCGACCTATTCAAGGTCAAATAATCCAACCCGACATCCAATAGAAAGTTCAGTCGCGCGTCGATCTCTTTAACGATGGGCGCAGCGATGATCGCCTCCCTTTCGGTAAGCGACAAGCCATCGATGATCTTGGCCGCTTCACCTATCGAAACAGAACAAAGTTCATAGATATTGTGTCCCGCTACTCGAACTGCAAGTGAAACTTCGTTGAGTCGAGCCCCGTTGCACGTACCACAAGGGACTTCCCTCATGTACCCCTCAATGCGGTCACGTGAATGATCGCTATCTGTATCGGCGTGACGACGTTGTAGGGTCGGAATCACACCCTCCCAATGGGTGGTGTAGCTCCGGCTGCGGCCGTATCTATTCCTGTAACGCACAGTAAATGTTCTGTTTTGGGGGCTTCCGTATAGCAGCATCTTTTTTTGTTTAGCTGTCAACTTGGACCAAGGCTTATCTACCGGAATATCGAATTCTTCGCCTGTCGCTCGCAATAAACGGCCGTACCATCGGCTGGCTCCCGTAGCGAAGGGAGCTATCGCTCCGTCCTCAATACTGAGGTCGGCATTGGGCACAATCAGCTCAGGATCTACTTCAAACTTTGTCCCTAACCCATCACAGGTCGTGCAAGCTCCATAGGGAGAGTTGAAGGAAAAGTTTCTTGGAGCCAGCTCCTCAAAGGAACGGCCCGTAGTCGGCGAAAATAAATGCTGACTGTATGTGAGTATCTCCGAGTCTTCGTCCTCAGGCATGAGCTCAACCCAAACGTGTCCGTCGGCCAACAACAACGAAGCTTCGATCGACTCGGTCAATCGTTGTTCTATGCCATCCCTCAGGACGAGGCGGTCAACTATCACCTCAATGTCATGATTCACATAACGGTCAAGTCGTTCTTCTGGAAGGACACTGCTTTCTGCAAGGTCAACGACCTCTCCGTCAACTCGGGCCCGTACATAACCCTGTGACGCAAGGTCTGCGAGAAGTGTGTGATACTCACCTTTTCGCCCCCTAACCACAGGGGCAAGAACTTGGAACCTTCTTTCGGCTCCTAGCGTCAGGATTCGATCAACGATTTCTTGTGGAGTCTGTCGTTGTACCACTTCGTCGGTTTCGGGATCATGCTGTATTCCTACTCTTGCGTACAGAAGCCGCAGGTAGTCGTACACCTCAGTGATTGTTCCCACCGTTGAACGCGGGTTTCGACTGGCACTTTTTTGATCAATCGAAATTGCTGGTGAAAGCCCTTCCAAGAAGTCGACGTCGGGCTTATCCATTTGGCCCAGAAACTGTCGGGCGTACGCTGAAAGAGACTCCACATAGCGTCGTTGCCCTTCAGCGTAAATTGTGTCAAACGCAAGCGAAGACTTACCGCTGCCAGATAACCCAGTGAATACGATCAGCTTGTCGCGTGGTAAATCAACATCGATGTTGCGCAGGTTGTTCTCCCTGGCTCCTCGGACGACTAGTTGATCTCCCATTGTGCTCGGAGCCTATCCCGAGCCCCCCTCCTATACAGGGGACGATGCTCCAAATCGAATCAGATTATGACCACTGATCTGAGGACCTCCCCACGTTCCATCTTGTGGAAGGCATCCTCAACCTGATCAATCCCGATTTTCTCCGACACAAACCGATCTAACTGAAGCCGGCCCTGTAGATACAGGTCAATCAGCATCGGAAAGTCTCGTGATGGCAAGCAGTCTCCGTACCACGAGCTTTTAAGTGCTCCGCCCCTGCCGAATACTTCGATGAGCGGCAAATCAATCCGCATTTCGGGGTTTGGGACCCCTACAAGTACAACCGTCCCCGCCAAATCTCGCGCGAAGAATGCCTGCTCGTAAGTAGCAGGCAAACCTATCGCTTCGATAGCCACGTCCACGCCGTTACCTTCAGTTAAGGCCCGAACTGCCTCAACCACCTGTTCGTTGGTCATACCGGCGGAGTTAATCGAGTGTGTCGCTCCGAACCCTTTCGCCCATTCAAGTTTTTGGTCATCCAAATCGATGGCAATGATGGTGCGAGCCCCGGCCAACCGAGAACCTTCAATCGCTGCGTCCCCGACACCTCCACATCCCCAAACCGCAACCGTGTCACCCCGAGTTACGCCTCCCGTATTCAGGGCTGCGCCAAGTCCAGCCATCACTCCGCAGCCAATCAGACCGGCAACTTCGGGCTCTGCGGTGTGATTGACTTTGGTCGCTTGCCCGGCTGCAACCAGGGTCTTTTCGGCGAAAGCACCAATACCTAAAGCTGGTGACAGTTCTACTCCATCAACACTCATTTTCTGTTGGGCGTTATGAGTTGAAAAGCAGTATTGCGGTCTACCTCTTAAACAGCTTCGACACTCACCGCAAACAGCTCGCCAATTGAGAATAACAAAGTCGCCCTCTTGAAGGTTTCCTACCTCGGAGCCGACTTGACTGACAATTCCCGCTGCTTCGTGACCTAACAGAAAGGGAAACTCATCATTGATTGCCCCTTCGCGGTAGTGGAGGTCCGTGTGGCAGACCCCACATGCTTGAACGTCAACCACCACTTCGCCTGGTCCTGGGTCGGGCACGCTAATTGTTTCAACAGAAACTGGAGCCCCTTTTTCTCGGGCGATGACCCCGCGCACTTCGTGTGCCATTACTATGCCCCCTTGGGCTATTTCGTCGGGCGATGACCTCATCGCCTAGCGGGAAAACTAGTCGCCAAGCCCCAGGCTCAGCCACAGTCGGTGAAAGTCTTATATCTATCAGCTACTCGCGTCCCGCAGATCGCGCCGCAGTTCCCTAATTTCGTCTCTCAGTCGCGCCGCATACTCGAAGCGAAGGTCCTCAGCTGCCTCTTCCATTTCAAGCTCTAGGGAGTGAATCAGCCGATGCAAGTCATCTTCAGGAAGTTCGGCTAAATCCTTTCGCGCTTGCTCATCGGGCCGCAATCGCCCAGAGGCCAATTTTTCTGGAACGGGCGCCCCTTCTTGCTGCCCTCGAAGAACCAGCAAAATATCTGTGACTGCCTTCCTGATTGTCTGAGGGTCAATGTCATTCTCGATGTTGTAAGCCTCTTGAAGTGCTCGTCTTCGATTAGTTTCCCCAATCGCAGTTTTCATCGAATCGGTTACGTTGTCTGCGTACATGATTACTTGCCCATCAACGTTTCGAGCTGCTCTACCGATTGTTTGGATTAACGATGTCTGGCTTCTCAGAAATCCTTCTTTGTCCGCGTCGAGTATTGCCACCAAAGAAACCTCAGGTAAGTCCAATCCTTCACGCAGAAGGTTGATCCCCACCAGCACATCAAACTCGCCTAATCGGAGATCTCTCAGGATCTCTATTCGTTCGATGGTGTCAATTTCACTGTGTAGATACCTAACTCTCACTCCCAACTCCAACAAATAGTCAGTCAGATCTTCTGACATTTTTTTTGTCAATGTTGTAACCAAGACCCTGTCCCCGCGGGCTACCGTGACCTCGATCTGCTCAATGAGGTCATCGATCTGTCCACGAGTTGGTTTGACAATTACTTCAGGGTCAACCAGACCGGTAGGTCGAATGATTTGTTCGACTACCTGATCGCTGACGTCAATCTCATACTTACCCGGGGTAGCAGAAAGAAATACGACTTGGTTCAGGCGCTCCATAACTTCGTCGAATCGCAACGGTCGATTATCGCGTGCCGAAGGGAGACGGAACCCATGTTCAACCAACGTGTCTTTACGTGATCGATCACCGGCAAATTGACCATGAAGTTGAGGCACCGCGACGTGGCTTTCGTCCACTACCAGCAGGTAATCCTCCGGAAAGAAATCAAGAAGACTGTACGGAGGTTCATCAAAGGTTCTGCCATCTAAATGCATTGAATAGTTTTCGATGCCATTGCAGTACCCGACTTCTTGGAGCATCTCTAGGTCGTATTCGGTACGCATTCGAAGCCGCTGAGCCTCTAACAATTTAGTATCTGACTCGAACGATGCCAACTGTTGCTGAAGCTCCGCTTCAATGTCGGTAATTGCACGGTGAATGGTGGCACCATCAGTGACATAGTGACTAGCTGGGAACACTGTGACTTCTTCTAGCTCTGCCAGGCGCTCTCCAGTGACGGGATCCACTTTGGCTATTCGTTCAATATCATCTCCGAATAGCTCAATGCGCACCACAAATTCTTCATATGCGGGGTGTATTTCGAGAGTGTCTCCGCGGACACGGAATTTTCCTCGGACCAGATTCAAGTCATTTCTCTCGTATTGCATGTCGATTAGCCGCCCGAGGACGTCTCTCTGGTTGTGGGTCTCCCCCACTCTCATATAGAGCATGTGCTCGAGATAAGCGTCAGGCGGGCCGAGCCCATAAATAGCCGACACTGAAGCAACAACAATCACATCCCTGCGCGTGAGTAAAGCCGCTGTCGCCGAGTGTCTGAGTCGATCGATCTCGTCGTTGATCGAGGAGTCCTTTTCTATATACGTATCAGAGGCAGGCATATACGCCTCTGGTTGGTAGTAGTCGTAATAAGACACGAAATATTCAACACGATTATCTGGGAAGAACTCCCGAAATTCGTTGGCTAACTGCGCCGCTAAAGACTTATTAGGCGCAAGGACGAGAGTGGGTCTTTGGACCTTTTCGATAGTCCACGCAATAGTCGCACTTTTCCCTGAACCAGTGATGCCCAAGAGCGTCTGAAACCGTTGCCCTGCCTCGACGCCTTCAGAAAGTCGCTGCACCGCCGTCGGCTGGTCTCCGGCGGGATCAAAATCCGAAACGACACGAAAAGGATGCGCAGCAGTTGGAGTTGGTCGCGCCTCGGAAGTCACACAAAACAGCTTAGGAACTGATTCGGTCTACAAAAGGCCCGATATGACGGATTAAAAAAATTTGCTGAACTTTAGGGATTTCTCGTTTCATTCACACTCATAGCGCGAACTATGGGTATCCTCCGCGCTGAGTGACAAACACGACCATTTAGCGTCGACACTCGCGAGGCAAATATGAGCGACGAAACTAAAGACGAAGAAACCGAAGACACGGAGCCAGATCCGGATCTCACTGATGAGGAGATGGATGGTGAAATTGAGATCGATCTAGAAGGTGACGCCCTCTTAAATGAGGACGATGACGATGACGACGACGAAAATAAAGAGATCCCAGCCGGAGCTCGTCCCAGCGCAGAAGACGACGATGAAGACGACGATGAAGACGACGAAGTTGAGGCTGACCTAGACACAATTCTCAAAGAACGACTCTCCTCAGCAGACGAAGACGATGAAGAGGAAGAGGAAGATGAGGGCGTCATAACTACGGCTGAGGGTGACCGGATACCTGGCAAACAAGAAGATGAAATTCTTTGCGAAGGTTGCTTTTTGCTCGTTAAAGAATCGCAATACGACATGCGAGACAAGATCGCTAGTTGTCCTCACTGTGGGACTCAACTAAACGTGTAGAAATTCGGTGGCCCATGAAACTCGAAGGAAAAGTCGTTGTTATAACCGGAGCTGCGAGCGGGATTGGTGCAGCATGTGCTCAAGCCTTCTCTAGTGCAGGATCCCAGGTAGCAGTAGTTGATATTGATCTTGATGGCGCCGAGCAGGTAGCTCAGTCTGTCGGCGGAATCGCTATCCACTGTGACCTTGGGGATCCATCAGCTATCAAAGAGATGGTTGACCAGGTGGAGACACGACTGGGCTCAACAGAAATCTTGTTCAATAACGCCGGCATCGGTTCCGGGTCAGGCATCTTTGATAGCCCGATTGAGGAATGGCAACGACAGTGGGATGTAAACCTAATGTCTCACGTGCACGCGGTCCGAGCTGTGCTCCCCGCAATGCTCGATCGCGGAGAAGGTTACCTACTACATACGGCCTCTATGGCCGGCATCCTCTCCTCTCATGGCAACGTCCCCTACGCCGTGAGTAAACATGCCGTTGTCGGCCTCGCTGAGTGGCTTGCGTTCACTTACGCTCACCGCGGAATTGGTGTTTCTCTACTAGCGCCCCTCGCAGTCAGGACACCGATGTTGGGTGATGCCGCCGATGGTGAATGGGCTTCGCAAGCCGGAGGACCGATAAAGGAGCCCGAGGAGGTGGCACAACAAGTCTTGGATGCTGTCGTTGAGGACCGATTCTTGGTTTTAACCGATCAGATAGCCCAAACGTGGATGGAGCGAAAGACCACAGATCCCGACAGATGGCTTCATGGAATGAGTCGCCTCCAGCAGCGCTTAGAGACAACGGACAACCCCATTCTCCCATCCGACCAGCCCTGACTACCGCCCTCTACGTCTTAGGACGTCACTGATGCCCTCAGACGGCCTCATGTGGATACCTGTCACGCTTGGTGCCACAGTTGCTCAAGTTATTCGAACATCTCGACAACACGAGCTGCGCACTTACTTAACCCCCCTGGGGGCTGCCTACGTACGATTTCTATTCGCCTGGCCGCTCGCACTTTTGTTGGTAGGGGCCACTTGGATTTTTTCTCCCCAGCAAGTTGAACTTCCAATCACGTTCACTCTCTGGGCAATATTCGCCGCTGTCGTTCAAATAACGGGAACCGTTCTCCTACTCAAAGCCTTTCGGGCGAGGGACTTTGCTATCGGTACGGTCTACTCCAAAGCGGAGGTGATCCTTGTTGCCGGAGGATCGGCTCTTTTCTTAGGTGAATCCCTTCAACCGCTCGGATGGTTCGGTGCGGCGGTAGTTCTACTTGGCGTAGTGCTTCTGGCTGCAACCTCGGGTTTAGGCGTCGCGTTGCGTCGGTGGGGTGACCCTGCTGCCTGGTACGGCATTGCTGCTGGCTTCTTTTTCGCCTTATCGGCGATAGGGATCCGTGGTGCTTCCACGTCACTTTCTGGGGGCAGCGTCTGGCATAGAACCTGCATCACCTTGTTGGCCCTGCTGACTGCTCAGACCCTGCTCCACGGGTTGGCGTTAACCGTAACCAACCGACATCAGCTCATAACAATTTGGAGGCATCGACAAATGTGTTTTCAAGTTGGGTTATTGGGTTTTGTCGGGACAACGGGCTGGATAGCGGCTATGACGCTCGCCACAGCGGCAAAGGTCAGGACCTTGGGCCAACTAGAGATTGTTGTTGCTTTTTTCATTTCATTAGTCCGGTTCAAAGAGCAACACCATTTTCGGGACTACCTCGGCAGTGTGTTGGTCTTGTCTGGAATTTTGTTAGTGGTCGGGCTTGGGTGACCACCGAAATCACTGCTGATGTCGATCTCACCCGCTCTAGTGTTCAGGAGGTTCAGGCGTGGGATCTGTCTCAGGTAGATTCATCGCCCAATCAAAAGCCAACGTGATTTGAGGTTCAAGATCGTTCAAGGCAACCGCATTATCGATTACAAAATCAGCGACCTCTAAACGTTTTTCGCGTGACACCTGGGCCTTAATCCGAGAACGGGCATCCTCCTCTGTGAATCCCCGATACTCAACTAAACGCTGTACCGATATTTCCGGGGGCGTGTCGACCACAAGAATGCCGCTCACTATGTACCTCGGAGGGCCCCCAGCAATTATTCCCTCGACAAGTAGCGGGATGTCCAGTACCAACAGGTTCTTGCTGTCTGCTTGTCCTCGGATTCGTCGTCGGATTTCCCTGTTCACCGGCGGGTGGACAATCTCGTTCAGCTTCTTCAGGGAACCCTTGTCGTTGAACACGACCTCTGCGATTGCTTGACGGTCAAGCGTCGCGTCCTGATTCAAGATGTCGCTTCCGAAATGCTTCACCATTTCGGAATAAACAATTTGTCCTGGCTGTTGAAGTTCTTTAACGATCTGATCTGCGTCTATAAGGATGGCCCCACAGTCAACGAAGCGGTCAGACACAGTGCTCTTTCCGCTACCGATGCCACCGGTTAACCCGATGACTATCACTTCGTGGCCTACGCTTCCTCTGTCGTAGGTGCTGCTTCTTCTTCAGAAACTTCCTCAGCGCTCTGTTCGTCCTGATCGGAATCTTCATACTCAGCAACTGCCTGGCGGTAGGCCTCTTCTCCGTGCTCTTCGTAGTATTCGCGCCAAGCCCGTTCCGCTTCGGATTCTTCACCTTCAACCGGAGCTTCATACTCGAATTCACCTATAAAGTTGCCCGCCTCGTCGTAGGCATGTTCGCCGAAAGCTTCTTGGTATTCGGCTGCAACTACCCCACCTTCAGCGGCTTGCTTTATCGACAAGCTAATCCTGCGTCTTTGTAGATCAAGGTCAATAATTTTGACCCATAATTCTTCACCAGGTGTGACCACTTGCTCTGGTAACTCAACGTGATGTGCTGACATTTCGGATATGTGCACTAACCCTTCGATGCCATCACCAACTTGGACAAAAGAACCAAACGGCACAAGCTTTGTAACTCGGCCATATACCAATTCTCCGACTTTGTGACCATCAGCAAATTCTTGCCATGGGTCTTGTTGAGTTGCTTTCAACGACAGCGAGATTCGTTCGCGTTCACGGTCAACTTCCAGTACCTCAACATCAACTTCGTCACCTACGGTCACCACTGAATTCGGGTGATCGACATGCTTCCATGACAACTCAGAAACATGGATAAGTCCGTCCATTCCCCCTAAGTCGACGAAAGCACCGAAGCTAACAACTGACGACACGACACCACTTCGCTTTTCTCCAGGTTGGAGGTTGTCGAGGAACTCCTCGCGCTGTTCTTTTTGTGTCTCTTCTAGCCAGGCGCGGCGAGACAACACGACGTTGTTGCGATTCTTGTCCAGCTCAATAATTTTGGCCTCAAGTTCCATACCGATGTACGGATCGAGGTCCCGTACTCGACGGAGCTCAACTAGAGAAGCAGGTACGAAGCCACGTAAACCGATATCAATGATCAGTCCACCTTTCACGACCTCTATGACAGGCCCTGAAACGACCCCATCTGCCTCTTTGATTTCCTCAATCCGGCCCCAAGCCTTCTCGTATTGTGCTCGTTTTTTGGAAAGGACTAAACGGCCGTCTTGGTCTTCCTTTTGCAAGACAAGGGCTTCTATTTCCTCTCCCAAATCGACAACTTCTGAAGGGTCAACCGCATTGCGGATTGAAAGTTCCCTGCTAGGGATGACGCCTTCGGATTTGAAACCGATATCAAGCAGAACTTCATCGCGGTCTATTCGAACGACAGTGCCTGTAACAAGGTCACCGTCTTCGAACTCAACGATCGTTCCGTCTATCGCATCGGCAAAGGACATTGTCCCAAGGTCATTTTCGACGATGGTACGAGGGATATATTCACCGGCATCAGTGAAGCTGCCGAATTCCGTGGTATCAGACACAAATTTTATGCTCTAGGTAGGCGATACGGGGTGTCAGTGGCAGAGCTCCCACCCGACACAGCGCCCAAGGCTACACGGCTTTATGGTGGAACCATCTTTCTAGACCAGTTCTAAACGTGATAACCGCAAAAAGGTTAACGACGGCGCGCCAACAAGAGAAGCTCTGCATGTTCAAGGTCGAGTGCATTGGCGGCCCAATCTTCTCCTGAATGGACGCTTCGGACTGTCAAAGGTTCGAGACCAACCGCCTGAGCCATGAGCCATAGCTCGCGGGGAGTAAAACATGTGGTCCACAGATCTGCGGTGGTTGTATGTCCTTGAGGGTCTTTAATCTCCGTGATTTCATGGCGTGTTCCCGTCATCAAATCAAACTCGCTTAGATCACTTTCAGCGTGCGCCACTTGGAAATACGCTGAGAACGCGGCCAATAACATCCGACGGCCAGGCTTTAGTGCTTGCGCCATACCGCTGATCACGGATTGATCACCTATGAGATTTACCTGATCTAACGCAGCTGGCCCACCTTGGAGTCCAAAAGCGCCCTCACAAAGCGAAATCACTCCGTCGAACTCTGCTTCGAAATCAAGTTTTCTCGCGTCAAGCCGCTCAAAAGCTACTAATGCTTCCAGTCTTTCATCAGCCGCTGAACGATTCCCAATCTCAACAAACCGCTGCGAGATATCCACTCCCACACAGTTAATGCCTCGTCGGCCTAGTTCAAGCGAATGACGTCCGGGACCGCAACCAACATCCAAAACCCGGTCTCCAGGCTTCAGGAGCAACTGCGAAATAATGTGATCCACCTCTTGTTTCGTGTTCCGAGTAAACGAATAGCGCAGATAGGCCTCCTGCAAATGGGCAGCTATTGGCTCAAACCAATGCTCGTGGGTGCCTCCTGCATCCACCGGTCAAGCTTTCGCTTCAGCCCAGGTCGGGCCAGTCGCCAGATTGACCTCAAGTGGAACACGCAAGTCTGCCGCTCCCCTCATGCGTTCAACCGTCATTTCCTGAACGTCTTGGTACTCATCGGGATGCACTTCGATAATTACTTCATCATGGACTTGAAGGACTAGCCGACTCCGGGCTTTCATGTCAGTCAACGAACGGTCGATAGCAACGAGAGCGATCTTGAAAATATCGGCAGCCAAACCTTGGATAGGCGCGTTCATAGCTTGCCGTTCAGCAGCCTGACGAACCCTGAAGTTTGACGCTACAAGATCAGGTATCGGGCGCCGACGCCCGAAGATGGTTTCGGTGTACCCAATTTCCTTAGTTCTTGCAACTACATCATCCATAAACGAGCGGACCGCAGGGAAAGCCTCGAAATATGAGTCAAGAATCTCCGATGCCTCGCTCGTATCGATACCTAGGCGTTGACCTAATCCATAGGCTTCCATTCCATAGGCAAGGCCGTAACTCACCATCTTCGCTCGGGAGCGTTGCTCAACGGTCACCTTTTCCGGATCAACGTCAAAAATCGAGGCAGCAGTGGCATTGTGGATGTCTTGGCCTGATTCGAATGCATGGATCAAACCCGGATCTTCAGCGAGGTGAGCGATAACTCTCAATTCTATCTGGTTGTAATCGGCCACCAGAAATTCGTACCCATCCTGTGGGATAAATGCCTTCCGAAATTCCCTCCCTAGAGGTGTTCGCACCGGAATGTTGTGCAGATTTGGGTCCTCCGAGCTAAGGCGGCCGGTCCGTGCGACAGTCTGATTGAAGGTTGCTCTAATGCGACCATCGTTGTCAGTGACTTCAAGCAGGCCTTGCCCGTAGGTTGACCGTAGCTTTTCGACTTCACGGTATTGGAGGAGCAGATCAACTACTTGATGTTGGTCACGAATCTTCTCTAAGGAAGCTGCATCCGTTGAATACCCAGTTTTGGTCTTCTTCTGCGGAGTCAGCCCCAACTCGTCGAACAACACTTCTCGTAGTTGTTTCGTTGAGTTGACATTAAATTCGCGTCCGGCGAGACCATGGATCGCGGCTTCGAGTCGTTGGACTTCGCTAACCAAATGGTCGCGCATTCGAGTTAATTCCTTAACGTCAACACCTACCCCAATATCCTCCATCCGAGACAGGACCGAAATGAGCGGCCTTTCGAGCTCTTCGTAAAGCCATGTCATTGAACGTTCATCTATGAGTTCCAGCATCGCGGGAGCCAAACGACTTACCGCCAGTGCGTCTCTAGCGATATCAAGAAATAGATCTTGTCCTTCGCCCCCCAGGTCAAGTTGTCCAGCAGCCACTGTTTCGTTGCGGACAACTTCGTTCCTGCAATATCGAGTCAACAAATTGTCGAGGACGTATCTCCCTCCAGTTGGATCGAGTAGATATGCAGCGATGGCTGTATCCACACGCAGACCCTCTCCAACTAAACCAAGCTGACGAAGACCGCGAGTGAGCTCTTTTGCATTATGAGCGTCAAAGCCAATGCCTTCGTCGGCAACAAAGCTAGTTAGGGAAGTCAAAACCTCGGGATCTTGCAGCAAGTCGTGTTCGATCACTAACACTTCCGCCGTCTCAGCGTTTTCCAGTACAGCAAGCGCTATTAAGGACCCATCGTCGTCGGCGAGCCATCCAAGCGATAAAGGTTGCCCTTGTTTTTTGAGCGACGTCAAGACAGCTACAACTTGTGCTGGAGCAGCGGCATGGACCAACTCTGCTTCCAGCACAGTGGTGTGAGAGTCAAGTACCGGAAGTGAACCTTCCAAGATTTCGCTCAGCCGTTCGTACAAAGAGCTGAACTCTAAGAGTTCGAAAAGGCGCTTCACTTCCTTAACATCGACGACCCCCCATTCAACGGAGCCTTTATCGAAATCAACCGGGGCGTCCGTTCGAAGAACCATCGCGTCGACATTTCTTCTTGCCCGATCTTCGAACTCCGTCAGATTCTGGCGCAACTTGGGTGTTTGCTCGTCGGCATGTTCGAAGATTCCATCTAGGTCTCCGTATGTATTGATCAGCTTGGCCGCAGTCTTCTCTCCGACTCCGGGTACCCCCGGAAGATTGTCTGATGGGTCTCCCCGAAGCGCTGCATACTGCGGGTAAACAGCCGGGGTGACACCCGTCCTATCCACAATGCCCGCTTCGTCGTAGAGGGCGTAATCGCTAACACCTCTTCGGTTATAAAGGACCTTGATAAAGGGATCGCGAACCATCTGATAGATGTCTCGATCTCCGGTCACGATGATCGCCTCATCACCTGCCTCTGCTATTTCTGTGGCGATGGTGGCCAACACGTCATCAGCCTCAAAGCCAACTAGATCGACAGCTGGGACGTTCAGCGCATCTAGGACCTCTCGAACTAGTCCGAATTGCTGGATCAACAGCTCCGGCGTCGGGTCGCGTTGAGCCTTATATTCAGGCAGCATTTCATGACGAAAGGTCGGTTCGGGGCGGTCAAAGGCGACCACCACACCGTCAGGGTCTTGATCTTTAATCAAATTAAGGAGCATCGATGTGAAGCCAAACACGGCGTTCGTCACCTGACCTGATGCTGTCGCCATATCTGTCGGTAACGCGAAGAACGCCCTATAAGTCAGAGAATTACCGTCGAGCAAAAGAACTTTGGCCACATCGCCAACCCTAGGCCCCCAAAGACTTCGAGCGGATGACCTTACGATCCACAAGCTAAGCGGAGTAACTAAGGAATGAGATCTCCGGAAATGATCCGATTAGCAATATCGAACATGGAGGACCGTTCGCTCATCGCAGTCTTCTGAACGAATGCGAATGCATCAGCCTCCGATAAGCCGTGCCCATCCATGAGTACCCCTTTAGCCCGATCCACAGCTTTTCTCGCTTCAAGCTTTTCTTCTAACTCACGTACTGTGGCATCGAGTTGCAAAATTTCTTCGAATCGGCCCAACGCCACTTCAATTGCAGATACAAGCTCTTCTCGCTGAAATGGTTTAACCAAGTAGGACAAAACTCCAGCATCTCGAGCTTCTTCTATTAGATGCCGTTGACTGAAGGCTGTAAGAATTACTACGGCTGCCTTACGTCCGGCGGAAACCTCTCTGGCTGCCGCCAAACCATCCATTCCAGGCATCTTGATGTCGAAAACGCAGAGGTCTGGCGAATGCTCTTCAACCATTTGAACAGCCTCGTCGCCACGGCCTGTTTCGCCAACTACAAGATAGCCCTCATCTTCCAACATCTCCCGCAGATCGAGCCTGATAATCGCTTCGTCTTCTGCGATGACAACGCGTTTCGACAACGGATTCCTCTTGCATCGGGAGGCAAAGAGCCTCAGGTGTACGCCTCATAACCCTAGCGAATTGCAGCAAAGTCTCTCCGCTCAGGTGCTCGTCAATTCAATCGACCACTAATCCGGTCGAGTAACGAATCTTGTTGCCCTTCCAACTGATCGAGACGAGCAACCAACTTGTTGCGCTGTTGACCGATCACCTCGAGATGTCGGGCCGCTCGTTGGTGCGTTCTTTCAGAAATTGGTGTCTCAGACACCAAAGCGTAGATTCTCGCTGTTTCCGCTTCATCAGAAAAATGGGCAACCTGTTCTTCGAGTAACACCAATTCGGCTCGCAAACTAGTTATTTGCTCGCTCGTTCGACGGAGTTGCCGTTCTACAGTCCTGATTGACATGGGGCAAAAAATCTAGCCGACAAAACCACCGTTTCCACACGAAAGTCCTAGGGCTTCTTCCCGACGCACCGCGCGAGGATGCCTGGCACAAAATCCGTAACTTCAACATCGACAAATCCTGCCGACCTGAAATAGCTTTCACACTCCTCACGAGTATGGGCCCGCCCTTCGCTTCCACAGATCAACTCATTCATGCCCCACATGGCAGCATCTACCGGGCCCTTCCGGTCATCATCAAGCATCTCTCCAATAAGGTGCATTTCCCCGCCAGCTTCCAAAGCGCGAAAAGCTCTCGCTACGACACCTCCAATGACCTCTCCATCGTAAATAGGCAAATTGCTAGCCATTACGACTACATCAACCGGTGAAGGAAACTCTCCTTCAGTGAAATCGGCACCTATCGTTGTAACCCGATCCGCAACATCGGCATCGTGGATGTATTCCTGGGTTGCTACTACTACCGGTGGCAGGTCCAACACTGTTGCCTTAAGTCCTTCGAACTGTTCTACGGAAGTAATGCTGTAAGCGCCTGACCCGCCACCTAGGTCGAGTAAGTGCTTACGGTCAGATAAATCAACCGTTCGCACGAAGCGCCTCGCAGCACCAAATCCAATACTTGATGTCGCTTGGTGGTATTTACGCGCTGAGGAAACGGTTAACTCGTCGTACATACCTAGTTTGGTTGAATCTGGTTCCTGCATCTTTTGGGTCATCTGAAACCAGCCCGAGACATCAGGTCGAGTGAACATCATCCAAGGACCCGCGTACCGTTCTCTACCCTCTACCAAATAAGCCTCAACATCAGGCGCATTGCACAGCTGGTCGCCCTCCCAATCAAGCAGTTCGAGGCTCAAAGCGCATGAAACAAGCCTGTCTACGTCCACCGGTCGCAGCCCGGTCGCCTTTGCTAGGGCTTCTTCTGTCTTACATCCGTTACTCACCTGAGTAAATAGACCAACGTCAAGGGCGGTATACAACACCGCCGATGCCGTGTAGGCCCTTGCCATCTCTTGTAGTCGAGTGGTGTCTATTCGGTTGCTCATTTTTGTATTACCTCAACTATTGCGATTCTGATGTATCCGAAATATGAAAATAGTCCGGTTTACCCAAGGCCCAATATTCTCCCCACACCTGCTCCCCTCCTGCCACGTGAAAGGTTTCTCCCGTGACGAAGGAAGCCATCGCAGGGGAACCGAGAAAAGCCACAGCCTGGGCGACGTCTTGAACATCACCTAATCGTCGCTGAGGATTATGATCGAAGGAAGGACGGGCTTCATTTGGGTAATTGATCAAACCTGGACTTCGCACCACACCAACTGCGACTGTGTTAATCCGTATTTGATGAGGCGCCCATTCCACACTCAACGACGCCGATAGCCCCTCCGACCCGGCTCGTGCGGCAGCCGTATGAGGTATACCAACAGAAGCTCGTCCCGTAATTGTTCCTATGTTCACGATCGAACCTGCATGCTCTCGCTCGATCCACGACTGTGCTGCTTTTTGCATGACATACCAGGGGCCATAGAGGTTTGTCTCAACCACAGCAGCCCATCCTTTTGGCGAGATGTCCACCGCAGGCGCTGCAAACTGGCCACCCGCATTGTTGACAACTAAATCCAACCTCCCACATTCCTTCCAGACTTCGTCTACCAACACCGAGACTTGCTCGGGGTCACGCACGTTGGCCGGAACAGTCAAAATCTCGACGTCGTTGCGTCCGAATGATTTACGAAGTTCCTTCAACTTGGATTCGTCTCGGCCACATGTCACCACCCGAGCTCCAAGCCGGCTCAAAAGCATGCAGATTGCTCGACCTATACCTCCCGCGCCCCCAGTGACAAGGGCTACCTGCCCCTCGTAAAGGTCTTCGCGAAAGCCGTTGGCAAGCGACGCGAGGTCATCGTCGCTCCAAGAGGAGTAAGGATCTGATGTCATCAGCAGAAACCTTATTCGCTCTGTCGCTTTTTCTTCCGAATTACACCACTCATGACCTCATCCACCTTCGACGGAAAATGTGGAGAATCGGTCCGAGCACTGATTTGATAGCACTAACACTGCTGTCAAATAGTTGGAATTAACAAGGGGCCACCCCCTATGAGGAGACCCTGAAACCAATCCTTCAATGACCACGTGACAAGGATTAGTTTTGAACTTTGTGCCCGGAGCGGGAGTTGAACCCGCACGCCCGTGAGGGCAGAGGATTTTGAATCCTCCGTGTCTGCCATTCCACCACCCGGGCGGCAATCGCTGAGGTTACATGTCAAAACAGGTATTTCTAAAGGTTCTTTAGTCAGATTGCCTTCATTCCCACCTAGTCATCGATGTTTCACGTACCCTCTACCTTCACCCATGGTCCTTAAGTTTCGCATGACCATGTGAAACCTTTCGGACCACAGTGCGGTCCAACCCACAAGAAGGTGACTGCATAGGGAGGCTGCGTGCTGGCATTCACATTTCCTGGTCAAGGCTCACAAAAACCCGGCATGGGTTCAGAATGGGTTGAGCATGAGAGCTGGGAACTAGTAGACGAAGCATCTGAGGCGTGTGGACGCGACATAGGTCAGCTCCTGCTAGACGCCGACGCCAACGAACTGAAACAAACGCGAAATAGCCAATTAACGACCTTCGTTCTCAGCATGGTGGTTCTAGACGCCGTCGAGCGTACTGGTGTTGTTCCTAATCTCGCAGCTGGCCACTCCTTGGGCGAATACAGCGCTCTTTGCGCTAGCGGTGCCCTATCTTTCGAAGATGCGGTCCGATTAGTCGCAGAACGTGGCGAAGCAATGCAAATAGCAGCTGACGAGCAAGACGGCACTATGGCTGCTGTCCTCGGCTTAGATGACGATCTTGTGGTCACTGCCTGCGCAAGGGTAGATGGAGATGTTTGGGTAGCGAACTACAACGCCCCAGGCCAGATCGTGATTGCTGGTTCTCCTGGTGCAGTCGCTGATGCCAGCGATAAGGCCAAGGAATTGGGTGCTAAAAGAGCCATGGCTCTCCCAGTTGGAGGCGCGTTCCATACTCCATTCATGGCACCGGCTAGAGACCGGTTACGTAAAGCGTTAGCTGAGGTTGAGGTAAGAGCGCCTGCAATACCGGTGGTGGCCAACGTCGACGCGACGGCTAGAGAGGACGCTGAAGAGTGGCCGCAGCTTCTAGCTAGCCAGCTCTGTAGCCCTGTTCAGTGGAGACAAAGTCTTTACACGCTGCAAGAATTGGGGTGCTCTACCTTCGTTGAGTTAGGCCCTGGGACCGTTCTCACCGGTATGGCAAAGCGCACGTTGAAAGAGGCAAACACCCTGTCAGTCGGAACTCCCGAGGACGTGGACGTTTTGTTGACCACCGTCACCGATCTGGGGTCTTCTGGGCAATCTGGTAACGGAGCGGGGGAACATCTTTACGTAACTGAGCGCCTAGTTGTGAGTCCTTGCGCTGGAGTCTTCGCCCCGAAACAAGGCATCAGCGGTGACCAACCGATTAACGTCGGCGATGTGGTGGGATGGGTTGCCGAAGAGGAAGTACGATCACCTTTCGCCGGAATTCTTATGGAGTTCATGGCCCTAGAAAACGAACGTGTAACAGCCAGACAACCAATCGCTTGGCTACGGACGAGGTAGGTCGCCGCCGATGACTTCAACAACCACACCCGGAGCACGGATGCTTGCCGTTGGTACTGCTCTCCCAGACAAAGTCCTCACTAACCACGATCTGGAACAGATGGTTGACACCAGTCATCAATGGATTGTTGAACGCTCTGGAATTCATGAACGTCGCATTGGCGGTACGACATCTGGCCTGGCCGCTGAAGCCGCCCAAATAGCAATAGAACGTTCAGGTGTTGACCCCGCAACTATCGATTTGCTTATCCTCGCCACCACCAGCCCCGACCGACAAGTACCTGCTACCGCCTCGACAGTCCAAGAACTACTCGGACTCCAGTGTGGAGCGATGGACTTAAACGCCGCGTGTTCGGGATTCGTGTATGGCCTTATCGCCGCTCATGGCTTCATCCAGATGGGGCACAGCCGAGTCTTGGTGATAGGTGCCGAGACGCTGTCACGTCTGACGGACTGGACAGACCGAAGCACCTGCATACTGTTCGCCGATGGAGCAGGAGCAGCCATAATAGAGCGAACTGATGGTCCAGGAGACCTCCACGGTTGGCATGTCGATAGCAATGGAGCCTTGGAAGATGCCCTCTTTTGCGACTTCGATGGCAAGATCGAAATGGCTGGTCAGGCAATCTTCAAGAATGCAGTATTGGCGATGGAAAACGCTGCCAAGAAATCGCTTGAAATGGCGAACCTCTCACCCGACGCGATCGATCTAGTAGTGCCTCATCAAGCCAATGTTCGAATCGTTGAAGCATCCTGTAAGCGCCTGGGAATTCCCTATGAGAAAACGTCCATGGTCATTCATAGGACAGGCAATACTTCCTCTGCCTCGATCCCTCTAGCACTTGAAGATGCCTGGACACAAGGTCGAATCACTCCAGGAGACAACCTTCTTCTGGTCGGATTTGGGGCCGGCATGACCTCTGCCGCCGCGGTCATCACATGGGATGGCGTATGACAACAGCTAGAACAGTGCTTGTCACGGGCGGCAACAGAGGCATTGGGCTCGCCTCAGCACGACTGTTAGCAGACCAAGGTCATCGCGTAGCAATAACAGCTCGAAATCCCGAAATGGTAGACGACCGAATTCTGTCAATTCCCTGCGATCAAACAGACCCAACAGCTATTGAAAGTGCATTTGAACAGATCGAATCCGAACTCGGCTCTGTCGAGGTTCTGATTGCCAACGCGGGCATTACCCGCGACCAACTACTTCTTCGGATGTCCGACGACGATTTTTCGGAAGTTATCGACACCAACCTCAAAGGGTCATACCGCATGGCTCGAAGAGCTACCAGGACCATGCTCAGGGCGCGTTGGGGGCGGCTAATTTTCATTTCCTCAGTCGTCGGAATGTCAGGTTCTGCTGGCCAAGTCAACTATGCCGCCAGCAAAGCTGGTCTAATAGGAATGGCTAGGTCTATGGCTCGGGAGCTGGGTTCGCGAAGCATCACTGCAAACATCGTTTCCCCCGGGCCAGTAGCGACAGAAATGTTCGCTTCTTTAACTGAAGAACAACAGTCTGCAATCACAGGACAAGTCCCTTTGGGGAGAGTTGGTCAGCCCGAGGAAATAGCCGAAATGGTTGCCTTCCTAGCCTCAGAGTCCGCCGCCTACATAACAGGTGCCGTAATACCGATTGATGGTGGACTTGGCATGGGGCATTGACCCAAACCATCTACACTTCGCATTGTCCAATGACACAAGGAACACCTCAATGAGTGACAACTTCGAGCGATTCAAAAACTGTGCCGTGGAGGTACTTGCAGTGGACGCGTCCGCTGTCACCACCGAAGCAAACTTTGCTGATGATCTTGACGCAGACAGCCTAGATTTAGTCGAGCTGGTAATGGCCCTTGAAGAAGAATTTGACATTACTGTCGAAGAAGAAGAACTGTCCGACGTGGCCACCGTCGGCGATGCTGTTGCTTTGGTTGAGTCAAAACTGTGAGTGAAAGGCGCAGGGTAGCAATTGTCGGCCTGGGGGTCGTTTCCTGCGCCGGCACGGGACTAGAAGCTTTTTGGCAGGGACTAAACGCCCTCGCTCCCGAAGGTGAGCGGCGCATTCACGATTTTGACCCGCTTGCCTACTACGACAACCCAAAAGAAGCTCGAAGAGCGGACCGCTCTCAACAAATGGCTACGGCAAGCGCCTCAATGGCTATTGAGGACGCCGGTGAACTAACTTCCGATCCGGCGCGATGCGGCGTCATCTACGCGACCGGAGTTGGAGGACTGCAAACGTTCGAGGAACAAGTGCTGGTCCATGACCGCAAGGGTGCCCGCAGGGTTTCCCCTTTCATGGTTCCGATGATCATGCCAAACGCACCGGGAGCGGCAATTTCAATGCGTTTTGGCCTTCAGGGACCAAACGAGACCATCACCACTGCCTGCGCTGCAAGCACCCACGCAATTGGCTACGCCACACGGCTCATCCAAATGGGATATGCGGATGTAATCGTCTCTGGCGGAGCAGAATCAGTCATGTCGCCCGTAGGCATGGCTGGGTTCCAAAATATGACGGCATTATCGTCATCTGGTCAATCAATGCCCTTTGACAGAGACCGAGATGGCTTCATGATGACCGAAGGCTCGGCGACTCTAATTCTTGAAGAGATGGAATCTGCTAGAGCCCGAGGTGTTCACATCTACGGAGAAGTCTTAGGCTCAGGGTCTACAGCAGACGCCCACCACATTACTGCCCCGGCTCCTGGCGGAGACGGGGCTCTGAGGTGCATGCAGCTAGCTATCGAGGACGCCGGATTGGCATCCACTGACATTGCCGCCGTGAATGCCCACGGGACTTCGACCCCCCTCAACGATGCCGCTGAAGCTGCAGCCTTGTCGAAACTGTTTGGAGACAACGGGCCTCCCGTCACCTCAACAAAGGGCGTAACTGGGCACGCTCTTGGAGCCGCAGGGGCAATCGAAGCCACCGCCGTTCTTCTGTCGTTTATTCACAAACAAATCCCGCCGACGTCAGGTTTCACTAACCGGGATCCCGAAATGGCTGATTTCAATCTCGTAGCTGGCGCCCCCCAAGATTGGACGCCAGGACCCTCGATGTCGAACTCATTTGGGTTTGGTGGGCACAATGGTTCCATTGTCTTGGCTCCAACCGAATAGCCGACCTCTATAACAGACGAATAACTGCAGTGGTAGCAGAGGCGATTAGTAATACGGCTGGCAAAGGTGCTCTTAACCAGGCGGCGATACCACCCGTTACAGCCCCGGCCGTAAGGGCACTCACAGTAAGTGTTGCACCGCCGTCAAAAACTTGAACAATTATCAATCCTGACAAAACAGCTGGAGTCAGATACGTCAAAAAGCTCTCTCCAGAAGGTGAAAGCCGAAGACTCCCCGCGGTTAGAACTCCACCAATTTTGAAGACATAGCACCCTGCAGCTAATCCAGCTACTAGCCACCACGTCATCTGTTTCGGCTCTTCATTTTCTCGCGTCAACTCGTGTCATAACCACTGCACCGAACGCCGCCAGGAGGACCGGGAGACCTGTCGGCAAAAACGGAATTGTGACCAACGCCACTAACGCACCGATCAGAGCCGCCTTGCACTTGTTGCGTTGTTTCAGATGCGGTACCAGCAATGCTAAAAACCCAGCTGGAAATGCGGCGTCCAGACCCCAAACCATTGGGTCACCGACAATTTCACCAAGAAGAACCCCAGCCAGAGTCCCAAAATTCCAAAAGAAGAACACAGATACACCAGTTACCCAAAACGCTTCTCGAGCATCTTCGAGATTCATCTGAGCTTCAGCCATTGCCGTACTCTCATCAATGATCAACTGGGCCGCGACGACACGTCTGATTCTTCTAGACGGCATTACTCGAGACATCGATAAGGCGTACGCTCCGTTGCGCGCCGCCAGCAGTAGCGCCGTCCCAAGGGCTGATAGCGGATCACCCCCAGCGCTGACGACTCCGACTGCCGCAAACTGTGACGCTCCGGTAAACATCAACAGCGACATCGTTACTGCCTGAAACGCAGACACCCCCGCTGATACCGATAGAACTCCAAAGGTCACGCCGAAGGTTCCAACTGCTAGCCCTAGCAAGAAGCCGTCACGTCGATGCTGACGAAACCAGAACGCTTTCAGGTGGTCATTCACCGTCAGAACCAAAAATTACAGGTGGTCGGCATTGGCGATGATAAACATCATGTCCGCCTTGCAAGCAAGTTCGTCAGCCACTGAGGCTTCCCCAGTTGCCTTACCAGCCATTCGCGACATCTTTCCTAAATGCGATCTAAGGGTCAAGGTTTCTCCCGGAAGGACTTGCCGCCGAAAACGTGCCTTATCTATTCCGCCGAATAAGGGCAGCTTCCCCGAGAAGTCTTCAGCACTAAGAGCTGCAATCCCAGCTGTTTGCGCCAGGGCCTCGACGATAAGGACTCCCGGCAGAGTCGGTCGTCCTGGGAAGTGCCCTGAAAAGAAGGATTCATCTCCGGTTAAATGCCATAGCGCTGTACACGAAATTCCGGGATCTAACTCCACGATCTCATCGCAGAGCAAAAATGGTGGCCGATGGGGCAAAAATTCGCTTGGGTGCGGAAAGTCAGTCATGAATCTCCTCCAGTGCCGCCAACAACTCAACCGGGGTGGCTTTGGGGGACACTTTTACCCAGGCCCCCTCTACCCGACCAGACGGAGAAATCAAAAAGAGCGATCGCGTGATGCCCTCATATTCGCGACCATAAAGCTTCTTTGGTCCGAAGACACCGTATTTCCCAGCAACTTTGTGGTCCTGGTCTGAGAGCAATGGGAAACCTAACTGGTTCTTTTCGTCCCATGCTGCCTGTTTTTCAGGACTGTCAGCACTGATTCCAACAACCACCACATCACCTATATCGGGAAGCAAATCTCTTAGTCCAGTGGCCTGTTCAGTACACCCAGATGTATTCGCTTTCGGATAAAAGAAGAGTGCAACTCGAAAATTTCGTTGATCGGTCAACCGCCACTTTTGGCGATTCTGGTCATAAAGGGTAAAGGCAGGGGCCCGATCGCCAAGCTGAAGCATCTAGCCAACCTAGCGATCCAACAGCGTCGGATAGTGCTCCAACTACATAATTAATCGGTTGAGTTAACAAAGAAACCCACGCGTACATAGGCCAGAACAGCCTGAATTTCTTCGGCAGTAAGACTGGCACCAAAGCCTGGCATCGATCGCTTACCCCGTTCAATGAGCGACCGTTGATCTTTGTATGAGTATTTATGTCCCTTTCCTAAAAGATTGGGACCAAATTTCCCTGATCCATCTCGTCCGTGACAAGTCGAACAGGTGTCGATATAGACCGCTTCACCCAGAGTTAATAGTGCCTGCGAATAGGCTTCTGCTGTGGGGCCTTTAGATGCCCAGTCGGTTTTGTCGCCGCACGCGAAGCAGCATCCGCACAACAAGATCACCAATAATCGAAATCGCAACGACTTCATGTCAGAAGTACCCGCTGACCGCCAACCCCTGAATACTTACTGGGCTTTTCGGTCCACCGGCGAGAAAGCCATTGAGCGTCACGTAAGTGAGCATGAAAATGTTCAGGGACCTGTCTCATTGTCCGGTCAATCCTCCCGTTTCCCTTTCCAAATCTCTGGGTCCCGGCCTTTTCTAGACGTTCGAGCATCCATTCGATTTGATCGTCGTTAGGGCTAGTGCCATGGGATTTCCATACAACCATCGGCGTCGAACATGCCTCGCAGTCGGCAACCCAACAGACGTCATCTTCGTGATACCAGTGTGTAAATCGAGCTGCCTCACACAACTCGCATCCATCAACCGTCTCATTCACCACCAAGAAACGGCCTTATCCTGCATCGAGCGCCCTTCGGTAGGAGGCCACTAGTTCACCTACCCCATCGGCTCCACCGCCATCAAGGAGACGACGCACAACCGCCGACCCGATGATCACCCCGTCAGCGACGACGCTCGCTTCAACAGCTTGTTCGGGAGAACCAATTCCTACCCCTGTAAGTACTGGCTTGTCGGTAACACTCTTACACCTTTTCGCTATTTCGGTAGCAGTCGATGCAAGCGCTGACCTTTCTCCGGTAACGCCGAGCAGCCCTACTGCATAGACGAAACCTCTAGAGGCAGCACACAATTCTGGGAGTCTGTCGTCTGGAGTTGTTGGTGCCGCCAACATGATCGTTTCCACCCCGGCCTCGGCTGCCGCTCGACGCCACGGTCCCGATTCTACGAGGGGCAGGTCTGGCAAAATTGCTGCGTCGATAGCTGAGTTCGCCAACGTTGCAGCGAATCTTTCATGCCCGGGATGATGTGCGAGGTTGTAGTAGGTCATGATTGCGTGAGGAACACCCGTGTCCAAACTAGGCACTGCCGCCAATACTGAAGCAGGCGTAGCCCCGCCATCGAGAGCGGCTTTGCTGGCTTCTTGAATCACCGGGCCGTCCATGACAGGGTCAGAAAACGGTATTCCTATTTCGATAGCATCCGCTCCAGCTGCCGCGGCAGTTTCCACTGCAGCTTCCCAACCCTCATAACCGCCAGTTATGTAGACAACTAATAGCTTCGAGCCATTATCTCTACGGTCGCGAAGAAAGCTCTCCATCCGCCCTACATCAGAGTCCAGATTCACTGATTGCTTTCCGTTCCCAACACATCCATCATTTGGTCGACGTCTTTGTCGCCGCGCCCAGAGAGATTCAAAAGTACGACCTGACCTTTTAGCGTTTCCGCTTCTCGAACCACCCACGCCAGGGCATGAGCTGATTCAAGGGCAGGAATAATCCCTTCTGTCTTCGAAAGAAGCTGGAAGGCTTCAACGACTTCTTGGTCTGTAACTGACGGGTATTCGGCTCGACCTATCGACGACAAATACGCGTGTTCGGGTCCAACCCCAGGATAATCAAGCCCAGCCGAAATGGACTCTGCTTCTTGAACTTGTCCGACCTCATCTTGCATTAGGTATGAGTTCATTCCGTGCACCACCCCTGGAACCCCGCGCCCAACCGCAGCCCCACCTGCTGGCTCTACTCCCACCAACCGAGTATTTCCATCAGCGAAACCTGAAAAAATTCCCGCGGCATTGCTTCCGCCCCCTACACAGGCCACAACAACGTCAGGGTCACTATTCATCAGCTTCCGGCACTGATCATGAGCTTCGTCACCTATGACGTGATGAAAGGTCCGAACCATCCAGGGAAATGGATGTGGGCCCATCACAGAACCGAGGCAATAGTGCGTATTTTCGACAGTGGCAACCCAATCTCGAAGGGCCTCATTCACTGCGTCTTTCAGGGTTTGACTACCGGATGAAACTGCCTCAACTTCTGCTCCTAACAAGTGCATTCGAAATACATTCAACTCTTGGCGTTGCACATCGACTTGGCCCATGTAGACCTTGCAGTCCATATCTAATAAGGCCGCTGCTGTAGCAGTTGCAACTCCGTGTTGGCCTGCTCCTGTTTCAGCGACCAGACGTGATTTACCCATTCGACGTGCAAGCAGAGCTTGGCCAATCACATTATTAATCTTGTGCGAACCTGTGTGGTTCAGGTCTTCTCGCTTTAGGAGAATCCTGACTCCTAATTGTTCGGACAATCGGAAGCACTCGGTAAGTGGAGAGGGGCGTCCTCCGTAGTCAATGAGGATTCTGTGAAATTCGTCAACAAACGTCGGGTCTGCCCACGCATCTCGAAAGGCTGCTTCAAGCTCTTCGCAAGCCGGGATCAGAGTTTCTGGGACATAGCGCCCGCCGAATTCCCCAAAGCGCCCTTCGCTATTTGGATCGGTCATCACCATATGTTCAACCTATCGGCGACGGCCCCTCCGTCGTCACTCATCTCGCCAGTCGTAGGGTCGCGGCGCATCAGGGTCGAACTCTTCATCGGTCGGCTCCATTGCACTTCCTGCATCTCGAGCGTTCATTACGAATTCTCTAACCTTGACTGGATCTTTCACCCCCGGTGAAGTCTCTACGCCACTGGCTACATCAACTCCCCATGGTTTGACAACGCCCACGGCTCGGGCGACATTTTCGGGATTAAGTCCACCAGCCAAAATCAATGGACGCCCTCTTTCTCTTCCATCTAAGAGTGACCAGTCAAAAACTTCACCGGAACCTGGTTGAGGCGCATCTACCAGAATTGCTGAAGCCGAGTAATGGTCAAGGTCATCAATAGCTGGGTCACCAGCAATAAATGCCTTGATCAAATAGGGAACCCGTTCGGCAATCCAGGCACTGTCTTCAGCCGATTCTCGGCCGTGAAGCTGAGCTGCTTGTAGCCCTGCTTCATGGACAGTTTCGACGACGCTTTCCTTCAGCTCATCTCGAAAAATGCCGACCGTCATTACCCCGCCCGGCAAACGACGAACTATATCCCTGGCAACTGTCGGACGAATCTGTCGAGACGACCCAGGTACAAAGTTGAAACCCAAAGCATCAGCACCCATTCCTATAGCCAAGAGAGCGTCTTCTTCTGTCGTAATTCCGCAAATCTTGACGAACATCAGCCCTGTCCCCTCAACGCGGAAACAGCAGCCGATGGGTCATCACTCAATACCAAGGTTTCCCCGACCAGGATCGCCGAATACCCAGCCTCGCCCAAAGCCGCAGCGTCTGAAGGGCTTCTAACTCCTGACTCGGCCACGCCTAGTACATCTTTCGGGATGCGTTTCGCAATTCGAGCCGCACGCTCATGATCAACTTCAAAGGTAAATAGATCCCTTTGGTTTACACCGATCAGGTCAGCTCCTACTTCCAACGCAACCTCTAGTTCATCCTCATCATGGACCTCCACCAATGCATCCATCCCCAGTGTTTGGGTCAATACAAAAAAAGTCGCAAGTTCCTCGGGAGAAAGAGCTGCAACGATCAGCAAGACAGCATCAGCGCCCATTAAACGCGCATCTAACACATCGCGTTCGTGCACCGTGAAGTCCTTTCTCAACACTGGCAGATTGACCGCTGACCGAGCTTCCGTCAGGTCTTGCCTAGAACCACCGAAATTAGGGCCGTCCGTGAGAACAGATAAACATGCTGCTCCGCCTCGCATGTACTGCTCAGCTATTACCGCTGGGTTCAAATCAGCAAAGAGGTCACCCTTAGATGGAGATCGGCGTTTCACCTCAGCTATCACGCTCAATCCAGGTTCCTCGAGGGCATCCGAAAACCGTCGAGGCGCCTGACATTGCGACGCTTCTTCAAGCAGGCCCTCTAAGGGCCGCCGATCAGCTGCGGCTCGACTGCGATGTTCAGCAATGATCCGATCTAAATAAGTTCCGTCACCGACGGTCATGCTGCGGTGCCTTCCGGTATGCAGTGGTTGCTAGCTACTTTCACGCTTGTTATAGGTCAAGACCTTTGGCGCAGACAGGCTCGAGAAAGATTAACTCCGCACGGCCTGCCATAAATTCTCCAGTAGCGCGCCCGAATGCCTTCATCCCATCTGACCCGCCATGGGCCGCTAATGCATCACCATCTGAATACATCTCATAAAACCAAACGACGTTCTCGTCACCTGCGTCTTTATGAGCCGCATAGACCTCAGTGCCGGGTTCTCCGGACACATTTGTCATTCCGAGGTCTGCGATCACTGCCAACAGGGCATCGCGTTGTCCTTCTTTAGCGGTTAGTTTCGCTAACAGAGCAGGTTTAGCCACAATCTTGTCTCCCAGTTCGGCTGGCCTCGCTGATTGCGACACCATTCGCCACTCGCAGAGGCTACTCCGCGAGAACTCTCGGGCGGATTTCGCTATCCAATGACCTCGTTAAGTGCAATGACCTCTACATGTCCGCCTATTTCGGTTTCCGCAGCTTCGACTTCACTCCGGACAGAAGCGAAACCAATGTATGGAGCGTTCAAAGTCACTGCCAACACCTGCCCAACTTCTGAACCCTCCGAAACTAGAGGTTCTTCCACAGAGACTGCCAGGTCACTACGAATACGGCGAAGCAATCGTCGTCCACCTTTTCGCGAATCGATCCGTTCCACTAGCTCTTGACCTCGGTAGCAGCCCTTGTCGAACGAAACAGCCACATTCAGCAAATCAGTCTCATTTGGTATTGCCCCAATATCAAACTCTCTCCCAATTACCGGCAGTCCATGACTAAAGCGAAGTCGTTCGTAGTCCTCGTCAGTGCATACAGCAAACTCGGTTATTGGATTTTCGGCCAAGAGGTCAATGTGTTGGAGACCGGGCCAGGGGGATTGCACTGCCAAAACCGTCTCGGGAACGTCACCTTCTTCGGGATTGCCGAAAATTGAGAGCATTTTCCACTCATGATGAACGAATTCGGTTTTCGAGCGAAGTTTGAAGCGCTCTAGCGACGAACAGAGAAGCGGTCCATGTCCGGTTTCTGTATCGAGTAAATAATGGTCTCGTTCTAATCGCGTGATCCTAAAACAGCTTTCTACATTCCCTTTGGGTTCCAGGAGAAATGAAAGACGAGACTCTCCATCCACCATGTCGTCGACATTTTGTGAAATCTGTCCATGCAAGTAGACCTGAGTGTCAGGTCCATTTGCCGTGAGGACGTCTCTTTTTGCGGTGAAGCCCATTGGGGTCATATTTGGTCCGTTAAAATTTGGACCGCATTGCGCACTAATCGCAGGCCAATTTCATCGTCGAAAGACATTATAGATTCAGGGTGGAACTGCACCGCGCTTATCGGCAATGACTTATGTTCAACAGCCATCACAATGCCGTCGTCGCCACTGTTTGCCGTCACTTCTAGCGAGGCGGGCACCGTATCTTCTTTTGCGTAGAGCGAATGGTAACGACCTGCTCTAAATTCAGTCGGGAGACCTTCGAATAAGCGACCTCCAACCACGTGAATCGGTGAGGCTTTACCGTGCATGGGGGTGTCCAACTGGCTAAGCGCTCCCCCAAAAAACTCGACGACAGCTTGAAGACCTAGGCAGACGCCAAAGATTGGAATTTCTAAAGCTAAAGCGGCTTCAATCATCATGGAAGTCGAAAAATCTGATGGCGTGCCCGGGCCAGGTGAAAGCACTAACAAATCAGGACGGCGTTGGGAAAGATCCTCTAACGGGAAACCTGCTCGTTGAGTTACGACATTCGCACCTGTTTGCCTCAGATAGTTCGCCAAGGTATGCACAAAGGAATCCATATGGTCCACCAAAAGGACGTTTCTCTTTTCTTCGGGCACCGCGAACGCTGGAGCGTCCGAAGTTCGCCGCGGCAATCTCAGCGCGTCCAAGAAAGCCGAAGCCTTCAATTCAGTTTCCTCTTCTTCCGCTACGGGGTCAGAGTCCCATAACAATGTTGCTCCAACACGAACCTCAGCGTGACCTTCTTTGATCCGTATTGTTCTGAGCGTAAGACCCGTATTTAGGCCACCGTCAAAACCCACTTTGCCGATCGCCCCGCCGTACCAGGCCCTAGGGCTCTTCTCATGCTCTTCCAGAAACATCATCGCTGCGGCCTTGGGTGCTCCTGTAACCGTGACCGCCCAAGTGTGAGTGAGAAATGCGTCAAGCGCATCAAACTCTGGGCGAAGCCGTCCTTCTACATGATCCACGGTATGGATGAGCCGAGAGTACATTTCAATTTGACGACGCCCAATTACTTTGACCGACCCGGGTATACAGATTCGACTCTTGTCGTTGCGATCAACGTCGGTACACATCGTTAGTTCAGACTCATCTTTTTCAGAATTGAGCAATGCAAGAATCTGTGACGCGTCATCAAGTGGGTCTTGCCCTCTCGCAATCGTTCCCGAGATTGGGCATGTTTCTACTCTGTCCCCCTCCACGCGTACATACATTTCTGGGGAGGCCCCTACCAGCCATTCAGCCTGACCAAGGTTGATCAAAAAGCCGTAGGGAGAGGGGTTCTGTTCCTTCAGACGGCGGAAGAGCTCAGATGGCGGCTCTGGAGACGGTTCTACAAAAGTCTGGCTCGACACGACTTCAAACAAATCGCCACGAGCGAAATATTCGCGCGCTAGTTTCACAACCTCTGCATATTCTCCGTCTTCGTGATCGCGCATCGGTTCGAGGTCCAAATTTGGTTGATACAGATCTCGAGCTCCCCCACGACTGATATCAGAGGTGCTAGAGCCCTCGAAACTGAATTCGTATCGGCGGCGTTCAGCTATTCCCCCCTGATGGTCAACGACCATAATTTCATCAGGAACATATAGAACTAAATCCCGTTGGTCATCTGGGCGAACAAGTTTTAGATCGATGGGCTCAAATTGGAAGGCCAAATCGTAACCAAAAGCTCCGTACAGCCCTAAATGCTCATCAGGTCCACCAAACAACTCGACGATGGCCCGGACTACGATAAAAGACGAAGGTTGACGGCTTCGTTCTTCCTCTTCAAACCGAACAGCCGATCTTTCTATTTGACACGTAAGCCGGACAGCGTCTTCTTGAACAATCGAAACATGTTCAAGTGCCTCCATAACTCCCCTGACTGGACTTAGAAGAACTTCACCTCGAGAATTCAACGCCTCAGCGGTAACGGTGTCGCCGCGGCTGGTGATAGCCAGCGGAGGATCAACAAACCCCATATCCCAACGCGTGTAGCGCCCTGGGTATTCGTAGCTCGAGGACAAAAGTGCACCGCGAGCTGAGTCCAGACGATCCACAAGATCTTCGATGGCCGCAACTGGGTCGATCGGCACCGTGTTTACTCGGATTTCTATTTCGCCCGGGGTTACGTAACTCCATTGCTCATCATTAGACACGAGGCCCCCTTTGTTACAGGTATAGACCTGTGCTGCCTGGCTCTACCCGAGGAGCTGCTATCGCATGGACATCGCGCTCACGTAAAATCAAGAAATCGTCCCCATGAACTTCGACCTCATATCGGTCCTCTGGGCTGAATAGCACCTGGTCGCCCTCTTCGGCACTTCTAACGTTGGGTCCAGCGCCCACTACCTCACCCCAGACCAAACGTTTTTGTTGTTGGGCTGTAGCGGGAATCAGAATTCCTCCACTACTTCGGCGTTCAGCTTCGTCACCTGGCATTCGCACGAGGATCCGATCATGAAGCATTTTGATCGGACGTTTCTGATTTTTGTCTGTAGCTACGTCACTTGGTTCTTCTGCCACGATGGCACGGTACCGTTCTGAGACATGAACGCGGACTCAGGAACACCTCAAATAACAAATTTTACGACCGGCGATGGCGTCGTCATCGAGGCTGAGTACCTCCTTCCCAGCCAAATTAAGGCCATCGCTGTCATCTCCCATCCGCATCCTCTTTATGGCGGAGAAATGCGCAATAACGTCGTCCAGGCACTATTTACTTCGTTGCCGAAGGATGCAATTGCAACCCTGAGATACAACTTCCGGGGAGTCGGTAATTCTGGAGGAAGCCATGGAGAGGGAAAACTCGAGGTAAGTGACAGCGAAGCGGCATTCGCTGCGGCTGGGGAGCTAGCTCCATCTACACCGGTGTTTTCGGTTGGTTACTCATTCGGGGCAGATGTTTCTCTGACCGCGGATGACGCCCAGATAGCTGGCTGGGTCGGCATCGCATCCCCGTTGGCATTACTTGAACCAGAGCAAATGAAAGCTGGGCTAGATGAACGACCAACGATGCTGTTGGTGCCAGAAAACGATCAATTCCGAGCCTTCAATGATGCCAAGAAAATTTGTGAACCTTGGAAGGCAACAGCAATCCAGGAAATCGCAGGAGCCGATCACTTCTTTATGGGCTCGACCCATCCAGTGACGGAGCGAACCAACTCGTTCATTACTGAAGTCGTTGGGCAATAAAGGGCGGAGGAAAACGTTGTAGAAACGCTAACAAGAGAGACTCAGTCGTTAAATCAACCATTAAAGCGGTGCCTGTTCGCTGCAACCCACCGGTATACCAGCGCCGCAATCCACGACGCAGGCGGGACCTTCATCACCTTTCCTAGGATCCTCCACCCACCACCTAACGAGCACAAGACTACGCCGACTGCCCGATGACCTGAAAACCGAGTGTCACCTTCAACCCACCAGACAGATCGTTTTGCTTCGGCGAGAGAGATACCCAGAATTTCTAGGTCCTCGGGAGTACCTGGGCTTAGTTTGATTTGAGAACGGCGTTCTACCCAGGATGCGCATCGACAACAAAATGAACAGTCACCGTCATAGACCAGCACTATGAAACTTTTAGTTAATACCTCTAGCCAGCACACCTCGAGAATCGGTGGCAGCTAGGCGCATAGGTAAAGCTTTTTGGTAGGCAGGAGAGTCATACCATTCCCTGAACGCTTCTTCATCTTCGAACTCAAGAATGACAAGCCGAGAACCATGCCATTCTCCCTCGACCGGAACAACATCATTGTCAACTACAAGAGCACGGCCGCGGCCAAGAGTTGAGCCCTTAGCTGCTTCCATGTAGTCCCGAAGACCTTCTTGGTCTGTAACTTCTTCTTGCACCACAAAATAAACTGACATGTATTTCCTTACCTTCAATCACTGGTCGCCCGAAAATTACCAGATGACTTTCTCTAGTGACGGCGGCGCTACGACAAAGGCACGCCAAACGCTTAGAGCCGTTCGAGCAGCCTCTCTTACGATTCAGTGATTTGTTCTATCGGTGACGCTCCACCGCCCAACTCACCATTGGCAGCCCAATACTCGTCACGTAGCACGCGTTTATAAAGCTTGCCTGTGGGTAGCCGGGGCAATTCTGTTTGGAAATCGATAGACCGTGGGACCTTGTACCCAGCGATGTGTTCACGGGCATAGTCAAGTAAACGCTTCGATAACTGCGTATCTCCAGTGACCCCTTCCACTGGCTGCACAACAGCCTTCACCTCCTCGCCAAAATCTTCATTCGGAACGCCGAAGACTGCGACATCCGCAACATCTGCGTGGAGAATGAGGCAGTCCTCAATTTCTTGAGGGTAGATGTTCACTCCCCCCGAGATGATCATGAAGGCCTTACGATCCGTGAGATATAAGAAACCATCCTCATCGACTCGACCAACATCTCCCAACGTGGTCCACAAAGGATTTTCCGGATGTTGCGAACTCTTCGTTTTGTCAGGAGCGTGGTGATACTCGAACGTCTGCTCCTCTCGTTCGAAATAGATCAGCCCCGATTCTCCGGCAGGTAATTCGACGCCGTCCTCATCGCAGATTCGAAGGGACCCAATAAGAGGTTTACCTACGGTCCCGGGGTGCGTTAACCAGTCCTCCGGGCCCACATAACAAAACCCGTTGAGTTCAGTTCCCGCGTAGTACTCGTGAAGTATCGGCCCCCACCACTCCAACATTTGCTTCTTGACTTCCACCGGACAGGGAGCAGCTGCATGTATGGCAAGTCTATGAGTCGATAGGTCCCATCTATTTCTCTCCTCCTCAGCAAGTTTCAACATCCGAGTGAACATTGTTGGTACCCATTGCGAGTGGGTAACACCGTGATGTTCTATAGCTTGCAACGCTTCAAGTGGATCGAACTTTTCGAGGACGACTACCGTCCCGCCAACAGACTGTGTACCTGTAGTAAATCCGAGCGGCGCCGAGTGATACAACGGTGCTGGAGATAGGTAAACAGATTGTTCGTTAATACCGAAAATTCCGCCAACCAGGCCAGCGCCTATTAGGTCCGGGTCACCAATCATTGACCCATCTAGCGGTCGTTTGATCCCCTTCGGTTTCCCTGTAGTCCCCGAACTGTAAAGCATCAGGGACCCCTTGGGTTGCTCCTCAAGAGGTTCAGCGGGGTACCCGCTAACTATTGCTTCAAAACTTTCATACCCTTCGACGGCGCCGTCGAACATCAATCTCACGGGACAATTCGGTATTGACGGCAACATAGCGATTGCAACGTCACGCACAGCTTGGCTGGCGACTAGAACTTGAGCTCCGCAATCTTCGACGATGTACGCGGCTTCTTCGGCAGTGAGGAACCGATTGACTGTTGTGAAATAAAGACCACTGCGCATTGCGGCCCAGTAAGCCTCAAAGTAACGGATGTGATTATCAGCAAAAATCGCTATGTGATCTCCGGGTCGAAGGCCGGCTTCCCACATCATTTGCGCAAACCGACATGACCGGTCTTCAAGCTCTTGATATGAAAGGGATTCACCTGTCCCCGCCATCACCACTGCGATTCGATCAGGATCTACTGCTGCATGAATACCTGGGTAGCTCATAGACCGAAACTAACCGATGAATGACCGCTACAAGTCATTGGCAGGGGGACGGACCACCACGCCAGCAACAAGCAACGCTTCCTTTGCTTCTCGCAAAGTGTGTTCGCCGAAATGAAAGATCGATGCTGCCAGCAACGCATCTGCTCCGCCCTCAATTGCACCACGAACTAAATGGTCAAGGGTTCCAACACCACCACTGGCGATTACGGGCACTTGAACCGCCTCGACAACGGCTCGGGTCAACGCAAGGTCGTACCCGTTACGAGTGCCGTCACCATCCATTGACGTAAGCAGAATTTCACCAGCACCTAGCTCTACGGCCTCTCTGGCCCAGTTAACTGCGTCGAGGCCAACATCTTTTCGACCACCATTGACATACACGTTCCAAGTCTTATCTCCGTTCGATTTTGCGTCGATCGCAACCACGACGCATTGACTACCAAACGCCCCTGCTAAGTCAGATATCAAATCCGGACTATGCACGGCCGCTGAGTTGACCGAAACTTTGTCTGCACCCGCCCGAAGAAGGAGTCGAGCATCATTGACTGATCTCACTCCGCCGCCAATGGTGAACGGTATGTAAAGCTCCTCAGCGACCTTTCGAGCTAACTCAATTATTGTGTCGCGGTTATCTGAGCTAGCGGTGATATCAAGGAACACCACTTCATCCGCGCCTTCCGCGTCGTAGCGAGCCGCCAATTCAACCGGGTCCCCAGCATCTCTGAGCCCAACAAAATTCACACCTTTGACAACACGCCCTTGATCCACGTCTAAACAGGGAATCACTCTTACTGATTTCATAACTGTTCCGCGGCCTTCACGGCATCTGAGACGTCGATGACGCCGTCATGAATAGCTTTACCCACGATGACACCTGCTAAGCCACGACTACCAAGCCTTAACTTCGCCAACTGAGTGATGTGCTCGAGGGCTCCAACTCCTCCACTCGCTACAAGCTCCAGCGAAGTGGCTTTGAGCACTCTCCTTAGGCCATCGATATCTGGTCCAGTTCCCATTCCATCACGATTTATCTGGGTTACCACCAGAGCCTCGGCGCCCGCGTTCTCATACTTCGGTAGCAACTCATAAATGCTGAGCCCGCTGTCTTGCTCCCAGCCTTGAGTAGCGACCATCTCACCCCGAACATCAAGACCCACGGCAACGCGATGCCCGAGTCCTGTGATGTCTTCAACCAAACTCGGATTCTCTACTGCAGCGGTTCCAACCACGCATCTGGAAACGCCACTCGCAAATAAGGCTTTTGCTGCGTCAATGCTTCGCACACCTCCACCACTTTGCACTGGAATTCGAACAGCCTTTGCTATCGCCGCGATGGTCGACAGGTTCTCCGAAGTGCCTGAACGCGCAGCATCAAGGTCGACAACATGTATCCAGGAAGCTCCTTTTTCTTGAAATGCGAGTGCTACCTCAACAGGATCAGCCTCATATTTTATCTCACGGTCATAGTCACCTTGGATGAGTCGGACGCATCCACCATCTCGAAGGTCAATTGCTGGGTAAAGGCTAAAACTCATCACCCTGCGACCTGTCTAAAGAAATTCTCAGTAAATAACCGGCCTAGTTCCCCAGATTTTTCAGGATGGAACTGCGTCGCCCACAAAGAACCTTTTTCAACCATTGCCGTTACATCAACCCCATACTCACAAGTAGCAACTATTAGAGCTGGTTCGGTCTCAACGCTGTAACTATGGACAAAGTACATCCATGAACCATCCTTAATTCCCGTTAACAGCGGTGAACCTTGACGTCGAATATCCAACTGGTTCCATTGCATTTGAGGCCGAGGCAGCCCTTCAGGAAGAAGGCGCACCTGCCCCGGCAACACTCCTAAACCTTCAACATCTGGTGCCTCTTCTGACCCTTCGAACAGCATTTGCATACCAATACAAATTCCTAGAAACGGAACACCGGATTCGATAAGCGAGCAGGCCAGGTCGTCAAGCTTCGCCGCTCTCAGTTCATGCATACACGCGCCAAAGTGCCCAACCCCAGGAAGAACCACGCCTTCCGCCTCTGCTATCAAACCACGATCAGAAGTTAGATGAACTTCAGCACCAACACGTTCAAATCCCTTCTGGGCTGACCGTAGATTCCCTATGCCGTAATCCAAGATCGCTATCAGTGGCGCTGTTTTAGCCTCACTCAACGGAAGTTCCTCACAACACTCCTTTGGTGGAAGGTAGGACCTCATCGGCAATCAGAACTGCGTCGTAAAGTGCTCGAGCGGCTGCTTTGAAACTTGCTTCAATTATGTGATGAGTGTTGCGACCTCGAATCAACACCAGATGAAGGGTGATCCCTGCGGCTGCAACAAAGGCACGCCAAAACTCCTCGCACAGCTGAGGATCGAATGGTGGATCTCCAAGAATTTTTTCGCCAGGCGGGTCAATGTCGTAATACAGAAACGGTCGACCTGACAGATCTAGGACCACTTCGACGGCAGCTTCATCCAAGGGCACTGTTATCGAAGCAAATCTGCGTACACCTTGTTTATCGCCGAGGGCCTCTCCGAAGGCCTCTCCTAATGCGATACCGACATCTTCGACAGTGTGGTGGGCGTCAATATCAATGTCGCCTTCGCATCTAACACTCAAATCAAATCGGGAATGCTTACCGAGTTGCGCGATCATGTGGTCGAAGAACGGGAGACCCGTACTTACCTCGACTTGTCCAGAACCATCGACGTCGATGGACAAATCTATTTGAGTCTCCTTAGTCGTACGCTGACGTTGGGCTTGACGTGTCATTGAAGTGCCTCCTCGAGGGCTTCGAGAAACAGAGTGTTTTCTAGTTCAGTACCGAGCGTGACCCGTAGACAATCAGTTAAGCCCGGCCAACCGGAGCAATCTCGAACTAGCACCGACCTGTTTAATAACCGCTTCCAGACTTCTTCGCCCGGCAATGCACATGGTGTTGTTTTGAACAAAATGAAATTAGCTTGAGACGGCCAAACCTCTAAACCCATACGCGTCAGGGCTTCAACAACTCTGTGCCGTTCGCTCGCTATCTGCGCGACTCG
>Ga0066850_10000095_pt1 | contig 45077 bp, 25 predicted proteins | sample ETNtaG_4_FD_67282 | JGI IMG/M metagenome (GOLD analysis project Ga0066850, IMG submission 67282) | Marine microbial and viral communities from oxygen minimum zone, Eastern Pacific Ocean - ETNP201406SV67 | ecosystem: Environmental > Aquatic > Marine > Oceanic | place: Pacific Ocean: Eastern... | reverse complement strand
CCAACAAAGGCAGCGGCAGTAACGGTTCCCGAAGCATCAATATTACCATCACTAAGTGTGTCGACGGGTGCGCCACCTACGGAAATGCTTCTGGTAAACTTATCTAAACCAGTAAATGTCTTATCACCATGAATAGTCTGAGCGCCTTCTGTTCTAACAACAGTAGAATCAACCGCAATGGTTCCCGAATCTGTAATAGGACCGCCAATTAAACCGTCACCAGTAACTATATCAATTTCCGCACTAATACCACTCAGTTGTGAACCATCACCTGAGAAGAAAGCAGCGGTGACTGTTCCGGTAGAGAATACATTACCAGATTGCAAAGTTCCAATTGTTCCTGCATTGGAAGTAAAATCATTCAGTCCAGTGATTGTATTAACAACAATTGTATCAGATGTTAAAGTAATAAGTCCTGTTATTCTACCAATAACCGCATTACCATTAACAGTAAGATTAGTAATACTACCAGTTAAAGCAGACAGGGTGTTTGTATTAACATCAACAGCAGAAATATCAGGTACATTAAGACTGCTCTGAATTATCACATCGCCAAGAATCTGCCCGCCAATATTAAGATTACCACTAACGGTAGCATTCTCAGTAACGGAAAGAGACCCAAAGATAGTTCCGCCTGTCTTAGGAAGATAAATTCCTCTATCTAAAATATTACCCTTAAACCAAGTTCCTACAGGATCCGATGGTCCCTTCTGGAAGATAACCAACTGATCAGCCAGTACCTCCTCGTCGGCGATACCCGTCCAAGAAGTCTTAGCGTCACCCGTTGTAGTGTTCTGCCAGACGTCACCCCCTGCAGCGGCAACAGGAGCCTCCTGAAGGGCAACATTGATGTTACCCTTGAAGGTAAATAGCGTGCTACCACCGCCACCAACATTAGTCAGTCCAGAGCCGTCACCAACAAATGCTGCTGCTGTAACAGTTCCGTTCGCTTGGATATTTGCCGTAGTCAATTGACCACTAATAGTCTGTCCAGATACGCTACTAGTTCTAATAACAGTATCGTCAACAGCAATCGTTCCGGCGCCTGTTATCCCATCGGCAGGATTTGTGACAAGTCCTGTGCCGGCGACGATAAGTCTGTCTGGACCATCTCCAATTTGCTCATCAAGAGAAACTACTGAATCATACAACCATAAGTTATAATTCTGCTGCGTCGTCAAACCTCCGGGGGGCAGTGGGGGCAGTGCCTTAACTAAGGGGAGGTTAATAAATCTATATCCGTCCGGATCAGGTATCGATGGATCAACTAAAGAAATATCTGCGGTTGTAATATCAGCTCTAATAACTGGACTGAGGTACTCAGTCAGTGTGGTAATATTGACTTGGCTCGTTAGGGTAGGTGTTACATCTGCATCATTTATAATCAGGATATCGGACCCCGAGACCACTGTCACTGTTGGTAACTGACTAATCTTTATACTTGACAAGGTCTCTCAACGGAATAACATCAAAGTTATTTATAAATAGACAGAAGAGGTTTCTTATTTAGATTATGGCAATCCCGAGAGGTACCAAAAGGTATCAGCACAATGAGACTAAAGAAGTTAGATATTTCCGAAATCCGCCGAACCTATCTTTTTGGAGTAAGGTAGGAACGCCCGGCAGTAAGAACTGGTGCTGGATTAATGATAGCATAGAAGAACGATTTGTCAAGAAGGGAGAACCCATCCCTGAGGGATTCACTCATGGAAGAGTGAAGACTTGACAAGGCTGTATAGAACAGCTATACTTGTTATGTCAGTAACAGATAAGGTAGTATAGAGGTCGCGACGTTAGTCGTCTGTTACCTGGTGCTCCATTAGCAAGTCTTGCTGCTCACCTTCGGGTAGTAGTTCAAATACCCCTACCAAGTGAATGGAGCTAATATCATTTTCACGTACCAATACAGCCTGACCATCAGGGTATCCATTCAATGACAGAGCAATAGCCATGTCATTGCTACCAGGAGCTGATGTATCAACATAAGGAGCACCATTAGGCCATAGTGGTGAAGGCACATAGGGCTCTGGTGTTATAACCTGGTTTTCTACATTTCTATCAATCCAATCCAGAGCATCAGGTTGAGGTTGATTGGGATCTAATACATTATTAACACCAGTAATCTGTCCACTACCATTATAGGTATATTGTACAACGTATCTCTTATAGTTACCGTTTTGATATAGGGGTTGAGGGGATTTTAGTGTATTCTCTACATTATAGAAGCGTACCTGTCCTGGATTAGTACCATACTCGTTAAAATTATCAAAGACGTTAGTAAATACGTCTTGAATTTCAACATCACCAGGTTGTGGAACCTTAGGAGTGTTGTCTACGTTGCGAGCAATATACTGAGCCATTTTATGGTTTGATTACAGATTTACTAACAATCTTTTCACCAGCAGCTGCCTTCTTCTTATTGGGCAGTCTTTGAACATCCCTATCAAATTTATTCTCTTCTGGACTAAGAGTACTTGCCTGTCTTTGTGCTGCACATTTAGTACATGCTCCACACTCACACGCAGGTCCTTCTTCAAGCCATAACTGGCTCAAAGCTCTATCCATTTGCTCTAAGACATCATCCATCGTGAAACCCTTTATGTATATTTAGTCTGTCCAATATTGGACAGTTGCAGCCTTATCTGCCTCTATGATATCCTCATGGTTCCGTTCATAATTACCTGCACTAGTACTAAGGGCATTCTTAGCGGCATTGACTAATAGATTAGCAGTCAAACTAGCATAAGGTAACACTACACTACTAGACAATACGACTTCCCCGCAACTATAAGCCTTATAGTCGCCATCAGCTGATTCCAATTTCCAATGAATTGATTTAAGTTTATTAGTAGCAGTTTCGTGTTCTGCTCTAACTAATCCCCAAGTGTGAGTAACCGCCATAATTGTGCCTCCTATGCAGCAGCTAAAGATTCAAAATTTGTTGAATTTATATATGTACCTACATCTACCCAACTTGGAGAAGCATTAGCTCCAAGAGATACTAAACCTTGACCTGTTGTTCCATAATCTCCAGATACTCCCATAGCTCCATTAGCATTGAACTCCAATCTAGTTGTTGCGTCACTACCATCAAAGGTAGCAATCTGTAATGTATTAGAAGCACTACTTCCTAAGATAGCCCCATCCTGAACAAGAATAGGATTACCTCCAACACTTAAACTATAGTTAGAATTTGAAACTGTAGTATTAACTAACAATCCATCATTAGTAAATCTTCCTTTCTCTACTTCATTTACTATAATAGAAAACTGATTGGAGGCGACAAGACTAAGCATGTTAGTGTCGATATCTCCCCTAAAACCTAATTTACGCGCCCCAAGTCTAGAAACTATATCTCCATAACAATCAATAGCGAAGACAGCCTTCTCAGTGCTATTAAATGAAACAAAACCATCCTCTGCTCTTAGACAATTAAGACCATTAGAAGTAATACTTACTCCATTGTCTGTATCATTACCTGATCTATATAATCCTGTATCTGTAGCAGTAGTAAAGGTAATTGAAGGCTCTGCTACAGTGCCATCATCAAAATACCCTATCCCCAAATTAGTAGTCTTAAGATTACCATAGGTAATACCTGAAGTAATCTCATTCCCAACGTTAATGACAAGAACATCATCGTCACTAGGAGTAGTAACTAATGGAAGGCTTTTAATGTTGATTTCTGCCATGGCTCGCCTGCTTTATTTGTATTTATGGGAGAGAAGGTAAGTTTCTTAAATCTATGGTAACAGAACCAGCACCTGCTGCTACCACCGAATCCACGTAAACCTTAGAAGCTGCATCTGTATCAGCAGTACATAATGCTACACTAGTAATTTTATTACTTCCCATATCTAAAGGACCTCCAATTACTGATAGTTTAGCTCCTGGTATAACGGGAAATCCACCAATACCTACTGCTCCATCTGCATCCACCACCAATCTATTTTGATAGGCAGTGGTAATTACAAAAGTTCCAGAAGCAGGAGAATATACCCCACACTGAGAATCTCCAAGAGATAATCCTGGAGCCTGCATTTGTCCAGCTGAAATAGTAATACTAGTTTGAATATTACTTAAAGATTTCTTGAGATTACTCCAGGTTATCTTACTAGTAACTTTATCTACATCATCAATAATAAAAATATCATCATCCTCTGCAGTGATGAGTAATGGTAAATCTGGGATTTTGGTAGTAGCCATAATCTTTTATTAGTATTTAGTTTATTCTAAAAGAAGAGAGTACTGTGTTTGAAGCTCACTTATAGCCAGTCCCTGACTACCTGTTGTATTCTCTAAAGCTTCAATTGCTGCTGTATTAGTTGCAATATCTGCTGTATTAGTTGCTATTGCTGATGTCTGAGTAGCATCAGTTACCTCCAGTGCATTAATTTCAACCTGCTGATTAATATTTGTGGTATTAATAGCACTTATCTCACTAATATTAACTGCCACATTTGCAGTGTTACTTGCAATATTAGCTGTGTTACTTGCAATATTAGCTGTGTTGGTTGTAATATTAGCTGTATTGGTAGCATCACTTGCTTCCAAAGCATCCACCCTTACATCCAATGCGACAATAGCAAGGTCACTACTGGTAGATGCTGTCTCCAGTGAAGTAACCTGTGACTGTAGCAAACTAACCTGGTTATTAAGGAGAGTAAGATTAGTATCATCTCCAGCATCAGAAGCCTGCAGAGCAGCCACTGCTGTCTCCAAATTACCTACTGTAGCAGTTAGAGTTGTGATGTTTGTAGTGTTAATACCAATGGATGCTGTATTAGAAATAACATCAGTCTGAAGCTGCACTATCTCAGCTGTATTGCTTTGAATATTATTTCTTTGAACGTCACTAGCAATAGAAAGGATAGCCACTTCATTCTGTAGCACAACCATATTGGCGTTGATACCAGCAATGGTAGCATTCTGTGTGTCTATTCTACCATCCAATGCTGTAATCTCAGCTACATTTTCTGCTACACTCTGATTAAGAATAGCAATATCTGCAGTATTGGCTGCTAACTGAACTGTATCTACATCTACGATAGCTCTAATGGCTGCTATGTCTGCAGTATTCTGAGCTGTAGTAACTTTGAGAGCAGCAACATCTGCTTCCAAAGTAGCTAGATTAACATTACCATCACTGAATAATCCAGCTCCACCTACAGACTGCCATCTCCCAACACCATCTTCTACTAAGTAAATATACTCAATATCATTAATTGGCTGATACCATACATCTCCCTGATGTAATGTGCCGCCATTATCTCTTGTAGTTGGTTCTACATTAGAAATGATAGTTACAGGAATAGAAGTACTGGTAATTCCAATACTTGAAATGGTTGCTATAGGATTACAGTACGTCATTAGATTCCCTTTTAATATTATTTAGAAATGACTATGTAGCGGGAGCACCAAAAGCAATATCAACAAAAGCTAAGCCTTGCAAAACCTCTGAAGAATTACCATTAATATCTTTCATAACAACACTATAAACATACTTACCTTCCCTTAACAAATTACTCACAGCAGGAGCCAAAGAAAGAGCATATACTCCACCAACTCCATTCACTATCTCTGTTATAAAAGGTGTCCTTTCATAAACAGGATCAGCTGCAGTGCTCACCACAGCATCCAATGCTCTTGGATACTTAGAAAGATTAGCATAGAACTCACACCCAGTGATGTCCCAAGGGGCCTTATCTGGTTGAGTTAGATAAAATTCCTGCTTGTAATTAACGCCTGCTGTTATTACAATATTAACTTGAAAGGGAGCAGCCATGATTTTAAGCGGGAAGTTCTGGGAAGTTTTGAATCTTAAAGTTACCAGTCAGGTTCAAATCTTTAAATGTTGCATCACCATCCTCTTGAATTTCAGCAAAGAGAGTAGTACCTTCACCAAGAGTATCTCTAATCGCTATTGCCTCTACTTTTAGTTTCTGACCGTAAATAAACTTTGTAGAACGAACATCACCACCGGCCTTTAATTCAACATTATAATCACCATCAACATTAACTATAGCTAGACTTTTACCATTCTCTGCGGGGATTAAATATCCTCCATTCTTTCTCCATAGATTATCAGCAGAAGAAGGAGATACATAAGATCTCCACTTCTCTCCATCCCAAATATAAGTAGCTCCATTCTGTAGAGTTACAGGCTGATCCAAAATGGGAGGATCTGGAAAATCTATAGGATTGGTACCTGAGCCGGGCGTAGATGTCATAACATTTTAGAAGTATTTATGTCTTAATGATATAGTTATTAGTACCATTGAAGGTTAAAAAGTCTGCTACAGATTCGTTTGTAGATCCATCAATATCAAGTTTACCATCAGCTGCAATAGGTCCTTTAGGTGCAGTGTTACCTGTTAAATCAGGAACACTAAATGATGCTCCAGTAGCTCCAATAACAGCAGCTAAATCTGGATAGGTAGATACTTGATATGTAGTTCCATCACATAGCAGATATCCTGTAGGTGCTGATGCACCAGCACCAGCATACATTAAAATAGTACCTGCTGGATTCATATATGCCTGCAGAGCTGCTTTCAATGAAGCAGGAGTGATCAAATTACAAGGTGTAGTAGCATCAGTGGGATCTGCATCACCGGCTATAGCTTCAGAGTTGGTAGCAATCTGGCCACCGCCAGTTATTGCGTCTCTAGCAACAGCAATATAATTCCCAGCATCAATAGACTGCTGCAAAGAGGAAGGAGTTAATGCAACACTATTACTAGTACCTGCATTAGCTTGAGATTGAGTAGCATAACGACAGAAACCATTCTTAGTAGTGGTGGCCTCCTGAATATCAATTTCTACTGCTCCTGAATGAGGAGTAACTGTTAGTCCACCAGTACTAACTGCATCCCCCGCATTAAGAGTATTGACTCCAGCTGGAGCATTAACGGCTAGCTCCCAACTATTACCATCAAATACGTATAAATTATTATCTACAGTACTATACCATAGTGCTCCATCAGCAGCATTTCCTCCAGGAGGAGAAGGACCAACAAAAGCAGTGGTCAATGAAGCCCCAGAGAGGTTAGGAGCAGCATCGATCCAATAAGCTTCTCCACCATCATCCATATACCAAATATACAACCTTCCTCCCCCTTCACTGGAAGATTCTCCACTTACATCTCCTTCACTATTATACCACAATTCACCAACAACTGGATTAGCTGGAGGAGTTAGTCCACTAGCTACAGGTAGTCCTCCTGTTCCTGTTTGAGAAGTTGAAATCTGTGTCCATTGATAAGTAACAACGCCACTAGATGTAGTACTTGTTCTTATATAGAAAGCTGAATCGGTAGTATTAAACCATAAGAAACCAGGAATATCTAAATCTGGAGCTGAACCCTGAACAATAGCAGGAGGCTGAATTGCTGATTCCCAAGCCTGAACTGTTGGATTCCAGATATACTTCAGGCCACTATTGGAATCAGTATAAATGGGTTGTGCATTTGGATCTGGAAAATTTAAAGCCATTACTTTTGAAGAATTTGATGAAGTAGTTGTTTAATTTCTGACATTTCCTTTTTAAGTTCAGAAATCTCATGTTTGGACTCTTGGGTTTGCATAGCCTGCTGTCGGGCAGACCTATAGCGAGCCCTATCTGTTAATGATCTATTTACTACAACCCCAGAAGTGGGGTCTTTGTAAATATCAGTGAAGCCTTCTACTTTACTTTTCATTATTTATCTTCACTCACTACAAACAATTTGCACATCATCAATCAATGGAGCCAAAGCTGGGTTGTTAGCAGTCATAACAATCTTGATTGCCATACCATCAAACTGAGCAATGTCCTGCACACTCCAAGTAAGAAGTTGCCAATCACCTGACTTCAGACGTCTAGGATCTACATCCTCAGAAGATCTAGGCTTAATCTGTTCTACTTGATCAGGAACCCCATCAATATTAATAGGAATCCAGTTAACATTAGCCAACTCACCATCAAAACCAATATTCTGTGGCTTATAGTAGACTCTAATGTTATCACATACCAACTTCTCTGAGGTTACATAACCTTCATCATCATAGGTTTTAACTGTATTACCATAGAAGATAGAGCTACACTTAATTTCCATACCATCACAAGCATTCTCAAAGACAAACAATCTAGAAATCCACTTAGAATAGCAGGAGCCATTGTTTTTAGTTTCTGGGTTGTAACTATCAGCGCTTGCGACACTCACATTATCTACTCCAATAGCAGCTAAAGCTGCATCACTAAGAGTAGATGCCTTAGTAAAGTATTTGGCAAAACTACCAGCAATAACTACTCTCTTGTTGGTGCTATCTACAGATTTAATAGAAGCTACCCTAGCTACACTCTTACTATCAGTCCAATTGATATCTCCACCTGCTACCACAGAGGTAACTGCTGAAGCATCACTATTAAGTCTAAGCTTAATCTCTCCCTCACCATAAACCTCATCATCAGATTGGGGATTATCAACCAAATTAGTAATTACAGTAGCATTTGTTCTTGTAAGATCGAGAACAGGTGAGACTTTCTCATTATTTGTAGACATCAGTACTGAAGTCAACAAACTCTTCTGTCCTTGCAGATGGAAAGGATCATCATACTTAAGCTCATTCAGGTAGTTTGCAACCTGCTTAGCTCCATTGTAATAATAACTGTCCATCAGAACAATTGAATTTGGATCATTTAATGTATAAGACATAAGGGAGTTATATCCAGTATAACCAGCAGCTTCAATTGTTCTAGCTGTAGCCTCAAAAGTAGAGCTACCAAACTGCATAACACCTGTGTATACATCCAGTACCTGATAAGGATTATTGTATGAGCCAGAAACAGAATTACCACCACCCCGATCAGCCTTAGTAGAATCAGTTGCTACCTTAATAGTAAACATATCCAAAGTAGAGTGCAGAACCTCATGTAAATCATTGAAATCACTAGCAGGGATATCTCCAATAGAACCAGATACTCCACTCAAAGCTACATAATCACCTGTCTCTAAACCATGATGATAGCAGTATACTCTAACAACCCTTGCATCACCTTCAAATACATTAGGAACAGAGTGCCCAGCTGACGGAGGCTCAGCAGTTTCAATAGGATTCTTAGGATAACGCTTAGTGGTAATAGGAGCGTTCTGGAGAGTAACCAGAGCATTCTTATTAGCATCAAAGCTAGCTCTCTTAATCTTAAACTTAACATCCTGAGTTTGATCCTCAGTCCATAGTCCACCATTCTGAGACATAAACAGAGAACCAGTATTAGGTTGCTCATTCACTCTGGTTTCTGTACCCACTTGGTTTTCTCCCATCTTGGAGCACCACAACTTATATTCCATAGAGTTAGGTGACTTAACCACAAATGCATACCAGGTATTTCCAACCAGATATACTGGAGCTTCAAACCTAAAGGTAGTAGCTGCAGTACCATCATCTGATGTGCATACACCCATAGTAACTGCATCTGCCCCCGGAGTAACCTTAGCAATAGCAGTAGCTTCATTTCCATTACCATTAATAGTAACCCCTGGAGCCTTAGTATAACCACTTCCAGGAGTCAATAGCTCAATTTTATAAACATTACCTGCAATAGCAGAAACTGTTATCTGCCCAGTAGCTGTCTCTCCACCAGGTAACTGAGGAGCAGTGAATTCTACTGTGGAATTTGAGTTATATCCACTTCCCATATCTGTAATTTCTAATGAATCTACATCAACCTCATTCTTAGCAATAGTAAATGTAGTGTTCTTTACATCAGACTCCTTACTACTAGTAGTTTCAAACTGTTCACCAGGCAGGAATTCACCAACATAATTACTCAACAGTACATTATACACTGTATTGGTAACATTATTATTAGTGTTAGTGGAAGTGCTGTTAAACTTAACATTAGATTTAATTATACCAGTAGCACCTGATTTCTTACCTACAATAGCAGTTCCTTTCTTCAAAGTAACAGCAGCACTCGAACCACTAGGGAGTTTAACTACAGTTCTCAATATACTAGCAGGATTCTTAACAATCCTAGAATGTGGGAGTTTTTCTCTGGTAGGAACTTCACCATCAGTAGTAACCAGATAAGCCATAACACTCTGACTTGGATCTGCCTCTTTAAAGTAAACATCCAATTCAGTAACAAAGACACCTTCTTTGTTGTTTCTATCTACCTGGAATGTCTGAGCTACAGGATCCTCATCATTTGGTTCTGGTTCTGCAGGAAGATTAACAGTTACTGGATTAATAATAGGAACCCTTGTGGATACAATGGTTTCCTGCTTATCTAGGATAACTCCAGAAGCAGTGAAACTAGATTCAGCAAATCCTTCTAGTTGGTCATCACTAATATCAACATTGGTTTCACTACTAGTAAGTCTAAAGATCTTAGTTCCTGTAGTAAAGGTACGAGAAGGCTGTCCTGTCTGATAGAAGGAATCATCAGTTAAGGATTTAGCTCCTTCATAAACTTTACCTTTAATGGGAGGTTGACCATTAGGAATTAAGAAGGTTGCAGTAATATTACCTACAGCGTCACTATAAAGTGCCTTACCAAATCCTTTACTATTAAAGTAAGATTGCCCTCTCACCAGAAGATATCTCTTCTTATCATCAGGGAAAAGACTACCATTTCTCATTACATCGGGAGCTATCCACTCATTTACATCGATACCATCAAAGAATGCGTAATAGCGAGTATTAGGCTTCATCCTTTGGGCTACAATTTTTACAGGTCTAGCCCTCATAGTACGTGCTAGAGCTACATCTACCACCCTCTCACCATATGAGGTTTCTACAGTCTGAGCACTAGTAACATCCAGGAAAGTTACACTCTGCTGCCTAGCCCTATCAGTACTACTAGTATTAGAGGTACTATTAATTGAACCTGCTCCACCATTAGGGAAGTTAGCAACGTTGGCTCCAGCAATAGCATTAATAGATGCTGCAGTTCCAGGAAGATTTTGAACTGTATTATTAACACTAGTAGAAATCCTACCAGTATTCTCCCATCCACCCCATACCGTTCCAATACCTGATTCTAATAGGTCACCAGTAAGGTTAACCATAGCATCAAATACATTATTATCTTCAATCACCAAATCAGGAAGAATATTGATATCCTGGAAGGTATCGATAGGAGGATATAAGTCCAAACTACCATCATAGGTAAAGACTGAGAATGGTTGTAGGTTAATAGTACGAGTAGCAAAAGGTTGATCTATAAAATCAACAGTGGTATAAGTGCAGGTAGCAATACCATTATTAACAGTATAGTTCTTTTCTGCTCTCTCTGCATCACTCTGAGCAATCTCAACCAACTCAGGTTGATCCACAAAAGCAGGAGACCTAAGATGTGTGGTTTTAGGATCAATGCTGTTTCTATACTGCTGATCACCCACAGCACCCTTACTATGGTCTCTGAAGTTATCTGCTACAATACCATTCTTAAATCTATCCAAGCCTGTTACAGCATCCCTTACAGACATATTAAGAGCACTTTGCTCAAGAATAGAAAGGGTTACTAGCTCTTCAATTCTATCAATTCTTCTTTCAATCTTAGCGATATCCTTCATCCTATACCGCTTATAGTTAAACTTCTTAACGTTAATATTATCAGCTGCAAAGGTATAAGGAGGAAGATACAAATCATACAGCCTAATGCCAGTTGATAAATCAGCAGGAGGCTGAGGAGAGTTACTAGGAACCCCTTTAACTAAAGTAAGGGCTCCATTCTTCTCCAAGAATAGAGAGTCATACCTAGCCATATAATAGGTAATATTTGCCCTAAACCTACTATTAGGAACAGGCATCCTAGGAGCAGTACCATTACCATTATTCAGTGCATCTCTATAGTTGGTATCCTGAATTCTCAATCTACCATTATTACTATCATAACTTCCCAATACGCCAATATCCTTAGTCACAGGAGAAAGAACAGAAGGATAATAGGTTCCTAATTTAGCTTCTTCCTTCCAAGGGGGAGTACCTACTCTCTCCTTAGTCATCTCTTCTTGATACTTAATATTAACAGCAGGTCGGAAATCAGCACAATCTCTCAATGAAATTATACTACTAGCAGTAAATAACGCATCGGCAGGAGCACCTGCTACTGGATTATAATAAGGAATGTCCCTATAAGGAACTCCCTTATTATGAGTATAGGAATCAACACTAAAGAAATCACCAGAGGTATCGTGTTTAAAATACCAAACTGTAACTGTGAATGGCTTAGCATCATCATTTGCTTCTTTCTTGAAAATCTTTCTTCCTTCTTTAAGCTTAATCCTAGCAATATCATATACATTATCTCTCATACCATTATCAAACTCATAGTTATCAGTAATATCTACACCATTAGTAGTAATAACTGACTCCAAACTATATCCATCAGTAACACCCAAAGCAATAACTTGCTCTCTGGCCTGTTGCCCTGCGATCTCAACGATAGCTTTCTTAAGGTACTTCTTTCTACAAGTTGCATTAGTAATGCTAACAGGACAGAGTATTTTTACAAGAACATCTTCAGCAAGTGAGTCAATAGTAAAATCTGCCTTTGTACCATCATTTGTACTCTGCTCGATTTCAACAACAGGGATAGTTCTCCCTACTAACGAATTTGGATCCAAACCTGAAGATAGGTTCTGAATAATACTAATAGTTACATCATTTACATTAGTTAAGAATGAAGCATTAGCTGATGTAGTTGTTAGGGTAAATTCTGTAGTATTAGCTCCTATATTTTGAATAAACTCCCTATAAACTTCATAATCAATTCCAGTAGCTTCTGGATTAGTTTCCAGTGTAGCAATAGTATCCTGAGGAAGCTGGAAGATAAGATTCTGACTAGCAGTACCTCTACTCTTCACTCTCATTCTTTGTACTGTTTTACCAGTTACATTAAACTCCAACCCTGTAGTAAAGTAGATTCTAGATTTAGCTCTGTCAGCACCATAACCAGCAGGAGCAGTAGCAAACCATACCAACTTACTTACAGTTTGAGGATCAGTATTAATATTACCATTATCAACAAAAGTAACAACATCACCAAATACTAACTCATCTGATGGATCACCAGAGAAGCTATCGCATTCAATATAGTTGTTATTTTTCTTTCCACTAAAGAGTGAATTATCAGATACTTGTAATACTTCAGCATCTCCCCTATTCTGCAGAGAGATGTCAGCAGAAAACTTATTAGTAGAAGGTTGACCTAAAGTAGAATAGAAAGATTTAGTCTTAGTTAATGTATTCGCCAGCTTGGCTGGCATCAATACAGCAAATCCCAGTGCCCCATTATCAGCAACCACCTTGTAGTTAATTCTACTTGGGTTTAGTTCATCGGGAGGATAAGGGAAGTTAAATAACTTATTTCTACCCTTTTTGGTCGGTTTAAGTAAGTTCTTATCAGCATCATAGATAAAATTACCACCAGCCTTAGTAAGAGTCTTCTTAGCTCCCAGAGTAGTAATTTCTAGTGTTTCAACAGCAGATAAATCAATACTAGCCTCTAAATTACCGTTAATATCATCATAGAATTCAAAAGCACTTACATCACCTTCCCTAAAAATACGACCCATCTTCAATTCTGGTGCCAGAAAAGTAGCCTGATTTTGAGCAATCTCTTCACCTGGGATAAACTCCCCTACCATATTAGAAACAATAAGATTATTACGTGTTGAAAAATACTCAACAACGCCCGTGGCTCCACTAGTCTCTCCTACAATTGGCCTACCTACAGTCCAGGCCTTGTCATCTCTATAGCCCTCAATTTCCTCAACTAATAATTCCATAAAGAACTGAGAATTTACAATGCCCAGCTTAGAAGTAGAGTTATACCCAAAGAAACCATCTCCATCATTAATAGTTCTATCTGGAATAAGATATCTTGGATATAATACGCCAGTAGGCATAGGATTAACAGTAACAGATATAAGAACCTTAGCAGTTCCGAAAGGATCTCCTCTATTAATTGGATCAGGACCACTGACTACTACACTTCTTCCTTCTCTATAAACGATATCATAACCAGCTACACTTTGACCGTCTGTAGAAGAATCGCAAATAAGATGATAAGTTGTCTTTGGTTCTTGTCCATAATTAGTAGGTACTGGGGGATCTCCTGTAGTAGATTCTCCAACATAACCGTCAATAAAGTTACGATATAGAACTAGTTGATCAAATGCTGTAGCATTTGCACTTGATTGAATATTTTGAATATCAGGAGCACCATATGCATGAGTAATAGTTACATTATATCCTTCTGTAATATTAGTAATACTATTCTTTCTATAATTCTCCTCTCTGGACTTATCTCCGAAGACATAAACAGGAGTCTTATATTGAACCTGATATCCTTGTACATATGCAGTACCAGGTGATACCTGAACAGAATACTTAGCTTCTGCTTCAGTGAAAGTAATAGGATCTGTACTTCCTGAGAAAGGAACAGGAGGATACAATCCATCTTCATCAGCATCAAAGACTCCCATATTAGTGGAGTCTGTATTAGGATATTCCAGTTGTTTAATTGGGAAATCCGTTACAATATAGTCACCAGATTCTTCAAATGTTCTTTTGGCCAGGACGTCATAAAGCCATTGCCACTTAATAGTATCACCTGGCTTACCTTGAATGTTACCTTGAATAACAGTACAAAGAGTAATAAAGTTAGGTGATTCTGTCTGAGGTGTGATAGTACCAGTATAAGGCTCATAATTGAGTCCTTTCTTGGTAAGAGTCAGAGTAATCTGTAATCTATCTGCACCAGGAGCAGCATAATTAGAATTCCCAGTAGCATTATCAAGTAGAGAAGGATCTTCAAAAGCAGTAACAAATCCCTCAGTTACCAGGAAACCTACCTGACAAGTAGGAGTAACGCTATACTTATCGAGAGCAATAGTTTCTGAACTATTGCGCACCATGAAGCCATCAACAAAGAACCAACCCTCTGATACATTAAAGAGAGTTCCCTGTCCCATAGGAGGACTTGTGATAGGCTTACTAACCTCATTTACTCCCACTGCTGCAGTGTAGAGATTAGGGGTGTCTGAGGTTAAAATCTCCCCTTCTGTGAAAGTAGCTTGTTCTTCTGTATTTCCTGAATCATCATAGGTTATGAAGAAAGTAATATCATCATCGTCTGTCTCTGCTGTTGCAAAATCTACCTTAGCTTTAACTCCAGACGTAACGCCAGTAATAGTCCAGCCAACAAAATCCTGTGCAGTAGATCCCTGAGTAATAGAAGATACCCTTACGTAAGATACGGGAACATCAATTCCATATTCACCAGGAACGATATTATCTCCCTCCTTCATAAATCTCTCAGCCAACGTAGAGATTTGATTTTGCAGAATGCTCTGCTGTTGGGTCAATTCCCGTGCCTGGACCGGATACCCAGGACGATACATCACTCTGTAAAAATCATTCAGAGGATTATAATCATCATAATATGGAGGCACATTAGTATTCGTCTGAAGCGGCATCTTCGTAATCCGTCCTTTTGGTTATTTAGTATGAGATAACAAGAGATATTCTTTCATTCTGAGTCTCAGTTCGAGTAATAGGAGATAAGTTTGTAAGGTATGTCATCATTCCTGAATATTGTTTAATTTCAGGAACAGAATATCCAGCTGTAAAATTAAGTCCCGCACTAGTTTGAGTGAAATCTAATTGAACTGTCATTGCCCTAGAAGAAGTCATACCTACCACATATACAGGACTTACTCCTGTTCCTGTTACACTATTAAATCTATACAGGACACCATCATCTTCATCCCTATGCATATAAGGATCCTGAATATACTTAACGATGCTGTTATCAGCATCCCAATGAACTACTTGTCCTCTAGCAGTCTTAGGTAAACCAAATTGATCAGAGACTGTCTGCTCAATAGTTTCACCTACAATAAACCCATCTGGATCATCCCCAGGATCACATTTAATTGCAAAAGAAGCACTTAAAGTTGCTGAGTTTTTGGTAGCAGGAGCAATAAATTCAATATTTTGAAGCAGTCCTATTTGTCTAAAAGCATTACCTTCTATAAAATCAAAATCAGTACTACTCAATCCAGAAAAGATACCAACTCTAGTACCTCCAAGTTCCCTTGGTAAATTAGCCCCCCAACCCCCAGGAGGAGGGATAATTACACTGCATCTAAAAGTCCCATCGCCCCCAGGATTTAATCCATTTTCATTATTATTCAAATCAATTCTACTACCAAAAACATTATTAGGACTAAAATCAAGAGTAGCTTGGGTATAACCAGAGCCTGAATTGAATACCACTATCTCTGTAATAGAATCTCCTGTTACTTTAACCTTGGCTTTACCTCCACTACCATCTCCAACTATATTACACCAATACCAATCAACAACACCACTTGCTTGATTATTAGTATAACCATTTCCTTTATTTTCAATAATTATAGTAAATATAGCTCCCTCTGTAGTGAGTGCCGAAGCCGCAGGTACTACTGGAATAAACTCACTAGTCATGAAATTACCCATATTTCCAATGTTAAACAGCTTAAGCCATTGATATCCATCACCAGTAGTAAATGGAACATTTGAAGTGTTCAGGGGCTCTTCAGTTGAAATAGTAGGATTGTTATTAGATCTAGAATTATTATAAAGACACACATATACATCAGCATTTCTATTCACGACATAAAAGTTAGCATCATATAAATTTGATGCTTTACTATATGCAGTAAGCTCCAAAGAGTAATCAGGTCTATAAATATCATACACCACCCCAGAAGTCCATGTCCTCTTTGGAATAAGATGCCAAGCATCTGCATTTGTTACCTTTTGGCAAGATAACATTTGATCAAATGTTCTATAGAACTCATTAAAATTATTAAGTGGAGTAGGAGGATTATTATCTCCTGTAGGCCAAGGAGTTGGCCTTCCTAAAAACATATAGGTGGTAGCGTCGCCTTCATTCAATGAATCCATCAAATTGCTGGCGTTCTGTACTCTTAAGTCATTAGTTCTTACTGTTGCCATTATGGATGATGGTTTTCAAGTATTTATACCTTCTTTCAAACCATTAAGGATACATGACCCCATCTATGGGAAATTGTAGTACCAGTGGATTAGCTAAAGTAAACTCTTCAACATTAGTCTCCCCAACTGCTGATGCTACTGCTCCTATATAGGTTTCAGTGGGAGTTTCAGTGGGAGTTGGAGTATCTGGAAAGTTTTTAATTACTATGCCAAGATCATCTAAATTAGTAACTGTCATAATTAAGGATAGGTAAGACCTTCTATAGGAGCTTGTGGTACCAGTGCGTTAGCCATATTAAAGTCGGCAACACTAGTTGCTGCAGCAACTGCTCCTTTTTCTGGTTCTCCAATAGTAGTAATAGTAGGAGGTGAAGGGAAGACATATGTGTCACTACAATCAATAGCCCCCGCAGTTGCTCCTCCATAGGGTGGAGAGATTGTAGTGATTGTTGGGGTTTCTGGAAAAGTTTTAACTACTAAGCCGAGATCATCTAAATTAGTAACTGCCATAGTTAATTAAGAAGGAAAGAGGGCTGGTGTAGGATCAATTGCTCCTGTAGATAAAAGCCAACTGGAGTAGCCTTCGTTAATCCCAGATATTTGCATCCAATACTGATCCTCAGCATATACAACCTTGCAAGGATGGGCAAATGATTTAGGGAGTGCCTCGGTCATCTGTGAATTTGGAGGTAGATAGAACCCTATATCATTGGCATACATTCCATAATAAGCACTATTATATAGATTAGGAATGTTTTTATACATTAACCAACTATTTTCAGGTGTTGAATACTCGCCATATATAGCAGCCTGGGCGCCTCCGCTGCTACCGCCCTCTGCTTCTCCTGGATAACCATAGCCCCTCCAAAAGTAATTGGTAGCTGAGAACTCTGGTGCGGCAAGTCCATACGTGACCATTCCTGCGCGAGCAGTAGACCCTGTAGTAATATAATCCTCTTTATATACAGGAGAAGTACGACTCACTTGTGAAGGAAGAATACCTAACACTATTCCATTCTCAATCACCATCCACGCTGCAGGATCTTGATCACTAAACCATATTGTCCAAGGATATTGTTGATTGTCCCCAGAATCAACTTCGATGTTGTCCTCCCATTTCCATCCTCCCCCATCATATTGAGGCTCAATAGTCATAGCATAAGCATCAGCAGTATCTGGGGATGCTGCTGGATCATAGGCAGGGTTGGGCTTTAGCATCCCCAGTATTCCATTAGTAGAATAATCATCAAACATTATAGTCATATGTCTGGTTTTAGTGGTATTAATAGCATCTACGTACGATAATTGAAACACTAACTCTGTACCAGTCCTACCTCCAGTTCCACTAACCCAACCTCCTTGATTTGTGGTAATATCTCCCCTACCATTTAACATTAAAATCAAGGCCCTCCATCTCTCAATTGCTGTGGATTGAGTAAGGGTATCTGATGGATTATGTGTCCAAGCCATAGTTGTTTCTTAACGTTACTCTTATTTAGTTATTACCCTTCATATGAAATACCCTTTAGGGTAAATTTAATATCAACTGGAGTACTACCTGTACCTTTGGCTCTAACCCTAGCTTTAAGTGGCTCATTAGTATTAACCACAAAGTAATGAACAGCTGGTGTAATTAGAGTAGTTTTTGCTCCATCAAAAGATACTTCCAAAAGAACTCCATCACCTGGTGTTGGTTTTTGGACTGAAGGATCACGGATCAAATCTGCATTAAAGGAATCTTCAGATGCATAGAAGGTTACTATTGATGGGTTAGAGTTTAAATTCTCAACACTAATAAAAGTACCACTAGAACCTGCTAACTCAAAAGTTGTTACACCTAAGGTTCCAGGAACCAAAGGAATTGTCTTTTGTTGTTCAAATCTAGTAGCACCACCATTAGGTGATCCTCCATTTGCTGCAATCAATGCTACAACTGACTCTTTGGTTTGTAATGACTTATTAGTAAATGTTGAACCTTCATAGGTAACATCACCATTAACATTTCCCCCATGGATAGATGAAAGAGCACCTACCACATCAGATACAGTTAGAACAACATCCCCAGTTTTCCCATTGACTCTATCTACCACACCTAATGAAGTTTGATACTTAAATGCTTCAATAGCTGAATCATATACTAATACATCGCCATCAAGAGGAGAAGTTTCCACCACATCATTCATATCTCTAATACCCAAACTAACTGGCCCTATTTGAGTATTAACACTATTAACAAACTGTTTAGGTCTAAAATCAGCTACACCATCCCAAACCAAAGCATCCCCTACAGCCAAAGGAACATCAACAAGTTCTGCAGCTGGATCACAAAGTGATATATAGAAAGATGTCCATTTCTCTTGTTTTATTTGGGTTATAAGACTTGCTGATGAAATATAATCAAAAGCAGCACCAGGAACTACCTGATCACCAATACCAATCTGTTGATTTTTATATATCCAAGTAGATCCATTACCAGATATCCACATCTCAACATTCCCACCTCCTCCTGGCCTTGTAAAAACATTATCATTAGAATCTACATTAGACCATAGAAGCATGGAATTTCCTCTAAATCCCCACATTCCGGGCATTATTGTAGGAAGATTACTAGTAGGATTTACTTCTGCAAAAATATTATAGATATTACCACATGATGTAGTTTCATTTAAAGCAAAGTCATCCATATCCTGGATTCCTAATACTACCACATGAGTCTGTCCATTGACGCTGGTCACACCTCCTCCACCTGTAAGCAATACGCCATTAGCTGTTATATCCCCACTGAAATTCCAATTCCCATCAGGGTCACAATATGCCCTGTTTGATAACATAATAGAATTAGTTAAGATTCCATCCGTTGGAAAAACCCAATCATCGGGATAACTTCTACTCTCACTGTTGTCATTACCAAGAAATAAATTACCATCTCCTTCCCACCCATCAGGAAATACTCCTCTGATCAATATATTGCTACTGCTTGTTTCTCCAGGAATACATGTCGAGCCGACGGCGCCGATCACTATATTGCTGTCATTATTTTCATAAAAACCACAATCAGTATAATTACCAATCGCTATATTTCCATCTCCTTCAGCAAGCGTAGATCTACCAATCATAACATTATTACTACCCACTCTAGAGGTACCACCGTCAGTTCCAATAGCAATATTCCAGACTCCACATTGAGTTGAGTATCCAGCATTATATCCTAAATATATACTCCCTCCAAAAGACACAGCGCTTCCATCATCATCCACTCCTGTATAATTCTGCCCTGCACCATAACCAATAGCTGTCTCACAGAACCCATTTAAACAACCCAGCAGGGCAGCGCCACCAATAGCAGTATTATAAAACGCCAATGAAGCTATACTACTAAATCTATCACCTATCGACCTCAGCGCTGATGAGCCGATAGCAACGTTAAAAGTACCTAGGCTGCACTTGTATAATGCGTCCTCACCAATAGCAATAGACAGACTATTGCCTCCGCCTTCATGTAAGGATCGGTTACCAATAGCAATCGTCGCATTATTCCCATATATCAGTGATTCATCAACTGCACCGGGCTGAGGATAAATTTTTAAACCAGTACCACTATTTTTGCCAATAGATATATTTGAGTAATTTGGCCCGCCATTCGCGTATGAATATTTGTCATAGTACAACCCTGAATTAATAGGAATACCCGCAACCACTAAAGGACTGTTTATTAATACAGTATTATCTACAGCAGTTATATAGGGACCTACATAGGCAGGTAGTTGTTCAGCAGTAATACTTTCTGTAGTAGATGGATGAATATAAGTGACTGTACCCAAAGTTAAATATATAGATCTAATTTCTATTCCATTTGTATCGATATCCACTTCAAAAGTATTATTCAAATCTGGTCCTTCCATTAGGTTACCGGAAGAATCAGCCTTTTTATAAAATATCTTAATAGAAGACTTAGAATTTCCATTATACTCCCAACTATCAATTTGTTGTACCTTACCATCAAAAGCAGGTGAAGGCGTATATGAAAGTATTGCACCATCTAAACCACCTACTGTTAAATCAGCATTAGAATACCAGTCATCATCTCTAGACATAGAGAAAAATTTTACTGGCTCAACAGACCAACACTTTCCATCTCCATTACTTTGATCACCAGGAAGCATGGAGCCTCCATTACTTTCATAATTAACTGGAAAAGAAGATGCAGGAGGAACAGGAGTAATAGCATCAGTAGCGTTATCAAACTCCCAAAGAGAAGGAACTGTATCTACAGTTTGCCAAGACGAATTAGTTCCATCAGTAGTTAATACTTGCCCTGCTGTCCCACTATCTGTTGGAAGGGTATATGGAGAAGCGGCCCAATTGCCACTTCTAATCATAAGAATGGAACCATCTACGTTTCCATACCATCCTAATGCCTTAGTTATAAACTCCTGAGATGTTATACTCTTAGTAGTATAAGCTCCACTATCCCCTGTATTAATAATAACAGGGTCAGTAGTAACTAAGTCGCTGGTAGTGACTAGTTCACTAATTTTAATAATGGAAGCCAATGGTCAATCTCCTAATTTGGATGTGGGGAATATTGTAGCTTAGAGGTTAGCTATACGTGCCTGGAAGTCAGCAAAGTCAGTAGATGCAGCTACCACTTGTTGAAGGGTAGAAAGACTAATCATAGTAGTCCAAGAAAGTTCCTCACTTCCATCTGTGGTCAGAGACTGACCTGAGTCTCCATCAGCAGCAGGAAGAGTATATGTGGTACTTTCTGTGAGACCTGCTGGAATAGTTAGTCCAACATAATAACCTCTTTTTGCAGGATCAGAATCAGCCTGTCTACCACCAGATATAGCCAATGTTGGACGATTAGTTAGTCCTCCTCCTCCAGTTGGATTTCCTTCTACCCAGAGATGACCCTGAGCACCAGATGTCAAGATAGTTGCACCTTTAGCAGCATCTGCACTAACGAAGAATCCACTTCCACCAGTTGAAACATGCTGAAGGAATCCAAGACCTAAATCTGTTAAGGCAATCTTTGATGATGCCCCTACAGGGTTATCTGTACTGGTAAAAACAATTTCATCTAAAGCAGTTATTGTTAATGTACCATTTAGATAGGTGGTATCAGTAAGATCATTAAGTTCTAAGGGCTGGGGATTCCATTCCTGGGTGTATGAGTTGTAAGTGAGGACGTCCCCGTCAGCCAATGGAGTAAGAGCGGCACTAAAGAATGGGAATGACCACTCAACCTCCTCTCCATCAGAGAGTTCACTGATCCAATCGTAGTCACTCAAACTGAACAGAATTCTGTTACTGCCTGCGTTGCCGAAGCTGTCCGCCGTGCCGTCGTAAACCATGACACCCGCCACCTTGATCTGGACTGGGAGGACGTCGCTACCTTGGATCGCGTAAAGATCGGTCTGCCACGAAGTGCCGTTTGAACTGATGACAGAAAGCGCTATAAAGGAATTCCATAATTGGAAAGTTCCACTTGCGGGAACGTTTCCATCTATGTCTGAATAAGCCCAGGGCTGGAAAGCCTCTTCAGGGGCTAATGCGAAGTCATCAAGCTGCTCTACACTGATCTCGATTGGGCTGGGCCTCCATTCCTGAATAGCAGAGTCGTAGGTCAGGACTTCCCCGTTTGCGGGCGCGAGAATTATAGCGCCTCCGAAGTCGTTGAATTGCTTGATACCGATCAAGTCACCGACCGAGATGCTGGGCAAACTACTGCCATCGATCCTGAAGCGAGGCTGGTACGAGCCTGTGCCGCTCGATTCGTCAATAAAGTTCGAAAAAACGAAGCCAGATTCCTCTACACCGTTGATGATCAAGGTCAAAGGAGTGCTTGCTGCCAGGGTCGACAGCCAGGCGAGGAGCTCGGCGCTGACGTCCCCCTGAATAGCGATAGGGCTCACCCTTAAATCGTCGTTGGAGACGTAGGCCTTACCGGAGGGCAGCCCGGGCTGCGCTGTCGCCAACGAGATGACCTCCCATGTGGCCTTCTCGACCTCGTTGTAGGTGACGTCATCCATATCCATGAGACCAAGCTCAACTACGCCTGTCTGACCATTGACGCTATCTACAGCGCCACCACCACCAGAAGGCAACTGCTGAGGTTTAAAGTCTGCTACTCCATCCCAGACCAGAACGTCTCCTGAAACCAGGGGGCCGTCCAGAGCGAAGTCATCCATGTCCTGGATGCCAAGCTCAACTACGCCTGTCTCACCATTGACGCTGTCTACAGGAGCAGCTGGAACTGGGGTTGGCTGCTGAGGCTTAAAGTCTGCTACGCCATCCCAGACCAGGATGTCTCCTGAAGCCAGGGGAACGTCCATAGCGAAGTCATCCATGTCCTGGATGCCCAGTTCTACCACGCCCGTCTCACCATTGACGCTATCTACAGGAGCAGCTGGAACTGGGGTTGGCTGCTGAGGCTTGAAATCAAAGAGGCCGTCCCAGACCAGGATGTCTCCAGCGGCTAACGCGACCGGGGTAGGCACTGGTTCCGCAAGTGAGATATAGAGTTGAGTCCAACCTTGCGCGATAGCCAGGCCGTTAACCGGCTCGTCGGCGGCGATATAGAAATCTCCGCCATAAGTTGCAATATCAGCGCTCATCTCGGTCCAGTCAGATCCATTCCCCGAGTACCAGGCCTGAACTGTTCCGCCTGGATCTGTAAACACCTGACCGTTGGCGTCAGTTGGATCCCAGCGCAGAGAATCCGTTCCCCACTGGCCCGCTGAAGCTGACCCACTTGCTACCTTTACGTCATAGAAAAAGGCCCCAGGAAGGGAGTAGTTGAAGTCGACGTCATCCATATCCATGACACCAAGCTCAACTACGCCTGTCTCACCATTGACGCTGTCTACAGGGGCATCTGGAGACAACTGCTGAGGTTTGAAGTCTGCTACGCCATCCCAGACCAGGATGTCTCCTGAAGCCAGGGGAACGTCCACCTCTGCAGTGATCGGAGGGCCGCCAATGAAAAGCTCAGCATCAGCGGACCTGTCTAGAACTTGTCCGATTTGTGTGTATCCATTGCCGCAGCTGTCCGTATAGAGCTGTGCTCGGAACACTACATAGTCGCCCTCGTCTAAGAGTCCACTTCCATCGCACAAGTCGACGATAGCCACGTGAGTCACCTGTCCCTGTGTGAAGGTGAATTGGTCGCCGGGCTGAATAGCTTCGATTCCTGCACTTCGGTCGACACCATCAGCGTCTATCTTGCTCAGTCTGAACTCGTTGTAGTTGGGGTCTGAGGCTGTGTACCACTTACCACCTGCAGCACTGTTGCCGCCATGGGTAAGTCCATACGTCCAGCGCCCTGGAGTTGTACTTGTGTTGTAAGCGAAGTCATCCATATTCTGGATGCCCAGTTCTACCACACCTGTCTCGCCATTGACGCTATCAACAGCTCCGCCGCCAGATGTCAGCGGCTGAGGTCTGAAATCAGATGCGCCGTCCCAGACGAGAACATCCCCTTCTGCTAGAGGGACGACGACAGGATCTCCGCCTGTGAAGTCCACTGCAATCAGCTTGCCTGCATTCACCGCCAATAGCAGTAAAGATGTGCCTTCCTGGTCATCGGGGCCATTGAACTTTCTGGCGTTATTGCTATTTTCAAGGTCACCGACACTGGTGTAGGTGTAGGTGTAGATGGTCGGATTATCCGCAAACTTCCAAGTGAACTGACCGGCGCCTGAACTTGGAATGAGAGTCGAAACGTTCTCACCATCCGCGTCGACCAGGCTGACGTAGAACTGGTTGACAACTCCCACATACAGTCCATATCCGAAGGCGACTCCATCGTCGTAGTCAGGAGTTGCGCTCAGAGTCCAATTGAAGCTCGTCCCCGCCATCCTGGTAGAACGAGTGACGTCTGTCATGTCGAAGACGTCCAGCTCGACCACTCCTGTCTGGCTGTTGACACTATCTACAGGAGCAGCTGGAGACAACTGCTGAGGTTTGAAGTCTGCTACGCCATCCCAGACAAGAATATCATTTTGTTCTAACGGCAGCCAGACAGGATCGGTTGGTATGATTGTCAGGTAGTACTGTGTATTAATATCTAAGTTGCCATTCCCTGGGAATGCAACAGGGAAGGTCACACCATAAGAGACACCTCCATTTGTGAGCTCAACCGAGATGGCTACCTGGGACTGGAGTAGGACCAGGTTCTCGTCCCTCCACTCGAAAGTCGCACCAGCTTCGAAGTAAGGGCTGAGATCGGCGCCGTTCAGGTCGTATATACTTATGGTGCAGGGTGTAGTGCTGCTGAAAACCTTGCCGGGATTGTTCACGGTCCCCTTCTTATAAGGCCTAGGTCCGGACCCCGTCATGTTTTGGGCGTATTGGAAGTCACCCATATTAACAATGTCCAGTTCTACCACGCCCGTCTCACCATTGACGCTATCAACTGCGCCAACACCAGAAGGCAACTGCTGAGGTTTAAAGTCTGCTACGCCATCCCATACCAAAATATCTCCAGCTATCAAGGAAACTGGTTGATTAGCTGGTGTCCCAAATGCAAGATAAAGGCCAGGACTACCAGAAATAGATGGAAGAGGTGGCCCACTAGTAATATCAATATAACGACTATCACCTGTTGTGCCTGGCGATCCATTGAATGTAGCAGTTATCCAGGAAATTCCATCATATGACCAATAGATCTCACCACTAGCAGCAGCTATTTGAGCGGACATATCAGTCCCATCAGAATCAACTGCACCAAAACTCAATCTAGTACCACTAATAAACCAAAGCCCATTCCCCGGGAATTGCACTGTGCCGCAGGCATATGGAGCCCCAAATGGCTGATAATTAGGCTCATAGTCATCCATATTCTGGATGCCCAGTTCTACGACGCCTGTCTGACCGTTTACGCTATCTACAGACCGATCAACTGGCTCAAATAGAGCTCTCACTGCATTCCAGGAAAGGACTTGACCTTCCTCAACAGGTAGCACCACAGGATCCTGATTTGTGGACACTCCAATTACAGATCCAGACGAGTTGGCGATGGCAGTAAAGAAAGGAGCATTGGCAGATGCGTCCGCTGAATCCTGGTTGAGAATGATCCAGTCGGGCTCGTTGCCGTACTGCCACGGAACTACTGACGAGTAAGAGAGGGAATAGTTGACACCTCCAATAATGACTATCAATATACCGGGGGAGTTACTGACAGGGGGGAGGTAAGTGGACTGATCTACACCTTGGGCGTTGCTTTGTGATACGTAAAACGCATTACCACCATAACTAAAACACTCTCCATCGTTTCCGTCTATGCTGCCAGTAGTATTGAGCCTGTCTACGCTGTCCAAAGGAGCAGAATAAGCGTAGTCGATGTCTGTGAGGTTAAAAGCTCCCAGTTCTACCACACCCGTCTCACCATTGACACTATCTACAGCGCCACCGCCTCCTCCACCTGCTTGGGAATACTTAAATTCTGAATCTGCATCGCTCCATACTAAAGTTTGACCATTAGTAGGAGTACCATTCTCCACGTTATTCAAATTTCCTACACTAAGACTAACCGCCCCTGTCTGACCATTAACGCTGTCTACAGCTCCACCTCCTCCGGCAGTGTCGACCCAGGACAGCTGGCCGGATCCGCTGGTAGCCAGGACCTGACCATTAGTACCGTCTGTAGCTGGCAGGGTGTAAGACGTGTCTTCTGTTATCTCAGGGATCGTGAAAGAAACTGAGAAGCCATGACGCGCCGCGTCAGCGCCGAAAGGTGATCCGTTGGAGAATGCCAGGACAGGGGTGCCGCTGGAAGTGTCGCATAAGTAAATAGGCTCACCTGATGGGGCTTTCAGGAGGATCCCTTTGCTGATATTTACAGAGATCGAGCTGGACACCGTGGCACCGTCATTGAACTGTGCCATCGACAACCCGTAATCGGGTTGCCAGTAGAGCTTGACACTATCTCCAGAGGGGATGCTGGGACTAGCGAAAACGATCTGATCAAGCTCGAATATCTCTAGACTTGTCCCATCGTCAAGAAGAGAAGAAGCCAGGGTGACATCATCAAGATCTCCTATCCCTAGGGTCACCTCACCCGAGGAGTCTGGGAGCTGCCCGTTAACCTCTGTCACAGTGCCAAAACCGCCACCAGATATGGTTTCGTATATAAATTCAGAACTAGCAGAATTATAAACCAATGTCTGACCCTGAGTAGGAGTACCTCCGGCAACATCACTCAAACTACTAAGTTCTAAAATTTCAGGCTTAAATGCTGCTACTCCATCCCATACCAGAACATCACCAACAACAAGAGGATCAGGAGTAGGAGTAAAGCTTCCTGAGGAAAGCTCCAATGTAGTATTTGTAGATACTGTATTTAAGAAATCTACTGCAGTTTGATCTAATCTTATATTAGTACCTCCACCAAAGAGAGTGCCGGCGGCACCATCTGCATAAACAAATATAGCTGTAATTGGTACATACTTTGTTACCCCTCCAGAAATAAGAGCTAAGGTAACTGTATTGCCTGCATCATGAGTAGCTTGTACTGCTTCCCAGGCTGCTCTACGATCCACTCCATCTTTATCTGTATTACTAACGCGTATAGTATATCCAGAGTTAGTTTGCCAATTTGCTTTTCCACTTTCTGGCTCCAACTGACCGTTGAGAAACCAAGTATAAGGAATAGTGGTGATAACATCTCCAGCATTCAACTCAAAATCAACCATATCCTGAATACCCAGTTCTACCACACCAGTTTGGCTATTAACACTATCAACTGGGATTTGTTGAGGTACAAAATCTTCCTCTCCATTCCATACTAAAATATCTCCAGTTGCCAAAGGTAGAATTCCATCTCCTGGATTAGTAGCACTAACCCTCAATGGACCAGCAAACGTGCCTGTATATTGGCAATTCATTACTATATTTTGGTTGGCATTGCCCGTATTTCCTCCCACTGCAACTGAACTAACAATAGTTTCAATATAAGGTTCTCCATTTGTACTAAAATACCAAGTTCCAGGACCAACTGCCACAAGTTCATCCTTACGGTTAATCCCATCACTATCAACAATATTAACAATAAGCCTTTCAAAGGCACCTGATCCTTCCTTATCCCAATGACCCAGAACTCCTTCATTAGAGTCAAATATATCCCATCTACCTTGCCCTGCATCTGAAACAGCAGGTTTATAATCACCCATATCAACAATATCTAAATCTACCACTCCAGTCTGACCATTGACGCTATCTACAGCGCCACTACCACCGCCGCCAGCTTGTGAATACTTAAATTCTGAATCAACCTCACTCCATACGATGGTTTGTCCCTCAGTAGGAGATCCATCCTCAACATTATTCAAGCTACCTACACTAAGGCTAGCAAATCCAGTTAAACCATTAACAGTAGTTACAGTATCCGAATATACAAACTTAGCAGTAGCAGCATCATATGCTAATACTTGATTTGCAGTAGGAGTGCCAGCAGCAACATCAACTAAGTTACTAATTGAAAATTCCCTAGGTCTAAAATATGGAGTCAAACCTGCGGTCTCCCACACCAAGGTATCTCCCTGTGCAAGAGGAATATAACTTACAGTAGGAGAGATTCCAGGATCAGCAAAGGCAACAAGAAAAACTCTACCATCAGGAGTAAACTCAGTGCCATGACATCCATTTAGTGGATCATTAAAGTCTGTCAGAGCTATTAATTCAGGTGAAGGACTTGATGTGTTAAACAGATTACCAACATAAGTAGTATCCGAATACAGCGCTGTAATTATCCCTCTAGTCAGCCAGGTAACTCCATCATCTCCACTAAACCATACCTCCTTTCCAACAATAGCCGTTGCTAAAAGTTGATCTCTAACATTATTACCATCATAATCTATATTATCATATAAAACAGGGCGTGGAGGGTTGCCGCCACTGACCACATGGAAAGAACCCTCCCAAGCTTGGCAACACTTATATCTAAACACATCCGCTGTGTCTAAATTAAGCTTAAAGTCAGAAGCTGTCTGGATGCTGTTAAGAGAATCGACGTAGGCTTTGGAAGCAGCATCCGTAGGAGCAACAGGAACTTCTGGGATTGTAGCTTGACCCTCAATAACAATACCACGAACTGCATCTGGTCCATCTTGAGCACAGTCAGCTAAATCAGTTGGTACAATATAGACAGCAGAAAAACATTCTTGGGCTGCAATTTGTGAAGTAATTGTGGTTATCTCATCTCCCCAATCTCGCCTAAGGGTAATCTCAGCTGTCCTACAATAATTAGTTGTTCCAGCGGTAGCTACCAATTTCCACCCAAAAATCTCAACAGCAGAGCCGTCAGTATATATATTTCCAGCAGCACCTAAAATAGTCAAAACACCTGGAGATGCGTCTGGAATCAATTTCCAACACTTTCCATCACCATTTCCTTTATAAACAGGAGTTATATTAGCACTATTGGGTACTTCTTCCCAAAGCCCAAGCATTGCACCATTAGCTGTTATATTACCAGTGAAAGTCCAATCCCCATCAGAGTCACAATATGCTCTTGGATAATTACTACTGATTAAAATAGTGTTACTACGTACACTAGGAACAATATCCCATGGGAGAGGTGCCTGATTATAACCAAGAATTAGATTATTATTGCCCGACAGAAAATATTCAGCACCAGGGGTACCAAGTATTATATTGGCGCTACTTCTCTCTCCATAGATACTGGTACCCCTCTGACCTGAAATTACAATATTACTATTGGTACCTGTTTGTCCTAATAGGTCATTATCCAACCAATTTGGATTGTCATAGAGGCCTCCCTGACACATGTTCCCCATTACTATATTATTATTACCTTCAGCCTGACTCAACACTCCCATCAAAATATTATTACTACCCACTCTACAAACACCACTCTCCGCACCCACTGCAATATTATAAATACCACATTGGTCACCTCCTCGGCCACTCCTATATCCCAAATAGGTATTCTCTCCAAAAGGCACGCTTATTCCATCATCATCAACCCCTGTCCACTCCATGGCTGCATTGTAGCCTATAGCGACATTTCCACTTCCACATTTCTGGCTCAACAAAGTTAAATGTCCAACAGCCGTATTCCCATGTGCTGTAGGAAACGTGTCCCAATACTCATTAAAATTAGCAAGCGAGCTATTGCCAATAGCTACGTCCCCTTGACAGCCAGAGCAATCCCTCATAGCATTTGGGCCAATAGCAACACAGGAATAATTTTCTCCCCCCGCAGCTAAGGCGTTGTTTCCTATAGCAATTGTATTCAGATTTCCTACAATCTTTCCCTGAGGCTCGGCAGTAGTGCCCGTAATTTTCAACCCATCACCAGCACTCCAACCAATAGCAATAGCGTTATATGGCCCCCCTTCATTATTGTAGGGAGTCCCATCCATAAGTCCACCTTGCCCGCTACTAATAGGAATATTATTAATTATAACAGGACTGTTTATAGTTACAGGATCATCTGCAGCCATTACAAGAGGACCTGCAAATTCACATAGTTGATCTGCAGTCTGAGAAACTCCATTCCCATCAATATAGGTGGCAGTACCTAAAGTTAAGTATATGGCTGCAATTTCTATTCCATTTGTAGTAATCGTAACTTCACCAGGCCTGTAAATATGAAATTGGCCACCCGGTGTTGAATTATATATCATCAATTCGCCATTTGCATCACCCTTATAGAAGTAAAAGAAGATTTCATCCTTAGAAGCATTCGTATAAGACCATCTCATGGTACCATGTCTAAAGTTCAACGCACTTATCTTACCATCAAAGGTATTAGCAGCAAAAGCTGGAGGCCCTGATCCATCACCCCAAACTCCAACTGCATCATATGAAAGTATTGCACCATCTACACCAACTACTGTTAAATCAGCATTAGTATGGAAGGAGGCTTCGTCAGATCTCCCTACTGGCTGAACAGACCAACACTTTCCATTTCCATTTCCTGAATAATCAACAGGAAAAGAAGCTGCTGGAGGAACAGGAGTAATAGCATCAATAGTGGTATCAAATTCCCAAAGAGAAGTACCTATATCTACAGTTTGCCAAGACGAATTAGTTCCATCAGTAGTTAATACCTGACCATCAGTTCCACTATCTGTTGGAAGAGTATATGGAGAAGCAGACCAGGCTCCACTTCTAATCATAAGAATGGAACCATCTACGTTTCCATACCACCCTAATGCCTTAACTATAAACTCCTGAGATGTTATACTCTTAGTGGTATAATCTCCTTCTGTCCCTGTATTAATAATTACTGGATCAGTTGTAAGTAAGTCGCTCGTAGTGACCAGTTCACTAATTTTAATAATGGAAGCCAACTGTACTCTCCGCTTTCTTTTATTTATTATTCATCAACAGTAGAATCTGGAGCCACCATGGCACCTACACCATAATAACCCTGTGGTCCTAATATTTCAGGTCCGGGATTAGTACCTAGTACCACATAATCGGCAGTACCACGGGCAGCCTCTTCTACATTAAAGGTAGCACTAACTGAATCATTAATAATCACTCCAGAGAATAAAGCAAATCCAACAGGATGGATTATATCTCTTACAAAGGTCACATAGTCTATCTGTTGCATAGGAGAGGCAATCTCATAGGAGAACCATTGGAAATAACGTGAATCCTGAATAACAGCATACTCTCTGCTCAACATAGATTCATCATTCATAAATCTACCCAATGTACCTGAAATACCATTAACTACGATAGAGCAGTCAGCTTGTCCTTCCATCAATAAGATACCAGAAATTACTGGAGTTGTTTCTACTGTGAATAGTTCCTCATTGGACTTCAATACACCATTGACATTCTTAAGAGTAATGATTTGATTTTCATCCTCATAATCAATAATAGTAGCAGTTACAAACTTATAATCTGGAGTTCCCTGATATACTTCATATTCCTGACCAGGAACAAACTTATTAGAAGGAGAACTTGTAAACTTAATAACAGCCTTAGTTTCAATCTGCAATTCTGGTTTCAGAGATCTATCTGGTGAAATATTTCTACCTGGATCTGTAACTTTGAGTGCTTTAATCTGTCCGATGTCTTTGGTGAGAGGTAAGTAGATACCTTCATCATCAACAATACTTACAACAGGCTCAACATAACCAGTACCACCATATGTTACATTTACTGATACAACAGTACCATTACCTTCTGAATCTAAAGTGACTGTAGCAGTAGCACCATAACCATTACCTGTTAAATCAGTAATGATAGCAATTGGATCCTCATATCTACTTCCACCGTAACTAACTGAAATAGCTTCTACCTGTGTTCCATCCATTGAACTCACAGTTACTCTGGCTCTGTCTATTTCCTTCTTAATGATACCTTTAATGTCTGGTAATGTATTATATCCAATACCAGGAGATAACACATCCACTTTACATACATCACTAATGATTTGTGTGGCTGGAGTGCAATAGGTAATATAAGGATCTATACCATGAGGTTTAAGTGTATAGAAAGTAAATTGACGAGTAGTTAACTCAGAACCCCAGATAGGTATTAAAGGGGCATTAGAATTATCTATATAACCCTGTCCTCCACTATAGGAAGTAATTTTAGTAACCTCTCCACCTTCAAAATCTCCAGCTTCATTCTCCACTAATGGAGAAACTTCTGCATAGAATAAAGCACCTGTTCCTCCACCACCGTAAAATGTAATATAGAAATCCTGACGATATCCACTACCTCTAAGCTCATTTCCATTTGAATCAGTAGAGAATACCAAATCCTCCACTTCCTGAGTAGTTGGATCTATAGTAGGAGTAGCAACAGGAGCAACTGCAATTCCAACTTCATATATTACATGAGAAGCATTAATCTCATCATAAAGAGATCCACTTATAAAAACTGTATCTCCTTTTAATAAGTTATGAGGGATACTAGTATTAACTGTATATAAAGCTCTGGAATTATTAATAACAGGGCACCTATCAGGAAGCTCACTGGGACTATCATCCCTCACTACTTTCATAGAATAAGGAAGACCTTTCTTCTTAATAAGAGCAGTATCATAGGAATCCTTAATAATAATATTTCCTGCTCCATCTAATACTTCTTTCAAACCAGGAGCACTAATCTCAAACTTTAAAATATCTCCAACATAAAAATCATCATAGTTATCAAACCATAACCACTTCTGTTTAGGTCCTTCAGGCACACTATAAATTGGATTAGGATTAGTCCCCCCTGAACCATCAGGAACTATGTCCAAAGCACCTTCTCCAGGAATAGTACCAATAGGACTGGTTATAACCCACTGCTCGGTACCATTACCATCTTTATAATAAACATGCAACTTACCAGTAGAACAGGACCACCACAGAAGACCCTCAGTCAAAGGAGTATATGCATCAACTTCAGTAGGAGCCTCTGGAGATATCAGAGTAATAACATTAGCAGAGTAGATAGAATCTTCAGCTCCATAAGTACCCCCAAGACCAGTTGGATGAGTAGTTACTTCATCACTACCAGCAATGATAGATGAATAACTACCAGTTGGATCAGTGGAAACCCATTCTGATCTTATATATTCATCAGCGGATAGATTATAAACTGCATTTGTATTCCAGATATAAAGAATACCTGTAACAGAAGACCACCACAAATCTCCCAGTTGATTGGGATAACCATCTTCTCTCATGGTTGGTCCACGATTAGCAATAGAAATAGTATTTTCACTAGCTTGATGGAATACTTTAGTACTGGGATTCCAGTTATCCTTATAATAAGCTTGAGGACCATAATCAAGAGCACCATTCATTGGTCTGGTACCTATAGGCTGAGTACATACCCACTGCCCAAATGTCCTTATGCACTCCTGTCCAGCTTCCATATATGAAGCCTTACAGGTAAAGAACACATAGAACCTACCAGTATTAATAGACCACCATAGATCTCCATCTGTAGCTGTATCCTGAGCAGGCTCAGTGGATGAAACCCAAGTATTAGAACCTACTGAAGGAATGCCCCTTATAGTAAGAGTTACATTCTGCTCAAGCTCTAAGTGAAAATAACCATCTTCATCTAAAAGCCAATCACCTGAATCCAAATGGAAGTAAGATTCTAAGGCTTGCTTGATCTTTAGTGCGCCATGATCGGCTACTGCATCATACAGAGTATTATCATCCTGCACAATCCAAGTATATCCTTCAGTGGTACCATCACTAATACAAACTACAACGTCTCCTTTCCATACCTTTACTCCCTCTATACCACTATCTGGAGTATTACTACTATCCCTCCAATCGGATGTAGCTACTCTATTTTTAGATGAAACATAGAATTGTCCAGGAATAGGAGCAAAAGGAGGAGCTTGTCTTACATTAACTTCTCCCATAAAGGCACCCATGCCTATAGATCTTACAACAGCTGCTTTTCCATCATTATCATAGAATACATCGCCAGGTTGAATTAATCTCTTAGTATCAGTTTGAACAGTTAATAGTCTTGTATCATAATTATAATTATCTGGATCATCAGCAAAGTTAAAAGGATCTACATTATGTTTTCCTAATACCTGAGCAATAGAACCAGTACTGGTAGTGATAAGAGTATCAGGCACAAAGGTAAAGTCAGGCTTTACCATCATCTCTAAATTAGGATTATATTCATAATAATTCAGATTAATCTTTTGCTTATGTGAAATTAACTGAGTAGCAATAACAGAACCAAAAGAACCAGTTACGTGTTCTCCTCTAACCTGTGATACTATACCTTCAGCTCCTGCTCCACCAGTACCAGCATCATCAAAGTATGCTAAATCTCCTACCTTGCTTGTAGAAGGAAGTCCACTTACAACTTCAATAGAAGATATACTACCTCTAGATACATCAGCAACCTCAACCTTTAATTCATCCTTTGTCTCTTCCAAATAAGGATTTCTAAATCTATTAATCTTAGTAAAATCAAACTCTAATTGAGTACCATCATAAGTAACTTCTGGATTAAAAGAACTATATGTAATAGGTACAGGAAGAATCTCATCAATCAACTTAAGATTCTGAGAGATAGGTCTACTAGCAAAATTATCACCAATAATATAAGGGAAGCTGGGACTAGAACCTATAGCTGTAGCAATATAACAATATACTCCATCTGGATATAGCTCCTCAGGAAACTCAGGAGTATTGATAAATGCCCCATTATTTTCATCACATACTACAACATTAATATCTACACCTCCACCCAAAGTTGCCATCAAATAATCATTAAGTGGATCGGTTTGAATATAGGCATTATTAAGAGGATCAGCTGTACTGGAAGTATCTGTATTATCTGTCAGTAGTCTATAATCAGATGAATATGTAGCATCATCATTATACTTATAATCCTCAATAAAGGTTCCCATCGCATATTCTTGTTTAGTGGGAGGAAGAGTCCCTTGCGTTCCACCACCAGCAATGATATTGTTTCTATTGGATCTTAGTACGTATCCACTAATATAAACTACAAATCCATCAGTATCATCCTTTTTATTCTTAAACTGAATAGGACCATAAATTGGATGACCATCAAATGCCCACCCAAGAATACCTTGAGGATTATCTGCAGCTAAGAGCTTAGGATATCCAATATAACCATAATGTGTTCTTTCTGTAGCTGAACTAGTAGCTGGATATAAGAAACCATTTCCAGAATCTAAACTCCAATTATCGTGATTTATAATTTCTCTATACTGATCAAAGGTATAATACTGAACAGTAGCAAATACGTCGGCACCATCTCCAAGAGGGAGAACCTCAGCCGAAGTAGTATTCTTATTATAATCAATACCTCCATTTACAATTTCAACACCAGTAATTACACCATTAGCTTTATCAGTAACTCTAAGGACAGCTCCTTTTCCTCTACCAGAAGAATCCACCACAGTAATAATTGCAAACCCACCATAATACCACTTTCCTCCATCCACCAGAGTAACATTCTTAATAGTACCATAATTAGTGAAATCTAAACTTAAAACTGCTCCTTCTCCACCACTAATTCTACTAGTAACCTGACTACCATAATTATCTTTAGTAATAGGATCTGTATCTACGGATACAATAGCTCCAGAAGCTGATAATTCAATAACAGCCTCTCCTTTTCTAATCTCATTAATAATCAAACTAGGATTTACATAACCACTACCTTTCTTAAGTACAACAGCTCCAGCTATCCTACCCTGATATACTCTATTTGTTGAATTATTACTATAAGCAGAAACACCATCAACAAATACACCTATAGTATGAGTTCCTTTATCCTTAAAGGTATTATATTTAATAGATGTTTGAGTAGGAATTATACTAACAGAATTATAAACTTCTACAGGACCAACTGATCCATCCGTACTGAAAGGTCCTATAGGACTATAAGGAAGAGTACTTGAAGTAGAGAAGATATTAAAAGCATCAAAATATACTCCACTCACTCCAGCAGTTACTGATAATTGAGTATCAGTGCCACCACTTTGAGCAACTCCAGCTAAACTATCGTCGTAGTTCTCTACAAAGGAAGCTAATGCTTGTTCTCTGGGATTTACTCTTCCTGGACCATTAATATAAACATCATCATCTAAAGAGTGCAAAACTCCAGGATCTTCTACCTTAACCTTCTGAGCCAAACCTAATGGCCAAGATCTACTAACATAAACCTCACCCTCCTTCTTATATCTTGCTTCAATATAATATGGACCATATACTAAAGATCCTATGGGATGAGCTACACTAACTCCAATAAATCCCCTCTTACATCCAGCAAATTGATTGAAAGTCTTAGAAGTATAAGAGATGCCTTCATTTTCAATAAAGACAACCCCACTATCAGGGAAACCCAAAGTAGACTCAACAGTAATGGTAGTAACATCAACATTGTCATTACTACTTCCAACTACCTGCAATCCTCTAGTTAAACGGCTTTCTGGGTTAGGAATAAAGTCTCCAGCGTCAAAATCTACATTTACATAAAGTTCATATTGAGTTTGATCATTATATGGATATACAGAAATATAATCACAGAACGTTCTGGCATATACGGCATCATCATCCAGATAAGACTTCAAAAGTAGCTCAGATCCAAGAATACCCAAAGGGCTGACATTGTTTTCTTTTGGATCACACAGAAGAGTAGGAACAGGTACTACCCTAAGAATAAGAGTTTCAAACCATCCAGATTCGGAAGGAATAATCATCCTATCGCCAGGATAACTGACATTCACATCATTCTGAGCGAAAAGCATCTTAAAGAGAGCTTTGACTCCTAACTTAGAACCTTTTGATTGATAGAAGTCCCTTATGTTTTGTAGAAGGGCAGATTTATTGACTCCCTTAGCAATTCTCTTATAAAAGAGGTTATCTGTGAAGGATTCTGTAATAGTTTCCAGCATTGCAGATAAAAACAATACTGAAAGATTATGAACAACTGATCCCGAAGGATGAGCAGCAGAAGAACTATCAATATAAGTACCAGGAGCAGTAAAAGTCTGCAGTACAGTAGTTCCTGAAGCTCCTCTGGTTAAATCAGAGAATACATTACCTTCTTTCTTTCTATAAAGGATAATCTCTTCATCAATAAGAACTACACCATTAGTTTCAGGAAATCCATACCCATCTTCCAAAGTAAAGTAGGTAGAGCTATCCTCCGTTAGAATATTAACCCCGTCGCCAGTAACAATAGCTTCAGAATAGTTAGTTTCAATTTGAGCATCTCCACTGCCATCACTATAAAGTAGATTAGAGGATAAGATACCATATTCTACTATTCCATGTTGATAGGTATCAAAATTCCTATACCTTTGGAGACTCTGAAGTAGGTTCTGTCCAAATCCAAGACGCTCCTCACTTTCATCAGCTTTTGACATAAAAGCTACGAAGTTAGCATAGTTCTCAACTATAAAATTAGGGAGAGTACTGTCAACCTGAGAGGAGGGATAGACGTTGACTTTAGATTGATCGGAATAGCTTAAATTTGTCATGATCCTGAAATCTGCTTATCTTCGGTTGCTTCAATCACTGAAGAGGACACATCAAAGTCCATATATACTGATCTTATAACACTAATGTCATTATCTCTTGGAAGAGCTGTTACTTTAATTACTCCATTCTTTTCTACGGTGGTAGCAAAGGTAATATCTTGTCCTTTAATATATCCTAATTCCACTTCTCCTGTATCATAGTCTACTGTACCAAATTTCTTATTATCAATAATAAGAGTACCCTCTTCGTCATAATGATAACTGTATATCTTTCCTTTAGTATTATCTTGGAAATAATAGATGGTAGGAGATGTCACACCATTTATAGTTAAGGTAAATCCTGTTGAATTAACAACAGGGTTGTTACAATCAAGCTTCAATGGATTTTCAAAACAAATCTCATAAGTGGCTGGAGCATTTAGTCTAACCTCTACATTCCTCCTCATCCTAAGATTAGTATTATTTCTGGTGATTGCATCATCAGAAGAATCAATAGCACCAACAATCTTGGAATATCTAATAGCTCCACCAAACTTAGCAATAGAAGAAGCTGTCTTATAAGTTTCTAAGGTTTCCTTGACTGAGCTTATAATAGCAGCATTATCTTTCAAAGTTCTAAAGTTATTATAGTATACCATAGAGACTGCTTCAATATACAGAATCTGTGGATCTACAAATACAATATCCAGAGAAGCTACCCTATAAGGATCTAAAGAATCTTTAATGTAGTTCTTAGTGATGTTGGAGAGATACTCAGCATTAGAAGGCTTAACTGAAATATACACCCTACCATACTGTGGAGGTACCAACGTGTCTCCTCCATAGACATAGATATCATCTACAGCAGGGTAGATGTCCCTAACCAGGCTATCATAGTCAGAAGCCACCACAGCCCTCTTCTGGGAGGCATATGACTTGGTAGCCCTGAACTTCACAGAAGGAATACTCTCAATAGGTGCTCCCCCCTCAGATGCAGGACCAGAGGTAACAGTTGGCTGAACGCTAATCACTGTCCCATAGGAATCTAATACACTACCAACAAAGATGTAATTAGCAGTTCCCTGAACACCATTGGCTAGCTCTCCATTTGTAACAATATACTTAACAAAGATCTTAGCTCCATTACGAAGCTTCCTTCCAAAGTAACCATCCCCAAAACTAAGATGATAAAAACCATTACTTACCTCTTCCAACCAATAAGCCCTGGTTTCAGCTGTAAGAGTAACTAAATTCTCAGCCTGTTGATAGATATGCCTAACATCTTCATTGGGATCCTCCTGGACCTCTACCCTCATAGTAGAAGTATCAATATTGGAGTTTCTAATGATAAATTCCTGATTATAATCAGCTTCATTAACTACAAAACTAGCAGGAAGGTAAGCTCCCTCATAAACCTTAACATTGGTAAATTTACAAAGCCCTGAACTAGCCACTGGGGAATTCTGACTATCAATAATGTTAAAAATAAAGTTCCCAGTGCCCCCACTAGTGGTAAATGCCATTCCTGGCTTAATGGTTAGATATTGAGGAAGCCCTGCAGCATATTGATCAGGATTTAAAGTAAATTCAAAGTCTACTGCAGAATTAGAAGCTCTTGCTGAGACAGGAAGATATCCAATCATAGCAGCATTGGATACTACATTCTCCCTTACAGAAGCAGAAGCCAAAAAGCTCTCATTGGCCACCATATTAGCAGTATATGCATTAAGTTGAGCCTGATAAGAAATGAGGTTCAGAATAACCTGCAAATTCGAGCCGTCAAAGTCGAAATCAGTAAACTGCTTTGTTGATTTAAGATAATTTATAAGATTTTGCTTAATCTCATCAAAATCTACCTCAGTTAGTTGAATAGCACCCGCCATTATTGGTAAAACCCTGATTTTAAGTTATTTATGCTATCTCGTTGGAGTTAAAATCTGCTCAACAATCTGTAATTTGTCAGTTCCTACAATTTCATAGCTAATACTAACATAAAATTGATTTCTATCTGGTTGAGCCTCCACAAAAACTGCATCATCCTCATTCCTTCTATTAGAAAGTCCATTTTGAAGGCTATAATACCCTCTAAGTTGAGAAAGTGACTTTAAACTTACTCTGGGCTCATTATAATTGATGGCTCTTTCAATTTCTAACTTTAAAAGTCCTGCAGTTCCTTCATCAACAACATCAAATAGGTAATTTGTGACTTGTGAACCAATATTTCTATTAAATGTAACTTCTAAAGGGATAAAAAGGATAATATTCTTGATTGCATTATTAATTGCTCTCTCATTTTTCAATACTGTCAGGTCCGCAGTAATAGGACTGGGCTCAAATGCCAAAGAAATATCCACATAAGTCTTTTGTTTTCTTGAAAGTTGAATATTATTGTTAGCCATTAAAAAAGGGGCATTCTGCCCCTCTATTTATTCTTCAGATTGATGCCATTGTGGATATTTCTCTTTTCTCATGCTCTCAGCATGTTGGTCTAGGTACTTATCTGCATCTCTATCAGTGATTAGTACCTTAGTTCCATGTTCGGCAAACATAGTTTCCTCAAGAAACTCAGGATATTTCTCTTTGTAAGTCATCCTTGACCTCTCGGTGCTTTACGACGGGGCCGACGACCCCTGGGTGAGTATTTAGTATTCTTCGAGTTACCTTGATATGTCTTTTTGTTGGTGGGGATGATAGTCATATCCCCATTTTTACTGTAAAGTACTGCCATAATTAAGATTGTTGTTGGGATTTAAGTGAATTCTCAAGCTTTTCAAGCCTAATGAGGATATCATCAAGGACTTGTGCTACCTTTTCGTGCTCAGTATTACCTGGACGGCGATACATTAGCTCATAATTTGTTTCCGGCATTCAAAACCTCTGATGGTTTAGGAGTATGTTCCTCCCAAATAGAAGGAATCATAATATCCCGAGCTGCTTGAGGGCCAAAGCGAGACCACATCGAGTAAAAATCATCCCGTTTAGAACGAGAACATGGGTATTTACGAATTGTATCAAGGTTCAAAAGCAGGACTTCTGCCTTTACTTCATCTACAGTCATATAAAATGAGATGGGACTTCTCTATTTTAGCAGAGAAGTCCCTTTTCTTCAATCGTCCTTGTTATAATTCTTGATTCCAGGGCCGCCTTGGGTACCAGGGCTCTTGGATACACCCTTAGTCTTGTCTGCTCCTCTCATATTGCCTGAGCGCACCTTGCTTTGTGCTGATGCTTGAGCTTTGGTCTCTTCGGGAAAAGCAGGATCGTTAGGATTTACTGCTGCATTCTCCTGAAGAGCACCTTCTACAAGGCTATTGAACCACTCATCAGACATATGCTGGATGAATACTTCACCAGATGTGGCATTAGTAACATAGCCCTCATCCATAAGCACCTTGAGGACTACCTCTTCAGCACTTACATCTTCAGTAATACCACTAGCTGTGTCCTTAACAGCTTTGGTTGCACTCTTGCCAACTTTCCCAGCCACATCTAGTGGAGCTTTAACTACTTCGCCTACAGTATCAGCAGCACCTTTAACTAGACCTACAATCTCATCCAATTGCTTCTCTGTGTTATCATTGAATTGATAATACTGACCCATCTTACTGAGAGCCCTTACATAAGAGTTCATGGTGCCCTCATCAACCTTATCCATTTCCTTGTCACTGGAATAGGCACGCTTACCTTTGGCTTTCTCTTCACCTTTGGATTCGTCACGACGATCCTTATCACTCTGCTCTTTGTCAGCTTCTTTGCCATCCTTTTCGCCAAGGGTATCATCAAGCTTGTCGTTATAGCCCTGCTTCTTTTCAGAAATCAGAGCATCGTAATCATCAAAGCGGTTATGGGCAAAAGGCCCACCAGACATAGAGATAGCCATTTCTTCAAATGTGATTTCTTTTATTTATAATGTTTTCTCACTCTGATTCTAAAACAGCAACCTTTGCTTCCAGAGTTTCAATCTTACTAAGGGCTTCCTGAAGTGCTGATGTTAATACTGGGACAAGTTTTGCATAATCTAGCGTCAGAGTCTGGTCTCTATTGAAACCAACTACTTCAGGTATGATCTCTTGCATCTCTTGTGCAATGAAGCCAATCTCATTTTGAGCACCTCGGGTGTCAGTATCTATCCAATTAAAGGAGACTGGATTAAGTGCTTTGATGTTATCAACTTGAGAGCCAATGGTTTCTATATTCTTTTTCAACCTTCTGTCTGATGATGAATCAGTGAGTGTTCCATCAGCTGCGAAATAAGCAGGTCTTCCATCACTGCCGCCAGAGTAAGCTGATGAGATGAACAAGTTTGCTGTGATGTCGCCAGCAGACGTCGCCTTACCACTTGTATAAACAACGAGTCCATTACTAGACCCAACACTAATACCAACAGTAGAGTCGTCTACAGTAAGAGTAGTTCCAAAGTCTGATCTTTGCCCAATGCTCAGAGAATTTGCAGTGACGGCGCCGCCAGCGGAAACATTGAACGTGGGAGTTTCACTGCCAGTACCAGCTCCTGCATTATATGTTGTATATCCTCTGAAAATAGGAGCGGTTGCGCTCTCGTAGGATGCCATAAATCCAGACCCAACGAACATAGTTGATCCATTGTTCGCGCCACCCTCAGCGTCTCCTCCAGAAACTATTTTGCCAGTCGCCAGGATGGTTACCTTTTCGTTATTGTTAACGTCAAATCCGCTAAGTAATTTACCACTAGCATTGAGATTTTTCAAAGAAAGTGTATTCCAAGTATCACTATTAGTTACTGCTAAAGCAACACCAGCAAGGGTTGTTGATCCAATGTTAGCTTTCCCAGCCGCAGTGATGTTGGCCCACGCATAGTTGGTAGAGCCGAGATCAGTTGTTCCGTTGGTTAGAGCACCATTGTTTGCAGGTAAGACCGAATTGTCTCCAAAATAAAAACCACCCTTCCCTTGACGACCAATATATTCACCAGCGCGAATGTTGCCGTTCGCCGAGATGCTCAGCGAAGTATTATTGCTGTTATCAGCATCCCAAACATAAAAAGCTGTATCTGTGCCTCCCAGTCCTCTAACACCTAATTCGCCAAAATAGGCGCTGCCGTCAGCAAAAACATTAAACGTTTCAGGTCCAGCTGCACCATTAACATCTTTACCTTGACCAATAAATAGTTTTATCTCATCATCTGCATAGCTGGAGCTATTTTTACCTGTAAAGCTTTGCCCATAAAAACCACCACCGGTAGCGTCTATTCTTGCTGCGCCACCGTCGAAAGAGCCACTGCCTAAAATGACATCACCCGCCGCAGTGATGTCGCCATCATCACCAATAACTAATGGTTGAGTACTACTCCCAGCTCCATCATTCTTGCTGCAAGTAAGGAATGCATCATCTTGAGTAGTTGAGTGATAAAGTGTCACCCTTCCAGAAGCTCCATACCAACCGCCGTCAGTATTGTTAGCAGCATTACCGGGATTTGATCCGATAAGCACGTCACCAGAGGCATCGATCTTGTCAGCTCCAACAGTGCCGGTAAAGGTAGGTGAGGCAATATCAGCTTTGTCTCCAAGAGCAGTATTGATGTCACTAACAGCAGTAGAAATCCCACCAGTAACAAATGCTGTAGTAGCAAGTTGTGTAGTAGAAAGTCCTGCTGAGCCTGTAGGAGCAGTTGGAGTACCAGTAAAGTCAGGTGATGCAATATCAGCTTTGTCTGCAAGAGCAGTATTAATATTAGAAATATCTGTGTCTAGAGAACTAACAGCAGTAGAAATCCCACCCGTAACAAATGCTGTAGTAGCAATCTGTGTAGTAGAAAGTCCTGCGGTGCCTGTAGGGGCAGCAGGTACTCCAGTGAAAGAAGGAGATGCAATATCAGCTTTGTCTCCAAGAGCAGTATTAATATTAGAAATATCTGTGTCTATAGAACTCACAGCAGTAGAAATCCCATCAGTAACAAATGCTGTAGTAGCAATCTGTGTAGTAGAAAGTCCTGCGGTGCCTGTGGGAGCAGTTGGAGTACCAGTAAAGGCAGGTGATGCAATATCAGCTTTGTCTCCAAGAGCAGTATCAACTACACTTACTGCTGCTGAAACGAATGCTGTAGTAGCAAGTTGTGTGGTATCTGCACCAGCAACAGCAGTTGGAGCTGTAGGTACACCAGTAAAGTCAGGTGATGCAATATCAGCTTTAGCATTCAAAGATACATTGATGCCAGTAACAGCAGTAGAAATACCACCAGTAACAAATGCTGTAGTAGCAAGTTGTGTGGTATCTGCACCAGCATTAGCAGTAGGGGCAGCAGGTACTCCAGTGAAAGAAGGAGAAGCAAGAGGAGCCAATCCATTTACTGCATCACTTACAAAAGCTGTAGATGCTATTTGAGTAGTATCTGTTCCACTATTTGCTGTAGGAGTAGTTGGAGTTCCACTCAAAGATGGAGAAGCTAAAGGAGCATAATTGCCTAATTCAGTATTAACCCAAGCAGCTGGAACTAGTTGACTAGTATTAATACCAATAGCTGGAGTTGGACCAACTGGAACTCCAGTAAAATTAGGAGAAGCAAGAGGAGCCAAACCAGTTACTGCAGTACTTACAAAAGCTGTAGATGCTATTTGAGTAGTATCTGTCCCTGGATTTGCTGTAGGAGCAAGGGGCACCCCTATAAACTCTGGTGAATTTAGATTTGCTTTGGTTGATAATTGATTCTGAACAAATGCTGTAGTAGCAAGTTGGAGGGTATTTGTATTAAGGGCTGCAGTTGGAGCTGTAGGTACACCAGTAAAGTCAGGTGATGCAATATCAGCTTTGTCTGCAAGAGCAGTATCAACTGCACTTACTGCTGCTGAAACGAATGCTGTAGTAGCAATCTGTGTAGTAGAAAGTCCTACTGAGCCTGTAGGAGCAGTTGGAATACCAGTAAAGGTAGGTGAGGCTAGATTAGCTTTAATTGAAACAGCAGTTGCTACAAACTGAGTGGTAGCAATCTGACTACTCTCAGCACCAGCATTAGCAGTAGGGGCAGCAGGTACTCCAGTGAAAGAAGGAGATGCAATATCAGCTTTGTCTGCAAGAGCAGTATTAATATTAGAAATATCTGTGTCTAGAGAACTAACAGCAGTAGAAATCCCACCCGTAACAAATGCTGTAGTAG
>Ga0066850_10000089_pt1 | contig 46372 bp, 33 predicted proteins | sample ETNtaG_4_FD_67282 | JGI IMG/M metagenome (GOLD analysis project Ga0066850, IMG submission 67282) | Marine microbial and viral communities from oxygen minimum zone, Eastern Pacific Ocean - ETNP201406SV67 | ecosystem: Environmental > Aquatic > Marine > Oceanic | place: Pacific Ocean: Eastern... | reverse complement strand
ACTAGATCCTTCCAATTTGACACTCCACTTTAACTCGCCCGAGCTCATTCTAACGGCGTGAATGCTGTCGGACTCTGTAATGAAAAGCAACTCTTCATTGCAATCCGAATCGGAGCACGGCCCGTCAAACAACATCCTCCATATCTCCGCACCATTAGAGATACTCCAACACGCCACTTCACCAGACCTGGAGCCAGCGAAAAGAAAATTATTCGAAACTCCCACAAAGCCGCATTCGCCATCGATCTCCCTCACAAGGGAGGAGTATCTCTCCAGACTCGCTACAGCCATGGAGCACCCCGCTTGATTCTCAAGCACTAACCCCGTACAGCCTCTCGACTTTCGAACTCAGATACCTCACGAAAGCATCTGGAGATGGAGCAGATCCCGTAGCCTCTTCAATCAATTCTGCCGGTTCTAGCACACTCCCTCTGCTGTGAACATTTTTCCTCATCCAATTCAGAAGGTGTGCGAATTCCCCATCTCGAATCTGATTATCGTGCTTTGGCAGGTCCTTCCTCGCGGCCTCCAGTAGTTGAGCAGCGTATAGGTTTCCCAGCGTATATGTGGGGAAATAACCAATTGCACCCATGGACCAATGAACATCCTGCAGAACTCCAAGAGAGCGGTTAGACGCCCTAATTCCCAGATATTCCTGGTACATCTCATCCCATACATCGGGCAACTCGTCAACTTCGATCTCACCTGAGATTAGTTGTTTTTCAATTTCGTATCTAATCATGATGTGTAAGTTGTAAGTTGCCTCATCAGCATCTACTCGGATTAGTCCTGGCTCTACCAAGTTCACTGCTTGCCATAATTGCTCAGCGCCAACTTCTTCCATATTCTCTGGGAAGCATTGCTTCCACAAAGGCAGGGACCATTCACAAAACTCTCTAGATCTGCCCACCTGGTTCTCCCAAAGGCGACTCTGACTCTCATGTACTCCCAGTCCGTTCGCCTTCCCAACTGGCTGGAAATCGAATTCCCGAGGTCGCCCTTGCTCGTACGTACCATGGCCCGTTTCATGCATCGAACCAAATAGGGATCCGAAGGGCTCGTCATCCCTATATCGAGTGGTCCATCTGACATCATCCGGATTTGGACCACCACAGAAAGGATGAGTCGACAAATCCCTCCTGCCTGCTGAGAAGTCGAAACCGATTGCCTCTGAAACTCTCTGACTCAACTCTTCTTGTGCCGGCTGATTCCATTTGCTGTCCTCGACCCATGACATGTCCGGTCTATCCCCGTCGTCAACTACTGCTTTGATGAGAGGGGCAACGTTCTCCCTAAGGCCCGAGAAAAGCGGATCCAATCTCGCTACGGTAAGTCCACTCTCATACAGATCAAGTAGAGCATCATACCTCAGATTATCGTAACCGAAGAAATCCGCCTTCATTCGAGCATGTTCTATAGATACGGCCAAGTCATCTCGAAAAATTGAGAAATCATCCTTTTCACGAGCTTCCGTCCAAGAGACAAGTGCTTCCGATCTGTGCTTCGCCATCCCCTCAACGAATTCCGTTGGCAACTTGGTCGCCCTGTCGTAAGACTCCCTCACGAGTCTAATGTTTGCTTTCTGAACCTCATCTAGGCCATCATTAGATTCAATTTCCCCCAACAAAGACCCAATCTCTGAATCAGTGAGCCTCTCATGCGCAGTCTTGGAGATCCATGCGAGCTGCTCTGCTCTGAGCGGTGCAGCTTTGGGAGGCATCAGCACTTCCTGATCCCAACTTAGCAGGCTTCCAATCTGCCCAATCAAGTCAATATCTTTCATTCTCTCCAATAGTTCCCTGTATGCACCCACGACTCCCCCAAAGAGGACCAAGACACATATGTTCCGGCTGAAGCCGAACTATTGATGCCGACCAACTCCGCCGATTGTTCAGTGCACCGAAGTCACTATCCCTCAATTTCCATAATCGCCTTGCTATTGCTGACTCCTGCGCTTTCCGGATGTCTAAGTGAGGATGGAGACAAGCATCAGGAATCGGAAGGTGATCATTGGCTTCCACAAGTCGAGAATCGCTCTGAAATGACATACCGAGATGATGATGTATTCAGCCGAGTTTCGTTAAACGGCTCCTTCAACATAGATTCTGTGAGATCTATTTTCGTCCCAGTTCCAGAAATCAGTGCATCGGACGGGGGAGCCGGAGCCATGGGCGGAGCAGAAGTTCACCTAGGACTCTGGCTCCCGATTATCGAAGGTTGCGATCTAGATGCCGAAGAGGTCCCAGAAGAATGCCAAGTCCCAATAATCACCGAAATCGGTCCTTACTACGATGACGGGGATGTTGACGCTCTCACTCCCGCGGACCGGCTTGGCAGGTTTTTGATTGAGAATCTAGTCCCCCATGGATTTGGAGTTGCACAAGTCAGTGTCTTCGGAACAGGCGAATCAAACCACTGCATGGATTTGATGGGCTTGGATGAACAATTGGGAATTAATGCTGCAATCGAGTTTCTTGGTAAGGCACCCTTCTCAAATGGAAATGTTGGAGCCATCGGGAAGTCATATGACGGCTCAACCCCCTGGGAAGCAGCTGCAATGGGTTCACAACACCTCAGAACGATTGTCCCAATGTCAGGGCTGATCGGAGTTCATGATCTTATGTGGAGAAATGGCAGCATGGAGGCAAGGGGTGCGATTATGCACAATGGTGTGTATGGCAGCTTCGGCTTGGACGGAAACCTGGAGGACGTACAGAATGCCTGTGAAGGATACATGGAGGGTTACTATGCAGGTGTCGGCGCCTATCTTACTGGCGACAATCTTGCATGGACAGGCAGTGATTACTGGGAGGAGAGGCACTTCTTGTCTAGAGCAATTCAGAACTACAACGGTTCCGTATACATCATCCATGGATTGCAAGATTGGAATGTTGACCCACACATGGCATTCCCTGTCCACAACATGATGCTAGATGCCGGATTCGAAGTCAAAGGCCTTTACGGCCAATGGGGGCACGACTACCCCGATCGAAGGGCTGGCCACGAAGGATTGGATTCTGGCAGAGGGGCAGAAGCATTTCCATTCACACTGAGGTGGGACTGGGCAGATGATTTACTAGAGTGGTTCAACTACTATCTAATGGAAAGGGGCAAAAAACCTCGACTGATAGCCGAAGTTCAAGATAACATGGGCGGCTGGAGAGTTGAGAATTCATACCCTCCAGAGGACGCATTTTGGATTGATTTGGATATGGACGCCTGTACCATAATAGGGGGAAGCGATACCATTTCCACTACTTCCACACTTACTGTAGAATGTCCAGAATTCGACCAAGAAACAAGAATAGTTGGAACTCCAACTTTCCACATCGAGGCCACAATTTCATTGCTGTCGACAAGCGGCCACTTATTCGTAGAGATGGTTCAGTCCAGCAATGGAATGCATTTGGGCCATGCTGTGATGGACCTAAGGTTCCACAATGGCGGCAAGGAGGGACAGTCACTAGCACCGGGCTCCACCGTGCTCGCCAAAATGGAGTTCTTCGGGATGGATGTGGTCGTACCTGCAGGTGATGGGATTCAACTTATATTGTCACAGACCGGCGAAGACTACATCCCCAGTCCGGTTTCAATGATGCCAGTTTCGGTAGGAATGGGCACCCAGAGTGTCCTCAGCCTCTCTTCCGTGAATCGGACTTGCGATGATCTGTTTTTACCTCCCATGCAACAGAGTTACCCCTTCTGTGAAGTTGAATTATGAAAAACTCATTTTCCCGAACCTTGATGCTATCAACCTCCACCGTTAATCTGTGGCACGTAAAGATTCAAGACCCAATGTGCCCGTCTCGGATAGAATATTACTACATCTCTGGGAGCAGGACTTCCAAGCCGATCACTACATCGTAACTTCTGATGTCACTCGTTCAGGAATAGCAGAATCTTGTGCTTTGCATCCCCCGAATGTCTCTCGAGCAATGAGGCAACTGACTTCCCAAGGGTTGATTTCTCAGCACAGTAGGACAGTGAGGGGGGACAACCGTAGGCAAAAGACATGGCAACTAACAGAGGAAGGGAGGGAACTAGCAAGGGAGAGAATCTCTGAGCTGCGCTCACTCATGGTCTTGATTAGATCGAAGGAGGGCAACGTCCTGGAAATAAGAGCGGATGAGGCGGCGAACAAGTTACGCGCTGGCCTCAGTCTACTACAGATCCTGATGCACGCCCAACACGAGGGAGTCCTCAACTTCGGTGATATTCGATTCGGAGCCCTGGTTAGGAAAAACGACAACAATCCCCCACCGGGATCAATCTCCATTCTCGCAGGAGCCCATTCAACCTATCACACAAGACCACCGAAGACTCGTACGGTCCACGGAAGAAAGGATGAGTTGGGAGCCCTAAACGAGTGGTTCAACTCTGGAAAGCCATTGCTTGTCCTCTCTGGTATCGCTGGTTGTGGCAAGACAACATTAGCATCTCATTGGATTTCAGAGATGATGCATGCAAATCCCGAACTCAAGACCATGTACTATCCCTGCCAACCATGGGATTCGCCACTCGGAATTGCAACCAGCCTCCTTCATCGAATCGGAATCACTGGAGAATCAGAAGACCCCTATGACATTCTAGCAACTCTGCCATACAAGCCTGCAGCTAGATTGGAAATCGACTCATTCAGGCGGCGACTAACAGCACACTTGCTAGATGAGAAATCACTCATCAATCCCATCGAAGGAGGTAATTTCGACGAAGCCATAGTTGTATTAGACGACGTTCACAACATAGGCACCAACGGGGATCACTTGTTCGGTGCTCTCCTTCAGACCGCCGAGAAAACGAAACTAAGACTATTGATGATCTCTAGAACAAGTCTGGCATTCTATGACCGAAGATATGTGCACACCCTAGACAAGGTATCTGAGATGTCACTATCCGGACTCTCTCCAGAAGAGATTGAAGCATGGATAGAAATGATAGAAATTCCAGAAAACGCCCCTGCTTCAGAGATTCACAGAGTTACAGGAGGGCATCCTCTGGCGGTAGAATTACTCGAAATGTATGGTAAAACTCTCCACGAAGACTGGCTTCGATTCTTGGATGAAGAAATTCTGAACGTCCTCCCAGAGACACATAGGGAGATCCTTTCCATCTTGGCCACCTCCGAGAGACCGGTTCCATGGGAGAGACTGGCAATGGCTGCTGGTGTCGACGGAATCCCTCCCGACCAACTCATAGAAAGGGGGTTGATGCTCGAATTGGAAGACGGAATGTGGTTACACGAGGCGCTCAGGTCACGACTACTGAGGGATGTTGGTAAGCCACTAGAAGAGAGACTTGGAAAGCTGAATAGCACTGGAATCTAGGACATATGCCTGTCTAGCCATGAATCCATACTTTGCTTTGGCATTGCCCCGGTTATCCTGTCAACCATCTCCCCGTTTCTAAAAAGAATGAGTGCAGGAATCCCTCTGATGCCAAATCTCCCCGAAGTAAGGGGATTGACGTCAGTATTGACCTTCGCAATTGTAATTTCTCGTTCCTGGGCAATTTGCGAGAGAACCGGTCCCACCATTCTGCACGGCCCACACCAGGGGGCCCAGAAATCCGCCAGTACCCACTCGTCGCTCTTTGTTGTTACATCAAAGTCAGTGTCTCCAGTATCCACAACCTTGCCCATTATTCCACCTAATCCAATGGATTGTCTCCCATCCTATCAACATGTGTGTTTTTGGATTGGCCAGATAGAATATGTTGAGTACCAGCACCCCTTCCTCATGAACGAGGAGAACATGGAGATTACTCCGAGCATACTATCGGCAGACTTCTGCAGACTAGGTGAAACCATTGACGCGGCAATCGATGTTGGAATCGGATGGCTGCACATGGACGTCATGGATGGAAATTGGGTCATCAATCGGACAATCACTTTTGGACCAGCATTGATAAAATCAGTTAGAGATAGAGTTGGACCCGAGGTCTTCATCGATTGCCACCTTATGATCACCAATGCGGAAGAGACTTGGGACCAGTATGCAGATGCTGGCGTAGACATGATAATCTCTCACATCGAGGCAGTTGACGATTTTCCCAAGTTAATCAGATCCTTGCATAAAGTTGGTGTTCAGGCTGGTTGCGTTTTGAATCCAGAAACTCCAGTTTCTTCGATTCTTCCATTATTGCAGGACCTAGATCTTGTTCTGGTGATGTCAATCGTTCCCGGAAAGGGAGGGCAGCAGTTCATGCCAGAGGTTGAGGATAAGGTGAGAAAGTTCCGAACGGCTATTGATGCCCAGATTGCAGCAGGGGGAAGGGCAACCAAGCTGATGATTGATGGCGGAGTGAAAGACCACAATGCTGCGATGGTTTCCGAATGGGGAATCGACATTGCCGTTGTTGGCTCAGGACTAATCAACAACCAAGGATCAATCAGAGAGAACCTCGAGTCCATTACTAAGTCTCTTGAAATCTAATTTATATCCGAACTACTCCTTCCGAGTTCGATGGTAACCGTTGAGTGGATGAGGAATGAGGTCCTGAAAATCGTTCCAGACGCTATTGTCGAACCCTCCGATTTGCATGGAACGGGTGACCACTTTCATGTCAGAGTGATTTCGGAAAGCTTTGAGGGAGTAATGCCGCTTCAGAGACAGAAGCCGATCTTGAATCATTTCAAGGAGCACATCTCCAACAACACAGTCCATGCCCTGGACCTGAAATGCATGACTCCTAAGCAAGCCGAAGCATCCTCACAGACCGTCTTCGACCCACACGGTCAAGAGCATGAGTTCTATGGAGTACACATTCGCAGACCAAGAAAGGAGTAATTGAGATGAGTTTCGACTGGACACCCGAAGAGCTTCAACAAGTTGTCGATGAAAACCAAATTGTGATTTTTATGAAGGGGACTCCCGAACAACCTCAGTGCGGTTTCTCAGCAAGAGGTGCTCAAGTCCTCAGCACTGTAACCGCCGAACTCGGGATGGAGACGTTTGCCTGCGTCAATGTCCTATTGGATAATAGGGCTAGACCTGCATTGAAGGAGTGGTCAGATTTCCCAACCATCCCACAGATATTCATCAACGGAGAGTTAATCGGGGGTTCAGATATCGTACTAGAGATGTATCAGTCTGGTGATCTCCAGAAGATACTTGCCAATGGCGGCAATACTTCAGAGTGAGGGGTTCGATGTCTGCATTGGCAGATGACCAGCGAATCATGCTAATTGCCCTAGCCGGAGCGTCACTGCTCTCATTCGCACCTTTGTTGTATATTCAATCCGACACTCTCCCGGTAACAGGGGCATTCTTCCGAATGTTATACGCTCTCCCAATCCTGATATTCCTAGTCTGGCACTTGAATCGGGACGACCAGAGAAAGGGAAAGAATAGGATGCTTACATTTTCTGCCGGTTTGCTGCTGGCATTCGATTTCGTCGGCTATCACAGTGCAATTGACTACATAGGCAGTGGAATTGCAACATTGATTGGAAACTCACAGGTAATAATCGTGACATTGGCTAGTTGGTGGATGTTCGGAGAACGCCCCAGTCGGATGATTCTAGTAGCCCTGCCGATGGTAATGCTGGGTCTTATATTCATCTCAGGAATTTGGGATGATCAGCCTTACGGGGAAGATCCACTAAAGGGAGTAATAGGAGGAATTGTTGCAGCGATATTCTATTCTTCATTTCTAATCTTATATCGATTCTCAAATCGAATCCAGGCTCCATCTGTCAATCTACAATTGGATGCAACTGCAGGAGGTGCGACCGGTCTTCTACTAGTCGGGATACTCCCCCTCTCGAGTCTGGGTATCGAACCAATTGATTTCTCCATCATTTGGCCCGGACACGGTTGGCTAATTATTCTCGCAGTATCTTGTCAGGTAATAGGATGGATTGCTATCACATACGCTCTGCCGAGGCTTCCAGCTGCACATACTTCGTTCGCAATTCTTCTCCAACCAGTGCTAACAATTCTCTGGGGAGTTCTCCTTCTGTCCGAGAAGCCATCAGTCCAGCAGATAGGAGGCATGCTCCTGATTTTCATTGCTATCATTGCAGTAACAATGTTTGGCGCCGTGGAAACCTCCAAAGTAGAGGCCAGTTGAGAAATATTCGAGGTATAGCGAGCCATCCGGCTGACCGACTTAGGTGTACAGGAGAGAGATAAATGCGAGGGGATGGGATGCACTCAGCGAGAACCTTTCGTCCTGTACGGTCGGACCAGAGGGGCGACAATAGTTAATTGTTGTGAGAAGAATGTAAGAAAACCATTGAAACCTTCAAAATCTCTCAGATTACTCCACGGTGAGTATCTCCGGACCACCTTCGGTGATGTAAACGGTATGCTCGAATTGTCCGACATTGCCTCCATCCACATCTCTGAGGGCATTGTAGACCTCAAGGAACCTAATCGACGTCAATTTCTTCACCAGCGCCTTCCACTTCCTCTTCAGAGATTCGTCATCCTCTTCTGGGAATGGTTTGCAAAGTAGTGGGAAAGCCCACCTCTCCGCGAATGGAAGAGTGCTATACCGCTCTTCGATGTATCTCGCCATAGTGGCTCCGAGTGGCTTTAGCTTCCCTTTCGTGAGGGCCTTTCTAATCCTCACGTTCCCAGTCACTCGCAGAATGTTGGATGAATCAGCGGGAGGGACATTCTCGATCATCCCACTCTTTCCAGTAGTATTGAATGGCTCCACAGCATATACCCCTCCTACTTCTACCTCTCCTTTGTAGCTAGGATTATTCGGGCCGCACGAGTACATCGGAATCGAAACCCCAGAGTGTAGATTCCACCTCTCCATCTTGTGTCCGCTTAGATTCCTAATAGGCTCAAATCCCGCATCTGCCGATGCCTGTTGCGCTGCCTCTCCGATGACATGCCAGGGAGTTCCGGGATGCATCTTCTCCACCGCTGCATCCCTGGCTTCCTTGGCAGCTCTAATTTGCTCAGTATGCTCGCCTCCGTTACCAACCTCGATTGTTAGGGCGTTGTCCCCAAGGGCTCCTTTGATGTGAACTCCAACATCAAGCTTGACAAGATCTCCTTTTTGGAAGGACATCTCTCCATCAAAACCTTCGGGAGGCGTGAGTTCGGTGTTTGTTGTGTAGTGGGCAGCCATTTCGTTAACTGAAATAGTCACGGGGAAAGCCGCCTTCCCTCCATGCCTCCTGATGAACCTCTCAGCCGAATCTATCACATCGGACCACTGCTTTCCTGCAACAATCTCGCCCTTTATTCCCTCAAGTGTTCTTTTAGCTACGTGACCAGCATCTCGCCACTGTTTCAGGTCCTCCTCTTCCACCATGCGAAAACTTCCTCAGAACCGATCTTACCCTCTCTGACTACCTCTATCTTCAGCGACTCAGTCGAACTGCAGACTGTATGCCATGCTATCAAAGTACTGGGAGGTCCGCCATTACAGACCCCATCAATCCCTACAACTCTTTGTTTCGAGTTAATACATAGGGAATCCGCGGCTGAAATGCAATCCAATTGAGGTTCTTCACCGGTTTGGTTTGCACTGGTTGCAGTCAAAGGCCCAGTCCTGAGGAGCAATTCCTTTGCAGTAATGTCAGAGACCACTCGAATCGCAACCTTTTGTCCCCCTAGGCGGGAATCCATCTCCTCCCTCGCGTTGAGAACTATGGTGAGAGAGCCTTCTGGGAAATCTCCAAGGATTTCGTGGACATCGGTTGGAACCTCTACAATGCCACTCGCTTGATCAAGATTGGCAACCCCAAGGCTCACGGGGGCGCTCGGGGATCTGCCCTTTATTTGGAACAGTTCGTCTAGCGCTCTTGAACTAGGGATGCACCCAAGAGCAGGCAGCGTGGAGGTGGGGTAGACAATGCACTTTCCGGAGAGTGCCCACTCAACGGCCTCGTCCATCTTCTCACCTATCTGATGTGCCTTCTACTGCTCGGCGGTAGGGACGCGGAATGCGCAACAATCGTCCCCACTCGAAGGTCAAGATTTGACTGGTGGGTATGCCTCTGAGAAATTCTAGCCAATTCGTAGATTCCAAAGTAGAGGTTCACTATTGGAATTAGGTAGAGTAGCTTTCCCGCCGCCCTGCTGTCCCACATTTTACTGGTCACCCCATCTCCGTCGTCCTTCACAACAGCAATTCCCAGCATCTTCTGCCCCAGGGATCTAGAGAACACCAAACCTGTCACCCTCCAGTAAAGCCAGTGACTAGTGAGCAATATAGCCGCGAATGCAATCGAATAGTGGTATTGTGAAGATGCCCAGAGAGTGACATTCAATGCATTTGCAACCATTCCTCCACTTGCCAGGTTCAGTATGGAGTATACGATTGTGACATCAATTACGAAGGAGACCAGTCTCCTAGCCCAAGATGCAAGAATTGCACCGTCCGGTACCGACCAATGATCCTGCTCCTGCGAGACTATGGCTTTCGCCAGCGTCCCTCCGCCATGAATTGAGATGGGTGAGTCATGATCGCCCATTCACGCACCTCATACAGTACCCAGGAGATGCCATGCCTCAAGTTTGCGACTCCTCACATGCTCAATCCAAGCTCTCCAATTCCGGTCATTTCCCAGTGTATCGGGGTTACCAATTACCACAAGCCCACGCTTCGATCTAGTTAGAGCCACATTTAGCCTGCGTCGGTCCGAGAGGAAACCGACATTACCATCCGAGTTCGACCTAACACAGGAGAAAATGATCACATCCTTCTCTCTGCCCTGATAACCATCAACAGTCCTAACCTCAACCCCCTGCATAGACTCGGGGAGCATATCCCTGATTGCTCTAACCTGTCCAGCGTACGGGGTCACAATCCCTATGTCGGAAAGTTCGAGCCCACCATCGTCAACAAAACCCATCAGTATTTTTACAACCCAGGATGCTTCAGCAGCATTCTCCTTTGAGGATCCATCAGGGGATAGCAACTCGTCACCATCGACAGGAAGGAACGATAACGGTGCATCCCAGTCCGGCCAAAGCATTCCAGGAGGAGCCTCCCTTTCCTCCTCACTCACTCCATCCTCCAACATCCCCCCATAGAACTGTGAATTTGGGAACTCAGAAATTGATGGATGCATTCTATACTGAGTGTTCAGCAATAGCGGGGTAATCCCCATGTCAACTAATCGTTCGAAGAGCGACCTGCCCAATCCACCAGTCTCAGCTCGTCGTGAAATCACAGTCGGAGGCAGTTGTCTGTGGTCGCCCACCAATACAATCTGCCTGGCTCCCTTCACAAGGGGCACCAATGCCGCTGGCTCTGTCGCCTGAGTCGCTTCGTCAAGCAGTACTCTGGAAAACCTCCGACCATCAAGTAACTCGTGCCCAGAACCAATGCAAGTGCAACAGAGAACCTGGGCCCTATCCAGAATGTCATCTCGGATTTGCCTCTCTAGTCGTTTCACTTCCTTCCAACCCCTGCTCAAATCTCTGTGCGCCAGACCCTTTTCTTTCCCACCTCTCATCCCCTTGATTCTCCGGGACAATTTCTCGTTCCTCTCAATCTCTTCTACGAGTTCTCGATTCAGCTCATGACTTTCCATCCTAGCATCCATTGTGGCTACTCTCAGGCTTTCTCTAACTTTCACGGGCTGACCCAATCTTACTGCCCTGACTCCCCTTTCTAGAAGACCCTCCAGTAAGTTGTCAACAGCCACATTTGAGTCAGCAACCGCCAGGGCCGTCCCCGTGTCTTGAATCGCCCAGTTCTCGAGTATTCTAACTGCCGTGTGAGTTTTGCCGGTTCCTGGAGGTCCCTGAATCAGAGTCAACCTCCTATTTATTGCACTCTTTGCAGCGTTCCTCTGTGTTCTGTTCAAATCACTTGGTATCTGGACTCTTGTTTGCTTGGCCCCACCCATCTCTGGAATCAGCGAAGCAGTCCCCTCGGGATCGTGAACTAGTCCAAGCAGCAGTTCCCTTAGAGGCGCACTCCCATCTTCCTCGAAAATTGAATTGAGCGCATCTCTCATTCTATCGAATGCAACTCTGTTGGCCCCCCTGTCAATCCTCCAATTCCCCTTTCTAAGTCCCTGTGGAGCCTCAGGGAGAACGATGCTAATCGAGTTCCTACTCCTTTTGCTGACAATGGCCTCAATCGGTCTTTCGGTCAATGGGCTGCTCCTGCTTAGCATCACTATGTCACCCTGCCTGAATCTATGGTTTCCCAAGTTTCTTCCTGGCCCGTGACGAAGCCGAATAATACGCTGACCGAACAACCAACCGTCAGTCTTCGCATTCAAACCGAATAGGGCTATTCCATTTGCTTCCAACTTCTTATCTGACCAATTCCTGAGCCTCTCCTCGGTTATAGCCAATTCGTCATCCAACTCCCAGCGAATCAGACGGAGGTAAGCCTCATGATGGTCCTGACTCCTTTTGAACCGGCTTGGAACCGTTTTCTCGGAGCCGCCCACGAATGCCCGTCGCCACCGGCCCCTATCACGGTTACTTGACGAGAGCTTGTTTCAACAAACCGAACCGTTCCCAGTGAGAATTATACGCTCACCACGTTCGAAAGAAACTATTGGGGGGATGGAATTGGTATTTGACAGATTCAAATCATGGGGCAATTCGAACTCCAAGGGTTTAGTTTGTCCATCTTGTCAGCATTCCAATCAAGAGGGGGCCAAGGTCTGCACGAGGTGCTACTACCAGATTGATCGTCCATCCTTTCAGCAGAGTTCAGGATTGGGGGATGACGAATCTACAGATTTATTGGATCAACTGATGAGCGAGTTCGAGGAAGATGAAGGCGAGGAAGAATCCGCGACTCCTTCATTTGCATTTGATGACTTAACCGTAGAAGTTTTCCAATATGGAGAAGACGACGAAGTCCAACTTGACCGAAAACCGGATATTGATTCTATGACCTCCTCCATTGATGAAGTAGAAGAGGAGTACGAACTTACAGCAGACGACATTCCTCAATTCGTACAGAAATTCGAAGTTCCCAGAAGTTCGGAAGAAGAGGAAGAAGTATTGAATCAGCGAACAATAGAATTGATTCAACCAAATGCCGAGACTCCAATTTTCATCGAACCACTGCCACCCAGCGAGATAATCGAGGCCAATGAAAGGGGCTCCCCCATCGGTGAAGATTCAGAAATCGAAGTAGATGACTTCGATGGTGATGGGAAGATCGATGAATTTGAGAAAGCCTTTGCGAAAGATCCCTCACAAACGACTAACAGTAACAATATCCCATCAGCCCCATCGGTCCCCATTCCGAAGCTTACTTCAGTCCCCGTCCAGGAGGAAATGGCACCAGAGTTTCCGGAACAACCAGTCCAATTACCCTCAGCTCCCGCTCTCCAATTTGGAGAAAGAGAACCGACCAACTCCTTCGATCAACAGGTCAATGCCTCTTTCTGGCCCTGGCAACAACAGGACGAATGGCCTGTACCAGAAATAATCAAACAGCTACAGGCGGCATTCAGATCAGCAAAAGAGCAGAACACAGCCCAGACCACCGTTCTCCTTGATGAGGTCGGTCCACACTTGGGCAATAGGACCTCACTAATCTACTCGGTTGGAAAGCTCCTAATGTCAATTGGAAGGAACACGGAGGCACAAAGGATGGTTGAATCAGCATACGAGACCAACCCAGAAGACCCCGACGTGACTCGTGCAAAGGAGAAACTGATTTCATAAATCAGTCCCTACTACGCAGAACTGATGCGATGGAACCCATCCCCCCAGACAATGTACAGGCGGGCAACCTCCTCCATCAGGGTCGACGAGGGATTGGTGCTTAGACCAGCATCAAAGCCCCACATCCCGGAGATTATCGAGGCATTTGAAGAAACATGGCCAGATGTCATTAGAGCCATGCCTTGGATAAATCCAGACAATGAAATTAAACCGCAGATAGAGGATTTCATTGGAGACACCGAGCGAAAGGGAAGGACAGGCCTTCTCCATCACTGGATTATGATTCGTCCTTGGGATGGATATGTGATTGGATTGATTGGTTTCGATAGGGTTACCAGATCTCACAGAGCTACTTGGAACTTGGGATATTGGGTCCGCAGCTCTGAGCAGCGTCATGGTTATGCACGCAGAAGCATAGATGCTGCGTTGGGTTGGTTGGGACAGGTTGGAGAGCTAATTGTGGAGGTGAAGGTCGATCCCAACAACACAGCCGGGTCCAAGACCGTTCTCAGAACTGTCAGGAAGTGGAAAGGAGAGAGGCACGTATCAGGTGACTCCGCAATCACTGTAGCTGGTGTGAGGACAATGCACGAGTGCCATCTAATTCAGGTCGCCCCAGGTTCAACCCCGCTCTGAGAGCAGATTAGAACGACGACCCATTCAAAAAACACGCCTTGGCTGCTTGTTCTGCCCTACGGGGCAGTAGTGTAGTCATGTCTCCCACCGAACCCCGTCAGACGCTCCCTGATTCTGACCCAGAAGAGACGGATGAGTGGATGGAGTCATTGAGGACGGTGACTTCCACTAATGGGAGTTCCAGGGCCAGACTGCTACTCCAGGAACTATTGTCGGAGGCCTCAGCTCTGGGAATTGACGTTTCTCTCTCTAGGACGCCATATCTGAACTCCATCTCAATCGAGCAGCAAACTCCTTATCCTGGAAATCTGAACATAGAGAAGAAGATTCAGAGCCACGTTCTTTGGAATGCAGCAGTCATGGTGTCCGATGCGAATAGGAGAATGGATGGGATCGGTGGGCACATTTCCACATATGCTTCGAGCTCCACTTTGTACGAGGTCGGATTCAATCATATCTTCAGAGGAAAGAATCACAACGGAATAGGCGACGCACTGTATATCCAAGGTCATGCTAGCCCGGGAATCTATGCCCGGGCATTCTTGGAGGGCCGGATTACTAGGGAGCAAATCTCAAACTTTAGGCAGGAAGCCTTCGAAGACGGACTTTCTTCATATCCGCATCCTCGTCTAATGCCAGAATTTTGGGAATATCCCACAGTGTCCATGGGTCTTGGACCATTGGGTGCTGTGATGCAGGCAAAATTCTGGAAGTACCTCCATCAGCGCGGTCTCGCCGATACTTCGGAGAGCCGCGTTTTCGCATTCCTGGGGGATGGGGAGATGGATGAGCCGGAGTCCATTGCTTCTATTGCAGTCGCTGGTAGGGAACAGTTGGACAATTTGATCGTCGTAGTCAATTGCAATCTCCAGAGACTAGATGGACCTGTACGAGGAAACTCCAACATTATTCAGGAGTTGGAGGGGCTTTATCGAGGAGCTGGATGGACAGTAATCAAAGTCATTTGGGGTTCTGGATGGGACCGGTTATTTCAGCGAGATTCAAACGGTGAACTGTTGAAGAAGATAGAGGGAATAACAGACGGGGATTGGCAACGTCTCAGCACTCTCTCTGCCAGTGAGTTCCGAGATGAGTTGTTCTCCGGAAGCGAATCTCTTCGGGCATTGGGTGATTCCATTTCCGACTCAAATATCCAGCACTTGACTAGAGGAGGGCATGATCCGGTCAAGATTCACTCTGCTTATCATGCAGCACTGTCTTCAAATGGTCCCGCTGTAATTCTTGCACACACTGTAAAGGGGTGGGGAATTGACTCCTTCAAGGGAAGAAATTCAACCCACCAGAAGAAGAAGATGAACCTCGAGGATTTAGTTGCTTATCGGGATGTTCTGGATCTCAATGTGGATGATTCTAGACTCGAAGACGATCCTTTCGTCGCTCTGGACGATGAGTCCGATGAAATAGAATATTTGATTGGGAGGAGGGCAGAACTCGGTGGCTCTCTTCCTTCGAGAAGTCCCTCGGAAATCACCACCGTACTTCCAGATGAGGAAACCTACTCTTCCTTCGATCAAGGAACTCCTGAGGGGCAGGAGGTTTCCACGACTATGGCATTCGTCAGATTACTGAGGAATCTTATGAAAACAGAGATTGGCCACAAGGTGGTTCCGATTATTCCAGATGAAGGAAGGACTTTCGGGATGGATCCTCTTTTCAGCGAGTTCGAGATCTTTGCATCCAGAGGGCAGAAGTACACTCCCGTTGATCACAAGATGCTCCTGAACTACAAGGAGTCTGAATCGGGGCAGGTCCTTCAGGAAGGAATTTCTGAGGCTGCAGCCATTGCTTCATGGATCTCCAGCGCCACCTCATATTCGCACGCGAACTCTCCGACAATCCCATTCTATACGTTCTACTCGATGTTTGGATTTCAGAGAGTCGGAGATCAGATCTGGAGTGCTGCCGATGCTCGGGCTCGGGGCTTCCTCATGGGGGCAACAGCTGGTCGGACGACATTGAATGGTGAAGGATTGCAGCACCAAGACGGACACAGCCTCTTAGTCGCCTCAACTGTCCCTCATTGCCGCGCATGGGATCCAGCTTATGCCTACGAACTTTCGACAATTATCAGACATGGAATCGATGAGATGTGGGGCGAGAACCTGGATGTATTCCACTATGTTATGCTATACAACGAGAATCAACAGCAGATGCCCAAACCAGATGGGGTCGATGAGGGGATTATTAGAGGAGCATACCAATTTGAAATGATAGGAGAGCATGGTCCTAAGATTAGATTACTCGGTTCTGGCCCAATTCTAAAACTCGTCAGAGAGGCTGCTGCTGAACTATTACGTGATCATGGAATCCGATCCGAAGTTTGGTCAGTTACTTCCTATGGGGAACTCCGCCGAATCGGCATGGAATACGAGAGGGCAAAGCGTCTAGATCCAGGACTCACTTCAAGACCCTACGTTTCCGAATGTTTTGGGGATGACATGCCAACCGTCGCCACCTCGGATTACATTTCTTCCGTCCCTGAGATGATTCAAAGATGGGTGGGGGGGCGTTATGTCGTACTAGGAACAGACGGCTTCGGGCGTTCAGACTCTCGAGAAGCACTACGCACTTTCTTCGAGATTGACAAAAGTAGCATTGTGGTAGCGGCACTTTCCGCATTAGAGCAGGATGGCGTCTTGCCATCCGGAACCGTAGAGAAAGAAATGAAGACGAGGGGTGTCTCATCCCAAAGGATAGACAAGACCGAGTGATCCAATGGACCGAATCAGGAACTTCGGGGGATTCATAGCAAGATGGCTACCATGGGTAGCAACTGGAACAGCCGCTGCTTATCGGACCCTGCCCGACAAATCACAGAACGAGATCAAGGAGATAGCAAAAGAACCTAGCAAGTGGGGTGAATCTATAGAGAAGGCATGGGACACCTCGAAAATCGGTGCTGAACACTTCAAGCGGACCTCAGCAACTCTCTCCAACATCCTCATCGGACGAAGAGTGAGCAAGAAGGAGAGGATTCAGGCCAGGGACGACTTAGCCGCATTGAGCTTGGTCGTACCACCACTTAGAGTATTTATGATCCCTGGCAGCCAGGTTCTGCTAGGAATAATGGCAAGAGTAACTCCGTGGAGACTTGTTCCAGATGATTGGGTTCCAATTAATGCGCTGAAGAAGGTCAGAGGTGAAGAACCACCCTCCCTCGATGAAGAAAGCAGTCTGGTCAGACGTCTTCTGAGAAGGTAGATTCGTCGATCATCGTGATATTTGAAAGGAAGTAGTTGTGTTTCAGTGCATCACCTAGGCTAATCCAGTCGGGGACATCTCCTCTGAAGTCATCATATCTATGACCAGGAATGAGCCTCCAGTCCGGAGGGAGGCTCTTGAGAATCTCCTTGGCCCTAATCAGACTCCTCTGCTGGGCCCGAGGATCACCACCCGGAAGATCAACCCTCCCAGCGCTTCTAACGAATAGAAGATCACCAGCATGGTATACCCCATGGCCATGGAAAGTAACGTGCCCTGGAGCATGCCCCGGAGAATGAGTCACTGAAAGGCCAATTGATCCAGCCGACCAATCAACAGTCTCTCCCGGGGCGCATTGCCAAGTATCTGTGAAGTCTACATTTCTGAACACTATGTGGCCCAATAGGTTCGGAACCCTGGCATCCTCATGACCCCATACTTCCAGATCTGGGAACCTCTTGATCATCCCGGGGTAACCGGATGCGTGATCCCTATGGGTGTGGGTGTACAGTAGGTGAGTTGGCTCCAAACCATCCTCCTCTAGTTTTGCAACCCATCTTTTTGCATCGTATGGGTCAATGATTGCAACAACACCATTCGCCCTGTCAACAAAGGCTGTATTCATATTCATTAGCGATCCCATCTGAGTGACCATAACCTCAACTCCATCTTCCCAAATTGTCGAATGGAACTCTCCTTCCGATAGCATATCTGACCCGAGACGGGCATCAGACAAAGTCGTAATGCATATACAACCCATACTCAGCGGTGTGTTTGAGTAAATGGCATACGACCCACAAGAGATAGAATCGCGTTGGCAGAAGGAATGGTCCGATGCAGGGGTTTTCGAGGCTGAGATAGATGAATCAAAGCCCAAGTTCTACTGCCTCGAGATGTTCCCATACCCCTCTGGCCACATGCACATGGGGCATGTAAGAAATTACTCTATCGGAGACGCAATGGCTCGATTTCAGAGACTAATGGGGAAGAATGTACTCTATCCAATGGGGTACGACTCATTTGGAATGCCTGCGGAGAATGCTGCCAAGAAGGAAGGAGGACACCCGCATGAAGTCACTCACAGCAATATCTCAAGCATTCGTTCCGATCAGGAAAGGATGGGATACTCATACGATTGGCGGCGTTTCCTAGCAACGTCCGATGTAGATTACTACCGCTGGAACCAGGAGATGTTCCTCACTCTCAACGAGAAGGGACTAGTCGAGAGAAGGATGGCTCCGGTAAATTGGTGCGTGGATTGTGACACAGTTCTTGCAAATGAGCAGGTTAAGAACAATAGATGCTGGAGATGCGGTTTAGAGGTAGTTCAGAGGGATATGGCCCAGTGGTTCGTTAGAATGACTGAGTATTCCGACGAGCTACTGGATGAACTCGACAACATTTCCTTCCCTGAGAACGTTAGGACCATGCAGAGAAATTGGATCGGGCGTTCACACGGGGCACATATCGACTTCCCAGTAGTGGATTCAGAGTCGGTGATAGGTGCGTTCACGACAAGACCCGACACAATCTTTGGAGTCACCTACGTTACACTGTCGCCCGAGCATCCACTCTGTGAGGAGTTGTGCTTAGGCACCGAGTGGGAGGAAGGGTGGAGAAATCTTAGGGATGAGTGCGCACGAATGTCCGAATTCGAGAGAATAAACATGCTTAAGGAAAAGAAAGGGGTTTTCCTAGGTAAGCATGCAATCAATCCAATGAATGGTGAGGAGGTTCCAATATATGCTGGAAACTTCGTTGTGTCATCTTATGGAACCGGCGCGGTAATGGCTGTCCCGGGGCACGATCAACGTGACTTTGATTTTGCCAAAGCGTACAACCTAGAGATTAGACAAGTCCTTGTCGAGAACGAAAACTCAGAGACTTCTTCACCACTCAAACGGGCCTTCGAGGGATTCGGACCAATGATAAATTCCTCAGTCGAAGGATTTGACGGGCTTTCTGGAGACGAAGCAAAGGATGCAGTTATTGCTTCTCTCGAGAGGAACAAATTCGGACATGGAACCGTGGAGTATCGCCTGAAGGATTGGCTACTAAGCAGACAGAGGTTCTGGGGGACTCCAATCCCCATGATTCATTGTGATTCCTGTGGAATCGTCCCGGTTCCCCGAGAAAACCTACCAGTGGAACTCCCACTTGACGTAGTCTTCACTGAGGATCAAAGTGGAAACCCACTAGAGTCGCATTATTCATTTGTACAGACAAACTGTCCTTCTTGCGAGGGGGAAGCAAAGAGAGAGACCGATACAATGGACACATTCTACGATTCTTCATGGTACTTCATGCGGTTCTGTGATGTGAACAACGAATCAACTCCGTTCGACCGTCCAGCAGTAGACTATTGGATGAGAGATGGAGTAGATCTGTACATCGGAGGAATTGAGCATGCGGTAATGCACCTCCTCTATGCTAGGTTCTTTACAAAGTTCACTAGAGATGCTGGGATGAACGAAGTTGGTGAGCCATTCGGTCGGCTCGTCTGTCAAGGAATGCTAAACGCACCAGCTCCGTATTGCGCCGAGTGCAATTCCGAGTACCACGTCGACAACTTCGATTTGGACTGCCCGTCCTGTGGAAAACCACTCTCTCGTCGATCAGCAAAGATGAGTAAGTCATTGGGGAACACAGTTAGCCCAGAGGAGATGATATCTAGATTCGGAGCGGACTCTGTCAGACTATTCATCCTGTTTGGAGCAAACCCAGAGGCAGGAATGGATTGGTCAGATAACGCTCTTGAAGCAAACCACCGTCAGATGTTCTCTATTATTGACGCAGTCGATCACGCACTAGAATTCTCCGATTCACCTTCTAAGATTGATGATTGGCTAATGTCCAGAATGAGAGCCAATCAGAAGAATTGGGTCGACGTCATGTCGGACGTAAGCCTTCGAGAAGGGGTCATGGTAAGCCACTTCGAGATGCTTTCTGATTGGAACTGGTATCTGCGAAGAGGGGGGCGTGATCGAATCACTGCTATGAGTTTCTTGAAAGGTTGGATCCCCATGCTCGCTCCTGCAACACCTCACATTGCAGAAGAATTCTGGAAGAAGTTAGGCCGAGAACACCTTCTAGCGAAGTTTGTGATGCCCGTTCCTCAGCATGATCCTAATGACATTCGAGTTTTGGCACTTGAGAACTACATCAAAGGAATTATCTCGAGTGGTAGGAATCTCAGAGTCCTTGCTGAGAGACACTCAGACAATGAAATCACTAGAGTCGTGATACAAACCTCGCCAGCATGGAAATCTGACTTAGCCTCAGAGGCAATCAGCCTTCTCAAAGCTGGATTTGATTTCAAAGAAAAGGGCCTATCTCACATCAAGTCTCTAGATGCTTTCAAGGATGAATCCACCAGAGGTGAAGTATTCCAGACATGGAACTCAGTCACCTTGGGAGGAAAGAAGACTAGAGGGAGAATTCACACTTGGTCAGAGGGAGAGAGAGCTCTAATTTCTGAGGGAATAAACGAGCCCGCAGTAATCAAAGAAAACTCTGATTTCATCGCAGCTGCTCTAGAGGTCGACTCAGTCGAGGCATACTCGGTCGGAGAATCCGAAGATGTAGGGGGTAAAGCCAGAATCTCATTTCCCCTGGAGCCGGGAATAGCGTTTGTCTAGGTGAAGTATGCCTTCGAGAAATACCAATGTCATCCTTTTCGACGATCAATGCAGCAAATGCACTCGGTGGGCCGAATTCATCAGGAGGAGAGATCCTGAATCGAGAATAAAGTTAGTTGGGCAGAATAGTTCCCAGGGCCTAGAAATCTTGAGCATTATTCCAAAGAGACTCGAGGGACTCGACTCCATTTTCCTGATTTCTAAGCGAGGAGACTGGTATTCGAAGAGTGCGGCCATTTGGAGGGTATGTGGGAAACTAAGTTTTCCATGGATATTGGCTTCGGCTATGATGCTGATTCCTTGGCCAATCCGGGATTACTTCTACGACTTCTACGCTCGTCTGCGGAAGTAGTGGTTGACACGGTGGGTTCATGGGGCTTCGACATCTGGCATTACCATTGAGTGAAGACGAGAGTGCCAAGAGAAGCCGGGGGCGTCGTAGGCGCCGTCGACGTCCAAAGACGGAAAAAAATCCCCCAAAGGGGAACGGCAGAGGCGAAAAATCGGAGGAGGTAGAGAGGGCCCTTGCTAGGTTCACAGTCAACCCTAGGCCAATGGGAATTCCAAAAGAGATTAATCCGCCTCCGGAGAAAGTCGAAATCAGATGGAAAACCAAAGCAGTCACCAAGGACACCCAGAGCAAGGCTGGGAAGATAGCTTGTATTCCCGGCGAATTCGGATTCCTACCCGAGAAAAGGGTCCAGGAGATCGCGGCAAAGCTCGATGGCATGCCCATCACCCTGGAACAGGCTCTTTCACTGAGGGCAGCATTAAATCAGGAAAAGAGCGTATACTCGCACTCAAAACTGATGCGTAGGTCCAATGAACTCAGCAGGAGGTATGACTCTGGAGAATCAGTCATCGCTCTTTCGAAGAGGTTCGATGCACCCCCTGTCAATACCTTCCGGGCAATTCTGACAGGTCGTGGATGGACAAAGACCAGGATCAAGGATACCCTGAACAAGAACCCCTCGAAGCTAAACAAAAGGGACAGGGAACAGTTTGAACTCGCCGAATCGGTGGACAGGGTAAGTTCGGTAAACCAGACTGAGACTCAGACCGCAGCTGAGGTTTTCGAAGAAATTCTGTGCGACTACTTCGACTCATTGGGGGTCAGATTTAGACGCCAGGACGACCTCCTGAAAGAGCAGAAGAGGGAAGAGGGAAGGGCGATAATTACCCCAGACCTCCTTCTTCTCGATGATGTCAGAATCAATGGCGTTCCATGTGCTTGGATTGATGCAAAGCACTTCTTCGGTGCAGACCTGAGGTTCCCGAGGAAGAAAACCCAGAAGCAGGTAGACAGGTATGTTGCAGAATACGGACAGGGGGCAATTGTCTATCGGCATGGATTCTGTGATGGACTAAGGCTGAGAGGGGCGATAAAGCTCGATTCAAATCCTCTGGATTTGAAACCCCTTGAAGAATTCCACCAGAATTCGAAGTCTTGAGGCGACTATCTCATAGAACCAATTCTACTTGGGAAAGTAGAGAAGCCATTTCTCTCGAGGAGCGAAGAAAGCTCCTCAACCCATCCTCCTTCGTCCAGGGTGTGATTTGGGACAATTACAATACTCTCCCCCAACATGCAAAGCAGCGCCGTAATCCTGTCAGAAAAACCAGATTCGATAATCGCCTCATTTACTAAGTCAATTATCTCAGATCTTGATGCATTATTCTCTAAGCCACTTTCAGTGGCAAAGACTAGTGATTTCTCGATAAGTTCGGCCCATCTGCTGGAATTCCACTCACGACCACCAATAGTTTCCATTGCGGTTGCCCCCGCATCGCTAATTTTCAGTTTCCAGTCAGCATTATCGATATAGCTTGAGGTATGCTTCCCAGTTCTCTCTCTCCAAGCCAGAAGAAGTGGTGTTTCTGCCATCCAACCCTCGGAAATCCCCGGACCTCGATCGAGCAATCTACCAGAAAACGGTGAACCTGCAACAATTCTCCTTTCCACGCCCCCAGATGAAAGAGCCGTTGTATCCCCGAGACCACTGGACCTCCTCCTCTCTACAATATGTGCAACCAAGAATGACCTTCGAAGACACTCTTCATGAGGTATCCCAACTGCTCTCTGAATGGAAATTGCAGATGCGATTGCACCCGAAGCAGACATTCCAAATCCCTGCGATGCAGGCAACGACATCCTGATGTTTAACTCCCAATCGAATGACTCAACCTCAGGAATTTCCTTCACCAATACTTCCAGGACATCTTCATACATTGACGAGTCATAGCTCCCATCTTGAAATCTGACTACCAATCCGCCCGTGCCTCCTTCCCCTTTGGCTATCGCTTCTACTCCATCAATTAAGCAAAGACCAGCACCTCTGCTGCCCTGTGCAACAGGGTCATCGTCATCATCCTCGATAGTGAAGAATAGCGTAATATGGCCGCCGCACTGTCCTCTACCCAGTGCAGTAGGCATAGTCACTCATCCAGTGAAGGGGTAATGAATTATTGTTATTCATAGCGCAGCTGAAAGATCCTGCTCTAGAGAGCCAAACCTCCCTGCAAGTTCTTCAACTGCCTTTAGGAAGGCAGATTTCGGGTCCATCGACCCATCGGTCTCGAATTCCAGGACGAACTCTCCAGCGACTTCTTCCAGTGTCACTGCTTCATTGAACTCTCTCGAAGCCCCAGTCCCTTCTCCAACATGATTCAACTCCTCGGTAAGGATTGCAACCTTATCGAAATCTTTCAACTTCCCGTCCTTGTCGAAGTCCTTAGCCGTGATCTCTAAATCCATGTCCCATAGGATCTTTGCCTTCCTCTTGTTATTCATTACCCCAATCCTCCTTGGATGGAACGAGACGCCACAGACAGGCGACCACTTGGTATGATCTCGACCACGCCCCATAATTGCAGTAGCGTAGAACTCGATCATCTGTCCTTTGAGGAGTTTGGTAATTGGGATGCTCTTGTACTCATCTGGAATCTCCAGAGACTCTTCTCCGAGATATTTCATATCCCCAGCGGTTACCAAACGTCCCTCTTCGGAACCAAATACTACACAGGTGTAAATCATCTGGCATTCCAAGCATCCTCTGTCTACCTCAACCAAATCTTTGCAATTGGGGCACTCATCTTGGAAGTGGAACTTTTCATGCACTGTGGGAATCGGAATCATGGCGAGCCTCTGAGCCACCATTTCGTCTGGAAGAGGGCCGGTAGTCTCCCATATCTCCTCATCTTGCTCCTTTGTCCCAAGCTGGAATCTGACGCTGTCAATTGCCATCTTGGGTGTGTCAGAGATTAGGGCCCGCCTTAGTGCATTGGCGAAACTCCTGTCGGTTTTCGATAGAAGTATCTGTATCTTTTCTTCCGTCTCTTTTAGTATCTTGATCTTAACCATTTTTTCACCTCAATTCAAACTCTTCTGCCCCTTCGTCCACCCTTGCTCTTGGTGCCATCGGTTGGCATTGGAGTAACATCCTCGATCCTTGTAATTCTGACTCCGGCACGGGTTAATGCCCTAATAGCAGCCGTCGCACCAGGGGCGCTAGCTGACCCATTCCCCCCAGCACCTCTGTACTTCACGATAACTTGATCAAAATCCTTCTCGGACAACATCTCCGCAATCTTCTCTGCAGCTCTGGTCGCAGCAAACTGACCTCCGGAGTCACTACCACCCTTGGTAACCATCCCTCCAGAAACCTTGCATACTGTCTCGGCTCCAGTTAGATCGGTAGCCGTAATCAGCACATTGTTGAACGTGCTATAAATGTGTAGAATCGCTTTGTGTCCCATTATTTAGCCTCCTCGTCAGTCGGGGACTCAGCCTCATCAGTCGCTTCATCGGCTCCTGATCCCCCCTCGTCCTCATCTTGATATCTCATTGTCTCCAAGTCTTTCCTGAATGGGTGTTCGGGATCTCCAAAAGGAGAGTTTGGGCTATATTGCAGGGAATCCTCCTCTTCCTTCAGGACATGATACCCAGGAACAGTCATTCGTTGTTCGCCAATACAAATGTGCCCGTGAACGATTAGGTTTCTCGCTGCTCTCATAGACGGAGCTAGTCCCTTGTAGTAGACCACCGATTGCAGTCTCCTAGAAAGCATGTGCTCAACATTTATCTCAAGCACGTCTCCTATATCCGCGCCCGTCTGAAGAAGGCCCTTCCTAGAAAGTGACTCTAGTATTTGCTCCTTCTCCTTTGCATAGTGTCCCTCTGAAGAGTCGACCCTACCGATAAGCTTCATTGCTTGATTTCTGTGCCTTCGGAGTGCGGATTTCTCCTTCCAAATCTCCCTCATTCCACCAACTCTCTTCAGTCCATATCTTTCTTTTAGATCATGTTCCTCGTCAATCCTTGCTTGCTTCCAAGGATGCGTAGGGGTCTGTGTTCTTGGTCTGGAGAATTTTGGCTCGCCCATTGTATCACCCTCACTTCTTCCTCTGGACGCCCAGTGCAGATCCTCTCCGACCATTTGACCTGAGCCTCTGACCTCTTACCTTGTGGCCGCTCCTATGCCTCATTCCGCGGAAAGTCTTGATTTCAGCCAGTCTCGCCACATCATCATCCTTGGTCATGCTCACTTCGTTAGCGATGATGTGAGCATCCTCATTTGATTCCAAATCCCTCTGCCGATTCACCATCCACCAAGGAACATTGGTCGCGTAATCGTCAATCGCCTTCCTGAGTTGGTCCTGCTCATCTGTGGACAGATGGCCACCTAGTCTGTTGCCGTCTATGCCAGATAGCCTGCAAATCATCATTGAAGTCCTAATTCCGACACCCTTGACGGATGTAAGTCCATACGTGATGGGCTTCAATCCATCAATGTCAGTGTCAGCAATTCTGACTATGTAAGAAAAGTCGTCTCCAAGTTCTGCTTCGTTCACTTTCGGCATTACGGTTCCCCCGTGTTCACCTTTCGGTGGCCTTTTGGGCATCCTCGCGAACTACAGTCCCTATTTGAATCGATTGGACATGTACATTTTCAGCTGTGCCCCTACTCCTTGCAAACGATATACAGCTTTTGAGTTCCATTGGGCCTTTGCAAATCCATGTCAGCCATGAAACCCCTTGTCCCTTCAACACCTTTCAACTCTTTAGTAATCCTTCTCTGGAGAGTGGGATGTGTTTCTGGATCCAGACTGCATCTTAGGGTGATATTCGAAATTCCCTTTTTTGCTACAGATGATGCAACATGGTCTATTGTGTTCAGTTCTGGGGGAGAGAGTCTGTGCTGTACAATTCGTCCAGTAGCAATCACAAAACCCCGAACCTCGTCATCTTCCGAAATCTCATCAGTATGTATCAGGATGGGCCTCCTTCCTTCTGTTCTAACCCAAGATGACCCCGTCCCTCTCGCAACTGCTTTGTTGTGCCATGAGTTTTGGAGACCACTCTCAATTAGCACGGGGTCGACTATCGTCAAGTAGGCTCCTCGAGGAATTTCTAGTACGCTATTGAACGAAGATGTACTAGCACCCGCTCCCTCTCCTTCGATGCTAGAAATGATGTGCTTCCTCCCAATTCTGATGCATCTGTTCGAACTGTCCGATGAAAGAGAACCAATCCAAACCGAGAGCCTGTCAATTCTTCCCCCTCCCCTGCTGAGCCACTCCCATGTCCATGAAGTCCCGGGGAAGGTCGTCTCAAGGATGCCATCAATCATGGCTCGTTGTACAGAATCCAGTCTGGGTGATAGATCCAACAGCACCGCCGGGCCTTTGGGACCAACCTGTAGACGGTTGCTCCAAGCCTTCAGCATTGTCTTGATATCTGGTTCCATTTCGTCAATGCTGTGGTTCTGTGCATCCCTTGGCCTAGCTGGATCAAGGTGGAGCATTGCTATCGGGGGGTGGGCTCGTGTACCAGCATCCCTTAGGCTGGCCCAGTAGGCCGTAATTGCAGATTCCGCAGCACGCCCATCTCCCACTAAGACTCGGTCAAGTGAGCGTTGTACTTCACCTTCAGAGTTGAGTTGCATATTTGCAGCACACAAGTTGGCAACCTCTTTGTCCAATTCAATCCCTAGTGCGGGCCTCTTCAGAATCTTCGAGAAAGCAATCAGTTGAACTCCTGAGCCAGCGGCTGCGTCAAGTATTACCCCAGTAGGTAAGGAAAGAGGATCAATCTGTCCGGCTCTTATGGAAGCAACAGACCATGGAGTGGATAGCCTCTTCATCCCATCGCTCATGAAGAATGCAGGTTCACCCTTCCTGGAAGCCTCTGGTTTAACCGTCTTTTTCGCATTGGTCACTCCCCTATTTGATGGAACGATGGGCACATGTTCCTCTCCATCCATGGCTATTCCCGATGGAACTTAGTCAAGTCACTTTCGTGATAATTACTCAGAGATTGGTGCTCTCTCCAACTTCAATTCGAATCTCAACCAAGTTTCCTCTAGTTCGTGACCCTCACTATTTCCATATGCTATTGGGGGTGGGAGCAGTGTCACGTGAGATGTCCCGGTATCAATCAGAGGAAAACTAACTCCCCTGTCATTGTCGATATCGAGACCTATCGCTGACCAACCAAAACCCTCGATAGAGAACCATGGTTCCCCAGCAGTTTCTACCCAAGTCCCGTCATCTAACTCTTCACCTGTATCTGCATCCCACACTGTGTAGTGAACTTCCACGGAATCACCGTCTTGGATGTGGATGTCTCTGTTCTCAACCCCTTGGAATATGCTGACATCCAATCTTACTTGGGCCTGAAGAACAGAAATGTGAGTGGCTGTAACACTAATCTCACGCTCAGATATTGACTCAATTAGATTGATTTCCATAATGGTGCTGTCATTCGCCCCCAACTCGTTGATAATGAGATAGGGTTGACCGTTTGCAGCGAAGATCACACCTCCCCCGCTGATCTCCAATACAAGATTTAGAGTCTGATTTCCTCTGTTGTGAACCACTATGCTCGCAGAATCCTCTTCTCCCTGATGTTGCCAGTCACAACGAACCTCTCCCGGTAGAAGGAAAAAACCATCTTGTTCTGAAAGCGAATCCGGCCACTGCCAGTCATCTTCCCTAGGGGAACACGTGTCAAAAAGTAACCCAACCTCCCACAACCAACGACCGTCTTCCTTCAGAATTTCGACATCGGTAGTTCCAAAAGATGCATCTATATCATTGAGAAAATCCTTTGCCGACAGTCCCACCCAGATGGTGGACAGCAACAGACCCAATCCAGTGATTACTGACAATACTAGAGACGCCCGGGGCACAGTCATCTTGTTTAGCCCCAGAGGGATAGGAGGATGCTCAATCTCGTCAGGGGTGTCCGATATCCACGACCTCGTCACGAGACTGTAGAATTACCCGTCCGTCATCAACGTTGGCACGTCGGGACTAGTCCCTGAGCAATTCATCCTGATTCGATAATCCGAGCCAAGCAATGATCCCCAACTCCAATGCCAGAGCAGTCATCCCCAGCAAAATGTCGTATTGGTCGACTCCCTTGGAAGCAAATACAAATGAGCAGAGGAGGGCCGCAATCAGATCTGCAAGCCCCCAAATCCTCAGCGCCTTCCTAAGTTGCAGTATACCAACAACCCATACCGTGGTGGACATTAAGATCAGAAGTAGTGGAATTCCGAAACCACTCACCATTCCTACAATTATCGCCCCTGAGATTACGAACAAATGCCCATTAATGGCCAGTGCAACAGTCCACTTCTCCAAACTAAGTGGGACGGAGAGTGCACAAGTCACCATTACCACTGCCCCAAGAAACAGAACCAGTTCTCCGAAATAATCCAGCAATGATTCATTCCAAGACAGTAGAGAAAAACAAGCCAGAACTCCAGCAGGTAGGGCAATTCCTAGGCCCGATGGTTCGGAATTTCTAATACTGCGAAAAGAGGCACTAGAAGCAGCAAGCAGGCCAGCAGGGCCAAAAGACAACATCACAATCGCCAAACAACGAGATCCTATTCCAAGGCCAGTGCCCCTATCATTCCTACCAAGCGATTCTCTTTTCTCATCCACCCAGAAACCAACCAATACGCATAGAACTAGAATAGATTCCTGAAGTATCCACGGCCCAGTCCATTCCAATTGATCGCCATCGAAGGGATCCACCAGCATTGGAGGGGGAAGAGCCCCTCCCAATGCTACTCCCACCAGACGAGCCAGCAATAGGGGGAGAATAAACCAGTCAATAGCTATGAGGATTCTGTCTAGCAGATTCTTCTGATGCAACAGGGAGATCATCAATAGAACCAACACTAGAACAGAAACAACAGCCATGTCTAGCAACTCGTTAGGGCTGCTCCCTGGTGGGAAAACGTGACCCGATACCAGAATCACGCATACTCCGGATATTGTCAATGCAATCGGCATCTCCATTCCAAGAAAATGAGGCAACTCTAACTCCAGCCCTCTGGTTCGGTTCCTAATCAGGAAAACGATGATGCAGCAGAAAACTCCAGAAGAGACCAGAATCAGGGGTCCTGAGCCGATAGCTGAACTCAGAGTTGAACCAGCCAACACAATCAATAGAATAACTAGGCCTACAATCGGTGTGTGAGTGATTTCAGAAGTAAGAAGCTCGGTCACATCATCGGTAGTGGATAGCTCCCTCTTCCTTCTCCGTAGCTCACCCATTTCCGCTACTTTGGGGTTGTAAGTTGAAAGTGACCCGCTCGGTGATATCATGCTCTCAGAAACCAAACTCACAATCGAATCCCTCTTTGCTAATGTCCGCAACTCAGATCTAACCTCTCCCTTCGAAATTAGCCAAATTGAAGTTCCCACAAATAATAACGCAGACGCAGTCTGAAGTGAAATATTGTTCGAATCCATCATAAGTACATTAGTGATGACGATTAGAAACAATGTCGAGGATGCAGGCTTCAAAATAGCATCCATAGTCGTAATTCTTGGCAAGAAAACTGCAACCATCACCGCGCTGCTCAATAGAGCGAATGCTTCGGTTTCTGGAAACGAGCCTATCAATGACCCATCGTTCAATTCGTAGAACCAATTCGGAGTCGCTAATTCCATTGAAGATCCTCTGCCAGTTATGAATACAAGAATCGGGGCCGACATCACCCCTATTCCAAGGCTGAAGATCGAATCCTCACCGAAGTGTAAAATCGAAGCAACCGAAATACACATCAGAACAATCATCGCTTCGTCAAGCCCATGTCTCCATTGGATTACCAAGAAAGTCAGCGCTAAAATCCAAACAATTCCTTCCTCATTCCCACTTCTCAGGCCTTGAATTAAACTTGTAATATGCAGTCCCGACAGTAATGCAAGCAATGCTACCAGGGAAACAGTGGTGAAACCACCGAATTGCGCTAATAGAACGATCGTTACCATTGGTAACCAGAGTCCTATGCTCCATAGATTGAGTAGACCCGAGTCTCTGATAGTAGCAGAAATCTCAGTGATTCCGAGGAAACCAGATGCCAGATTTACTCCAGACTCCCCCATTCTTGAATTCACTACGAAAAGAAGGACAACGGCCAGTCCAAGATAAATTGCTAGAGGGGTTGTTTCGAGGTGAATGCCCCCATTATAATTTGACATATCGTTTGCGATCATGATCGTTCGCACGGTCTCTTCAACCAGCTTCTCAATCAGAATCCACGACCAGGGGAGAAGCACCGTCACCCCGGAGAGAGAGGGAGAACCCCTCTTAATCGCCAGAGAAGCAGTTCCAACGTGAAGGATTGAGAGTATTCCCAATAGCATGAACCCACCATCTCCGTCGGGGGAGTATCCGGTTGGAACAAGCAGTACTAATATGGCTAGAATAACAACCGAGCCAATCCAAAGCACCCTGTCAGTAACACTATTCTGATCCCTGAGTATCATCGCCACAGTGGTGGAAGCTCCTACCAGAGTGAAGACTTGGTATGGGGACACGCCGAGAGTTTCTCTGACCAACTCTCCATTTAGCAGAATTATCGTCAGTATCGTTGCGGAAATGATTAGTGGCGAATACACCCTCTTAGAATCGACACCCCTGACGACGAGATAAGACCCCCCAAATGCCCCACCAAGGAAGGTTACCATCCCCAATGCATACCCCATATCCTCTCTATTCGAAGCAACGGCAAGTAATGCGCCGAACATTCCGAGCGAAATGGAGACTCCCCAGAGTCCAGGTTTTCCCAAGCCCAATGTTTCGAAACCTTTCGAAAACCAATTCTCTTCCTTAGCGAATATCGTGACCATGTATGCATTCATCGATGTCACGACCATTAGCAGTAAGAAGAGTAGTAATGGCCCCTCTAAGGGCAGCACATCCAGAGGACCAACAGAAAAACGGGAAGTAACCGCATGCATACCTATCCATAGATTCGATGCGGCTATTCCAAGCGAGGCTAGGTTGCCAGAATTTCTGTTTAGAGCAATTCCATGGAGAATTATTGTTGCCACCAGAATCATCCCAGCAACCCCCACCTCTCCAAATTCCGTTCCAGCAGTCGAACCGATGGCAAGAAGAACAAGGGTGGATTGGGCGGCGATAGCATCGTGATCATGCCTGTAAGCAACGAAGATATTGACCCCAACTAGGAGCAACAATACCCCTCCGAGAGAAAGATCATCTCCGATGATTTCCCAATGTCTGAGCTCTATTGCAAGACCATATAGCACCTTCATTGAGATAATTACCCAAGTCACACCCAGCAACTTCATTCCTCTTTTTGGGACCCATATTTCTCCCAAACCAAATCCTAACGCTGCTAGTGAAATGAGTAACACAGTTCCAACAACGGAATCAAAAGTCCTACCAATTTGTATGCTAATCGCACTGTATAGGACAATCATTGAGACCATGATTACCCAGTTAACCCTCTCTTCGCCCTCTATCGCAATCTGAGAAACAAGGTCCCTTTCGGGAGGATTATCCACACTGCCATCTTTCCTAATCGTGCCTGGTGAGCCCTCACTAGGCTCCGAGAAGGGATCGAAGACGTCTCCGATAGCATCGTCCCTATCCTCAGACTCTACATCTGGGACCTTCTCCGATTCCTCTTCTGTAGAAAACTGGAGATTCCCGATTTCTATTCCAGAAGGAAGCTTGAACTCCCGTTCTCGGATGATCTTGTCTGGAGTATCATCATCCGCCATCGTCCCGCAACAGAGCATGTATTGCATAATCACATCCCTTAATGGGGCTCCATTGGAACGTTAATGATTAGGAGAATATATTCTCCGAGCCGTAACGCTTGAAGACCTGATGCCACTCGGAACAACAGGGGAAGTTGGGTGCAGAGTTCCTCTCAAGGAAGGGCGGTCGAATTGTTTCAGCATGGCCTGGAGCCGTCTGGGAAGGTACACTGGAACATTGATTCTGAAGGACTGCACACAAAGGCAGTCGAACTTGGAGAGGCTAGGTTAACCGCTGACTCGGTGCTCCTTGCAGTAACGGGTGAGCGAACAGGGCGTTCACCAAACGACCGATTCATCGTGGACGAGTCCGGAATGGCAGAGGAAGTTTGGTGGGGTGAAGTGAATAGGCCCACTGCACCAGCCGTTTTTGAGAGGCTGTTAGTCAAGACCCAAGCACACCTAAACGCTGCAGAAAATCTGTTCGTCAAAGATGCCTTCTGCGGAGCAGACCCCGACTACAGGATGCCAGTCAGACTAGTTACAGAGAAGGCATGGCATGCAGCCTTCATGCACAACATGTTTGTTCGTGCTTCGGAGGGTGAAATACTCTCCCACGTCCCCGAATTCACCATCCTTCATGCCCCTGAGTTGAAGTCCAGCATTAGTGACGGTGTCAACTCCGACGTCTTCGTCATCATTGCTCTCGACAGGGGCCTTGTAATCATTGGCGGGACCCATTATGCTGGAGAGATAAAGAAGTCAATCTTCACAATCATGAACCATATTCTCCCGACAAAGGGCCTCCTTCCAATGCATTGCTCAGCCAACACCGATGGAACCGACTCAGCACTGTTCTTCGGTCTTTCTGGAACTGGGAAGACTACTCTTTCAGCGGACCCAAATCGAGCCCTTGTGGGGGATGATGAGCACGGATGGTCAGACAACGGAGTCTTCAACTTTGAAGGCGGGTGTTATGCAAAACTGATCCGACTCTCAGAAGAAGATGAACCTGCAATCTTCGCTACCACAAAAATGCGTGGCTCAATTCTTGAGAATGTCATCCTGAATGCAGACGGGACCCCCGATTTCGACAATGGGTCATTGACTCAGAACACTAGGGGCTCCTACCCCATTGAATTCATAGAGAATCGGACTCCAGATTCCATGGCCGGGAACCCGAACAATGTGGTTTTCCTAACTTGTGATGCCTTCGGAGTCCTACCACCCCTGTCCAAGTTAAGCCCAGAGCAGGCTGCATACCACTTCATGTCTGGATACACCGCAAAGGTCGCAGGAACGGAGATGGGAGTCACAGAGCCACAAGCAACGTTCTCGACATGCTTCGGAGCTCCATTCATGCCCAGGCACCCAAGTAAGTATGCTGATTTACTATCGAAGAAGATCAGAGAAAACAACGCAAAGTGCTGGTTAATCAACACTGGTTGGATCGCTGGTGGAGCGGATGCGAGCAGCCGCATCAAGATTAGTTGGACAAGGTCCCTACTCAATGCCGCAATCAATGGCGATCTCGATAACGTCATCTTCGTCAAAGACGAGAGATTCGGTTTCGAAATTCCCACCACCTGTGAGGGAGTCCCTGACAGAATCCTTCAGCCCAGGGGCACTTGGGAGGATGGGAATCGGTACGACAACGTGGCCAACCTACTTGCCCAGATGTTCATCGAGAACTTCGAGCAATATGCACAAGGGTGCTCAGAGGAAGTGCTCAGTTCCGGACCAAAACCGATCTAGTCGTTTAGAGCCTCTGCTTGGCTGCTCTCTGGGCATCGACAGCGCAAATCGCAGCCATATGAACGACATCTCTGGAACTGTCCCTGCGCTGCAGAACGTGAGCAGGCCGCGAGAGACCCTCCAATATGGGGCCAGTCATTTCTGCTCCAGCTACTCTCTGCAGAAGCTTGTATGCGATGTTCGCAGAAGCAAGATTGGGACAAATTAGGACGTTGGCAGGACCATCGAAGGACATGAATGGGTAGTCCTGTTGAATCTCGGGAACCAGAGCCGTATCGGCTTGCATCGGGCCATCGATAACCAAATCAGGCTCAATTTCTCTGACTATTTCTATTGCCTCTTCGATACGATCTGTCCTCATCTCCGCTGAAGTCCCGAAGTTGGAGAATGAAAGCATAGCCACCTTCGGCTTGACTCCAAACCTCTTTGCCACCTTTGCAGTCTGTACCGCAATCTCCGCCAATGTCCTAGCATCGGGATAAATGTTGATTGTAGCATCTCCGATGAACATCAATTGACCATTCACCGTCATCATGTACATGCCAACAATTCGATGTGAGTCCGGATCCGGGCCGATTACCTGCAAGCAGGGTTTCACGATATCTGGATACTGGTGTGAAACCCCACCTAGATACCCATCTGCGTCCCCCATCCTGACCATCATTGGTCCAAAGAAAGTTGTCGATTTCAATTCCCTAACAGCATCATCCTTGGTCATGCCCCTTCTTCCTCGCAAACGATGTAATTCGTCAGCATAGCTACCACGTCTCCTGTCGTCGTATCTCACATCTATGATTTCGCATTCGAATTCCAAACCCAAATCCTCCTTGACTGCCTCGATCCTCTTCTTCTGGCCCAGTAGAATTGGGACGCATATCCTCTCAGCAATGCATTGAGAGGCAGCCTTGACGATGGTTTGGTCCTCTCCCTCGCAAAAAACAATCCTCTTCTGATCTCTCTTGGCTTGGTTGATTACCCTTCTCATTATTGACCTTGTTAGGCCGAGTCGAGCCTCCAATTTCTCTCTGTACTTGTCCAAATCGAAATCCTGTTTTGATACTCTGGAAATTCCCTCATTCACAGCGGCTTCTGCGACCGCACTGGCCTCCCAAATCAGAACCCTGGCATCGAATGGCTTTGGAATCAGGTAGTCAGGTCCGAAAGACATCTGCTCCCCTCCGTATGCCGATGAGACATCATCGGGGACCGGCTCCTTTGCGAGTTGAGCTAGTGCTTTGGTAGCTGCCATCTTCATTCCTTCCGTGATTTCACTTGCTCTGACATCTAGAGCACCACGGAAGATGTATGGGAATCCAAGGACGTTGTTTATCTGATTGGGGTAATCTGATCTACCGGTTGCTACGATTGCATCATCTCTAACGCTAGCAACTTGCTCTGGAGTAATCTCTGGATCAGGGTTAGCTAGAGCAAAGATTAGAGGATTTTTCGCCATAGAACCAACCATCTCCGGAGGAACCAAACCCCCCTTGGAAAGTCCAAGGAAAACATCAGCCCCTTCCAGCGCATCTCCAATCCCACCTTCATCAATATCCCTAGCGAACTCAGATTTGTATTTGTTTAGATCTCCATCAGCCATCCTCTTTGAGGTCAATATTCCCTTGGAATCTAGCATAATTAGATTCTCGAGCTTGACACCCAACCTGATGTAGTGCTTTGCACACGAGATTGCCGAAGCACCAGCTCCCAGTATCACGACATTCACATCCCCAGCCTTCTTCCCTACGACTTCTAGGCCATTCAACAGAGCAGCCCCAGAGATAATTGCCGTACCATGCTGGTCATCGTGCATCACCGGAATATCCAATTCTTCAACCAAACGCTTCTCTATCTCGAAGCACTCCGGAGAACCAATGTCCTCGAGATTAATCCCGCCGAAGGTTGGGGCAATCGCCTTTACCGCCTCGACAAACTGGTCTACGTCTGTCCTATCCACTTCGATGTCGAAAACGTCAATATCAGCGAATGCCTTGAACAGAAGCCCCTTTCCCTCCATTACAGGCTTGCTTGCTAGAGCCCCGATGTCCCCTAGTCCTAAGACCGCGGTGCCGTTGCTAATCACAGCGACTAGGTTTCCTTTGGAGGTATATCGGTACGCATCATCAGGGTTGTCCCTTATTTCTTCACAAGGGTATGCTACTCCGGGGGAGTAGGCCAGAGAAAGGTCTCTTTGGGTTCCATGAGGCTTCGTGGGAACGACCGTCACCTTCCCTGGTGGTTCCGACGAGTGGTAATTTAACGCGTCTTCGCGCAGCCGTTTGTTGCTCACACTGTCACCTCGGATGCTCTCGGACCAACCATCTCCTTTGATGCTATCCTATTGCCAATTGTTGGATTATCGGCCTATATGGCCTTGTTTCCCTTGTTTTGCCTCTAACGATTTATCGATGTAGTGAGCAAGTCACGGACGACCACCCCTACCCTTCATAAATTGCACAATGAGGGACATGCCCTATCCAATGTATGCTAGAGGACTAATTTGGGATTATCCTAAACCCGCAAACTTACCTTTTGCGGCTAATTGCGAAGAATTCAGAGCATTTGGGTTAGATTTTGATATGGTTTTGCACCCATTGTCAGTGTGAGGTGAAGAGAAATGGATAAGACTGAGGGAGGCAAACTCAAGGCAATTGGACTAATTGTCCTGATGATTCTGCTTCCTTGGGGGGCCAATCCACCTTTGTCTTCAGATCTTGAAATGAAGCCACAGGACTCCAGCACTAGGGACGAAGCCTCAGGCAAGTCATGGGGAGTGAACGGCAGCAACGACACAGGATGGCTAGTTTTTGATGCCACAGGTTCCGATGCTGCCAATGGGACACCTGCATTGGCGGATATAATCCTGGAGTTCGCACCCGGTGCAGTCATTGACAACCTTACTCTGGAGATCTCCGTAAACGGAAGCGACGGATATTGGGCCAACCAACCACAGATTGCCGTAATGGATACGCAGACAAGCGTCCTAGATTGGAGCGGAAGAGGGGATCTGGGACGGCAAAACAGCTTTGCTGAGAATCCACCAACCCTGGTCGGCGGGATATTGGACGCGTCATTGAAGCCAAATACAATCAGCGACGCTTCTTGGCAAATCCCCACGGGCATAGAGATTACAGATTTGGTTATCGAGGCACTCAGGCCCGTCGACCCAAAACTATCCTTCAGCCCTCTTGAGGTTTCCATTCACGGAAGTACGTACAACCCAATTGATGGGAGGATGTATATTCTCGTTGACGATGACCTACTCCAGCTAGATGACAACGCAAACAAGCGCATAATCGACATTGTACCAAACATTGCCGGTCGCTCAATCGTCTCCGATCCAAACAGAGACCTGCTCTACGTAGGAGATGCCGAGGGCAACGTCACGGCAATGGGCCTATCTGATTCCATACCCTTGGTGGATTTCCCAGTAGAAACCAATACTTCTCTCTCTGATCCAATCCTGACTATGGGAGTAGACGTTTTCGGAGTTCTTTGGGCTGCCTCTGAGTGCAATCTGCACTACCTAATGCCAGCCAAGGGAGCACTCTGGAAGTCATTGGAATTCTGCTCGTCCTCGCAGATTGAGACGCCCGTGGATATCATCACCGAGGGGAGAGAACTATTCTTGGCCACCCAGGACCACGGCGTGCGCGTCATCGAATACAACGTCTCATCCAGTGACCCCACTTCCCTGGTAGTTGAAAGGAACCTAGTTTGGGATGATTCGACATATCTATCTGGAAACTCAATAGCAGACATCGCAGTTTCGGAAGACATCCTCTACATCGCCACTTCTGACTCTGGAATTGATAGGTTCGATCTGTCTTCAACCTCCTGGATTCCTTCATGGACTTCATCGAACTGGTTGTCTTCTGACAGTATAATTGGTCTTGCTGTTACACCTGGTTGGCTCTATGTTCTTGGAGACCAGCAAGTACAACCGTACGATACGGACGTGCTTCTATTCAGTTCAGACATTCAATTGGAAGACTGGGGTCTGTCAGAAACCGCTTCAAGCATTAGTGCATGGCCCGGGGGACTCCCTAGGTCTCCTTCAGCCTCTATGGCAATTATCGGGGATTCATCTGGCACCTTCGGGCGAGTTCTGGAGGACAACTCGGACGGAACATTCCCTCTAGTCAGCAGCCCCTCAATTGACGATGCCCAGGTTACTACGATTATTGACGACGGAGAAGCGGGGGAGTTCTGGATTGCCTCTGGCAGCATAATCGACATGATGGACAAGGAAGACAATCTCTGGAAGCAACCAATCGACATCGGAGACAGCATTATCTCACAGTCCGGGCCGGGCGATATCACATCAATAGTCCAGGATGAAGACGGTTGGATCTGGGTCGGAACCACTAGCAGTGGAGTGCACAGACTGAGCAATGTAGATGGGGCCTACTTCGAAACTATCCAGGGACTGAATTCCAACTCTGTCACAAGTCTGGCTTTCGACTCCAACACAGAAACTCTTGTCATTGGACACCAGGATTCTGGGGTCTCGCTCTATTCGACAGATTCCAACAACGTCATTGAGACATACTCTGCAGAGTCAGATGGGTTGGACTCAGATAGAATCAGAGACATCGCGACCAGATTCGGAATCGCTTACATCGCGACCGAGGAAGCCGGAGTGATGAGGATAGACCTTAGTACTCCCGCGATCATTGGCTCGTGGCAGTCTCTCGGTGTGGACAACCTAGACTCCACTCCGGTTGCAGTTGATGGGGAGGTCATCTATCTCGGACTCCCTGGCTTGGGGATTCTCCTTATTGACAGATTGACAAGCGACATCCTCGATCTCTGGACCCCTGACGATCCGAACGGAATTCCCGATGAGGACGTCAACACACTTTCTGTGGACTTCTATGGTGGGCTACTCGTCGGCTCCGAGGTCCAGAACTCCGGTGTAAATTCTAACGGCGGGCTGGCTAGATGGGACGGTTCGACATGGGACTTGCTCCCAACTAGCATTCCCGGTTGGAACAACGACCCATTCGAGTTCTATGACGTCTCCAGCGATGCAAACGGCGTATATGCGGGCACAAACAGGGGCGCTTGCATGTGGAACTGGCCCGACGTCAGTAACCCCCAGTCCCAGTTCACACTCGAGGACTGCTGGACATCAGGAGGGAACGGTGGCGGAGGAGGGGGCGGTCAAGGAGACGGCATGCCTTCCAGATTCGTCATCTCAGTGGACCCAATAGGATCGGACCTTCTCTATGCCGGAACCACCGAAGGCGCCGCAGTCATCAACACATCCAATGGCACAGTTGTGGAGGTTTGGACCGCAGGTGACGACACCGAAAGGGCACGTGTCCACATGTTCGGCGAAATCCTCTACCTCGGGTTCGAGAACTTGGGAATCGCCCGATTCAACTTCTCGTCTGGATCATGGCTCACACCGTGGGACGGTTCCCAGGGAATCCTGAACGATGACGATGTGACCGTCATGATAGAGGGCTCTGAAGAGGGAACGATGTGGGCCGGGGGGGATTTCGGGCTAACTCTGATAGATCTTGCCAACGAAACCGTTCTGATCCAGTGGAACAGAGGTGCGAACCAAGATGGACCAACCCTTCCGAACTACTCCCCAGCAGAGATACTGATCGTCGGAGAAGTGATGTATTACTCCCCTCAACGAGGAAATCCATGGAACTCTAGGGACGAGATCACTAGGATCAACCTGAGCAACAACTCTACGCTATCGACAATAGATGCCGGACAACGCATCGGCCTTGCCGGGGTCGTCCACGGAATGAACCAAATCGGCGACGAGATTTGGATCAGCGTCGTGGAGACCTCTGGATGGGGTGGGTCAGGAGATCCGGGGACTATTCTGAGGTGGAACACCACCTCTGATGACTGGGAGGACGATCTACAGACGATTGGAGACGTAGGAAGGGTGAATGCCCAGTACCTAGGAGGCTGCTCCCCACTAAACGCCTCATGCGAGATGTGGGTCGCATACGGGGACAACATCCTCCGGCGATTCTCTGCCTCAAACATGACCCTGCTGAACCAGTGGAATGATGTCGATGGAAGAATCAGAGGTATGGTTGAGTATCAAGGAGAGTACCTCTTCGCTAGTATGAATGGTATACTACGCTGGAATCCAGTCAACGAGTCATGGCTCTCGTCATGGCTCCCCGGAGATGGCCTTCCTCCCGATTCGGAGCTAGACTTCTACTCCTTGAAAGTAGTAGGAGACGATCTCTGGACGGCATCTGGCTATGGAAACGATGGACATCTGATGAGGCTGTCAGGAAACAACAGCAACTGGACAACCTGGGATGTCGATACCAGTGATATTCCCGATGGGTACGGTGCAGACATCTCGCTTTGTCACGACATTGTGCACATAGCAATAGGGTTCAGTGCCTGGCAGTGGTGGGCAGTAGGAGGGGGTATTGCCCGATTCGACCTCGGAGACCATGACGGGGATGGAATCACAGAAGAGTGGCTATCCCCCATTACCAACGACAACTCAAACATGGCGGACAAGGACGTTCGAGCTCTCGCTTGTGACGAAGAGAACGATATAATGTACGTTGGCTTCGACACAGATAACGTCGGAATCGATCGATTCGACTACTCCTCGAACAACTTCCTCGCCACACTAACTCCGGATATGGGTGTCTCAGAGGACCCGGTCTTCCCAGGTGGAATGCTTTACGATGAAGACCTACTGCTGGTCTCCCATTACGATGGTAGCGGGGGGATTACTCGAGTCATCACGTCCGGGTCATCCGCCACTTCTGGGCAGGTTATCGGGCTGGGGATGGACTCGTGTTCCATAGTCAGGGCCCCCACGGGAGGGTCCAGATCCTATGCCATAGGAAGGTCAGGGGACCTCTCAGGAATCAACAGGGTCGACAGGCTTGACAGCACTGGCCTCATTGAGGGTGGATTCGATGAGTTGGTCGGACTCCCCTCGGGCGTCGTCCACGAGATGATCTCCAACGGGACTCACGTGTGGGTCACAGTCGGCTCCTCGGAGAACTCGTACCTATCCTCTACTGTACTCCAGGGACAGCTACTCGAAAACGGCTCGGTGAACTGGCAATATGGCTTCGACACACCCTCGGAGTCAATCAACGAGATTATGCTGGTAGATCAAGAGATATGGGTCACAACGGCTGGCAACGGCCTATTCTCCTTCAACCTCACCCAGAGGGCTCTCCAACAGACCTCGCCCGCACTTCACAACCAGATGGATGGCATGCTCCATGATGGTGAGCACATGTTCATCGGCCTCATGGGATGGGACGGGAGTTCTGCCGGTTTCCAGACATTCGACCCCGACTCCCGTTCGTGGGGCCAAGGAAGCCTGATAGCGGGCCTACCGAGCAACATCGTAACCGACTTCGTGGAATACGGAGAGCACGTACTCATTTCCACTCATGGCGGCATCGGCCTTTGGAATCAAACAAAGCACGATTGGGACGATCCGATTACCACTGTCGATGGACTCCCCACTCCAATCTCGAACCACCTTTTCGTGCCTCCAGCACCCGTACTCGGCAACGGGACGGTCCTCGTCGGCGGCCCATCGGGATTGGTTGTCCTCGATCAGAACCTCGGAATCGTCGGGACAATAGGGAGGGTCGATGGCTTGGTCGGCAACTTCGTCTCGGGGATAGTCTATGCAGACTCAGTATCCAAGACGTTCAACGACACATCCACCGGTTCCATGACTACCTTGCATCACGACTCTGCCATATTCATCTCGCACAACGGTCAGGGTGTGACTAGGCCCGGGGTCTCTGCATGGGACCTCTCCACGGACAGCCCCAACGGGACTTACAACATCGACATGATTCCTAGCAATGACGTCAGTGCCGTAGAGACGGACCTCTGGGGCGTCCATATCGCAACCTCGAACCAACCCCTAGTCCACTGGAATGGCTCCTCCATGGCCATGGAGGCCGGTTCTGGTGGTGTCGACCTGCAGGCATGGCCCATCATCGACCTCACATCGGACGGCACCCACCTCGCTGCCATATCGGCGAGCAAGATCAGCGTAGTCAGGGCGACTGGGGACCACGCGGTCGTCATGATCGGCGAATTGCCGGGTGCGATAGCGGGCCATGCAGACTCATGGATGGGACTAGCAGTCCTCGGGGAAGACGGACTCCATATCTACAAGCCGATGGAGACCCTAAGGGAGGTTCCGAGGGAGAATCAGAGGAGAGCTCACCCCCTCAATGCGATTTTCGCTGATTTTACGGTCGACATCACTGACAGCACCAGACCGGGAACGTCGACCACCTTGGTCTCCCACGAATCCCCTGTATCGATACCAATCGACCAGAACCAAGCGAACTCATCCGAGTTACTCCTTTACCCCGGTTCACTTACCTTCTCATCCCCAGAGAGGGGGTCGTGGGTCTGGGCAAAGTCGACAAATCTCAACTACTCAGGGAGTTGGGACCTAGCAGCACTAGACCCAAGAATCGAGGAGGCATTCCAGTCTGCAATCTTCAACACCCCCCCTGGGTCAATGTCTTCCACGGTTCACCTACAGATGCAGTCCCCCCTCGACGGACGGATCAAGGTCCGAGTCTCCTACGATTGGGAGAGGCTAGAGGCACCCACGCTCATGACGAGCCTCTACGACAGGCCCAACGACGGTGGAGGGGTGCTTCACGCATCGTGGCTCCCCGCTCAGGATTCAGCTTGGTCGGCTTACAGGGTTTACCTGTGGGACTCCACGGACAACTCCCAGTGGACCCCCTCCAAGGAAGACCTCCAGAACCTGCCATCGTACCAGAGAATACCCTATTGGTCCCAAACCACAACGGTCTTCACCACCGGCAACAGCAATGGCTCCGAGGCACCGCTCTCCGACCAGCGGCAGTACAGGGCGGCGATAGCGATCGAGTACCCTGACGGAAGCATTGGCGACCCCGTATCATGGGAGGGAAACGCAACGCCCACTGACGAGATCCCATCTCCTCCAGAGTGGCTGGATGTGCAACCCGTCTCAGGCGGTTCCCCAGGGACAGTATCGGCTGAGTGGTCCGCTTGCCGGGAGCTGGACCCCCAACTAACTCGGATATGGGCAGTTCAGCAAGAGATTTCCAGTGCTATGGCCCTCTCGAACCCAATCGACTTCGCCTTCGCTGCAGGAAACTCCTCCGTCCTCGAGCTAGACGGGAACGTCCCCTACTGGTTCGCCGTCGCCTGCGTCGACGAAGCTGGGCAATTCGACCCAGCCAACGCGACAGTGCTAGGCCCGGTCGTCACAGCAGGAGGGCTCAATGACGGGATAGCACCCGCGCCGATAACCGGGACCGCTGCCAGTGACGCCCCCAACGACGAGGGCGGGAGGATAGTCGTGACATGGGAACCCAACCAGGAGGAGGACTGCTCCTTCCACGTAATCTACATCCTCCCTGCCTCGGGATGGACGGCACCGACATCAGTAGACGGGTGGCCCGTAGCACATTTCGTCACCGATTGCACAACTGACGAGGTCGTAATCGACTCAATCGGCAATTCGTCGCTGGACAACGACGTGGTATACTGGATAGGAGTTGTAGCCGTCGACGACTGGGGAAATCAGAACGTCCATGACGTTCTGGTGGTGGAAACCGCCAGCTACTCGGAGCTGGACTCCTCGGAGTTCGTTCCTCCCGACATGGTCTCCGGACTGCAGGCATGGGACCATCCCGATGACGACGGATCAGCAATCGATGTAAGCTGGGACAGGGCCATGGCAGATGACTTCAGTCACTACACGGTGTGGGTGTCAGACTTCCCCCTGGACGACTTGACCGATGTGAGCATAGCCTGCGAGACAAGCGGCTCTTGCAGCCTTGTTACGATAGACCAGAGACAGATCGGCAACTCGCCTCGCCTCGAGGTAACCCTGCATAATGCCCTGTATGGGACAGAGGCGGATGCGCTATCGCCTTCGCGAATATCGCCTGACGTACCCCTGTACGTAACCGTGACGATCCACGATATCGCCGGGAACGCGATCCTCTCAGGCTTGAGCGACCACATGGCTCTGGTGACTCCCATCGACAACAGGGGGGATATGTTCCCACCAGAGAGGATCCCAGCACCAACTCTGGTTGACAGGTCACCGGACTCCGGAGATGGGGTCCTAGTCTCATTCCTCGCAAGCTCCGCCCCCGACATCGCCGAGTACCAGATTTTCGCGGTTGCAGGCGCACCCTTCGACAGTACCGCAGGACTCGAGCCAGCCTTGGTGCTGGACAGAACGGAGTGGGGGCAGGTCCTACTGGAGGCACTGTCGAACGGCGAGGAGATTAGACCCGACGTGCCAATGTGGGTGGCAGTGGTCTCAGTGGACTCCTCCGGTAACGCATGGCTCGATGAGCTCGAGACGTCGATGATTAGCCCTGTCGACGAGAATTCCCAGGATCCCGGGTTGCATCTGCCCGAGGTGATCGAGATTATGGCATACTGGGATTCCTCAGGATCTAGAATCGAGGTCCTCTGGGCCGATTCGGAAGACCCGCAGGTGGAATCCTACGTCGTATACGCCAGTACGATGCAGTTCTCTGACACGAGGGATGCCATCGCCGTATCGTCCTCGGTCACCTCGAACGCATCATTCGACTCAATCGGCCCAACCCCTCTTAGCCCCTCGGTCCCCTACTGGCTCACAGTTGTGGCCTTCGATGGGGATGCTCACAGACTTTCCGTGGACTCGATCAGGGTCTACCCGCTCTCCGAGATGATTCCCGGGGGGTCTTCCGATGGCCCTGGGTCAGGCGGCGACTCATGGTTCGACCAATTGGTGGATGGCAATCTCAACACAGTAATACTGATTGTTTCTGCCATAATGGTAATCCTCGGCGCGGCTCTGATAATCAGGCCTCGGGAGAAGGAGGCCCCACAGCCATGGGAGATGGGGACCCAGGAGGTCGAGATGGAGGAGGAGATGACCCGCGAGGCCATGGGGATCTCGGAGGAGGAGGAAATCGCTTCAAGCTCAATCCTCAGGCCATCCCGGGATGTTGAGGACGAGCCACAGGACCCGACTCCCGAGATTCCCACGGAAGAGGCCACCGAGGAGGAATGGTGGGATCCAGATGTGTCAGTGGGGGAAATACTCGAATCGGAAACGGAGGAGCTCGGCCTCGAGGGCCTAAATGACCTAGCCGACGATCTCGACGAGGACGAATCAGAGGATATCGACGTCTCATTCCTGGACGATGCCCTTGATGACGATTGAGAACGGCCTAAGACCGCAGCCTTGAAGGACAATCCTCCACTGGTTGGAACGAGACTCATGCCAGTATGCAGATTGTGCAAGCAGAACTACCCCCAGGCCCAATTCATCACGGGAAATGGGCCGAGGTACCAGGTCTGCTCCCGCTGTGGAGTGGAGCAGGGCCTGTCCGACCCCGAGGATACCCCACAGCTCTATTCTGACGAGATTCTCAATGCAAGGCTCTCGCTGTACACGAGGCGGCATCTTCCATGGGCCTCGGTCCTAATTGGCTGGTTCCTATTCCTCTCGATCGGCCGAGGGATAGAGCTCTGGTCGGGGCTATTCTTCGGAGTTCTTGCAGTGTCTTCCCTCATCGTCCCAGTGCTACACTTCATGGGGACGACTAGGTTCATAGCCGAACTTTCGAGGATTACTCCCTGAAACCACCACAGGAACCCTTGAAATACGTGACATGCCTCTCCGGAGCTAGAGGGAACAGAGGGTTCCCTGAGAAAGCCAGTGAGATTGGATGACAAGAAAAGGAGGAGTCAGGACAGTAATCAGAGAGTTCGGAAAGACCAGGAATGACGCGCAGTGCAGCGTTGTTGCAGTATTCGGACACGTGTCTAGACTCGCTCCAATCACTCATCCCAGACTCGTTGGATCAATGGAAAATTAGGAAGTGAATTTACAATGCAATATCAGAAAAAAACTAGTGTGATTACAGCGCTGCTCTTGGTGCTAATGGCCGGTTCTACCGGCGTTGGAGCCGATGGATCAGACCCCCTGGACCCCTCTGACGGAGGAGCCGATTGGGACGGGGACGGACTGACCAACGCAGAGGAGCAGGCTGCTGGCACAGACATGAACAACCCAGATACCGACAACGACGGAATACCAGACGGTTGGGAGGTCAACTACGGCCTCAACCCCAACTCGGCCAGCGATGGCGGCGCCGATCCTGATGGGGATGGCCTCGACAATCTGGAAGAGTACCAATTAGGGACCAACCCAAACAACGCAGATACTGACGGCGACGGTACCAATGACGCTGACGACCCCTATCCCAACGACGAAAATGACGGAGCCATGTCGGATTCGGATGGCGACGGAATCCCCGACGCATACGATCCCGACTTCCAAGGCGAAGGATCCGGAGACGGCGGCACCGAAGGCGGTGGCGAAGGCGAGGATGGACAAGGCGAAGGCCAAGGACAGGGCCAAGGACAGGGCCAGGGCCAAGGACAGGGCCAAGGACAGGGCCAAGGACAGGGCCAGGG
>Ga0066850_10000085_pt1 | contig 47550 bp, 61 predicted proteins | sample ETNtaG_4_FD_67282 | JGI IMG/M metagenome (GOLD analysis project Ga0066850, IMG submission 67282) | Marine microbial and viral communities from oxygen minimum zone, Eastern Pacific Ocean - ETNP201406SV67 | ecosystem: Environmental > Aquatic > Marine > Oceanic | place: Pacific Ocean: Eastern... | reverse complement strand
TTTGCTTCTTCTTTCTTTTTTGCCTCAGCCTTCTTTTTTGCTTCCACTTTCTTTTTTGCTTCTTCTTTCTTTTTTGCTTCTTCTTTCTTTTTTGCCTCAGCCTTCTTTTTTGCTTCTTTCTTTTTTGCTTCTTCTTTCTTTTTTGCCTCAGCCTTCTTTTTTGCTTCTTTCTTTTTTGCCTCAGCCTTCTTTTTTGCCTCAGCCTTCTTTTTTGCCTCTGTTTTCCTAGTCTTCAGTTTATTGGCTTCTGTTTTCTTGGTCTCTAGCTTTTTCACTTCTGTCTTCTTTTTTGCTTGTTTCTTTTTTTGTTTAGTTTTAACTGGATGACTAGATTTTTTGTTGAGTAATGCTAATTTCGCTTTACTTTCCTCAAGTTCCTTTTTGAGTTCATCAGTAGATGTTATTTCTTTTTTTACCATAAAATCACTATTATTTTCTCAGACTTTCAACCCTTATTATCTATTTTGAGAGTTAGTGGTTGAAATTACTTTGACGAATAAGTTAAATCGCAGTCGAATCAACTCGCTCTAGTTTGCGTCTTAGAAGATTCAGAATTAGAGCTTTTCGTTGTATTCACGACTCTGGCGATGTCACAGTAGGTGATTTAGCTGCATTTGTAGGAAGGAATGAAAGTGGTAAAACAACAATACTTCAAGGACTAATCTTACTGAATAGAGATGAAATTGTATCAGAACTTGATCTATGTGATGAAATGGTTGAAGAACTCAAATCTGAAATAAATGTTGCTGAAGGAGTATTTGAGTTAAATGAGCATGAAAGAGAATTTGTTAAGGAAAAGTTTCCTAGTTTAGATATTAAAAGATTAAAAATTTTTAGAACCAATAAAAATCCTGAAATTCAGTATGATTTTGAGGATGGAAAAATTGGTGAGGAGCAAAATACAAATCTGAGATCTTGGCAAAGTATTACTTCAGATTTACAAAATTTTATTAACACTATCCCAAATCATATTCAAGAACAACTTGATACTGATTTTTTCCAACTTAGTTCTCCACCAAAAACTATTGGTGATTTTAAAAAAGATCTTCAAATATTTGATGAGAGTATTAAATCTGTAGCGTCTGAAGAAGAAGAAGTTGTTTCTGAATGGAATGAATTGTATCCGAAGATACTAGAAAATTCAAATGGTTTTTTGAATACTTCAGAAAGGCTAGAATTAGAAGAATTCATCAAGGATAATTTACATCCACGTATTGTTTACTTTTCTGATTACAAGAAAATTCTTGGAAACATAAACCTTCAAGATTATCTTCATGGTGTAAAATCTTCTACCAGCGGAAATGTTGAATATGTCGAAGAATTTGACAGAGTTGAAACTGTAAGAAATTTGTTTTATCTTGCAGAACTGGAATTGGATAAACTGGAAGAGTATCAAAATAGTCCGTCAAAATTAATTAAACTTCTAAATCAAGCAAGTAAAAAACTTACAAGTCGCTTAAATCCTGCTTGGAAAGGAGAACCAATTCATGTGGAATTAAGATTTAACCCTGGAAATATTATGAGTGTGATAATATCTGATGTTCATAGAGATGGTACAATTACTAATACAGGTTTGTTAAATAGAAGAGCTGAAGGTTTCAAATGGACGTTTTCATTTATTATAAATTTTGCAGCCGAAACGCAGAGATCAGAATTAAAAGAAGCAATTTTGTTACTTGATGAACCAGCTAGAAATTTACACCCAACACAACAACGTGGTATCTCTGATCTACTCAAGAATCTTGCGGGAACGAATCAGGTTTTATATGCTACACATTCACCGTTTATGATTTTTGATTATACTCCTGGTAATCTTCTAGTAGTAGAACTAGAAAGAAAGAAACATCTCAGCAAAATTTACTATGAATATTGGAAGGCAGATGATGCTACTCTCATACCAATCCTATATGGTTTGTCAAGAGGACTAGTTGAATCAACAGTAGATAGAGAAATTGGTAGTAATTCACGGCCTATCATTATAGTTGAAACTATGTCAGATACAATGTACCTAAATGCTTTTGATAAGTTTCTTCAGGATCCAAACATATCCATGAATCCGTTAAATGTTATACCAGCTTATAATAAAAATTCAGTATTACCATTAGCAATTTTTTATCGTGATCATGGATATAACACCTTCATCCTTCTTGACAATGATAACGAGTCTAAACAGATTGCTGAACAATTAAAAAATAATAAATTTTCAGAAGTACAGACCATATTTTTTGAAAGGGAAGGAAAACTTCTTCAGTCAATTGAAGATTATATGGTGACTGAAGATTATTTGTATGCTGTAAATCAGACTTATGAAATAAAACTTCGAAAACAGGGATTCGAAAATTTAACCAGTAACCAAGTGATGGTCCAAGGGAAAAAAGGTGTTGTCGAAAATCTGACAGCAGTTTGGGATGAGCACCGTGAGGATGAATGGGGAGAATTTGAAAAAGAGGAGATTTGTAGATATGTCTGTGAAAAAATTGCTTTGGGAGACGCAAGATTTTTGACTGAAAAGACGAAAGACCAGGTTCGTACATTATATAGATTAATTGCTGAACGAATACGTCAACATCAAAATTCCCTGTCTAATAGACGAATTATAAAAAAATGAAAGTTATTTCTAGTCTAAAACTGAACCAAATTAGTCATAAAGTAATTAAAGTTTAATGACAGAGAAAAATATGAATCCTATGAAAAATTATTCCAAAGTGAATTTTATAATCATATTATTAGCAGTTGTAAGTCTTTTAGTGGTTTTTCCAGTTTCAGAAATTACGGCGGCAGAAACTATTTCTGTTAATGCTAAAAATCTGGATAATACAATAATCATAGAGTTTTCAAACAGTCCAAATAATACCTCAGAAATAAAGACGGTTAAGGTATGGTTAGGTGGAGATAAAACATTCAAATCATTCAAGACAGAATCTGGATGGGGAGGAGGAACATATTCTGATGGTAAACTGCTAGTGTTTACTGCAGTAGATAGTCTAAAGTCTGGTGAATCAGTAAAATTTGGTCTTATAACAAATGTAAAAGTAACTGGAATAAATTGGAAAGTACTTGATAAAAATGATAATGCCATAGATACAAACAAGACTCCGATTCAAGAAATCAGTCAAGATTTGCCAAATATTCCTACATCAGAATCTGAAACTATTCAAACCAGTGGTGACAAAATTAAATTCATCCCAGAAAAAATTAGAATTGCTTCTAGTGAAAGATTGATAGGTAATGGATTTAATCCAAATGAAGTATTACAATTATTCCTGAATGATACTCTATTAGAATCTGTTAGGACAGATCAAAATGGAAATTTCATAACTAAATTAAATATTCCGGCTACAACCAAAATTGGAATTAATGACTTTCAAATAAAAAGACAGGATGGTGTATACGAAAGTACTAAATTGAAAATAAATGATTCGTTAAATCGATTTTATGAAACTGAACATAGGTTTGGTATAACAACTATACCTGAAACTATAAAATTAGAAGATACATTAAGTATTTCAGGTACTGCAAAAGCACAAAGTGGAATTATACTTTCATTCAAAAATGGAAATGTTTTAGAAAGCAAACGGGTTGTAGTAACTGATGCTGCTGGAAAATGGAATTATGATGACATTATAGGTTCGGATACACTTGTGGGTGCAAAATCTGTAATTATTGAAAATGACCAAAAAAGTATACTAAAAAACATAACAGTTACATCAGATTTTGTTTTTCAAATGATTTCATCATCTGATCGATATGATACTGGAGATACTGTAACCATAACTGGTACTGCTGAAGCAAATCAAGAACTCACTTTAAGTATTATAGATCCCAAATCTGTTACTATTTTATTTGATACTATACAAGCAGATGGAAGTGGAAAATTTGAATATAAATTTCCCGTTACATCCACATTTACAAGTGGAACATATGCAGTTATAGCAAAAACTCTGAATAATAACTCTGAAGCTACAATTTTTGGTATTGGTTCAGCACCAACAGACAAAATTATTGTTTTACTTGATCGATTAAATTTTCAAACAACTACTGACTTAACTTTACGAGTTGTTGGACCTTCGTCGTCAACCCTAAATGTTCGAATTATCGATTCTGGAGATAATATCAAGGTAACTGATACTCTTACTACAAATTCTGCTGGTAATGGTCAAATTACTTTAGATTTGAATGGATACAAGTCAGGGGTATACAGAGCTGTAGTTTCATATACAAGTATAGAAGATATAGCTAAATTTTCTGTTGGATTACAAACCGGAACTGGAGTAATAACATTAAGTCCTACTAAATCTACCTATCAACCTGGGGAAGAAACTGTTGTGATTGGTCAAACTGCCAATAGTAATGCTATACTATTCCTATCTCTAATTAATCCAAATGGTGACAAAGTATCAGAAATAGAATTATTTTCTGACAAAAATGGACAGTTTACTTCAAATTTGCTTCGAATACCTCTTGATGCACCTCCAGGTGTATGGACAATCGAAGCTAACAGTCGTTTAGATACAGCTAGTGCTACTATAGATGTTGAAATTTAGATCATAGTGTTTAGTATCAAAACAATTTTTATTCCTCATATATTCTTGAAATTATATGAACTTGAAAGAAATAATTGCAGACTACCAAGATTTTCCTAAAAAAGGTATTCTCTTTAGGGATTTTAGTCCAATTCTTAAAAATCCTGCTGCAATGGAATTTATTATTGATGAATTTTCAAAAAACTTTCATCCTAACGACGTTGATGTATTTGTTGGAATAGAATCAAGAGGGTTTATTGTTGCGTGTGCTCTTGCTCAAAAATACAATAAAGGAATGGTTTTGTTAAGAAAAGCTGGTAAACTTCCAGGAAAAACTGAAAAAATTTCATATACAATAGAATATGGAAAAGCCACCATGGAAATTCAAAAAAATGCATTGAAGGAAGGAGAACGTGTGGTGATTTGTGATGATTTGTTGGCTACTGGTGGAACAGCACAAGCAGCTGCAAAATTAGTGGAGAAAATGAATGCAAAAAACACTGGTTTTGCATTTATCATAGAACTAACTGATCTAAATGGAATTGAGAAGATCAGTAAATACAAAACTGTTGCACTGGTACAATACTAATGACTGATCAGCAAATAGAGATCGGGATTTTTGGTGGAACGGGAATTTATGATTCCGGCTTGTTAGAAGATAGTAAAGAAATCACAATAGAAACTCCTTATGGTAAAACATCTGATACAATAACAATTGGGCAGTATAATGGCAGAAATATTGCATTTTTACCTAGACATGGAAAAAAACACACCATTCCACCACACCTAATAAATTACCGTGCAAATATTTGGGCCTTTAAAGAGTTAGGAATTAAAAGAATTATTGCGCCCTCAGCTGTAGGAAGTTTAAAGGAAGAAATAAAACCAGAACACTTTGTTATCCCGACACAATTTTTAGATTTCACAAAATCTCGAAAAACCTCATTTTCGGAAGAAGGTAAAGTAATTCATATTTCAGTTGCAGATCCATTCTGCCCAGAATTACAGAGTATCGTTTCTAATAATATGAAAAATCAGAATATATCCATGCATGAAAATTGTACGTATGTTTGCATTGAAGGTCCAAGATTTTCTACTAAAGCCGAATCAAAATTCTACAAATCTATCGGTGCAGATGTGATTGGGATGACTCTAGTGCCTGAATGTCAACTTGCAAGAGAAGCGCAGATGTGTTATACGTCAATTTCTACTGTCACAGATTATGACGTTTGGGCGGAAAAACCTGTAACCGCTAAAGAAGTAATAAATACATTAACAAAAAATGTTCAAATTACAAAAAAACTTCTCACAGAACTAATTGATAAAATCCCAAAAACTAGATCATGTTCATGTGATAAGGCATTAAGTGAAGCAGAATTCTAATCATCTGCAAATGATTCACGCTTTACATCATCAGGAATACTGATATTTCCTTTTACTAAATTTCTTTGTAATTCATCAATAACTTCATCAATATTATAATCCAAATCACTTAATGTTTTTTTTGTATCATCAGATAATTTAGCACCAATATTCTGACCACCAATCCTGCCAAAAGCAATTGCAGTAAAATCAAATGAATGATCATCAAGTTCGAACACTCCATTAATTTTTGCAGCCATTTGCGTACCATCAATATTGTTTATGTGTACTTTTAGGTTCAAGTGGATCTAAATTTCCACTGCCCTGTTCAAATGGTCTTCTACAAGAAAACTATTATGATAGTCATCAACTATCTTGTAATCCTCAATTTTTAGATCTAAAATTTTTTCGTCAGCTGTTTCATATTTTATAATTCCATTTTGTTTTAATTTTACAAGTTTCCACTTATCTTTTCCCTTTTGAAGTTTACTTATAATCACAGCCCATTTTTCATCATCCTCAATTTTTGGCATACCAACAATTTCTGTCAGTGAATCTATTCCCAATTGTTTTTCTTCACAAAACATTTTTTTACATGTAGCACAACGCCAAACATCTACACTACCGATAGTTCTTTCATTGATGTTTATGTTAACTGGGGCTAGGTAAGTAATTTGAGGATTTTCACAGCATCTGTATATTTCACCCATACAAACTCACATTTTTTTGTTATATTTAGTCCTTGCATCATCATATACATCTTCCAATGCAATACCAATATTATCAACAACTAAATTTTTTCCAAAATCAATATTTTCTCGTTCACACATTCTTCTGTACATATTTACTGCAGTAAACCTCGGATGCATTGCCTCATATTCAGTTTTAGGCATGTCTATAAAACCACCTAATTCAACAAGTTTTTGAGATATTTCTGTGGCCTCATCAACAGTTAGATCTGCAAGTTTTGCAATTTGGCTAGCCGGCATTTTTCCTTCAGTAACAACTAGTAAAAACACTTCAGCCTGATTTTTGGTGAGTCTGACCTCGGTTATCAGATCATTTTTTATTTTTTCATAATTCATCAATATTTACTCTCAAATAATTACATTAAAACAATACTAAAATTGGTTGTTTCTAAATTTCAAATATACTTTATATTTGGTAAAATAATTTTAGAATTAATTGTCAAAATTTAACAGACCTGCTCCATACACAGATCAAAAGTCCCTAAATTTCATAATTCCAATTATACTATTACTGGGTATTGGGGTAGTCTATGTAATGACTCAAAAATCTGATACTAGCTTTGCAAATTTTATCTTGATTGGAGGTGCTGCAATTACTATAATCTATTGGGTTCCTACTCTTAAAAAACTGGTAGTGGAAAATAAGCCAAAATATACAGCAAAAGAAGCAGAAGCTAAGAATTGGGTTTATGATTTAATTCGTGGTGATAATGAATTGGTTTTTGTTGCAGAAGTACCAGGTCCTGATGACAAGATTATGGTTAGATTAATTGATGGTATTTTATATATCAGGGGATCTGGTGGCTTTTCGAAGGAGGTACCTATTGAAGGCTCACAGGAAATGAAGATTACTGATTTTAAATATAGAAATGGTGTGTTAACACTTAGAATACATTAAAGACTTTTTGCAAGTTCAAGTTTTTGTGGAAGATATTTATCCGTAATATTTGTCAAACCATATTTTGAGAATGCTTCCAATTCTGCTTTTCTTTTAATTTTTAAGAACACTTCAAGTTCTTTTTTCCAAATTCCATCTTGATATCTTGGATCTTTCTTGAGATCATGACATCGCTTTATGTCAGATTCTGTCATTGGTATAGTAGGAAGTTTATATTTTTCAATGTCAGTAGCCCAAACACCAACCCACTTTGCATCAGGAACAGTTAATTCTCTTAGATGAGCTGCATTTGCTGATCCTGATTTTATTACCATTGCTATATGCTCACCATATACATCACCATCTGTCAAAATAACAACTGGTAAACTTAGCTCATCATGCAGTCTTTTTAAAAGAGTTCGAGTTGAACGTGGAGCCTGGCCACCAGTATCTACAATAATTGATTTGAATTTTTTATCCACTTGCTCTTCAATGAATCTTGTAAATAAACCACCTTTCTCAATTGCGATTATCACTTCAGCACTAGTTTCCAGCAATTCAGCACTAGTCAGACTTGGGCCTATTGCATAACCGTCCGGATGATCAGACAAATTCATTTTTTTTCCTTCGTATCCTGGTACAGTATACTCTATTGTAAGATCACCAAATACACTACTTCGTTCTTCAGGAAAAACATGAAAATCCTCTCTTGGTCGTGTAAGCATGGCCTCTAGATCAACTATTATGTTATCAGATTCTGACTGATCCTCGAAGTCAATTTCAAATGCTTGAGAGGAATAGTATACGTCCCTTAAGGTGGATGATTTTTTTTCTTTTGTAAGTCTATTAGCAAAAAAAGCCAACCACATTAATTGTGAAAATGAACGAAGTTGAGATGTGTTCCTGGAATTTCGTACAGCTGAATTTGTTCCTAGTATATACTGCCGTAATTTTTTATCATAGACAATATTACTTACAGAACGGCTGGGAATAGAAAATTTTGGAAAATCTCCTTTATTTAGATCATCATAAGTTTGTGCACCATGTTTTTTTAAAAGTTCAACTAGTGTTTTTTGCTTATCACGTGCAGTTTTTTTCTCAGGTTTTTTCTTCAACAACAGGTACCTCCGTAATCATTTTCTTATAATTTGGTTGCTTGGTTTTTCCAGCTAATTCTGTACAGAACTGCGCTATCAAAGGAATATATTTTGTGTAAAGATTAGCTCTTTTCTTTGCCGCTTCTGCTTGGCCTTTTTTAGACATGAATGAAGACAATTTCCTAGATAGTGATAGTAATGCAAGTTTCAATTCACGTTCTAATTCAGGTCTATCTGCTACATTTTCTTTTCCTACTGTCTTGTATGGAACTCTCGTGGAACAAATGTGGGATACTATGACAAGAGGTGGATCACCCTTTATTTTATAACGTGACCAATCAGTGTCATTTACAACTTTTAGTACCACATCACTTCCTTCATCATAAAGAAGAGGAATTCTGTTAGCAAATCGATAAACCTTGATTCCATGACTAGAAATTTTTCCTCCATATGCAATTCCCATTTCTATGATAAATGGGAATCCTGAGTATGCAGAAGCACCACGTTGTACAACAGCAAGAAAGTCTGGTTCAAAAAACCGTTGCATGCCTTTTTCTAATGCAGTTGCGCCAAGTGGAGCTAAGCAACTTGGATCAGGTGCCATAAAATCATCATAGGATTGTAATGCGTCAGTGAGTTTTACAAGTTCTTGATTATTCATGTTACCAATTCTGTGTTCAGGTTTGAACTTTGCAAATTCAGCGAATTTTGAAGCCGTGGTAGGTCCTACCCTTTGGAAACGTTTTGTCAAAAAGGAAGTTAGTGTTTCACCCTGCACAGTGTTTGCTAACTGCTTGTAGTAATGACTTTCAGGATCCATATCAATAGAAATTGATTGTGATTCACCAAAATCCCAATAGGTTAATTTTTTATTTCCTATATCAATTTCTTCAATTGTAATCTTACTTAATTTTTCAAAATCCATTTTTAAAAATGACATCATGGCAACCACTATACGAACTGGACGTGTTAGCACCTTCCATTTTTTTTGTGCTTTTTGCATTATTACTGAGTAATTTAGATTTTTTTTAGATAATCCTAATTCCTTTCTGACTTTTACAATCATACTATCATCTACAGTTGGAATTTGATAATGAGTGTCCAACAGCATACGCCTAATTGTTTCAACATCTATTCCATATGGATGAGGTCTGATAATTGTTGGCGCTGACGGCATATTTTTAACAATTCTTGTATATTTGAACTTCTCACCTTTTGGATCATCAAAAGTGATTGTTGCATATGGTGTTATCAATGATGTTTGGTAGACATAATCACGTATTTTTGAGCCGGCTTTTGCATAATCACCGTCTAAACATATACTAACAGATAATCCAGTTTTTGAAACTTCTTTTGTTTGGTTTTTTAGTATGACAGGCTTGTTCTTTTGTATATCCAAAAGCATTTCAAATTGATCCTGAATTTTTCCATCAGTACTACTTTTCACGGTAACAGGTCGATTTGTTGTAATTTGACCATACAAAATTGCCATTGTAGCACCCAAGCCAAACATTCCTCTGGCTTGCTTCAAACCAAATTTTGACCCATACAAAACTGTTCCAAATGCCAAAGGAACATGTTTAGATTCAATTCCAGGACCGTTATCTCTTACAGTCAAGATGTATTGTTTTGGATCTGGCTTATCTGGATCAACTGCTTTTATTGACAAATGGACATCTGGAAAAATTCCTCTTTGATCACATGCATCAAGAGCGTTTTCAACAAATTCACGTACAGCAGTATAAAGTGATCTAGTTGGATTACTAAAGCCAGCAAGATCTCTATTACGATAAAAAAACTCACTTGGAGAAATCTGATTAAAAGATTCTTTAGAAGACATCTTGATTTTCCCACAATTGTAATTTATCTATCTTTTCACGTCTTCGTGCTGTTTCCAATTTATTATAAACAGATCCGTGCATACTACCACTAGAAAGAGATGAAAGTGCATCTATAACAATTTTTAATTGGTTTGGTGAACCAATTACAGAAACAGTTTTTCCATAAACAGAAATTGATGTATTGCTAAGATTTTCCATATTTGTTCGTGCTTTACCTCCTTCTCCAATAATTCTTCCTTTTATCCGTTCCATTTGATCGGGTGATTTTCCAGCAAATTCTTGCAGATTTATCACATGTAATGCATTAGGCTCTTCTAATAATTTCATAGCATTAATTGGAGAGAAACCACGGCCAATTGCTGTAACAATTTCTACAGCCTTAAATGGTTGAATAGTTGTAACATCCCCGGATCCACGTAAAGTAACCTCACCTGTATTACTATCAATCTCTAGTTTCACTGAACATGATTCTTCGATTTCAATTTTGGTTTTTCCAGCTTTACCAATTAATACACCGATTCTATCTCCAGGTATTCTGATTATTTTTTCAAAACTCATTTTGTAACCTCATTAATTATGTCAATAGGATTTTTTACTGTCAATCCTCTTTTTACAAAAAAATTAGATATATTCTCAATATCTCTTTTTAGAAATTCGTGCGCTTTTGGATGTTCTAGATCAACCGCTGATCCCAAATCAAATAAAACTAAACCATTTTCTGTCTTAAATATATTATATTCTGAAAAATCACCATGAACCAATCTAGCTTTTTTGTAAAGTTGTTTAATCAATCTGATTGCAGACTTGTAATCATCCCCATTAACTTCTGACTCGATAAGAGTTTTTGCTGGAATGCCATCTTTCCCGACAAACTCCAAGGCTAACACATTATTTTTGACTGTTATTGGTTTCACTACTGGAATACTATTTCGAACACAGCGAGTTAAGTTTTGATATTCTTTTTTAGCCCATAAATATACCAAATTTCTAGTACCTTTTTTTATTCTAGAAAACCGTGGATCGCCCAAAATGTAAGTCGCACGTTTTTTAAAACTAGCTGTTGTAACGAGATAAACCTTCAATGCTACATCATTATTATCTGGTGAAACCGCCCAAAATACCACTGATTCCTTTCCTGCACGAACTACACCATTAACATAAGCAATTGTTTTAGATTTTATTAAATTAAAAAGTGTTAAAGTGGTTAATTTATCTAATACTTCATTAACAGTCTTGTTTTTTTTAAATCCATCAGGCAAAGTTTTTTTTTTTGATTTTAAAAAATTTTTAGAGTTAAGAAAAAAATCCAAGTCGTCAGTTTTATCAGAAAATGTTTTCATTTAATCAACGAAAATAAATTTATCTAGAAATCTCTTGGAATATGCCCGTTATCTTTTAGCCATTCTACTTGACTTAGAGTGAATCTCCATATTATATCTCCTCTCTCTTGTTCTTTAAAATCCCATGGTGCGATGATCACAATATCATTGTCACGAATCCAAATTCGTCGTTTTAGTTTTCCCCTAATTCTACCTCGTCTTGTTATATTATCAGTACACTTAACCATCACCTGATCACTTCCAAGTAATTTGATTACTCTACCAAATAACTCACCTTCTTGTGCAACTTTAATTTCCTTTAATGCACTTTCGTTCAGAACCTTACGCTTTCCCATAGAAAAAAATAAAAAATTTTCTATATAATTGTGGTGATTACATTTTAAAGACAATTAAGAATGGAATACCATCAATTTCTTTAACACCGTTCAATGTTCCTATACCTAAACTCACTGATAAAGAGATTATTTGTTTTCCTACCATGTTAACACTAGTAGATTTTTTCAGAAGATATTTTGCTTCAACATCATCAATTTTTTTTTCTCCATAATATGCTTGATTGATTTCAATTTTCAAACCATGGTTTGTGATAGTTTTACCCAATAGTTCATAATCACAAATATTTAGCATAGACGTGTTTTGCTGATTAACTAGCCTTGCTGAAAACATTATGCATATTTACCCTTGACTGTTGATTTTGCTCCACAGGCTTCACACAGTAGGAAAGAAATTCGCTTTTCTTTCACTATTTTAGTATCAGGGCTTTTACAAGTTTGACATTCTATATAATCAGTCACATAAATTTTGAAAAGACGTGTGAAATCATCTGGCTCTCTTTTGCCAATAAACATTGCAGTATCACCTATCTTCTCAGCGGGAACTGCAAATTCTTTTGATAGATACTGCAAAACCTTTGAAGGATCTCTACGCATTATTTTTGGGTAATCAGAAAAATTTCTTAAAATGGTTCTTTGTCCCTCCCACATAACATCAACTGGTGGAACCACAAATCTTGAATCTGTATCATCTGATATCTTTGGATCTTTTACGTCAATACGTTTTAGAAGTTTTTCGTATTCTGATGTTTTCATAGAATAATCAAAATAAAACTACCTATATGGGTTTAGATATAAAAAAAGTGTTCTAAGGTTTACCTATTCGGAAAACATTAGTTCCACATTCTGGACATGTACCTTTTACTGCTGGTCGGCCATTTTTTAATTCAGTTATCTGTGGATTTTTTATTTCTCTCTTTTCTCTGCATTTTACACAATATGCTGTTGTCATTATAACATACCGCAATCAATGTCATATTTAGAACTGTGATGTAAAAAAATTTTAACTAGAGGATAGATGATTATAGGGATTTTCACCAAATTATCCGATATTATTTAACTAATTTCATTGAAAAATTAATTTATGGATAAAGATCTCTGAATAACATCAAATGGCGTCAAAAAAGGGTCTTGGAATAACTATAGCTATTCTTGTTGGTGTTGTAGCTGCGAGTTTTTCAGTTTATTTGATTCCAGAAAATATGGATACAGAAATGAAGTTTGTTGTATCTGATTTCGAAAAATATCTAGATGACGTAGATGAAAAAACCTCAATGCTGTCTACTGGTGTTGAAGAATCATTTGGAGACTTGATGAATCATGAGTTATCTCCAGAAGAATATTTTGTCACTGCAAACATTACACAACAACAAGTAAATTCATTGATAATCGAACTAACTTTAAGTGGTGAACCGCAAGAATGGACCGCAAGTTACAAAACTTATGTTGGTGCATTAAAAAAATTGAATGAGCAAATTAGAGAAACTGTTATTGTTGCAAATTTGATGAATGAAATTAATAGTATTGATTGTGACGAAGAGTGTATAGACTCGATGGATAGACGATTAAATGAATTGATTCCTAAAGTTTATGAATTAAGGGCAGAATCACTAGATCTTATTGAAAAATCAAATAATTTCAGACCATAAACTAGTCACATATCCTAAATCTCCTAATCATAAAAGATGGGAATCATTAAAAACTAATTTTGCTATGTATAATGTATGTCACTCAACGGTAAACTAAAGAAAGATATCGAGGCAGCAGTTGCCACTGATTTACTAGTTGTTTGTGTTGATAGAGACGATGATGTAGGGAAAAAAGCTGGAATTACAACTCCTGTGATTGGTAGAGATGCATGTATTGAGGCTGCACAAAGATTAGCATTAGAAGATCCTGAGGATGCTGATTCAAACGCAATATTTTCTGCGATAAAAACATATGAAGATTTAATCAGCAAAGGATACAAAGCTCAAGTAGTCACGGTGGCTGGGGTAGAAAGCAGAGGTGTGCAAGGTGATGAAAAAATTGCTGCAGAAATAAAATTAGTATTAAAGAAATTTTCTGCTGACGGAGCTGTGATTGTATCTGATGGAGAAGACGATGAAATGGTCATTCCAATCATTCAAAATATAATTCCAGTTGTATCTGTGCAAAGAGTTGTTATGAAAGTTAGTAGAACAATTGAACATTCCTATGCAGTTTTTGGTAAATTTCTAAAAATGGTTGTATATGATCCAAAATATTCAAAATTCTTTTTGGGTGTTCCAGGAATTTTATTATTAATAGGTGGAATTGGTGTAGTTACAGGATATACAGCTGAAATTTTTGCTGTGCTTGTCAGTATACTTGGCGCTGCATTCTTGATTAGAGCATTTGATATTGATAAGGTATGGGCTCATTGGGCTAAGCCAACACCCGAAGGGTTTACTCGAATGTTCACATTAATCACTGGATTAATTCTCATAGCAGCTTCAATTCCAGCTGGTATAACTACTGTAAGTACAGTATATACATCTGGCAATGTAGAGATTGCTCAGCTACTTACAAACGATGTAGTAGTCGGTCAATTTGTTTCAGGTATGATTCCATTTTTGTGGATTGGTCTTGGGACAATGTTTGCTGGAATCTTATTCAGTAATTGGCTAAATAGAAAAATAAATCATGTTACTGATACACTTAGAATAATTGTCTTAATTTCTTTGTACCCAACTGTACACCAATTTACGAACATACTTGTCAACGATGCAAGTTCATTTTCTTTAATCTTGCCTTTGGTAATTGGTTTTGGAGTAACAGCTGCATCTGCAACTCTATTAATTCGCAGATATAGGAAAAAGAAATATGAAAAACAGTCCGAGTCAGAGTAAATATGTTACTTTAGAACATTTTTGTAATAAAACATATCTGTGGCTACCCATTAAAAATAGAAATGGGTGATTGAATTTAATGGTATTATAAACGCAGTATTGAATTTTTCTGGTCTATACAGATTTTACTCTAAAAGATTGGAGAAAGAAATCAGTATGGGGGATATGCCTAATCATATTGCCATAATTCTTGATGGTAATCGTAGATGGGCGAAACGAAATTTGGTCATATCAAAACATGGTCATTTTAGAGGTGCGAATGCTGTTGAAAATCTTCTTGATTGGTGTGAGGAATTTGACATAAAAATAACAACTCTGTATGTGTTATCAGCTGAAAATTTGGATAGAAAAAACGAAGAACTTGAATTTCTATATGACTTGATTAAAACACGGTTAGAAAAACTCTACGATGATCCCAGAATTCATAAAAACCAAATGAGAGTCAAGGCGATAGGACGAATTGAATTATTGCCGGATTCGATAAAAGATGTGTTATCAAGATTAGATAATGCAACAAAAGATTATGATAAGCACTTTCTCAATATTGCAATTGCGTATGGTGGTCAAAATGAAATGGTTGATGCAATTAAAAAAATTGGTTCTAAGATAAAATCAGGTGAATTAGATACAAAAGATATAAGCAAAGATGTTATTGAATCAAATCTTTATACTTCGCACTTACCCCACCCATCAGCTGATATGATTTTAAGAACATCTGGAGAAAAAAGAATGAGTGGATTTTTAATGTGGCAAAGTGCATACAGCGAATTGGTTTTTTTAGATATATTTTGGCCAGAATTTAGAAAAATTGATCTCATGCGTGCTATACGTATATTCCAGAAAAGAAAAAGACGTATAGGAAAATAACCTAAATAAATGGAATAAAAGATAACAGAATATGGTAAAGCAGAAATCTGCTGGAATTGTTTTATTTCAAAATTCTCATGGGGCAAATCATTTTCTATTACTAAATTATCCTCAAGGACATTGGGATTTTGTTAAAGGGAAAATGGAACATGATGAAACACCTCATGATACTGCAAGAAGAGAGGCTGGAGAAGAAACTGGAATAACTGATATTGAGTTTATAGATGATTTTGAAGAATCTGTAGAATACGAATTTAGATTTAATGGTGATCTAATTCAAAAGAAAGTTATTTTTTTTCTTGCGAAAACAAACACATCTAAAATTTCCTTATCTCATGAGCATAAGGATTTTGTTTGGCTGGAATATGAAGATGCCATGGAAAAAATTACATTTCAAAATGCTAAAAAAATACTAGCGAAAGCAAATAATTTTTGCTAAATACTTGCTAATTGTAATTTCTTAGCTGTTTGTACAGGGTTTTTTGAATTAAGAATTGTTCTTCCCACAATAAGAAAGTCACTTCCACTTTCAATAGTTTGTTTGGGATTACCACCTTGAACACCCACACCTGGTGAATAAATATCCATTTTCCTACCTATTGCTTTCTTACATTCTTTGATGATTTTGGGAAAAGTTGCACCTACAATTATCCCATCAGTTTTACTAGATATTGCCCATTTTAGGAATACGTTGTATAATGATGTGAGTTTAGAGTTAGATAATTTTACACTCATATCATAAGATAATTTGGCTTCAGGTGAACTCATGTGGCATAATGCAATTACTCCATTGTTATTATTGTGTGCAGCCTTAACAATTTTTGATAATGCATCAAGACCCATAATTGGATTAGCTATGACCGCATCAAATCCTAAACTCCATAATGTCTTTGTAGTTACCAAATTTGTATTTCCTATATCATTTAGTTTTATATCAGCAATTGTTTGTAATCCATAATCATGTGCAGTTTTATTGATTCTTGTAATTTCTTTTTTTCCCAACGGTAAGAGTGTATGAAAGTTTAGTTTTATTGCACATATGTATTCTGATAATGTTTTGATATTTCCTAGGGTTTTTGAAACAAGTTTTTCAGTTCCCAGATCATAATCATTAGCAAGAATGATCCGACTAACTACTGATGATTTATGAATTCTAACTTTGAATTTGGTCATAGTTGACCAATGGATGTGTTTCCTGTAGTTTAACTATTTTGATGTATGAATAACCGTGTTCACTGGTATTATCGACAAAAACTGGCTGTCCACCACTAGTTGTTGTATGCTTCAAAAATGGTTTTGTTGGCTCTTCTTTTAATGTAACATAACAGAAAAACGAGTCACCATCCTCATTAAAATTCAGAAAAACTCCAAGTAACCATTTTCCATTAAATGGGAATGAAAATAATGGAAATGGTGCTTCTTCAAACCCAAAACTGAGTTTTGCAAGACTTCCTAGATCCTCAAATTCAAGTGGTTGGTATTTAATACTACTGCTATTTGTTGATGGTCTCAGAGATCGTGGTAATGATTTTATTTTTACAATTGGTGAGTATAGTTTAGAATTATCTAATGTAGAGTTTACCATAACAGACTCTTCTTTACCAGATCTAAAACCGTAAGAAATGTAATGATCAAAGCTTTCTACTGGAGTATAATAAATAACTGGACTTTCTTTTAGCATATCCATTTGTACTGAAAGAACTTTCTTTCCTTCATGTTCATGAAGGAAAGATACACGTGGTGATCTTTCTAATGCACATACTAATCTAGTAAATTCTAAAGGTGATGTCACTCTGATATAATTTGGAAATTTATCCATATTAGATATCAAGAAAATACTACATTAAAGGTTAACCAAAAAATATTACTCTCGAATATCTATTACATCATCTAGGAGTGGACCAGTTCCAATAAGCGTGACTGGGACCTCAAGTTTATCTTCAATATTTTTTATGAAAGATTTAGCATCATCATTCAAGTCGTTGAAAGATTTTATGCCTGCACATTCAGGAAATCTTACATCTAACTTTGTAATAGCAATTTGAGTTGCACTATTCAGCATGACTGCCCTTTGTGCTAAATGAAAGTCAAATTCTGCCGCACGCCTAGGCCTACCTGTAACTGTACCAAACTCAGCCCATCCTTTTTGCTCGGTTTCTTTAGCATCAAGTTCACCAGCCATAGGACCAGTTCCAACACGAGTCAAGTATGCCTTAAACACAACTAAAACTTCATCCACACGTTTTGGTCCTATACCAATATCTGCACAGATGCCAGATGCAGTAACGTCCTTGGATGTTACAAATGGATAAGTTCCATGCCATAATGATAGATGTGTACCCTGAGTGCCTTCCACTAGAACATTTTTTTGATCCTTTAACGCAGAATTAACCTCTGCTGGTACATCAATAACGTGAGAAGAAAGTGATTCAATATCTTTTGCCATTTTTAAAGTTCTCATTGCGCGCTCGGCATTTGCGGGACCAGTTCCTGAGCCAGTACTTCCAATTTTTTCTTTTAATCTACCCTTAGAATCCTGGTCAAGATGGTTTTGTTCAATTATCCCACAATGTTTATCCAAAAATGCTCTGTCTGAAACACCATACTCTTGTATTTCTTTAAAAAAGACATCAGGATTAACAACCACACCAGGTCCAATCATCACTCTAGCATTTTTATTTAAAAATCCACTAGGCAACATACGTACCTTATAGGTCGTATCACCATCTTTGATGGTATGTCCTGCATTTGGTCCTGCTCCCCCACGAACAACAATTGACGGGTTATCCTTTTTTGCTAAATAAGAAATAACTTTACCCTTTCCTTCATCTCCAAAAAAACCACCTACTACAACAGTTGAAGGCATACAGAGATACTAAAGAATTCACATATTTAATTCAACTTACAAGTACGGTTATTACATACAAATTGAAGGGATTGTGTTGACAGAACCAAATTATGCAGGTAATATTATTGTGATTCTAGCAAATTTGCCTGACTTTCTCAGAAAACCAATATTAAAAAAAAGAATGTCAGAATTTTATTCGATGTCAGATCAAGAAAAAAATATTCTGATACAAAATGCACTTGAGGCTGGTCCTACAATTCCTTTTCCCAATTTTTCAAAACTTTTCAAAACATGGCTTGAAGTTTTAGCAGACGAAACGGAAGAACATAGACAAATTCTTATTTCTGGTTATGTTAATGAGATCACTAATTTTCCTCAAAAAATAATTGCCTTTAATCTAGATGGTATGCTTGAAATTTACTTCACATTAGAAGATTCAAAAAAAATGATTATAAACAATTCCTTAAAACTGATTATTGGAAAATTGGAGAGTGATGCAAAACGAAAGATTATACTTCTAATTCCAAATGTGTTAAAAAATGAGTTAGGGGTTTAGGCTGGTGGCTCTTCTGGCTTTCTATTTTTTTCATCACTATAATCAATGACATCTCCTTCAGGTGTCATGACACCTAAAAACACCTTTTCGTTCTTTTTTAACAGTTTTCTATGATCTTTTAGTGACATATCTAATCTCATTTCATTCATCACCATGACACGATATTCCTTCCATTCATCCCAGCATTTGGGACAGCAAGGGTATGTAGATTGAAGTGGTTCTAATTCTATATTATCTGGAATTTCACTTTTACACTTAGTACATACACGAGACATACTTTTCCCATTAACTAGTTACTTTTATTTTTTTCAAATCAATACCAATAATAGATAAGAATTCAAATCTAGTGTATGAAAATTATATGCCCAAAATGCAAAGGAACCGCAGAATTAACACCAGATTTTTCTCTAGTTATTTGTAAAAAATGTGATTATGAAATTAGCTATGGTGAATATATCAAGCATGTTGCACACTCAGAATCTACATATTCCGATATACTTGGTGATTATACAGGTAATACAGAAGGTCAAACAGCAGGTAGTTTAGAGGAATGGGATTGATGTTGATCATAAAGTCAGAAAACTTGTTCTCAAACCTTATTTAAAACAGCTAACAAGTTAGCAACATTGGAATTTTTATTTGAAATTATTCTGAATTTGATAGGTTTTTGTGTGGGTGTAATAATTGGAGTTATTTCATATATTGGATTCAAAAATACTGGAAGTCCAACACTGTTTCGGCTGACTATAGCTTTTTTTGCAATTGGAATTGGTTTTGGAGTTTTGGCGCTTGGATATATCATTGATGATACAATAACGCATACTGGTAATGTTAATAGAGGTATTACAACAATTGGAATTGCTATACAAACTATTGGGTATTGGTTTATTGCATTTTCTCACACGATCAAAACTTTCTTCCCTAAATCAAAGTATCTTCGTTCGGTAGGAGTATTACCATTATTTTTGGTATCGTTCGCTTCTGTTGAACATGTAATACGAGCGGTATCATTCATTTTACTGGTATATGGTTCAATTGAAACCATGTTATCATATTTACAGGGAAGAAAAAAATCAACGCTTTTTGTCGCAATAGGTTTGGGTTTGTTAGGGTTAGGTGAATTTGTTAGCTGGTATTCATTTGTATTTCCAGAATCAATTTTATATGCAATCTCAATTGTGATAAAAATTGGAGGATTAACCTCACTTGGTATTCCAATATCACGAATTCCATTGCAGAAGGTGAAATTTGACCCAGAACTAAAGGATGATAGTACATAATCATGAGAATTTGTTGTTGTCAATTTCTTTTGTCTTTATAGTATATTGAAAAAAATGATTCAGTATCAATACTGAAAATATGTGTAAATAATTATGCCATCACATAGAACACAGATGAAAATTGTTGGTGAAATACTTAGTACAACGATGGATACTGATAGTCAAGATGGTACTAACATTACACACCTAATCAGAATGGCAAATATTTCACATGGTAGAATTTCAACAATTCTGGGTAATTTAGTATCACAAGGGCTCTTAGAGCAAGTTGATTCCAAAAGATCCTGTAAATATAAAATTAGTTCATCAGGAAAGGAATTTCTTCTAGCGTATAAAACATTTCGAGAATTCTCAGAGGATTTTGGATTAACTATTTAGTTAGAATCGTATTATCTGTTTTGTAGCATCTTGAGAATTTCATGCGATAATATAGATATGCAATCTGCATATCAAACAGTCAAACAAGGTGGGATTGTGATTTTTCCTACGGATACAGTTTATGGTATTGGATGTGATCCATATAATGAAAACTCAGTATCATTATTGTATAAAATCAAAAAAAGAGAGAAAACAAAACCATTCCCTGTATTAGGTTATTCAAAAAAAGAGCTGGAAAAAATTGCTGAATTTAATTCTCTTGCTACTAAAATCGCAGAAAAATTTTGGCCTGGACCAATTACTATGATTTTGAATGTAAAAGATACTGATATACAAAAATCCTTGGGTTTGGGGGGAAAAATTGCTGTTAGAGTTCCTGATAATACATGTGCCTTATCACTTCTCAAAGAATGTAAAGTATTGGTGGGTACAAGTGCGAATATTTCCGATGAAACATCATTAATTGATCCCAATGAATGTGAAACAAAAATCCCAAATTATGATCTATTGATAGATGGTGGAATTATTATTAGTAAAGGGGAATCTACAATTGTTGAAATTGATGGGGACAAAGCAAAAATTGTTAGAGAAGGTAGTGTCTCAGAAAAGGAGATCTATGAATTAAATTGAATTTAGTTGTTACATGTGGAAGAAATCTTGAATCAGAAGCAGAAATTGAAATAAAGAAAATTTTAGAAGCCAATACTTGTGAAGGCTCAGAGGTACTCAAAACAGGAATGAGAGGTATTTTAACGGTTCAAACAAAAATGGATCCGATAAAATTTGTTGATTATGTCAAAAAGAAAATAAATGAAGAGCCATGGTCCATAAGATACTGCCTAAGAATAATACCAATTCAACACGTTACCGTAACTGGCCTTATCGAAATAAAACAAAGTGTAGAAGATTTGAAAGATATTATTCAGAAAGAGGATTCCTACAGAATAACTGTTGAAAATAGAAATTCAGATATTTCATCAATGGAAGTAATTTCTGAGATAGCAAAAATTATTCCAAATAAAGTTTCATTGGAAAATCCTGACTGGGTAATACAAATTGAGATATTTGGCAATAAAACAGGTGTGTCAATTCTTAAACAAAATACAATATTTAGTCTTGAAAAGGCAAAACGTAATTTAGAATAGTATAGCTGCTCTTTCTACAAGAATATCCTCTAATGGGTTTTTTGAAGAAATCACAGATATTTGTTTTTTTGATATCCCAAATTGTTTTTGAATACATGATACGTTGCTCCTTGAAAGTGGTTTTGGGTTAATATCAGGTTTAAGTTCAGTATGAAGTTTATTTAGACTGGTTTTTTTACCAAGTGCAATAATAACAAAATCTTTTTTAGTTTTTCTTCCTACAGTCTTGATTCCATATGATATTTGAGTAGTCCCAGCAAACCGCAATAAAATATCTGTTTCAATTTTCTTAGATAATAAAATCTGATTTTTCTGTGCATTAAGTGAAATTGCTAATATTTTTTTTACGTGATCTATTCCAAGTAAAAAATTAGAGTCAATGATCTGAATCATTAAAGATGGATGTTGAGATCTTATTTGATCTAAAAACTGAGAGTCAAATTTTTTATTATATTTTATATAAAACATCTCCACATTTGAACCTAATAATACAAATTGTATTCTATCAGGTTTCCCTCCATGGATAATTGGTATGATGCTTACAACATCATTATCCTTTAAACTCGTATTATAACCATCTAACACAGATGAATCAACTCCGTTGATTGCCACAAGTAAATTATTTGTATCAAATTCCAATGTATCACTAGATTTAATCTGAATAAGATGTTCAAATAACTCTGTTATTGTAAGGTTAGTTTTTTCTAGTAATATTTTATCAGTGGAAAATGATTTCTTCGCACCACCCATGAATTTTATAGTAATCAATAATTTAATTGAAAACTACTCGTTAGTATCAGTATCTTTTGTTGGTGATTCAGTAGGTTCTGTTTTATCCGTATCAACAGGTACTTCCGTATCAACAGGTACTTCCGTATCAACAGGTACTTCCGTATCAACAGGTACTTCCGTATCAACAGGTACTTCCGTATCAACAGTGGTCTTTTGATTTGACTGTTGATTTTCCTTTTCAGCGTTATTCCTTATTTCATTCTTAATTAATTTTGTAATATATCCGGCTATCTTGTTTTTGAGAGATTTAGAACGAATTGTGGATACATCGTTAAGGATTTTTTTATTGTCATCAAAACTATCTCCAAACCGATCCTTATAATCATCTAAAACCATCGTTGAAAGTCGCTTTATTCTATTCACTAACCTCAAGAATTTGGCGGGTTTTTTATATCTATATATCAAGATAAGATTTGGAATTTTGTTCTAATATCTCAGATAACTCATTGTATGTGACACCCAATACTTTTGATGCAGAAAAAATTACGCTTGGGATAAAACTAACTTGTGCCTCTTTGTAACCAAAACATCTAGAAAATCTTACTGGACCATCGGTTTCCACTAAAATTTTATCTTTGTCGGCTTTGGTTAGCAATACCTGCTTATCCTGTGAATAAACCATTACTGGTCCAAACGATACAAAACACCCCAAATCCATTGCATCACGCAACTGTTTCTTATTTCCATCAAACCAATGTAACAGAACATTGGTAACGTTGTATGATGGTAAAATCTTGAAAATCTTATCAAGTGTTTTCCTAGAATGTATGGAAACAGGTTTTTTCAATTTTTCAGCCAATGAAAGCTGTGTTCTAAAGATTTCTTCCTGCCTTGACAACTCTTCATCGGAATCAGAATATGTATCATCCAATCCTATTTCGCCTATGCCAGAAATCTGTTCTTTATTTTCTTCAATGAGTGTTAATATTGATTCAGTGCTGCCATTTGCTTTTTCAGGATGTATGCCTATGAAAGGAAAAATTAGATCACTTTTTTTTCCAAGTTCTAAAGTGGTTTTTGCGGAAGTGTAGTCCATCGAAACACAGCATGCTTTAAGATGAATTTTTTTCATAGAATTTAGAATAAATGGAAGATATGATTCGTATGATAAATCTGAAAGATGGATATGGGCATCATAAATCCAATTCATGATTATACTAGATCGGTCATGAGTTAAAGCTGTTTAAATCAGTATTCTATCTGAATTATTTTACTAGTGGTTTTTTAACATACTTTAAACAAAAATAATCATGAAATCGTCAGAGTTGGGACTTTCCCCCATGTACAGAATTCTAAAAAAATCTGGGGCAGAGCGTGTTAGTGACGAGTCTGCAAATGAGCTTAGAAGAGTTATAGAGGAAATAGCAGAATCTATTGCCAAAAATGCAGTAGATATGTCAACACATGCAGGAAGGAAAACGATTAAGGCAGAGGATATAAAATTAGCCTCGAAGCAATTTAACAAATATTAATCTAAAGAGTTAATTGCTCATTTGTTATTTTTTTCTGTACGGTGAGGTAGTACAGTCTGGTAGTGCATGGGCCTGCAAAGCCTAGTGTCGGGAGTTCAAATCTCTCCCTCACCTTTCTACTAAAATAATGCCTTTCATCCAGGGATGAAGCGTACAATAATAATCATAAATTCCCTCCTCGGTAAACTTGTAAGAAAATATATCTTCAGGATCTAATAATTCGCTGTCAAACAATCCATCTGGATCATCATAAAAACCACTTGTTACACTATGAAATGCAGCGTCTTGGTTTTTCCAATAAACTGTTTCGCCAGGCTTTATCGTAATCTTTGCTGGAATGTAACATTCATCATTTGGACCACAATCAGGACGAGCAGCCTTTACCGGCATTAGTACTAGATTTTCAGGTTCTTCAGGTTCTTCTGGTTGGGTGATTTCAGCTTGCTCTTCAAAATTTATGTTTGAGACAACAAATATCATGCCCAAAACAATTACTCCAATTACTATACCGATTTTTTTATTCACGTTCTTGGTCTTCCACGTTTCCTTTTAATTCTTGGTCTTCCTCTGGTCTTCTTTTCTGTTAGAGTTTCATGATATGTTACATCCATTTCTTTCATCCAAACTTCAACAGCTTCTCTAATCAAAGAATTCTTAGTGATGGGGTTATCTCATAATTACCCACTACTTGATAAGGAGAAGGAAAGACGAATGATGAATTTGCCCTCTAGAGTAGCGGACATCCGCCTTTTTAGTGAAGAAGGGCGTCTTATTCTCTCAGAAAAAAAACCACTTGAAGGTTTTTCTAGGTCTGTAGAAGATTCAATAAAAGAAGCTACCAGTGAAGCAACCAATACTGTTCAGAAAGGCCATGATTATCTTATCTGGATGCTGACTAAAGTTTTCGAGGAAACAGTTGAAAATGCAGAGAATGCAATTATTGATGGTCCAGATGACTGTGGAATAGATGCCGTATTACGATATGAAGATAAAAAAGAAATTACTCTTGTCCAGTCAAAATTTGGAGAATCTCACAACATCGGTATGATTGATAAATTTGTTAAAGACGTTGAGCGATTTAAAAACGCAGAACAGTCAAGGATCAAACGTGACGATCTATCATATCTTTGGAATGAAATCAATCAAAAAAATGTAAAAATAAACCTAGTATATGTCACTGAACAATATGCTGAATACGAATGTGATGTTGTTCGTGTTATAGATTTGGCACAAACTGTTCAAATTTTATCTGAACGAAAAATGAAACCTGAAAAAGGACATAAAGCTACTATAAATTATCTTGATGGTTACCAAAGAAATAATATTTTTTATTGTACAGTAAAGGGAATAGAAATAGCAAATTTAGTAGATAGAAACAAGTACATTCTTGATAACAATATTCGACATCATTTAGGTCATAGAATGAAAGTAAATAGGGGAATTAGAAAGACATTAGAGGAATGTCCTGAAAGATTTGCCGAATACAATAACGGACTAACGATGACCTGTGTTGACTTTAATGATCTAGAAGGAAAGATTGAATGTGATTCTCCAATAATTGTTAATGGTGCTCAAACATCACACGGAATACTTGATGTGTCCAAGAAAACAAAAAACCTAGACGCTGAAATCCAATTAAAAGTAATTAAAACGGATGATGAAGAACAACAAAAAAGTATCACAAGATTTAGCAATTCCCAAAATGCAGTAAAAGGTAAGGATCTTGTAGCGCTAGAGGATTACTGGAAATCTATTAGTTATCAGATAGATACACGAACAGGATACTTTTTTGAATATCAATCAGGTTCTTGGGACTATAGACTTGATGCTGGTCAGAGAGCAAAATTCCAAGGTAATGAAATTTTTAATCAATACCTCCCAGAAAATCATAAAAAGAAATTAGCCTCAAAAGATGCCATTCAAACTTATGTTGCATATTTCAAACAGAATCCTTCTGGTGCATACCAATCAATTTCCAAATTTCTTCCAGGTGGAGCAGAATATGAAAAAATCTTTACTGAAGAACTTATGGATGACTACAGGATTTTCTTGTTCCCAACTCTAATCATGGAATGTGCTAAAAATGAACTTGAATACGGTCCAAAGAATAAAACACATCCATTCAAGCGATATTCAACAATATTTTTTGTAGGAGTAACTGGAAAAATTATTCATGAGTATATTTTAGAGACAAAAGATGATTTTGATAATGATATTTCTAAACTAGAAAGTATGATTAGAAATGTTTCATTATTCAAAAGAATTCTGAGACTAACAGATAAAATTGTAGACCAAGTACTAGCTAGTCGTGATTTAGGAGAAGAATTAGAAAAAGTAAACAATTCACCTCATAACCTATTCTCAAAAAGTATTTACAATTATGAAATGAAGAAAGTAATTGAACATTACATCAGTTTAGAATCTGAAGAAATAAGCAATATCAAAAAAACAATTTCTGGTCTTTAATCAAGTAATTCTAAATAAAGGTAGACATCCAGCCAAGTAAATTCTTGCAGGAGGTTTACAATGACCAGATATTCTACCGTTAATCTATAAAAAAAACTTCTATATAACAAATATGGATTTTGTATAAAAAATCAATAGAGATTTAAAATAGTTTTTATAATCAGTACAAAAATGTGATTGATGAAAGGGCATCGTAAATGTTCACTATGTAATACAGAGATGGAACTTAGTTATGTCCCAATGGAAGAATGGAAAATGGATGGTTTTTTGTGTGGTAGATGTTATTCACGAAAACTTGCGGAGTTTTATCCTGGTGAACATGTAAGGGTTGAGCCTTCAGAAAAATAAATTATTCGTCAGAGGATTCTTTTTCTTGATTATATTTATTGGTTGAAAAACAGTTCCAAGCAAGCACATCATCTTTTATTTCATTTTCCGTAAGAAATTTGATATCTGTTACTGTCTTTTTCTTTTTCAGCAAGTTTACTTGGAAACTTTCAAATTTTTTACAATTACAATCCTCATATAAGCAACTATCATCATCTTCTTCTCCGTGATCCTCCTTCACATGGCTACAACTACAGACAGCATCATCTTTTACATCTTTTTTAGATTTCTTTGTATATACACCCAATCGAAGATATGCTTCCCCATCATGACCTTTTTTAAATCTCTCATAATAATTGGATTTTGGCAAAATTTTGAAGAGAGATGAATTATTTTCAACTCGTTTAGAGTCTGATCCCATTATGAACCAGTAATCATTTTCTATTTCAACAAAGCGAATTTTAATAGAATGATCGATCCACCAATGAACAGTTTCACGCCAAAATTTTGACGCATCCTTAAAATCAGAAAATAGTGGAACTACATTCATTCGTAAATCATAATATCGATAAGCAACGCCAAGGAAATCATTGAACCAATTGACTTTATACTCAGAGGACATTGTTAAAGAGTAAAATTAAGATTATATGTATTTGATCCAATTTTACAGTTATATTCTTATATCAGAGATGATGTGATTAAGGATAATGGTTGTTTATCGAACTAGCATACAAATTATGGCTGATCTTCTGACAGCTACAGAAGAATCTGGACAACAAGGGATCAAAACTACATCATTACTTTTAAAGGCTAATCTTTCCCATTCAAGATTAGAGAGATTTGTAAGCAACTTGACTGGAGCTGGTTTGGTCAATAAAATCGAGTATGATGGAAGGAATGTATTTGTAATTACTTCTAAAGGTAAGCAATATCTTGAACAATACAAAAAATTTGCAGATGTTGCAGAATCTTTTGGATTAGAAATGTAAAACTACTTTTTTGATTTTCGTCTTCTTTCTCTATTAGCTCTTTGTGTTTCTTTCTTTTGTTTATAAGAACTGTAAACAATAATTACAATGATACCGCCAATAGAGACATAAAATAATGGAATAAATGGTTGATCCCTTATCTCTCCTGTGGGTGATACAAATGCTATCGGTATCCCAATCATCAATATACCCATAACCACTAGTAGATATTTATCCATGGATATCTGTAATTGTAAAACAATATATCTTTTTAATTATTATAATATGAATTGTCAAAAGCTCTTGAAATTATTGGTTTGATTTTAATCGGTGGAACAATTTACTCATTCCTTGGAATGGGTGAATCGGAACTTCGTTGGCCAGTCTTTTGGGGCTGTGCAGGTGGTGCATTAACAATAATAGTATACAGAAACTATATGAGAAAAAGAAAAAGAAAATAAAATTACGATCAGCAATAATTAATGGACGAACCGGCAGATCTATAAAGGACTAAACAAGGTAATCGATGGGAGCAATGTCTAAAGAAACTACAGAATGGTGGAAAGATCTTGGAAAAGATCTTGAAGAAGATATTGAAACCTTTGAAAACTGATTTAGAAAATCATCCGTTATCTAGAATTAATTTATCATAGCATAAACTGTTTTAAAATATTAAAAAGCCTCGAGCGAGATTCGATCTCGCGACCTAACGCTTACGAGGCGTTCGCTCTACCAGGCTGAGCTATCGAGGCGCTAATCATTTGCACTCAGAGTTTATAAAAAGCCTATCTAAGTTTAAACATTGAAAATATCAGTTTCTGGAATTAGAGGTATTTTTGGTAAAGATTTAACATTACCTGATATTTTGAAATTCTCAAATAATTTCTCTGCGTTAATAAAATCAAAGAAATGTGTTGTTGCAACTGATACTAGACCATCAGGTAATGTTATACTAAAAACCGTTAAAGATTGTCTCATAGAATCTGGTATAGATGTTTATGATTTGGGAATAGCACCAACTCCTATAGCATTTCGTGAAGCAAGGAAATATGGTGCAGGCATAGAAATTACTTCATCACACAACCCAATCGAATGGAATGGATTAAAAATGATTATTGATGGTAAGGGTCTCAATGAGGAACAGTTACACCTAGTTGTAGGTAAACAAATTCACAATAAATCAAAAATTGGTTCTGAATACTTTATCAAATCCAATTACATCAATGATGTAAAAAAAATCATAGGAAAAATATCTGGTGTTCCTAAGATAACTATTGATGTTGGCGGTGGGGCAGCAAAAACTATTGTTGCAAAATTATTAGAAGAAATTGGTTGTGATGTGATTACAATAAATGATGATCTAGAGAAAAGTTCCAGAGGACCAGATCCTACAACAAACCCATTAAAAGATCTAATATCAAGTACTAACGGTAGAGATGTAGGATTTGCTTTTGATTTAGATGCTGATAGACTTGTAGTTGTACTAAATGGTAAAAAAATGAATCCTGATGTTACATTAGGACTGGGCGTAATCAAATCACTAGAATTAGGTTATAAAAATTTTGTATTCAGTCAGGATACAAGCATATCAATTGAGAAGTACATAAAACAGAAAGGCGGTAAAGTTTTCCGCTCCAAAGTTGGAGAATCCAACGTTAGTATGAAGATGCTTGAAACTAAATCTCAAGTAGGAGGCGAGGGTAGTAGTGGTGGTTTCATATTTTCTGATTTTAATCATTGCCGTGATGGAATTCTAACGAGTGGTCTTATTTCATCTATGATATTGAAAGATACATTTCATGATATGTTAAACTTCATGGAAAAATATCATATAATCAGAGATAAGATAGAGTGTAAACTAGAACATCAAGATCAAGTTATGAAAACTATTTACAAAAACCTGAATGAAAGATATAATGAAATACAAACAATTGATGGAATTAAGGTGATTGTTGATGAAAATACTTGGATCTTAATAAGAAAATCTAACACCGAAGATATTATCAGAATGTCAATAGAGTCGGAAAGTCTAGAAAAAAGTAGAAACATTCATCAAGAAACTAAAGAATTAATTAAACAAAGTTATGAGCAGATTAACTGAAAAAAAAATAATTGATATTTTTCAGAGTACGTTAAATGATAAATTTGTATCAGAAGATGTAGAATATTTCAAAAGCGGGAAAAAATATTTTGTTTTAAAAATAGACACATTAGTAGAAAGTACCGACATGCCAAAGAATGTAGGACTACAATATATTGCAAGAAAAAGTATTATTTCTTGTATAAGTGATTTTGCTGCAAAAGGAGTCAAACCAATTTTTGGTATTGTTTCAGTAGTTTTACCAAGAAAACTTTCAAAAAAGAAGATAGAAGATTTAGCTCTTGGTTTTGGGAAAGCATCAAAAGAATTTGGCATAAAAATTCTAGGTGGAGATACCAATGAAGGCAAAGAAATCTCGATTAGTTTTACACTTTTTGGCATCACAAATAAAATCATAAAAAGAAAAGGAGCCAAACTGAATGATATTATAATTAGTTCTGGACCGTTTGGATACTCTTCTGCAGGTCTTTCCATTCTACAAAGAAAGAAAAAATATTCTCAAAGTTTTGGAATAAAAGCAAAAAATGCAGTAATAAACCCAAATTCTAGATTAATGTTTGGATTAAAAAATAAAAATTATTTTTCATCATCTATGGATTCAAGTGATGGATTATCTACAACTTTAGAGGAGTTGGCAAGACAAAGTAAACGGAAATTTATTATCACAAACGTTCCCGCAAAAGCAGACATTTTTGATTTTGCTGCTGTTAATAGACTGAGTGCTATGAACCTGATCTTTAATGGAGGAGAAGAATATGAGATTATTGCGACTGTAAATCCCTCTAACCTAACAAAAATTAAAAAATATGCAAAAATTCACCACATTCAACTTTATGAAATTGGATATGTGACAAAAGGTAATGGGGTGTATTTACAAAAAAATGGCAGGTTTATGAAAATAAAAGATAAGGGATGGCATCATTTTCGATAACTGGCTAATATAGAAAAAATTGTATTTGTGAATGTTTTTTAAACCCCTTCAAGTGTCTGTATGCATTGTCTGAAACAGAAGCTGTTGTTGAAAAAGAGGAAAATGTGGATTCTCCCGTCACAGAAACCCCATCTGAAGTAGAAGTTGAAGTAAAGACTGAAGCTGAAGTAAAGACTGAAGCTGAAGTAAAAACTGAAGTACAGCCTGAAGTCAAAACTGAAGGTAAAGAAAAATGGGGAATAGCGCATATTTACAGTAGTTATAATAATACAATCATCCACATTACTGATCTTACTGGAGCTGAAACAGTTTCAATTAGCTCAGGTGGTCATCATGTCAATGCTGCAAGATACGAGTCTTCACCATTTGCTGCAATGAAAGCTGCTAAGGCTGTGGTTGATGCTGCTAAGACAAAAGGTTTTACTGGATTACATATCAAAGTAAGGGCAGTTGGAGGTGTTGGCTCAAGAGTTCCTGGACCTGGTGCTCAAGCAGCAATTAGAGCACTTGCCCGAGGTGGTTTCAAAATTGGACGTATTGATGATGTCACGCCTATTCCACATGATACTACTAGAAGGAAAGGTGGTAAGCGTGGAAGAAGAGTTTAATCTGATATCCATTTAATTCTAACTTTACAACCGCATGAATCAAAATAACGAATCAAAAAGTTTACGAATTTTTCGTTCACTTTATCCCCCTTACATTTTTTGATCATATCTGAAAATTTATCACTGATTCCAAAATACAATTCTTGTTGTATTAATATTTGAAAAAATGTCCATCCAAATCTTGAAACTGGTTCTGCAATCTTAAACTCCGATTCAAAATCACAAATAGCGGCAATTTTAGTCAGAGCTACTTGAATTACTGATATATCTTCATCGAATGTTGTTGTACTTATTTCAAATGTAGGCATCTAATCATCTTTTACTGAAGATTCTTTGATCCTAAGTTTATCAGAAAGTGAAACAAATTTTCCATCTTTCTCTACATTAATTTTGTTTTTCATTCTGACGTTAATCCCAACACCTCTAAATAAAGCCAATAACTTACCACCCTCAAGTGTTTCTGTAACACTTCCTGATGAAATTAATTCAGCTAGTTTTAGTATAATTATCTGTGTTTCCTTTGGGAATTGATATTCTGCATTACCTAAAACTTCTAATCCTCTATAGCCTAATTGTTGAACAACAATCTCGCGTGGAGTAGGCTCATTTTTTTTCTGTTCTCCTTGTGGCACGTTAGAATCTTCTTGTTTCTGTTGAGAGGAAATATTTTTTTGCATTTCAGCCAAGCGTTTAGCCTTGAGCATTTCTAGATCTTTATCTTCTTCAGTCATCCTTTGATAACACCTATTGGTACTAATTTTGCTACTTTTGTAGCAATTCCAAGTTCATGTGACACATTAACTACCGCATCAACGTCTTTGTAAGCTTGTGGTGTTTCTTCTACCACTCCATCACGTGTTAATGATTTTAGAAAAATTCCTTTATCATTAAGAGATTTTTTAACCTCAGATTCACTAAAGTCTCGCCTTGCTTTTGAGCGGGACATCATTCTTCCTGCACCGTGTGCTGTGGAACCAAAACTTGTATTCATAGAATTTTCTTGTCCTAAAAGTATCCAACTTCCTGTTCCCATTGAGCCTGGTACTAAAACTGGTTGACCGAGATCACGATACTTTGAGGGCACATCTTCCATATTTGCAGGAAATGCTCTGGTAGCTCCTTTTCTATGAACCACAACTGATTTTAATTTTCCAGCGATTTTATGTTTTTCCACTTTTGCTATGTTGTGTGCCACATCATAGACTAGTTTCATATCCAGATCGGATTCTGATTGTTTGAAAACCCTTTCAAAAGATTTTCTTGTCCAGTGGGAAATCATTTGTCTATTACTCCAGGCAAAATTTAGTGCTGCAAACATTGCAGCTCTATACGACTCTCCCTCTTCAGATTTATTGGGAACACACGCAAGTTCTCTATCTGCCAATTGAATATTGTATTTTTTTTGTGCCTGTTCAGAAATTCTAAGATAATCACTACATATTTGATGACCAAATCCTCGTGAACCACAATGAATCAATATGGTAACACTATCTTTCTCAATTCCCATTGCCTTTGCTGCCTTTTCATCATGAATCTCTGCAACTTTTTGTACTTCAAGAAAATGATTTCCGGAACCAAGACTTCCTAACTGTGGTGCACCTCTTTTTCTAGCACGCTCAGATACCTTGTTAGGATCAGCATTTGCTATTTGCCCACTTTCTTCACATACATTTGCATCATCGCTTATACCATACCCATGATCAATTGCCCAAGTTACTCCTCTAACCAAAACTTCATCTAGTTCTGAAGGATTTAGTCGGATAGCTCCTTTAGAACCAACACCTGAAGGAATTGATTTGAAAAGATCATTTACAAGATCTTTTAGTTTGGGTCTAACATCACCTTCTGTTAAATTAGTTCTAAGAAGTCTAACACCACAATTGATATCATATCCTACACCTCCAGGGCTAATCATTCCTTCTTCTGCATCCATAGCAGCAACTCCTCCAACAGGAAAACCATATCCTTCATGACCGTCGGGTAAAACTATTGCATGTTCTTGAATTCCAGGAAGTGTGGATACATTCACAGCTTGTTGAATTGTCCTATCAGTCATCATTTTGGCCAATAATTTTTCATCCGCATAAATTGTTACAGGTACTTTCATTCCTTTAGAAGAATCTGCATCTATCTGATATCTCATATTTCCAATTTTTTTAGGTCTGAAATTAGACATGTAGTTTTGAATTATTGTTTGACAATTTAAATCATAATTAGATTAAAATGAAATGAGTTTGTAAGACATTTATGAAAACTGCCATAGTTTTAGGAGGATCAAGAGGAATTGGTAAGGCAATTGCTGAATCTCTGAAATCAATAGGCTGTGACGTAATAGCTACCTCAAAGAACGAATTGGATACATCAAATTTAGAAAGTGTTTCAAATTTTGCTGAAAAACATAATGAAGTTGATATCTTGGTACTAAACACGGGTGGACCTGAGCCAAAAGAATTTTTTTCTGTAACCCAAGATGATTGGAAACATTACCATAACCAATTGTTTCTAGGCTTTTGTTTACTTTTGCAAAAGATCAAAATCAATGACAATGGATACGTGTTTCTCATGTCTTCTAATGTGATAAAAGAACCCAACCCAAAATTAATCATTTCAAGTGCTTATCGCTCCGCTTTCTCTAGTGTCTTTAAAATTCTTAGCAAAGAGTTTGCAAAAAAACAAATAAGTTGTATCAATATAGCACCAGGACCAATCCAAACTGATAGAACAAAAGAACTAATTGATGATGTTGAAGCATTTGCTGAAACTCTCCCAATGAAAAGACTTGGAAAGCCAGAAGAAATTGGCAATTTTGTAAGATCAATAGTTGAACATGATATCAAATATCTTTCTGGTGCAGTAATCAATTTTGATGGCGCAAACTCGAATTTTGTTTACTAGTAAGACATAGATTTATTTCTAGAATAAACTGGAAATAATTGTGTCCATTTTACCTATAGATACTGGCCGTTATGGTACAAAGGAAATGCTGGAAATTTTTAAGGAACAAAAAAAGATTGATTACCAATTAGACATTGAAGCTGCAGCTGCATTATCACAAAGCGAAATAGGATTGATTCCTGCTTCTGTTGCAAAAGATATATCCAGAATAGCAAAATCTGGAAAAATTACTGCCAAAAGAATCAAACAGTTAGAATCTAAAAGTGATCACGATACTGCTGCATTGGTAGAAGCACTAGCGGAAAAATGTAAGACAGAATCAAGACCGTGGATACATTATGGGTTAACATCGAACGATCTAGTCGATACAAGTAACTCGATGCAAATGAGAGATGCCATTAAAATTATTCAGCCAAAGGTTTCAAAACTATCGTTAATTCTTGCAAAAAATGCTGTAAAACATAAGAGTGTTCCAGCTGTTGGAAGAACACATGGGCAACATGCAAGTATTATTTCGTTTGGATTAAAGTTCGCGAACTGGGCTTCGGAAATGTCAACCCATCTTGAAAGATTGGATGAGATAAAGAAACGAATTCTTATCTGTAAGACACTTGGGGTGGTTGGAACAGGATCCCTAATGGGTAAAAATGCAATAAGAGTTCAAGAACGTGTAGCTAGAAAGCTTTCACTTTATCCAGCAAAGGTCACTACACAAATTATTCCTAGAGAAAGATATGCTGAATATATTTTTCAATTAGCGTTGCTTGGAGCAACTTTGGAAAAAATCGCTATAGAGATTAGAAACTTACAACGAACAGAAATTGCTGAGGTTTCGGAACATTTCAAGAAGGGTCAGATGGGAAGCAGTGCAGTACCCACGAAAAGAAATCCAATAAAAAGTGAAAGAATTTCATCCTTATCAAAACTTCTAAGAAGTCAAATCAGTACATCCTTTGAGAACATTCCGCTCTGGCATGAAAGAGATTTGTCAAATTCTGCAAATGAACGATTCATTCTACCAATGACATCTATTCTACTGGATGAAATGCTAGAAACTATGACCAAAATAATTGGAAACCTTCAGGTTGATACAAAGCGTGTACAAGAAAATCTTCACATAACAAAGGGACAAATCTTTGCTGAATTCGTGTTAGAAGCATTAATCAAAAAAGGTATACCACGAATCAAGGCGTATAGAGATGTGCAAAGGGTTGCATTTGCCGCACATAAGAAAGGAATCAACTTTATGTATGCATTAGAAAATGATAAGGCTGTTTCATCTATTCTTTCAGATAAGGAAATAAAATCAGTCTTTGTTGCAAAAAACCATCTTGGAGCATCACTATCAATAATTGATAATGTAGAGAGACATGTTAAAGTAAATTCTAAGAAGTTTTCCTAGCTTTTAACAAAGATTTGTGTATTTGAGTACCATACTGTAATGCTTTTTTCTGTTTTTGTGCAGCAATTTCTGGTACACCATAATCCATAGCCAACTCACGAACAGGATGTTTTCGCTTCATATCATCTGAACCGTGAATTTTTTCAGAGATGGGAATTTTCTTTGCATGATCTATAAAATTTGGTGATAGAAATGGTTGGATCATTCTTACACCAAATTCTGCAGTAACTGCATTGACTGCAATCATCATTTCTTTTTCATTTTTTAATTTATTATTCATCATTTTCTCAACTTCATCTTCACCTGTTTCAATTGCCTCACGGTATGAATTATAACCACAAAATAATTCATCTATACCATTAGCAGTAACAACCATACTCAATCCATTCTTCTGTGCAAGTTCTGCAACATAGTAAAATGCAATAGAATTTTCATTCCATGAGAGATTATCCGACTTGATTAATTGATGAATTTTATCAGTGATCTCCTTGAATTTTTCAGGATCAATCTCTGAAATACTGTGTGGCAAATTTAGTATTTCATTTACTTCCTTGGCAAAATTGATGTCGTGTGAATCATGAAACCCAATTGTTAGCAGATGTGTCTCATACCCCATATCCTTGACAAGTTTTGCCAGCAAAGTACTGTCAACACCTCCTGAAAATGCAACTCCTATTCTCTTCTCTGTGACAGTGCCTTTTACCGCATTCTGCATTTCTGTAAGTAATTGCGCATTCATGATTCTAATTATATAATCTAGATAATTTATTAATTAACCATACAATGCTTCTGCATGGGATTGACTAAACTTTCAGATGAGCAGATACAAACAGCACTTCAAGGTTTGGAAGGATGGTCAGTCGTAGAGGGTAAACTCCATAAAGAATTCCAATTTTCTGATTTCAACGAGGCATTTGGCTTCATGGCTAGGGCATCTATGCATATTGAAAAGATGAACCACCATCCGGAATGGTTCAACGTATACAACAAGATAGTTGTTGACCTGATGACGCATGACGCTTCAGGTATTACTGAAAATGATACCAAATTGGCAAGTATCCTTAATTCACTTTAGATATGGACCCAAAAATCCAAGAAAAAGTATGGGATCCCAAGATTGAATCAGAGATTAGAAAAAAATGGGAGAATTCAAAACTTTACGAATTTCAAGCAGATGCTGACGGTTATACGATAGATACTCCTCCACCATATCCTTCAGGTAGACCATGGCACATTGGTGCTGCAGCACATTATTCTCAAATTGATATGATTTCGAGAACAGCACGTATGAACGGAAAGAATGTTTACTTTCCAATTGGAATCGATAGAAACGGTTTACCAGTAGAGCTCTACACTGAAAAAAAACATGGCATAAGAATGCGAGAAACGGAAAGAGGAAAGTTTCTTGACCTGTGCAAGGATGCACTCGATGATCTTGAAGCAGAAATGATACAGATCATGAAAAGCTTGGGACTCAGTTGTGACTTTGATAACTATTACAGAACCGACTCGGAAGAATACCGAGCGTTAACACAATCTACATTCATAGAACTGTGGAAGAATGATTCAATTTACCTAGCAACGAGACCAAACAACTATGATTGGGTAACTGGAACAACAATAGCAGACGCCGAGATAATCTACGAAGAACTTCCAACCAAACTTGTCCACATGAAATTCAAGATAGCAGATGGAAATGAGGTTATCATTGCAAGTACACGACCTGAACTTCTATGTGCTTGTAAAACTATAATTGTAAACCCAGAAGACGAAAGATATTCTGATCTGATTGGAAAAAAAGTAACTGTCCCAATATCAAACCAAGAAGTTGAGATACAAACACATCACTCGGCACAAATGGAGTTTGGTTCCGGTGCGGTGATGGTCTGTAGCTATGGTGACCAGAACGATGTTGCGTTATTTCGAGAACTAAGTCTGGAAGAAGTTGTTGCAATTGGACAGAATGGAAGACTGACCGAGGCTGCTGGCGATTATGCTGGTCTCAAACCAAAACAAGCTCGTACAAAAATTATTGAGGATTTGGAAAGTGGTGGATTTGTTGAAAAGATTGAAGACATCTCTCATAGGACACCAATATCCGAGAGAAGCAAGACTCCAATCGAGATCATTCCAATGGAGGAATATTACCTCAAGCAAAAAGAATCAGTTGGAAAAATGAGAGAACTTGGGGCTCAAATCAAGTTTTACCCAGAGATGCACCAGCAAATTCTGATGAACTGGCTTGACTCAATCAAGATAGACTGGCCAATCTCTCGTAGGCGGTTTTACGGAACAGAAATTCCAATCTGGTACTGTAAAAAATGCTCAGAGCCATACTTGCCTGAGCCTGGAAAATATTATCGACCATGGAATGAGCCATGTCCGGCAGAAAAATGTGCCAAATGTGACTCTACCGAGTTTGTGGGTGAGGATAGAACGTTTGATACGTGGATGGACTCTAGTATTTCACCATTATTCATTACAAAATTCAAAAAGGATGAGGAGTTTTTCAAGAGAACTTATCCAACTGGAGTGAGACCACAGGCAAAAGACATTGTCAGAACGTGGCTGTACTATACACTTTTGCGATGTGAAAATCTTACTGGTGAAAAACCATGGTCCGAAGCTTGGGTTATGGGATACGGTTTGGATGAGGAAGGGAAGAAGATGAGCAAAAGCAAGGGCAATGCTCTGGATCCCATACCAATTATTGAAAAGTTTGGTGCTGATACATTCAGATTCTGGAGTGCAAGTGAGGTTAACCATGGTTCAGATTTTAGATGTTCGGAACAAAAAATAGAGTCAACGAAAAAGTTTCTTACCAAACTTTGGAATGTCTCAAGGTTTCTGTCCAGTTTTCCTGTCATCGAGTCAGCAGACATATCAGATACTGACAAGTGGATCATCTCCGAGATGGACAAATTGGTAAAGGACTGCAAGGCTGGCTTTGATCAGTACAATTTCTTTGTTCCAGCAATAGCAATTCGTGAGTTTACCTGGAATGTCTTTGCCGCACATTATATTGAGATGGCAAAGGCTAGGGCATATGGAATTGGATTTTCGGATGCCGAACGGGACGGTGCAATCTATACTTTGCATAAGGTTTTGTCCACATTGTTGAAGCTTTTGGCACCAATCACACCATACATTACAGATTATCTTTGGCAAACTCTCTACTCTGACAAAAGCATCCACACCGAACAGCAAGTAAAGGAGGAATCAAACGATGACCTGACCGAACACACTCAGGCCATCAGCGAGTTCAACTCGAAGGTTTGGAACGAGAAGAAGGAAAAGGGACTTTCTCTCAAGGACTCAATTAAGATAGATATTCCAAAAGATCTGGAGATTTTCAAGAAAGACCTAGTTGCGATGCATAATTTGGGCTAAGATTTTGACTTTTTTGAATTGTTCTCGTCAAGTATCTTTCTATGCTTGTCATAGAAGGTCAGGTTTTCTTCCTTTGGATAAACTCCAATCATGACAGAGTCTTCCAATCCGATAATCAGATCAGAGTGTTCGCGTGGCAGAGTTGTAGTTGATGGAGGTTCAAGAATTACAACCTCATCTTCCTGAGTGGCAACATTCTCCTTGTGATATTCAACCTTGCCAGACACAATAAAATGATGTACGTCCTCCCGATGATACTGTCCGCCACGGATAAAGCCCTTTTTGATTTGGAAGAGTGTGATGATTTTCCCATGATCTGAAAAAAAATACCTGAATCCACGAACATCAGACTCGTGCCTTTCAAATTTCATAGTCATACAATCTCTTCAAAATCCCAGATAGAATTCTTCTGCTCCTTTGGCTGTGGTAGAATCCCCTTCTCCTGCAGTTGCTTTACAACAAAGGCAGAGTAGGCTGGAGCGCCGGTTGCGCCTGGAGAATTGTAATTTACAATATGGAAGGAATTCTTGCCTTCAACTTCCTTCATTTCAGAGACAAACTCACCGTCGGGAGAAATCACTGGTGTTCTAATTCCTGATGTTCCTCGCTTTGGGAAATTTTCTGGTTTTACAGCTGGAATGAATTTTTGCACTCGTTCAACCATTGCCGATTTAGAAATTGAACTCATAAATTCATTTGAAATAAGTGAGATGAAGTCTGGGTTGAGGAGCAATTTCTTGCTGCTTCCGGAAACAATATCCGAAATTTTTGAAATAACTGTAGATATGTCTATGATAAAACTTTCATATGTTTCTGGCGAGTCAACCGGCACTGCATTTGGACCAATCTCAGTTTGTCCATTTGCTTTTTTGATCCAGTGTGGATCTAAAAATGGAAATTCGGTATAACGTGGAACTGTATAGATATTTGTTTTAACCAGATCTGCGATGGTTGAATCTGCTACCCAGTACTCACCACGAAAATGAAGATCTGAATAATCTATTAGTAGACCAAACTGTTTGGCTATGTCAAGCGAGTTTCCTCCTGCACAATTGATAACAAACTTGGATGTTAATGACGAGTTGTCCGCAAAGATTATTTTAGTTTCCTCAGATCCTTCCTCTACATCCTTGACATGATGCTTAAGTAAAAAATCTGTTCCGTTCTTTTTGGATATCTCTGTAATAGCCTTTGTAAGCAGACCATAATTTGTAGAACCTTCCTTGGTACAATGAAGACCTGAATAGCAGCTCAAGTTGGGCTCTTTTTTCTTGAGTTCGTTAGAATCAAGAAGTGAAATATCTTCCTCCGTTAATCCATTGCTTTTACCAAATGTCATATATTTTTCAAGAGTCTTGTGCTGATCTTCATCTAATGCAATTTCAATTGTTCCACCTTGAACCCATGGTATATCATTCTCATTGGCTAGTGCTTTCCACATTTTATGGGAAAGAAATGCAGCTTTGGAAAAATTCTTCTTCCTTTTGGAGTTCAGGTAAAATGGATAATGAACCACTCCGCTATTGCGAGTGCTTGAATGCTGCCCTACATCTTCTTCCTTTTCAATTACACATACATTTAGATCATGTAATGTGGAAATCCAGTATGAGATTGAGGTTCCTAATATTCCTCCGCCAATAATCGCAATGTCATATTTTTTCATATGGTCAATACCACTTTTTATTATGTAAAGGCGCCGGGAGAGAGATTTGAACTCTCGATCCCTTGCGAGAACGCGCTTTATGGTAAATTATTTCCAGGCGCGCGCCCTACCAGGCTAGGCGACCCCGGCATTCTATTCGCCAATAAATTTCCGAATATCTTACTTTAGAACGTTTATCACGATGGATTTTTTCACTTTATTATTTTCAGGGTCAAAGCCTTCTGTTGTGATTTTATATCTGCCCTCTAGCGAATAGGATCCGTCTAATTTTTGCTGATCCCAGACAAATGTTATCTCATCTTTTGGTTCAAGTTCAGATATAACTTGTGCTGCCATTGGTGTGTAGTATAATACACCATCCAATCCTGTAATTCTTAATCCATATGATGTATCGTTAAATGTCAATGGAACAGTACCGGAATTAATAATTTTAATTACAATTTCCTCTTTTAATTCAAAATCAATTTTTTCTGTTACAATAGAAACCGATGGACCTTCAACAAAAATCAATTGTTGATTATCATCTTGTAGGAATAAGATTGCTCCAGCTATGGGTCCAGAAATTAAACCAAGCAAAACTGCTATGAGAAGACCCTTAGGAATCAATTTTATTCTTTCAAGTACTTTGAAGTTTTTCTTTGATGGTTGCTTGTGATTTCCAGCGTTTAGGATAAGTATTGGCTTCCATAATGATTCGTTTTGTTTCAAATGCATGACCCTTTGGAATTTTTTGTATGTCTTCACCAGACATTGTAGATTGTGCTAATGCTACAATCTCACCCTTTTGTGTATAAACTCCAACAAGTTCACTTTGTTGTAAATTCGCAGATATTTTTAGTATGCCAGGTATGGCAAGTTGTGCACCGTGACATAACGCATCAACAGCAGAATCACGTATAACAACCGACTTTAATTCACTCAAAATATATTCTATTGGATGAATTAATTGCAATAATAACGAATCATCTTTTTTCTCCTTCCAAGTTGCAAAAGCATCTGCAACCTCATGAAGAGTAACCAAAGGATAATTCTCATCGAATTGACCTACACGTGTACGTCTTAACTCGATCATGGTACCTCCATGTCCTAAGACTTCACCAAAATCATATAGTAATTTTCGAATATATGTTCCAGCTTCGCATAAAACACGAAGCAGAATCAGTCTTTCCTTTTGTTCCAATAATTCTAATTCAAAAATACGTCGAATACGAATTTGTCTGGAAACTGCTGAACGTTGTGGTGGTCTTTGGTAAATGTCTCCAGTAAATTGGTTCAAAATATCGTCAAGCTGTTCTTTTGATGGTAATGAATGCAATCTGCCTAGTGCATGATACTCCTTTGGTCCAAAGAGTAAAACACCAAGAGCCTTAGTACCTTCTCCAAGTCCTAATGGAAGTACTCCAGATACTTGTGGATCCAAGGTTCCACTATGCCCAGCCTTGGGAATTTCCAGTATTCGCTTGGTCCATGCCACTACTTCATGACTAGTTGGGCCTGGCGGCTTGTCTAAAAGTATGAGGCCAAACTTCAGTAATTGTTCAACTGAACGCTTGTCAAAATAGGTACCATAATTTTCATCAGTAGTATCATCATCAATACTGATCATGTTCTCGAGCTGCTTTAGTTTCAAAAGAGATTCCTCACAGTAGATTTGGCAAGATCAATAACTTGAGATGCATCATAACTGTCAGTCTCAATTATTTTATCAAAAACGGAAAGGTCTTCTCCAAATTCAAATCCATACAATGCCTTGTAAATTTTTTTATTTTCCTGATAGCGTTTTTGTACTATATCTAATGCCTCGTTTTTTGTCAAATTGTCCCTTGCAGTCATTCTTTGTGCACTGTTTTCTTTGGTTCCTGCCAACCAAATCTTGATCCCACCTTCAACAAGCCATGGTAAAGTATAACTGGTGATGACAACATTTCCGTCGAGGAAATATTTTTTGAGTTTTTCATCTACCTTTTTATCAAATTTGGAATCTGCTTGGCGCTTATTCAAAAAATTCATCCCTTCTTCTGTATCCCACCAATCATCTCCTCCACTTTCAAACCCTTCTTCTTGTGCAAATTCCTTGAGAATATCACCACCACTCAAATGTGTAAGATTGAACTCTTCTGCAACGGCTTTAGCCACGGTTGTTTTTCCGATGGCTGGTGGTCCAGAGATAATTATGGATTTTATCAACTCTATTCATTCATGGAAGTCTTAGTAACCTTCATGATAATACCACTAAATGCAATAGCAGTAAGAAAATACCATGCCCACAAATAGATCTCATTTTCTGCATTGCAGTATGGTCCCATACCTGCAGCTGCGTCTTGAGCCATTTTTTCAACTGTACAAGTAAGTTGGAAGAAATCAACAGGTATTACGTTGAGAGGAATCGGGGAGAGTGCTACTGTATATGAAAATAAAGTAGGCATTAGAAAGTAGAAAATCAGTAATAGTGGAATTATGGTAATCATCATTGGACGCATATTCATCTGCATCATTTCCATCTGCATTTTATTCATATACTGAGACTTTTTGCTTAATTCAGCAATCTTTTTCTGATCCTTTGATCTAAATGCAGCCATTCTTTCTTTTTGCCAACCTTTTGTTTCCTTCATTATTCGTTTTAGTTTTACAGAATCAACTAGTTTTTTTCTAATTCCAGCATTAAACAAATTCAAAAGAATAGATAAACCAATTACTGCGAATACAGAAAGCAGCATTCCTTTTATCAGTGGATCATCACTTCCAAGTGGACCTTCACGGAATCCAAAAATATCACCCTGTAAGTAGATGATATCCAACAAATTCAAAATGAAGTTAAATTCAATCATAGTCCTATAGCATTTATTACAGTATCAGCTGTTTTTTCAACCTTTCCCTCATCATTTAAAATCACTTTCATAGGTGAACCTGATAAAACTGAACAAGATGAAAGCATGGCATCTTGAACGTCTAATTCCTTCTTTATTGAACCAATAGATATGATATCTCTGTTACGAGTATCATCATTTGTTCTACGATCATAGATCTCTTGTGGTTTTGCTGATATGGCAATAAAGTGAGTTGGTTTTAAAATCTGGATTAGATAATTTGGTAATCCTGGATAAAATCCCTCTTTGGTTGAGATGAAGGCGTGAGTGTCAATAATTATAACATCCTCTTGGGAGTTAGCAATTGTTTCTGCTGCCTTTTTTTGAAGGTTTTTTTGTTGCTCCACATTCAGTTTTCGTAATTCATCTCTACTTTGAACACCGGATTTCTTGGCTTCTTCAAACATCACAGTTCCAAAACTATGCACACTAACACTTTTGTTTTGTTGATTTAATTTTTCAGCAATCTTATTCACTACAGTGGTTTTACCAACTCCTGGGATCCCAACTATTACAATTTTTTTATTATCTTCCAAGCCAAGCACCAAGTCGCGGCATAACCACTTCCACTTGCTCTCTTACAAGCTGGTTATAATAATTTATCAAAATATCTACCATCAACAAAATGCCAATTCCAGATCCAAAAACTCCTAGTACATCAGAAACTCCAGCTATCAGACCTAATATTACAGAACCAAGGATTGTTACGGATGGAATGTATCTATTCAATAAAGCTTCGACTGGTTTGTTTGATCTCCTAAATCCTGGAATCACCACATCTGCATCCAAAAGATTTTGTGCAGCCTTTTTTGATGAAAGTCCTCCCAATTCCACCCATAATTTTCCAAACACCATAACTATACCAATCATAAATAATACATACAAAACAGCACGCATAGGATCTAAAGCAACTAGATCCAATCCTCTTGGTGGAGTGATATAGTATATGATACCTCCAATAGGAGATGACGGGCTTGTAGGATCAAAGGTTCCAAGTATATTCAAAAATGGATTAGCGTTCTTAGGATTGAAATTAGCCCAAAACATCTGACCTATGAATACTGCATTTGCAGTTAGAGCTGATGCTAAAATTACAGGGATGTTTGAAACATACATTAATTTGATAGGATAGGTTGCTGCAAATCCTCTGTATTTTGTGGATACAATTGGGATTTCAACTTTCATACCTTGAGTATAAACTAGAATCAGTAACATGGAAACTGTAAGACAAAGACCAAATATACTAGGCAGTTGGTTTGACCTAAAGACAGTATCAGCAAGTGTACCCATGCCTGTTGTTGCATCATGTATAGCTGATTGAACAACATACGGCAGTACGCCAACAACTCCACCATCACCAGCAGGCATCGGACTAAATAGACTCCAAAGAATTTGTTGAGCAACACCAGCACAGATGAATAAACTAATTCCTGATCCTAAACCCCATCCCTTTTGAATTAGCTCATCCATAAACATGACAATAATTGATGCTCCAATCAATTGTGCTATCAAAACACCCATAACTGTAGGATCCGAAATGTTTCCGCCGTAAACTGCTATGCCATAGACACCTCCTTCGACAAGTATGACTATGTAAGTAAGAAGTTTAGTGGCAGTCTGGAATATACCACGCTCTTCTGGTTTTTTAAAGTCAAATTTTAGAATGTCTGAACCTCTCAATAATTGCATAAGTAAACCAGCAGTTACAATTGGTCCAATTCCAAGTTCAACCAGAGAGCCCTGTTGTGAGGCAAAAATAACACGTGCGAATGCAAGAAAATCAAATTCAGGAGTTGTAGCACCATAAAGAGGAGTTTGTCCCATTACCATATAGATAACAACACAAGCCCCACACCACAGTAATTTTGTTTGAAGAGGTATCTTTTTTTTCGGTTTTGGAACCTGAGGAATGTAAGGTTCCGCCTTTGCAACAACACGTCGAATATAATTAGTTAGAGTTCCTTCAGCCATCGTTATTTGTAGAATCTATTTTTTCTTCTGGTGTTTCTTTTGTTTTTTGTATAATTCCAATTATTTCACCATTAGACTGTTTTACTTTTTCAATAGCAGATTTAGTTGTCTGTTTAATAGTAATCGTATACGCATTCTTTACTTGCCCACCTCCTAGAAGTTTATCAAAACCTAATAATGTCAAGTTTAAGGTTTTTTTACCATTTTCTTCTTTTCCATACTGTAAATACAAATCATCAAGATCCCTGACACTTGCCCATTTTTTTGTAATATTTGGATGTGGTGTATGAGATGATTTATGACCAAAATGATCTTGATCTTCTTTGATAACTGTACTCCACAGATGTTTCATGTGACCAGATCTTCCAAGACCACCTTTATGCCCACTAGCACGATGCTGCGCAACTTGACCCCATCCCATGTGCCTTCCTCCTCTAAGTTTTCTAGTTTTTCGTAATCTTGTTGCCATTTTACATCATTCTCCTAATCAAAGTGGTCAGTTCCTTATTATGTCCAAGAACACCCTTCTGACCATACAAGCGTTTTGTACTTCGTTTAAACCCTTGTCTAGGTGGAGACAAGGCAAACCATGGTTTTATTGGTTTTATTTTAGACATACTAATTTTCCCTTCTGACAAAGATGTTGCTAATTCATCAATTGTCTTAAAACCTGCCTTGGATACATCCTCACCAGTAATTTTTTTGTAGCCTGACTTTCGGCCTTTTTTATCCAATAATTCTTTAGTTGTTTCAATATCAATTTCTTGCCAAGAGAGATAATGTTGTACTTTTCTTAACATTCCTACAGTATTTTCTTTGACAGGTATTATAACAGCACGATATTTCTTTTCCAAGTTTAATAGATTTAATGTAGTGTTAGCCCAGTGTGGAACATCGGCTTGTCCTTTTATTCTAACAACCAAAAATGCTTTTGCCATATAATCAACCCTGACTAAATGTTTGCCTCAAACAGTTTAAGAGTGCTTTTGATGTAGAATTCATTGTAGCAGTTGAACCTTTTGCAGTAGTCCATGCATCTTTCAAGCCAGCGAGTTGAAGTAAATCTCTAATCTTTCCACCTGCAACTAACCCAAGTCCACGCGGACCTGGAAGAATTTCAATTGTTACACTTCCACCCTTTCCTTTTACTTTGAATGGTACTGAATGTTTTTGATCACATCTACATTCCCAACTACCACATCCTAATTTTATAGGACTAACGTTAATGTACGCAGCATTATTTGCTTTTTCAATAGCAACTCTCATTTGTTTTGATTTTCCCATACCAATACCTAACCATCCATTTTTATTTCCTGCAGCAACTAATGCTTTAAAACTAGTAGATTGTCCATTGGGTGTCATTTTTTGAATTATACCAACATCAAATACTTTTGTTTCTAAATCAGGAACTAATTTTTTTATTATTCCAGCTTCTTGAATTCTTAACCCTTGAGATAAAATTTCTTCCATAGAACTGATTTCACCAGACGCAACTTTTTTTCCTAAAATAGTTTTTGGTATCCATTCTGGTTCTACAATTGGCTTTCTTTCACGACGTGGGCGTCCTTGACCTGGGCGTCCTCCCGGGCGTCCTTGACCTGGGCGTCCTTGACCTGGGCGTCCTTGACCTGG
>Ga0066850_10000084_pt1 | contig 47620 bp, 53 predicted proteins | sample ETNtaG_4_FD_67282 | JGI IMG/M metagenome (GOLD analysis project Ga0066850, IMG submission 67282) | Marine microbial and viral communities from oxygen minimum zone, Eastern Pacific Ocean - ETNP201406SV67 | ecosystem: Environmental > Aquatic > Marine > Oceanic | place: Pacific Ocean: Eastern... | reverse complement strand
GACAAACGCTCCTTCATTTTCTCGAGACGGGTACGTATTGATCCATCGAAGACGGTGTCGCCCACTTGGGCCACGACTCCTCCGAGGATGTCAGGATCGACAACTACGACGATGTCGATATTCATTCCGGTTGCGTCAGAAAGCGCCGATTGGAGGCGCTCGCGTTGGTCACCATTGAGCGTCACAGCAGATCGAACTTCAGCTACCGCTTGGCCCCTTGTTTCCGCCGCTTGGCGAACTAGTTCATTAGAAATTGGACCTATGTGATTTCCTCGACCCGCACCAACCAGCATGCTGACAAGGTTGACGGTAACGGGCGAAGCACTGGAACCAAGTAGATCTTCCAACACTCCAATTCGACGCGACGCTGGTATTGACCTGTCGCTCAGAGTCGAACGTAATTCGTCCGATGACTCGACAGTTCGGCCTAGTTGATATAGCTCATCCGCGACGCGGTTGAGTTCACCTTCGGCTGCTGCCAATTTCGCTAGGCCGGCGGCGTACTCTTCCACTTTCTCGGTCATCGCTTTCCTCGTTCTATTCGTAAACAGTTACCGTGGCTACAGGCCACGATCACCCGGAACTCTTCAGGACACTCTGGAGAGTTCTTTCCCATGTCAGTGTCAGTTGCCGACTGATTCGATGTAATCGTCAACCAGCCGCGCATATGCAGCTTCATCCAAGCTGGACCGCACTACTTGCTCAGCAGCGCCAACAGCAAGAGACGTGACCTGAGTTCGAACATCGGCAAGCGCTCGAGCCTTAGCAGCTTCGATGTCGGCCTCTGCTTGAGCTCTCCGCTCCGCTATTTCAGGCTCAATGGCAGCAATACGATCTTGTCGTACTTGCTCTGCCTCAGATCGTGCAGCTTCAAGGATTCGCCCTGCCTCAGCTTGTGCCTCTGAGAGCTTTGCGTCGTATTCGGCACGCAAGCCCTCGGCTTCGCTTCGAGCAGTGTCAGCTGCGTCAAGATCACCTTGGATCTTTTCGGATCTTGCTTCCATGGCCTTCTTCAATGCCGGGTAGGCAAATTTGGCCATGATGACAAAGAGAATGAGAAACGACAGTGTTCCCCAAATAACTTCGTCAATAGCAGGAATAATCGGATTAGGTGCTTCCGCGACAGCATGGGCCTCATCGGCTGCTGCAGCGGCTAGCGCTCCAAGGGTGCTCATATTTTCCCCTTACGCGAAGTTGAGAAGGATGAACACCACGAAACCGATGAGGGCAAGAGCCTCGGTAAACGCGATGCCGAGGAACATGGTCGTTCGGACCATACCTGCGGATTCGGGCTGTCGGGCCATAGCGGTAATCGCATTGCCAACTACCAGACCGATGCCTACGCCTGGACCAATGGCCGCTAGGCCATAACCCAGACCAGCACCGACGGCCTTAAGACCATCAACGGCGGTGTCAGCTTGTGCGAGCAAATCAATCACTCGTCTCTCCTGTGTTTTATTGGAATCTAATGCTCTGGATGAAGTGCGCCGCCGATATACACGGCGGTCAAAATCGTGAAGATAAAGGCCTGCAAGAAAGCAACAAGTATTTCGAAGCCCGTGAGGCCAATCAACACAACGAAGGGAGCCCACACAATTGCTGCTAACGGACCTGGAGTCCATAAAGCGGTAGTGAGGACTGCAAATGTGACCAATAACAAGTGGCCGGCAAGCATATTTGCAAAGAGCCTGACAGCTAATGAAAATGGTCGTACCAAGAATGTCGAAACAAACTCGATCACCGCCACGAGGGGCAAGAGTGCCCCCGGTACGCCGGGCGGAATAATTGTGTTCTTGAAATAGCCAAAGAGTCCTTGACTCTTAATGCCTACGGCATTGAACACAAGCCACACAATGATCGCTAAGACAGCGGGGGCTGCCATACGCGAATTTGCGGGGAACTGAATAAAAGGAATCACCTCAGTGATGTTGGCGAAGAAAATGAAGAAAAACAGTGACATCAAAAAGGGCATGAATCGCATTCCATCTGGACCCATGGTTTGCATCACAATGTTCTCACGCACAAAGTCAACTGAAGACTCGGCGACAGTTTGTGCACCCTTTGGAACCAGAGCGCTTCGTCTAATTGCCACAACGAACAGCGTCACCGGAGCAATCATCGCCCAGAGATAAATCAGACCTACTTTGTTGAGTTCCATGACTGAACCGTCGAAAAGGATTCCAGGCCATTCCAGTAGTTCAGCGATGGGCGGGAAGTGCAGCCCGGCAAGCAGTTGGTTCACTTGGTCTCCTTGCAGTTCGTTTGCGTCATGTGGGCAGGTCCTAGTCCCGGGTAGGCAAGTGAAAGAGAAACATAGCGCGTCTCCCAGACCAGTAGCCCGAGATGAGAAACGATAATCGTAATACCTAGTGGAACAGGTGCAAAAACGCTGATTTTACTCGCGGCTACAACTGCCAAAGTTAAGACGCCTAGACGAACGATAAATCCGCCTAAGGCAGCAAACATCAAAGCACCGGCCGAGATCCGGCCAGCCCATGTCAAAAAAGCGGCAGCAGCTATAAAGTTGGCGAAGATTAGGCCGAGTCCATAAGCAGCTGAAGCTACCCCATCGACGCCCCAGACCAGCCATGAAATGATCAGCCATACTGGCGCTATTTTTATTCCTCGAACAACCATGTCAGCGACGATGCCTTTTTCGGGCTCAGCATTCGTCTGTAAATCTTGAGGGGTTAAGAGTGGCTGTTCAGCTCGTTCGTTCATTCGCAAGCACGTTCCTCGAGAGTCACACCAGTCGGTAAACGATCATCGACCTGTTCCATATAGTCCAAGCCACGGCTGTTATGCGGTCGGCTCGCAGCCATTTCCTCTTCTATACCTGTCATCCGGCTTGCATATCGGTACCACTCTGCGGCGATCTTGCCTAAGAATGCCACGGCACCAAAAGCTGCTGCCATCCACGGGCCAGTGTCGAGCCAACGATCAAGCAACCAGCCTCCACCTGCGAAAATCAATGGAGTTACTACGATCTCCACTGAGCGCGAAAAGGCGTCGTCGTTCCCGAATTGTCGTTTGTTCTTGGAGAGCGCTGGTGCTCGCATGCGACGGGCAGTCTCCGGACTGGTAGCGAATTAGGGGATGCTTCAAGAAGCGGCCTCACCCTATTGGGGTGTTTCACCAGTTGCAAGCGGCTCGGCAATCAAACAATTGCCACCGCATGATTTTCCCTACGCTCTCTGAATTTCCGGTTCATTTTCTGCTCCCAACCGAGTTCTCGGTCGAAGTAAAAAGAAAAGCAAAATAGCTACGCCGGCCAAGGCGAAGGGAAGTACCGCATCACCACTCCCCGTTAATGTTGGTACTAGCGCAACACCGGAAAGTAATGCTGTCCATGCCCACAAGAGCAGGACGGTCCGCCTATGTCCATGTCCCATCCTCAATAAGCGATGGTGAAGGTGGTCTTTATCTGCCGTTGCAATCCCTTCTCTTCGGTAAGCCCGCCGCGCCACGGCCAGCGCGACATCAACTAAGGGAACACCAAGGATCAAGAAAGGAATCGCTATAGGAGCGAAAAAGAAATAGACCTGCCCACTGAATTGGTCAACAACTCTGCCACCTACGGTCATGGTCGCTGATGCCATCAAAAGGCCGAGGAGCAACGAACCTCCGTCGCCCATAAAGATTCGTGCTGGGTGAAAGTTGTGAGGCAAAAAGCCTAGACATATCCCTAGCGTCACCAACGCCAATAAAGGCCCAAGATTGGTCTCGCTGATAAGTCCTGCGTTCTGCAGTTCTCCGCTGTATAAGTAAAAGGCGCCTGCAGCAATTGCGACGGTACCGGCGGCCAGTCCATCTAAACCGTCGATTAGGTTTACCGAATTAGCCACGACTACAACTAGCAAGACAGTTATCAGAGTGGCCCAATCCGCTGACAGAACTACGAGTTGCCCGAACGGCACCCTGAAGTAGAAGAGGGTGACCCCCAAGACGGCAAGTAGACTCCCAGACAACACCTGGCCAGCGGCTTTGGCTGGTGCTGATAGCTCCCGCAGGTCATCAAGCGCCCCGATAGCAAACATAACGGTCGCTGCAACAACTACGGCTAACGCTTCCGAAGAACCGGCGAATACCTGGGTGAAGCCTGGCAGACGGCTAGCCAAAACCAGGGCCGCTAGGAAACCCACGAACATCGCTGCTCCGCCACCGGTCAAGGTCGGTCGTTGATGAACGCTGCGGTGATTCGGATGTTTCACGGCGCCCATCTTCGGAGCGACCTTCATCGCGACGAAAGTGCTCAAATAGGTCACGATTGCTGCAGCGCCTAGTACGACGGCATGTTGGAGTGTCCTACTCACGGGACTGCCCTACTCATCGATCACAACAGGCGCACGTTACGACTCTTGTATCTAACCAACCAGCCTAGTTATGAGCGCCGGAGCTTTGATGGAGGGTGCCACGAGCTGGTGATTGTCGCCCTCTTCAATCCGGGTACGGCGGGAATTGGGCGCACAAATCCGCTACTTCCTTCGCGATGGCTTCAACTGCATCGTCGTCGTGTCGTTGTCGGAGTATCCGCGCAGTGAAATCAGCAATCCTGGCCATTTCTTCGACACCCATTCCCTGCGTAGTTACGGATGCGACACCCATGCGCACACCACTAGTTACGAATGGCGAACGAGGGTCATCGGGAATTGTGTTTCGGTTGAGAGTTACACCACCTAGGTCAAGTACTTCTTGTGCTTCTTTACCTGTCAACTCTTCATCGAAAGTTCTCAGGTCCACTAGGAGTAGGTGATTATCGGTGCCTCCTGAAACCAACCTGAATCCTTGATTCGCGAGAGCGTCGGCTAGCGCGCTGGCGTTCTGAACGATTCGCTCGGCGTAGCCTGCGAAACCAGGGTCTAACGCCTCTCGAAATCCAATCGCCTTGGCAGCAACTACGTGGTCTAATGGGCCACCTTGGTTCCCAGGAAATACGGCACTATCGATCTTCTTCGCGAGAGCCTCCGTCGAGAGAATGCAGCCGCCTCGGGGTCCGCGGAGTGTCTTGTGGGTAGTGAAGGTAACTACATCAGCATGCGGGACGGGGTTTGGGTGTTGACCACCAGCTATCAGTCCAGCTATGTGTGCAGCGTCGAACATGAAGTAGGCGCCTACCTCGTCGCACACTTTGCGGAAAGGTTCAGGGTCGATGCGTCGCGGATACGCAGTTGCGCCAGCGACAATTAACTTCGGTCTTTCAGCAATCGCTGTAGAGCGCATCTCTTCATAATCAATGCGTTCGTCTCCACCGGTCAGACCGTAGGAAACAAAGTTATAAAACCGTCCGCTCGCATTGACAGGCGAACCGTGAGTTAGGTGACCACCATGATCAAGACTCATCCCCATAACCGTGTCGCCGACGTCAAGCAGTGCCATATAGACGGCTGCATTAGCTTGTGAGCCCGAATGAGGTTGCACGTTTGCGTGTTCTGCACCAAAAAGCTTCTTCACGCGATCGATAGCAAGTTGCTCCACTACATCTACCTTCGCGTTGCCGCCGTAGTAACGCCGCCGCGGGTAACCCTCGCTGTATTTGTTGGTAAAGACACTTCCCGTGGCATTCATGACAGCTGGAGAAGCGAAATTTTCTGAAGCGATTAGTTGCAGACTTGTCGCCTGACGTTCTTTCTCCTGGCGGATAAGTTCTTCTACTTCAGTGTCGGGTCCTACTGTCCATACGTTGTCGGAGTTCGTCATGAGCAGCGCCCTTTCGCGATCGTCGCGGCGGATGAAGACACAGCATGCCTTGAATTTTGGTTTCGCGCGCGCTTTCTAGGCCAACAGCCAACTCGAAGTCTAAATAGCGTCCAGCTTCTCTACGCGTCCTTGGTGTCGTCCACCTTGGAAAGATGCACCAAGGTAGGCATCGACTATGTCCAGGGCCGTCTGTTCGCCCACCATACGCGCTCCAATACCAATCACGTTGGCATCATTGTGCTCTCTACTTAAGCGAGCAGTTGTCACGTCATGGACTGTGGCGGCACGAATACCGGACACCTTTCCTGCCGCCATTACGATTCCAAGTCCGCTACCGCACACCACGACTCCGCGTTCAGCGTCGCCTATAGCGACTGACATGCCAACAGCGGCCCCGTAGTCGGGGTAATCAACTCGGGATTCATCGTAAGTCCCGCAATCAACTAATTCGTGACCTTCGTCCGCTAGGTATTGAGCAATTACCTCTTTAAGCGCAAAACCTGCGTGGTCAGCTCCAAGAGCGATAACAGACACACGGCCCTTTCTCTACGGCGACCCAACCATCTTTCCACGTGGAGCTTCACCTATAGCGACTAATTCGACTTCGAACTTTGGCCTGGGACTATTTTTCTTGATCTAGGTCGACAGCACCCTGACGCAGTATGGAGAGCGACTCACCCGTAGTGTCGACAACAGTTGATGCCAATCCCCCTTGGGAAACCCCCGGTATGACATAGGCAGCTTCAACGGCAAGAGTCGCAGCTGCGTCATGTGCCGTGAGCTGAGTTTCAACTCCATGTAAATTCGCGCTCGATCCAGTGACAGGTCCAACGTCATCAATAAGTAGGCGCAGCCACCCGGGTTCAGGGCATCTAACTCCTACAGTGCTTCCTCCAGTCATTGGGTCAACTCCGTTACGGTGCTGGCCAACAATGGTGAGAGCTCCGGGCCAGTGACCTTCTACCAGCTTTCTCACGTCGTCATCAACGTAGACGAGTCTTTCAGCCTGCTCGATTCCACTTACCAACACTGGAACTGGCTGGTCTGATGGGCGGTCCTTAGCTCTATAAGACTCCTCTACCGCTGATCTGTTGCTGTACTTGGCTAGAAGCCCCGGAAGCGTGTCTGTCGGTGCGACAACTAGGGAGCCCGCTTCTAACGCAGTCGCAGCTTCTCTGAGGTGTGATTCGTCGACATCGTCCCAAGGTCGGCGAGCTGTCACGAATCTTTGATTTCCTGACAAATCAACGTTGACAGTGACTTCGTTATAACCCCTAGCGATCGCAAGGTCTCGTAACCGGATCGCTTGATCTGACCCACACTCGAGAATGAGCCACCCACCAGGACGTAGCCACTGTCTGCCTTCTCGCGCCAATAAGTCCAAATAGATAAAGCCATCCTCGCCCCCTATCAACGCCCCAGCCGGTTCCCAGTCGGCAATCACTGGAGGGAGTCGATAACTCGACGACACATACGGGGGGTTAGAAATCACTATGTCAAGTTGTCCTTTGAGTCCCTCTGGAACAGCTGTGAACCAGTCGCCACTATGCAACTGGACTCTCGCTGCTGCTCGTCCTAGGCCAGCGAGGTTAGAGCGCGCTAAAGAGAGAGCTTCTTCAGATATGTCGGTGGCATGAACCCGTACGTTGGGGACCTCTAGGGCCACAGATAAAGCAATCGCACCGGTTCCAGTTCCTAAATCGAGAACTACCGGACTTTCAGCAGCGTTCTTGCCGCTCGAGTTCAATAAGTCAATCGCACAACCAACAACCGCTTCCGTCTCGGGCCTAGGGATTAAGGCTCTTGGGTCTACAGCCAAGTCCAAGTACCGGAAATTCCAGCTACCAATGACGTATTGCAACGGCTCTCCGTTGGCGCGCCTTGTCGTTAGGGCATCGGTTCGAACAACCGCTCGATGGGTAACTAACTGATCTTCCTCAACCGGAAACTGGCCAATATCGATTCCCGTGGTTTCTTCAACAATTCGACGAGCGCTTAATTCAGCATCGTCGATATCCGCACCTTGGAGTCTTCCCAAAACTTCATCATGTAATTGTGTGAGTGTCAGAACGGTGTCTGAATTGCCCTCAAGATTCGCCATTTCCAGCCTCGAGCTGTTGTTCACGTTCGTGAAGCATCAGTGGTTTAACTACCTCATCGAGTTCACCGGCCAACACGCGTTCCAATTTGTGCAGGGTTAACCCGATGCGATGGTCGGTTACCCGACTTTCTTTGAAGTTGTATGTGCGGATCTTTTCTGCACGTCCACCACTTTTAGCTTGGTCACGCTTCTGAGCTGCCTGATTAGATGCTTGCTCCTCTTGTCGGAGCTTCAAAAGACGAGCCCGCAGCACGCGCAAGGCCTTTGCTTTGTTCTGCAGTTGACTCTTCTCATCTTGCATCGAAACCACAAGACCTGTCGGGAGATGGGTTACCCGAACTGCTGAGTCAGTTGTATTAACAGACTGGCCACCCGGGCCCGATGATCGGTAGGTGTCGATCTCTAGGTCGTTGGGGTCGATTTCTACTTCTACTTCGTCCGCTTCTGGCAACACCGTTACTGCAGCCGATGATGTGTGAACTCGACCCTGCGACTCTGTTGCGGGGACGCGTTGAACACGGTGAGGTCCACCTTCGTGTTTCAAATGACTCCAAACGCCGTCACCCTTTATCAAGAATGCAATGTCGGTATAGCCGCCCATGTCACTGAAGTGACTGCCTAGGACTTCTATTCCCCAACCCTTCGCATTTATATAAGAGCGGTACATCTCGAAAAGGTCACGAGCCCAGAGGTTCGCCTCTTCACCTCCTTCGGCCCCTCGTATCTCAACAATCACATTCCGATCATCATTTGGATCGCGGGGAAGTAACAAAAAGCGAAATTTTTCTTCGAGGGCTTCGGCCTCTAGCAAAGCGGTCGTTTCCATTTCGCGAGCTTCGACGACTTCTTCACCGCTGCTAGATTCACCAATCTCTCTGGCTGCGGCGGCATCTTCGAGTGCTGTTCGCCACGCAGACCCAACTTCAATCATTTCAGTCAACTGAGAATGGCGCCGTGTCACTTCTACAAAGTGGCCACGGTCAGAGGTAATTTGAGGGTCGCCGAGTTGAGACTCAACATGAGCCAACTCTTCCTCTAATCCCAGCAGGCGATCAAGCACACTCTCAGGGTACCGATGGAGTGCTTGTCCATTCGCGCCAACCGTCATCGATCCCAATAATCTCAGCAGGATCGACTAGACGATCAACCATTTCTCGGAGGATTTGGTGAGTGTCGCGCTCCGGCACGACGATCTTTAACTCCGCCCCCGGGTTATGCAACAGTCGTGCATCGGCGGCAAAGGGCACCAAATCGAGATCGATCCCGACTGCGCAAACAACAATGGCTTCTCCCCCGCCATCTGATGCGCCCTTCGCTACTGCCGGGACAGCTTCTTTCAGGTTTGTTCTCTCAACGGGGGGCGCTGCCGCGCTAAGGCACGACAATCCAACCCTCTCGGGGTGAGAAATGAGACCCGCCCTCAACCACCGTTCGGCACCAAGGCGATTCAACGGGTGGGGTTCAGCACCAGGTAAGCGATGCGAGCGCACAACGTCAGCGACTTGTTCGATGGCTTGCACTGTAGGGAGATCTCCGTGGAGAAGACCAAATACTTCTCGGTCGTGGGCCCCAACACCAACCTCTATACGGTTGCCATTTTCGTCTGAAACAACGCGGGCGACCTCCAGACCAGCGACCTCTCCCACGATCACACCATGTTCGAAGACCACTTCGAGACCTGATTGTCGTAGCGTCGCGACAAGCTCAGGCACATCTAGGAACCCCCTGTCAGCTAAGGGAGTAATCGGTATTGCCTGTTCTGCTCGGTCTTCCTTAATTTCCCAAACCGTGATCGGTCCCGAGAAAAGGGAAGCGCGACGCGCCAACACGCCGCTTGCCTCAGTAGCAAACAAGTGGATTTCTTCACCTGCTGATCGAGCTGAGGAGGCTAAGGCCCCTCCCAGGGCGCGGTTGCTGCGTTCCTCAGCTAGCACGGCGACACTGCCATCGCTCAGCTTGGCTGAAGCCCCGTCATCCGTTCCGACTACTTCTTCTACCGACGACTCCAAGAAACCGCTCACAATTGAGCGCAGTTTCATCGCGTGTAGTTGACGGCGGCGTTCAGGGTCTAGCGCCACTAGTCGGCTTATTCTTCGGTGTCGTCAGAGTTCTGGTCTGAGCCGCGACGACGTCCATAACGCCGCTCGAATCGTTCTACACGTCCTGCTGTGTCGACTATCTTCATCTGCCCGGTGAAAAAGGGATGACTTGCACTAGATAGCTCAACCGTGACGAGGGGGTACTCGTTACCATCTTCCCAAACGACAGTCTCACTTGTTTCGACCGTTGATTGGGTAATGAAAGAAAACTCGGCGCCTGCATCACGGAAGACAACTGGCCGATAATTGGGGTGGATATCACTCTTCATGATGGAACCATTCTGGCGGTTACTTTGGCGAATCGCACATAGAAAGACACAATTCTGCGTGTACCTGCCGTTATGAGGTCGAACCGTCTTTAGCTGCCGGCAATTGGGCAAGGACCTGCTCGTTGGAACTGGTCACGTTAATTTGTTCCAGCAGCCAGTCGATCGCCGAGCCAGGTTCACTGTCTTCAATCGCGACTAACGCATCTGCAAGTACCTGCCCTGCCAACGCTCGCTCGTCACCCTTTAGTCGGTGAAGTTCACGTGTACAGGAAGCAACGACATCGATAGCCGGATACACCCTCCGATCAGCTGCTCTACGGTCAAGACGCACAACAGAATTAGCTGTTCCCTGAAGCGACTCAAGAATCATCTCATCTAAGTGCCAGCCCGTTTCGACCGCAGTTGTAGCAATAACAGTCAAGGATCCACCTTCATCCAACGCTCGAGCGGCACCAAAAAAACGTTTCGGTGGGTATAAAGCACCAGCAGCTACACCTTCAACTAGAACCTTGCCGTTGCCAGGCGCCGCCATGTTGTACGCCCTTGCTAAACGGCTGAGGCCATCAACAAGGATCACAACGTCGAGGCCCCCTTCCACCATTCGTTTAGCTCGCTCTAAGGTCAATTCTGCTACCTGAATATGTTCTTCAGCAGGCCTGTCAAAGGTCGAAGCCAGTACTTCTCCTTCAACAGCGTCAGCAATTTCAGTGACCTCTTCGGGTCGTTCATCAATGAGCAGCACGATCAAGTGAAGGTCGGGGTGGTTCGCTTCCAATGCGATCCCTACTTCTCGTACGGTAGAAGTCTTCCCACATTCAGGCGGTGAAACCACGAGACCCCGTTGACCCTTCCCTATAGGTGCCACAAGGTCAATAACTCTGGCAGTGAGATTCTCTGTCCCAGCAACTTCTAGGTTCAAAGCATCTCGTGGGTGCACGGCTTTGAGATCTTCGAAGAGCGGTCGTTCTCGGGTCTCTCCAGGTTCCGAGCCATTGATTTCATCGATTTGCACCAATGCGGGATTTTTTTCGTTTCTGGCAGCAGGGCGACTGGCGCCTTTTACGACATCTCCCTTTCGTAATCCGTGAGTTCGAACTTGTTTTGCGGCCACGTAAACGTCATCATTGGAAGGCAACGGCCCTCGAGTTCGAAGAAATCCGTACCCTTCATCTCGGAGATCGAGAATTCCTTCACATTCAACTGGTTCCCCTTGCCAGCTATCCTCTTTGTCTCGGTCACGTCCACGACGACGACGACGACGATTACCTGGCTCACCGACTCCTGGATCGTCGGTATCACTGTCTTGTCTTGGATTTTCCTCTTCAGTTCGTTGGGTTTCACCTTCACTGGAAGGAGCTGCGTCATCCGCTCCTGCCGTACGTCGGACTCTACGCACGGTCCCCTCACCGTCAGCGGCTGATTGACTCGCTAAGGGGCCCTTCAACATGTCATCGATGATTGTTGCTTTGCGGGCTCGAGGAGCGACTTCAATCCCCATGGCATCGGCCATGGCTACTAAATCGTCCCTGGACTTCGCCTCAAGAAGCGCTCGGTCTGGCTGATCTGACATTTCATCCTCTTAGTCTCGGAACAGTTTGAGTGCGCCGGGATGTGGTTTCGGACCATTCATCGGGACCCAGCCGGCAGTCGCCAACTAGATACGGTTGCCTGATTCACCAACGACAGGGGCAACTGAACAGTGGGGTCAGGCTACTCACCGGGAAGGGTCACTCACAACGTTGGGATAATTCTCACCGGATAGATGCAGCTATAACAAAATCCATAACATCTGAAATTTCGTTGGGTAGATCGACACATCGTTCGCTTCGATCCATCAACCCAGCCATTTCTTTGGGGTGCGGCGGCGACACGCCGGTTGCCGCCTGCACGACATCATTGAATTTGGCCGGGTGAGCGGTTGCCATCACCACAGCCGGGCCCTTCAACGATTTCATTTGCCGAATTACGTTGACTCCAACAGCTGTATGCGGGTCTAAAAATTCCTTCTGAGCCAAGTACAGGTCGGAAATTTCTTGTTCTACTTCCATTTCGGAAGCTCGACTCGCGTCAAACCAATCCCGCAGACGATTCGTTATCGACTCCGGTAGTTTCATCGATCCGGTCGAACGAAAGTCGCGCATTGCATCAGCCAACCACGGGGCATCTTTATCGCTGAGAGCGAAAAGTAAACGTTCGAAATTACTGGACACTTGGATATCCATAGCCGGACTAGTCGACGGTTCGACGTCTTGAATTTCCATAACCCCGGATTCGTGAGTGCGGGTGAGGATGTCGTTGTGATTGCTAGCAATTACCAGTCTGTCGATCGGTAAACCCATCTGAGACGCTATGTATCCCGCCAATATGTTGCCGAAGTTACCCGTCGGCACACAAAAAGAAATTTGTTCATTCGGACCTGCTATCCGAGTCGCTGAGGTGAAGTAGTAAACAGTTTGAGCGGCAACGCGCGCCCAATTGATGCTGTTGACCGCAGCTAAGTTGTACCGCTCGCGAAATTGGAGATCTGAGAACATCGCCTTTACCAAGTCCTGGCAGTCATCGAATGTGCCGTCGATAGCGACGTTGTGAATATTGGGACTTGTGACCGTGGTCATTTGTCGTCGTTGTATCTCTGAGACCCGCCCACGGGGGTGCAGCATTATGAGCTCAATCCCATTTCGGTCTTTGCAGGCTTCGATCGCTGCACTCCCAGTGTCTCCAGAAGTAGCTCCAACAATCGTTACACCGGTATCGCGGCGAGTTAGTTCATGTTCGAATAGGCGTCCCAGGAGCTGAAGAGCCACATCTTTAAACGAGAAGGTCGGTCCCCAATAAAGCTCGGCTAGATAGCGATCGTTCCCAACCTCATCAGGTAGCTGTTTCACGGGGACGACATCTGGGTGGCGAAACGTCGAATACGACTGCTCGATCATCGTCCCTAGGTCATTCGTACTAATTGACGGCGAAACAAACGGAGTGAGCACCCTTGTCGCGACTTCGCTATATGACATTTCAGCGAACGAGCGGAGGTCAGACGGCTTCAGCATCGGAAATTCAGTGGGAACGTAAAGTCCGCCATCAACCGCTAGGCCAGCAAGTAAGACATCGCTGAATTCGAGAACCGGAGCTTCACCACGCGTGCTCTGATATTTCATGGTCGTACAATCCCCTGGACGATTAGTCAGCTATTACTCGAATTAGGGCCCCTATCTCACGGACCTGTTGCAAGTTTCGCAAGTCGCGCAACGTGGATTGCACATCTGCTTCACGGGCCTCATGGGTAATGAAGACAAGGTGGGCAGTCTCACCATGACCTTGTTGTTCCATCGACCGGATTGAAACACGGTGTTCGCCAAAGATGCTCGCTACCGCGGCCAGTACACCGGGTTGATCTTCAACATCTAGTTGCAAATAGAACGCGCTGCTGGTTTCGTCGATAGCCCGAATCGGAAACTCGGACAACACTCCCATGTCACTCGATACGCCCTGTTGCAGATTTCTGGCGGCGGAGATGACGTCACCAAGCATCGCTGAGGCAGTAGGCCCACCACCTGCACCGCGTCCGTAAAGCATCAGCTCGCCCACCTCGGAACCCTCCAAGAACACAGCGTTGAAGCTTTCTCGAACTGCCGCTAGCGGGTGATTGCGAGAAACCATTGTTGGGTGAACTCTCACGGCTACTCGTTCGCCGTCTGATTCTGCTACCGCCAGCAACTTAATCACGTGACCCATATGCGAGGCAGCAGCTATGTCGTCCTTGGAGATTTGACTTATCCCTTCCTGGTACACGTCGCCCGCGACGACTTTTGCCCCAAAAGCGATGGTTGCCAAAATCGCTGCCTTTGCGGCAGCATCACTGCCCTCTACGTCAGCAGTTGGGTCTGCTTCAGCAAACCCGAGACTCTGAGCCTCAGCGAGGACATCGGCGTAATCAGCACCTTCCTCAGTCATCTTCGTCAAGATGAAGTTGGTCGTACCATTAACGATTCCCATAACTCTGTGTATTCGTTCCCCAGCGAGTGATTCCCGGAGAACTCGTATCAACGGAACTCCCCCAGCTACCGCCGCCTCAAAGAAAAGATCAACACCACCTGTGGCCGCAGCTTCAAAAAGTTCTTGACCGACATTGGCTACCAATTCTTTGTTCGCGGTGATCACCGGCTTGCCCGATTTCAATGAGTCAATCACTAATTGTCGAGCCGGTTCTATCCCACCGATGGTCTCCACAACGACGTCAACATTTGGAGAGTTGACGAGCGCTTGTGTATCTCGGGTGAATAGTTCTGGAGGAAGATCCACATGACGATCAGCCGAAAGGTTTCTAACCGCAACACCTGCTACCTCGAGTCTGATTCCAGTGCGCGCTGCAATACGGTCTGCGTCCGTATGGATAATTCTGGCTAAGGCCCCGCCGACCGTGCCGCAACCCAAGAGCCCTACGCGAATAGTTGAATCTGTTTCCGACTGCATAGCTCCAACGGTACCGGCCAAAGCACCTGTTCTCTGTATCGATTTGTCACTCAAACGCCTGAAATCAGCAGGTGCCGTTCATTTAGTCAACATCAAGTGTCATGAGATCTTCGACGGACTCTCCCCGAATGACAAGTCTCGCTTCACCTTGGGAGACAAATACAACGGGTGGGCGCGGCATCCGGTTATAGGTACTGGCCATTGAGTATCCATAGGCACCGGTGACCGGTGTCGCTATGAGGTCTCCGACGCGCAGGTTTTCCGGGAGTGAGGCTTCTCGAACAATCACGTCGCTCGATTCGCAATGTTTACCGACAATTCGGGCTATTGCATTCCTGTCCTCGGAGACTCTGCTCGGCGCAAACGCCGTGTATCCACTGCCATAAAGCATTGGTCGCGGATTATCTCCGAAACCTCCGTCCACAGCCATATACGTCCTTATTCCCGGCAGTTCTTTAATTGTTCCTATCGAGTACACCGTGATCGCTGCCTGCGCCGCAATAGACCTCCCAGGTTCAGCAGAAACTCGTGCTTGAACTCCGAGACTGTCACACGCTTGGCGGAGCATCTCACCCCATTCAGTTATTGACGGGGCTGACTCTGATTCCAGGTAGGCGACACCAAGACCTCCCCCAACAGATAATTCAGGCAACCCAAGCGGCTCCGAAAATAACGCAACTACTTCAAGCGCCCGAGCGAAGCTATCGACTCTAAATACTTGGCTTCCAATGTGCTGGTGGACGCCAACTAAGTCGACACCGGAGTTAGCAGCACATTCTTCGACAGCTTTTTTGGCGGCACCAGAATCCAAACCAAATCCAAACTTGGAATCATTTTGGCCGGTGGAAACATATTCGTGAGTATGGGCTTCGACCCCCGGGGTGACCCGAAGCAAGATCGGCGATACTACGCCGTCTTCTTCGTGAAGCTGTTGGAGGCGATGGAGCTCATCGAATGAGTCCACTACGACTCGTCCCACACCGTACGAACGAGCGAGGGAAAGTTCGGCCAAGGATTTGTTGTTCCCGTGCAAGACGATGCGCTCTCCCGGAACTTCTGCAGCTATCGCAGTCCGAAGCTCTCCTTCACTAGCAACATCTATGTGAAGTCCTTCTTCAGCCACTAGTCGGGCCATGGCTACACAAAGGAAAGCTTTGCCTGCGTATGCAGTTCCCTCGCCGAGCGCAGTGAGGGCTTCTCGGCACCTTGACCGGAGATGGTCTTCGTCATAAATGAATAGAGGTGTTCCGTATTCGGTCGCTAGGTCGTCGACCGCTATCCCTCCAATTTGGAGTTCTCCTCTGGGACCAATTTCTGCCGAATCAGGTAGAAGTGGTAAAGGAATCGGGCCGTTAGCTGGATCTGTATGGTTCATTTGGCCCTTCTCACATTTGCTCGGGAGCTGTAAGACCCAGAAGGTCGAGACCTATCGCAAAGCCAACGCGAGCTGATTCAACCAGCCAAAGTCGGGCTTGCTGAACGCCGTTTTCGACATCGGATCTGAGAACTGGACAATCGTGGTAGAACCCATGAAACGCCGCCGCAAGCTCACGAATCCATGTGGCAACGCGATGAGGGGCCCTATCACGTGCTGCTATTTCAAGAATCTCAGGCAGAGTTGATAAACAACGAAGAAGCTCAAGCTCTCGTTCGTGTACGAGCAAGTCAACATCGATGGAGTGCAATGGCTCCCGTTCTATCCCTCGACTTATAGCCTCGCGGCCAACGGAGGCTATGCGAGCATGCGCGTATTGGACGTAATAGACGGGGTTTTCATTCGCCTGCTTTGAGAGCACATCGATGTCGATGGTTTGTCGGGAATCAATGGACTGAAGTAAATAGGCGAAGCGGGCTACGTCGGGGCCAACCGCTTCAATTAATTCACTGACTTCTACCATCGTTCCGGTGCGTTTCGAAAGCTTGATCTCTCGGCCATCTTTAACCAAAGTCACATTTTGACCAATGATCGCTTCGTATGACTCCGGTGGGTGTCCCAACATTTCCATAGCAGCTGACATTCGGGGGACATAGCCATGGTGATCTGCTCCAAGGACATCGATGACGAGATCTCCACGTTCAAATTTTTCATGGTGATACGCGATATCGGGCACGAAATAGGTGGGCTCCCCATCACTTTTGACGAGCACTCGGTCTTTTTCATCGCTGAATTCAGAGGTGCGAAGCCACGTCGCCCCATCCCTGTCATCAACCCACCCTCCATCTCTGAGATCGTTCAGAACTGCTTCCATAGCTCCTGATTCAACCAAGGCCCTTTCGCTTGCCCAGTGGTCAAATTCGACATTCATTGAACCTAGGGACTCCTGCACATCAGCCAAGGCTCTTTCTCGACCCCACTCAACAGGGTTTGCATCGGCCGGCATTTTCGAAGCCCACTCTGCTACGTACTCGCCGGCATAACCATCCTCTGGAAGGTCAGTGCCATCTCGACGAGCTAATAGGGATGCCCCGAAAAGCTCTGTCTGAAGTCCGCGATCGTTCACGTAATACTCAGTAAATGTTCGATACCCACAACGGCGCAAAATGCGGGCGAGACTATCTCCATAAGCTCCCCATCGTCCTCCCCCAGCATGAAGGGGGCCTGTCGGATTTGCTGACACGAACTCAAGGTTGATTGATTGACCGTTTCCTATTTCTGAACGAGCGTAACTCTCTTCGCCTTCGCTAAGGACTTCCATGAGGACATCGTGCAGCCAGCGCGGCGAAAGATAGAAATTGATGAAACCAGGGCCAGCAACTTCCATTCTCTCAATCAAGTCAACCGACGCCGATTCAACAGCTTTGACCAACTCCTCTGCTAATTCTCTCGGATTTCGTCCAACTTTCTTGGACGTCACCAACGCAATGTTTGACGACCAATCACCGTGTTCAAGCAGCGCCGGACGTTCCATCTGAATCTCGCTCACTGCAATTTCGATTTTCGACTCCCTTAAAGAGTCTGCCAAGACTGCTGCCAAGACTTCGGTGATCACCAGCTTGCTCCCTGTAGGTCAGGATGGGCATCTTGTTGCTACAACAGCGACAAGACAAACCTGACTGTACCGCTGAGACCCTCCTGACTCGAAGCGACTTATGATGCTCTTTAAATATGCGCCAATGTGTAGGGGTCTTCTGAAAGCGATACATTCGCTACCCCGCCCTCGTAGCTCAGGGGATAGAGCAGTGGCCTCCGGAGCCATGAGCGCAGGTTCGAATCCTGCCGAGGGCGCAAACAATATTTCGTTCACAGCCACCGTTCCCGGTTGCTTATTTTCCGCCGTAGGCCGAGACCGGGTCTCCTGGTCCGCCCCGAACAAGCCGACCTAGGCTTTCCAGCCCGTCACTTCAGTACGTTCGATGACAATCACCGCACCCTTTGGTCGTTTCTCTGCATATTGCGAATAACGCTCACCTAAGAGATCCAACCCTCGTTCGTAATCATCGCCGTTCTGGTACACCTTGGCTCGACCTCGTACACGAACCCACCAAAGTTGCTTCCAGTCCTGGTCGTCATAGTGGTCGAAAAGGAGCGTCACTTCTGGAAATTGTCGGATGTTGTCAAGCCGCTTCAACTCGGTTGTTGATTTCTTCTTGTGGTCGACAGCAGTCACCACGACCCGATCATCAAACGCGAAGGTGATCGGCACGAGGTCAACTCGCCCATCGGTGCGGATAGTGGCAAGCGTCGCCACTCGGGCATCGTCGAGTAGCTCCAATAATTCAGATTCGTTCATTAGTCCTCGGGGTGGCAGACCTGGTCGATGTATTACAAAGCGGCAGCGCGAGGAGCCACACTAGCTTGCGGTTCTATTACACCCAAAAGCCAAACCTGGCTGAATTTTGATGAGTTTGTCGCTATCAACCGGCGTATTCTCTCTGGTATGGCTCTGGCAGAAACCAGCACTGAAACACCGAAGCGTGAACGGTGGTCCTTTCAATGGAAAGAACTTCACGAAGAAGTCATTACCTCAGGCCTTTGCACAGGCTGTGCAGGATGTGTCATCAGCTGTCCGCACGACGTAATCGGTTACGACCATGTTCAGGGTGGCTTCAAGCCATTCCACATTGAGGAAGAACTTGGTGCCGATAACTGCGGTCACGGAGAAAAAGGCTGCACCAGTTGCACAAGAGCTTGTCCCCGTTTTCGAACCTGGGAACATGAAGCAGATGAGTTCCTATTCGATAAAACGCGAACTTCCGAAGAACCTTCTGGAATTTATAAAGACATTATTTTGACCCGAGCATCTGATGACTTCATCCATGAAGTCGGACAAGATGGGGGACTCGTATCAGCAATTCTTATTTGGGCCCTCGAGAACGGGTACATCGACGCCGCTCTTACTTCATATGTGGGCGAAGGCGAAGGTTCCCAATGGACAGCTTCCCCGGGCGTCGCCTTCAACCGGGACGATGTTGTTCGCGGTGCCGGCAGCCGTTACACCTACTCCGCCAACACGCTCGCCTACAGCGAAGCGATCGAAGCAGGTGCAAAGAAAATTGCTCTGGTGGGTATGAGTTGCCAAAGTTCAATTGTCCCCGTTGCAAAATCCCGAAAGATTGGCAAAGTTGGGAACAGGTTCGCTCTCAACATCGGTCTGTTGTGCTCCAAATCATTTGACGAGGCAATATTCGAAGAATTGTTTGAGCAGAAATACGGCTTGGACCGTCGCACAATAAAAAAGACAAACATTAAGGGTGTTTTCCAAATCTGGACACACGATGGCGGTTACTACGAAATAAACCTCAAGGAATGTCATGCCTGGACTCGTGAAGGATGCAACCACTGCCCTGATTTCGCAGCTGAACACGCAGACATTTCCACCGGCGGTATTGGTAAATACAGTGATTGGACCCTCACCATCATTAGGACACCGATTGGTCGCGAAATAATCATGAAGATGCTCGAGGAGGGCTACTTAATCGGGCGACCGGGCGATGACGATCCCGAGGCAATCGAACTCATGCACAAATTGAGCCAAAAGTCTCGAAGCCGATGGCCCGATTTCGCATGGGAACAACCAGCTCTTCTACCTACGCGAAAATAACTCGCCCCTGGCTAATCAGAGACATATGTTGATGAAATCAACCATGTTCGGTCTTAAGTCTGTCGCTATTAAGAACTCTGGAACTCGGTCTTCAGGTATGACGTCCTCCGCCCTAAAAGCTGCGCAACGACAAAGATCTAAGAGGCGATTCGAACCCTTGGTGCAAGCCGCTACATAGCTTTCCTTAGTAGCTGTCGACCATGCAGGAGGCCGCCCTTTTCCTCGACATTGAACTAGGAGGCCCGCAAGTTCTGGTGGGAACTCATTGAACGCGCTGATCCGGTCTTCGAGGCCGACGATGTCATCAGTGTCAACGTCGTAGATCAGTAGTTCCGAGGCGCAATGGCACGGACCAACCAGGCCCGAGTCTGAAATACAGGCATCGAGAAATGCAATCGTCGTGCCTATGTCGAGAGCATATTCGCCACTGATATCTGTCGTGTCGGTGACCAAAGTTCCTGGGTTGTCAAATGAAACATCCGAGTTCTCGAGATAGCGAGCTTCGGTTGCCTCTGAAGAACAAGCGCTTACTAGAGCTACAGCAACCACAAGTCGGAGGAAAAGCGGTCTCATTCTGACAAAAACAATCACAAGTGAAGGTTAGAGCGGGTCTAGCCCGGCTAACTCGCGGGCTCTAAAGAAGACTTGGTCAAGCATTGCTTCTGTCAAACGACCAGTGAAGGTGTTCTGTTGACTTGGGTGAAACGAACAAATGATGTGTCGAGTCACCTCACGTTCTCGTTTTTCAAGCGGTACAACGACACCGTGACCGAAGCGAGGCCGGGGACGCACTCCAAGAATCGAACACGCGACTTGGTAGCCAAATTGACCCAACGCGACAAAGACCTTTGTCTCAGTAAGCAACATCAATTCTCTTTCGATAAAGGGCCGGCACGTGTCTCTCTCGACTGGGGTTGGTTTATTGGCTGGCGGCGCGCACCGAACCGCCGCAGTTACGTAGGCATCAAACAACTCAAGGCCGTCGTTTACATGCCGCGCCAGAGACTGGTTTGCAAACCCAGTCCGGTGCAATGAAGCAAAGAGAAAATCACCTGACCGATCCCCCGTAAATACCCGTCCGGTTCGGTTCGCTCCATGAGCTGCCGGGGCAAGACCAACAATCATTACCTTCGCCAACGGGTCACCAAATCCTGGAACACCCCGACCCCAGTAGTCGTCGTCAACGAATGCTGCGCGCTTTTCGACAGAAACCTTTTCCCGCCACTGCACGAGGCGCTCACACTTCCGGCAGTCAGCTATCGCCTGGGCAAGTGAAGAAAGCGAGTCCATACCGCCGAGTGTTGCAGACTCTGAGGTGTCTTTAACGACTACGGTCACTTCGTGGCCTCATCTCAACGACCTACGCTCGTCCTTCTCGTCCGACATGGACAAACTCCAACGACTGGCGTTGAGCTGTACGGGAGAAAGCCAGGAGTTCTCCTATCTGACACCGGGTTGGCTCAAGCGAAGAATGTTGCTCAACGAATTGCCGGTATGGGACGGCAGCGGTTCGAGGCTATTTACGCAAGCCCGCTTGAGCGGACAAAGCAGACAGCAGCAGCCATTTCATTAGAACTTGGCGTCGCGGTAAAACGAGACCGAGGCCTAATTGAACTTGATGTCGGTGACTGGACCGGTCGCAAATTGAGCCAATTGAGAAAGCTCAAAGCTTGGTCTTCGGTACAAAAATACCCTTCAGGGTTTCGGTTCCCAAATGGCGAATCGTTCCTTGAAATGCAGACTCGGATGGCTGCAGCGGTGAACCGTCTAGTAACTAGACACCCAGGAAAAGCTGTAATAGCAGTTAGTCACGCCGATCCCATTCGTGCTCTAGTTGCACACACCATGGGGACACATCTGGACCTATTCCAACGAACAGTGGTGTCTCCTTGTTCGGTAACAGCAATTCTTTATGCGGCACATGGACCAGTCGTTCTATCAGTGAATAACACTGGCCAACTCAGCGACCTTTCGCCCGCCTAGACGAACTCAAAAATTTTTAACTTTGAACAGGAACAATGACTGAGAACTACGAAATAAGAAACCCAAACAACTTCACCGCCGGAACCATTGGAGGGCCCGGAGAACGCATTTTCTTTTTGCAAGCTGCAGGAGAAGATTCGGTCCTGACGTTTAAAGTCGAAAAAGGTCAAGTGCAGTCTCTCGCTAGCCACCTTCTAGAAATCATTGAAGCTGAAGACCGCGACGTTGTCGCCGCTCAAGTCGCTGACATGGTCGAACCCCCTAATGCCGTCTGGACAGTCGGTGCACTAGCGATAGGACTCAGCGACGAACCTAGAGAAATAGTGGTCGTAGCCCAGGAACTTCCCGATCAAGACCAAAATGATCCTTCCGAAGCTCACATCCACATTAGCTTTGAACAAGCAAAAGCCTTTGTGGACCACGCTCTCTTCCTCATCGAATACGGCCGCGACTTCGGTCGACAGAATGGTCACAAACGTATCGGTGAGTGAAGACAACGCCGATATCGGCAATTCCCCATTCTTTGACTTCGTAGAACTAGATGTGGCGCGCAAAATTTTACAGGACGGCCAAATAGAGCTACTTGCTCGCATGCCATATAGCTCAAACGCCACGTTTCTTGTGCGAGTAATAGACGATGAATTAGCAGTCAATGGCATCTACAAACCAATTGAAGGAGAAAGGCCTTTATGGGATTTTCCTCGAGGCCTTCACCGACGTGAAATCGCCGCTTACGAACTAAGTGAGGCATTGGGCTGGGGGGTTGTCCCTCCTACGCTTGAACGCGTAGGGCCTCACGGCACCGGTTCAGTTCAGTTATTCATTGATGCTGACTTCAGTCAACATCATTTCACTCTTGTCAAAGACGTACAGCACCATCCCACCCTTCGAAAGCTGTGCGTGCTTGATCTACTAGCCAACAACACAGACAGAAAAGCGGGCCACTGTCTGCTTTCCAAATGGGGAGCTATTTATGGAATCGACCACGGTCTGTGTTTCTCTAGTGACTTCAAGTTGCGAACAGTCATTTGGGAATTCGCGAACCAGCCCATCGACGAAGAGTTACTGGTTGGTATAAATCGTCTAGCTGAAGGGAGTGTTTCCAAAATCTCCTCGTGGCTCGACCAAGACGAGATTGATTCACTGGTTGAACGCGCGCGATGGCTACAGGAATCGCCTGTCTTCCCTGAAGACGATGGATACCGCTGGCCTTGGCCACTTATTTAACATCCCGACAGGGCTGCGGGTGTCACTTCGGTGCGAGGAAAGCCTTACTGAGATTTTAATGCGTCGATGAGAGCAGGAATCACTTTGTGGACATCGCCAACGATGCCGAGGTCAGCAACACCAAAGATTGGTGCTTCAGGGTCCTTGTTGATCGCGATGATGTGCTTCGAACCCTTCATTCCAACTAAATGTTGGGTAGCGCCTGAAATCCCGCAAGCTACATAGACGTTTGGTTTTACTACTTTGCCTGTCTGCCCTACCTGTTTGGAATAAGGCACCCACCCAGCGTCAACAATCGCTCGCGAGGCACCTGACGCCGCCCCGAGTAGACCTGCAAGTTCATCAACCATTTCATATGCCTCAGGTTGACCAAGACCACGGCCTCCTGAAACAACGACCTCGGCGTCATCGAGCTGAGGGCCTGAGCGTTCTTCTACATGGCGCCCTGTTACAGATGCTGAACCAGCGACACCAGGGTCAACAGCATCAACTGTTACAACCTCGGCCTCGCCGCCACCAGTAGCTTCTGCTTCAAACGATTTAGGGCGGAACAGCGCTAAGGCTGGGCCTTCATTTCTGAAAGCCGTAAAAACGTTTTGTGTACCTCCGAAGACCGGTTCTTCAACAACTAACGATCCATCTTCAATGACGGCACCCACATTATTTGTGACAACTGGTTGATCTAAACGAACCGCAAGACGGGCAGCGGTATCGCGGCCATCAGGTGTTTGACCAAAGAAAATCGCGTCAGCGGAGCTGGTCTCTAGGTGAGTTTGTAAAGCTGCCGCAGCGTGAACCCCCATGAGCTTTCCCTCAAGGGGTCCGGTGGTATATACCTTTGAAGCCCCATGAGCGCCAAGTTCGGCTGCCATAGCAGTTCCATCACCAGCGACAAATACTTCTACATTCGTCGCTAGACCACGTGCCGCTGCAAGCAATTCGAGTGTGAGACCACTGGGGTTTCCCTCATCGCCTTCTCCGAACACAAGGACGGTTTCAACAGACATTCCCAACCTCCTCAAACAATCTTGAGTTCGCCTAGGAACTCAATAATCTTTTCGTGGGCGTCACCTTCATCTTCAATGATTTCACCCGCTTGCCGTTCATCCGCATCCGTGACTCGCACAGTTTCCTGGCGCGATCCGCTCTTTCCGACCACAGCGGCGTCAACTCCAAGAGCAGCCAAATCTAACTCTTCGACAGGTTTCTTTTTTGCCGCCATGATCCCTTTGAAAGACGGATAACGAGGTTCCACCACACCAGCGGTAACAGACACCAATGCCGGCGTTTGACATTCAATATCGTCGTAGCCGGCCTCTGTTTGACGTTGAACTTTTACTGTGTTCCCGTCAACTTCGATTTGTTTGGCGAAGGTAATTGATGGGATTTCAAGTACCCCAGCGATCATTTCAGGCACAGTGCCCGTGTAGCCGTCCGATGACTCAACTCCAGCCAACACCAGGTCAGGTGACATTCTTGAAATAGCGGCACCGAGTACACGTGCAGTACCAAGCGCATCACTACCGGCTAGAGCGTCGTCGCTAACAAGAACAGCATCTTCAGCACCCATAGCCAGTGCTGTTCTCAGCCCACTGACCTCACCGTTAGGAGCCATCGACACCAACGACACTTCACCGCCACCGGCCGCCTCTACGAGCTGGAGAGCCATTTCAACCCCGTAGGAATCGGATTCGTCAAGGATCAGCTTGTCGTCCCGTTTGAGGTAATTAGTGGAGGGATCCAACTCGCCCGGCAATGCAGGGTCTGGGATCTGTTTGACGCAGACTACGACCTTCATGCGTGGATTCTGCCCCGCGGTTCCTTCAGATCCAAATCAAAAATAGAAAAATTATTATTACCGCTCTGCAATAGTTCTAGTCAGCCATTAACTCAACGCTTAATTCGACTGTTCGCTGAAAAATCAGCGACACTAGGTCCGTGCAGATTTTGCTTCTTGTCAACGGATCAGCATCGTCCGTCACGGCTAGGACCAGAGTGTTGATTCAAGCGGCGCTTGCTGAACATCATGACGTTCAATTGGCGATGACCAGTCGCCGGGGTCATGCATCTCGACTGGCACGAGGCGCTGCTGCGACAGGCACTGATCTTGTAGTTGTCTTGGGCGGAGATGGGACCCTCAACGAGGCTGCAAATGGTTTAGCCGGCACCGAATGTGCGTTGGCAGCTTTACCGGGAGGTTCCACCAATGTGTTCGCCCGGACGATCGGACTAGCTGATGACCCCTTAGAAGCAACACAGCAGACACTCGCGGCGATAACGGCTAACTCCATCGAACCCGTAGGCCTAGGGGAGGTCGATGGTCGCTATTTCCTATTTCACTGCGGCAATGGTTTCGATGCGGCTGTCGTGCAGCAGGTGGAACGTCGATCGGCGTTAAAACGTTATGCCGGGCATCCATTGTTTCTATGGGCCGGTCTCGACACCTGGTTACGTCATTACGACCGCTCGGCACCAAGGATGCAGGTGCAACATTCGTTCGGTGGTGTTGACGACAGCTATTTCACAATCGTCTTGAACACTGATCCATACACATATTTAGGCAGCCGTCCGTTGTCTTTAGCACCGTCAGCCACCCTGAACAGCGGTCTAAGTGTTGTCGCTCTTCGAACGATGTCGTTGGAGACAATGCTCCGGTTACTTAAAGATCTTTTTCAAGGAAACCCTCTCGAGGACGGTGATGACGTTCACATCATCAACGACCTAGAAGCAGTCTCTGTGATCGGATACAAACCATTCCCATATCAGTTGGACGGCGACTATCTCGGGCGCGTCACACAACTCAACTTCAAATGGTCCCCCGATGCACTTCGTTTAGTGAAGCCTGTCGAACTGTGACCGGCCGTTAGTTCCGAAACTCAAGGGTCTCCAGAACCTCATCAGGAACGTCGCTTATCAAACCATCGACACCAAGTTCCACTAGTTCTGCTACGCGAAGTTGATCATTGACCGTCCATACGTTCAACTGAATACCTGCTTCGGTGGTTGCTTCCCTCAGAGTCTCGTCAACCAAAGTTTCGTGGGGATGGAGGGCGAAATGTTTCTGTTCAACAGCATGTTGCAGGAAAGATATCCATGGCCCTTCCCAGAACAGCAAGCCTGTTAGAAACTCTGAAGCTTCATCCCGGATACGGTCCAAAGCGCCATGATCGAAGGACGAGATTATCCAGCGATCCGTGGGTTCTGGTCGTGATCGCAACATATCGACCAAAGCTTCTGCCGTGCTAAGGGCCACCTGCGGTTCGTCTTGGATGCTCTTGATTTCAATGTTGACTTTCAGACCCCTGCACACATCAAGGGCTGTCGAAAGGTCGGGCACATAATCCGGTAGTTCGTTTGCCGGTAGTTCTCTTATTAAACGTCCGTTGACATCCGGGTCATGATGAACGATTAGTACCCCGTCACGACTTCTCCAGACGTCGAGCTCAACGCCATCGACTCCCATTTCGGCAGCCAATTTAAACGCCTGAACGGTGTTTTCTCTTTCCTGTCGAGATGCCCCCCGATGAGCGTAGACCGCTGGATTTTGCCGCATTTATCGGTCTTTATCCTCTTGTTCACTAAATGAGGCGTAGCCGATGAAAAGAATCTCTTGCTCGAACATGTGACCGACCGTAACCTGTCGTATCGCTGTTAGCGCGCCACCCCCGTCGAACAACTCTTTGGGTTATCGACTCGGTGCTCAAGCAGTTTCTTGCCGTTGACATTTGTAGAGTCAGCAGTGATTTAAAACTCGCGATCCCCCTTCGTGAGTAGCACTTGGAGGAAAAGACGACGTGAGCGCTCGAGGGTCCCTGCTGCTAGAGAGCGGCATATGGCGAAACACTGCTAGCTGCCGAGAAATAGATCCCACCATTTTTTTCCCAATCGGTTCAACCGGGCGGGCGCTAAATCAAATAGCAGCCGCAAAAGCAGTGTGTGTGGATTGCTCGGTAAAAGAACTCTGTCTTGAATTCGCGTTGAAAACTAATCAGGACTCAGGAGTGTGGGGTGGGGCCTCCGAAGAAGAACGTCGACAGCTTCGTCGTGAACGCAATAGGACGCGCCGCCACTTGGGTTGACCTTCTAAGCCAGCCCAGATTCTGACTTCAGTTTCTTCACTGAGTTAATTCTTTGGTACCGGCACTTCAACCAATGCTTCTGAGCCGGTTGAATCGCTTCTTCTTCGGACTTCTATAGCGCCATCAAGTTCAGTCGTTACTAGACCTCTCATAATCGAAAGTCCCAGCCCTTGGTGGGTTTCACTATCAAAGTCATTCGGGACCCCTATCCCGTTATCTCTTACTGCCATCCTGATCTGTTTTTCAGTTCGGTCAAGGAAGACTTCGACAAGCCCCACTTCGTCTTCAACACCAGAGCCGGTAGCCGGAAAGGCATGGTCAACTGTGTTTTGCAACAACTCATTCAGAACGACCGCCAACGGAGTCACTATGTCTGATGGGACTAATCCTGCGTCACCAATTACTTCGAAATGAATCGGCCGGTCAGGTGAAGTGAAACTGTCTTGAACAGTCCGGGCCAGCATGCCGGCAACGTCCCCCAAGTTGACATCATCCGCTGTTTCATTTGCAAGCGTCTCATGTACAAGTGCTATGGCTCGAATTCTGCGGACTGACTCATCAATTGCCAGTTTCGCCTCTTCGGACTCCAGGCGTCGCCCCTGAAGGCGTAAGAGGGAAGAAATAGTCTGCAGGTTGTTCTTCACACGGTGGTGGATCTCTCGGATCGTCGCATCCTTAGAAACGAGCAGCCGATCCTTCAGGCGTAGTTCGGTTACATCTCGGAGTAATACGACCGCCCCACGAGAAGTGCCATGTTCGACTAGCGGAACGCCCAATAGGTGAACTGCTGTGTCGTTTCGTTCAATTTCAACTACCACCGCTCGCAACGGGCCAGAGTCGTGGCTGATAACTGGATGTTTAAGTCCCAATTCCTCTAGTCGGCGACCTGCAACATTGCCAAGTACCCCGACGCGATGCAACGTGCTCAATGCGTTGGGCGATGCATACTGGACTCTTGCCTCGGGGTCTACGACAAGCAGCCCATCACCTACTCGCGGAATCTCATCCATATCTACTTCGTTGTCAACGAATGGGAAGGCACCCGCCGCAATCATCTTTGCCAGCTGATGAAACGCCTCTAGGTATGTGCGTTCAAGTTCCCCTGGGTCGCGACGTTCTGCGAAATTAGGGATCAACTCTCGGCTAAGAACGCCGATCACTTCTTGGTGGTAGGTGATCGGGATGCACATTACGCTCGCCCGCCGATTCGTTGGCTTAATCGGCACTTCACCGTCTACGACTTGTTTCAATTTGTAGGCCCTTGCCACCAGCGGTCTGTCGACGTCCGTGACTCGAAGCCCTACATGGTCATCCCTGTACAGGGTCTGGCCAGTAGTTGGACGAATCTGAGAAGCGATAGCAAATTCGCCGCCATCGCTACTAGTTGGAACAAATAACAACAAATCAGAAAACGACAGGTCAGCCAGCATCCCCCACCACGCGATAAGTCGTTGTAAGTGTCGTAATTGATCTTCTGACAAGCCGGAATCTAAACGAGTCAGTTCGGCCAGAGTTGCCATACCAATCGAAATTACAGCCGTGATCGATGTGTCAGCAACGTCTCATGCGTCAAACAGTCCATCGAACCGAACATCAGCACTGTTAGTCGGTCGCAAACCCGATGCGTCGGTCTCCGGGCACTCCGAATTCGACATATGCGAGTTGTCCTACCGATAGGCCTACGTTGCGACCGTCACGATCGGTCACCCAGAACATGGTCTCTCCAGCCGCAGACGCCGACTCCAAGTCGGACTTAAGCTGATCAGCTTCATCGTCGTTAACTTCGAAGGTCAACTCTCGTGCAACGTTCACCATGCCGATTCTGATTTCCACGAAACAACCTTTTCTTAAAGTCCTGCGACCCTAACCTTTTGTTCGGTATCGCTTCAGCTAGCTAGACAGCGTATGCCGCGGTTCGATCTCTGCCACAGCAGACCAAACATTCAAGAGGAGCAAGATAGCTGTGAACAACCAACTTTGGTGCGAGCCCAATCTGGTCGTAACGCGTAAAAACGTTCCTCATTTATTTGTTCGGCATAAGGCATTCGCAGGAGATCCAAGAGTTCTCCGACCAGAGACATGTCACCCTGTTCAGCCTGGTCAATAGCGAGCTGCGCCATATAATTTCGAAGCACATATTTTGGGTTGACCGCGTTCATGGAAATGCGTCGCTCTTCATCATCGACACCTAACTCTCGTTGTCGAGCGGCCCAATTGTCAGCAAAATCGACAAAAATGGCCGTTTGGTCGTCGCTTAGGACATCGCGCTTGTATATCGCGTTCATTAAGGGTTCAGCTCTCACCGACTTTTCAACCGATTCCTCACAGTTGACACCGCTGAGTTCTCGCCAGAATATGGTCATATCGGTTTCAACGGCCTGAAGAGCGGCAAGTGCTTCTTTAGCCATCGTCTTATCTTGAGGGTCCTCCAAAGTGGGTAAACCCAATTTTTTGGCCATCATTTCCGACCACTTATTTTCGAACCTGTGGACATAGTGGGCAAGCGCTTCTTGAAGAGGTTCAACCTTTTCAACTAATGGAAACAGAGCGTTTGCTAGCTGGACCAGGTTCCATTGGGCTATCGCTGGTTGGTTACCGAAACGGTAGCGACGGTGTTGCGCATCTGTCGTGTTCGGTGTCCAGTCGGGATCGTAATTGTCTAACCATCCATACGGGCCATAGTCGATTGTCAGACCTAAAATCGACATATTGTCGGTGTTCATGACGCCGTGAACAAACCCGACGCGTAACCATTCAACAACCATGTCGGCCGTTCGTTCCGCAACTTCTCTTAGCAGCATCACGTATCGATCTGGGTCGTCGTTGTCGATTTCAGGAAATTCGGTTGCAACTGTAAAGTCAGCCAGTTGTTTCAAGGTTTCGTGGTCGCCTCGCGCAGCGAAAATTTCGAAGTTTCCAAAGCGAACAAACGAGGGGGCGACCCGGCAAACAATTGCTCCGGGCTCCGGTCGAGGGTTGCCGTTGTACAACATGTCACGGATGACTTCTTCACCTGTAGTAACCAGCGACAAGGCCCTGGTGGTTGGAACGCCTAGGTGATGCATAGCTTCGCTGCAGAGAAACTCTCGTATTGATGAACGCAAAACCGCTAGCCCATCCGCAGATCGGGAGTATGGAGTTGGGCCAGCACCTTTAAGTTGAAGCATCTGGTGGCGACCATTGACGTCAATAATCTCTCCTAACGCAATTGCTCGGCCATCTCCGAGTTGGCCAGCCCAATTACCAAATTGGTGACCGCCATAACACGCTGAATGGGTGTCCATTCCCGCAAGTGAAGAGTTACCCGCCAATACCTCAATAAAGTCTTGGTGGCTGATTTCACTGGGTGCTATTCCAAGCAGCTCTGCTGTCTCGCCACTTACTGCAACGAGCTTCGGATCTTGCACAATTGCCGGCTTGACCCTGCTGTAACAAGCCCCTACAACTTGCCGAGAATCACCTCCCGCAACATCATCGGATGGAAGCAATGCTGTGAAGCGATTATCAAATCGCAATTTTTCAAGTGCTGACACAACACCATTTTGGCTCAAACGAGCTTCAGGCCTTCGTTATATCTGCGAGTAGGCAAATATTCTTCGGTCAACAGGCGAGCCATTTCCGAGAACACGGTCGCTGCTTCACTATCGGGATCACTGACCACAATTGGGCGGCCTACGTCGCCTCCCTCTCTAAGTTCCGTTACCAGAGGCACTTGTCCAAGCAGGGGGACATCAAGTTCGTTGGCGAGAGACTCGCCGCCTCCGCTCCCAAAAATGTCGTAACGCTTATCATCTTCACCTCTGAACCAACTCATGTTTTCTACAACGGCACGCACTTGGAGATTCACTTTTTCTGCCATATAGGCCGCTCGTTGAGCCACTTTTTGCGCAGCGGGCTGTGGCGTCGTCACAACAATTAGTTCAGACTTAGGGAGGAACTGAGCAATAGACAGTGAGATATCACCCGTTCCTGGCGGCAGGTCTATCAATAGGTAATCGGGTTCGTCCCAATGCACGTCAGTCAAGAACTGCTCCAAAGCCTTGTGCAGCATTGGTCCTCGCCAAATGACGGGCTGATCTTCACGGGCAAAAAATCCCATCGATATGCACCGCACTCCGTTAGCTTCGACCGGAATTACCATCTGATCAATCACAGTTGGGGGGCGTTCCACTCCAAGCATCCGCGGAATAGAAAAACCCCATACGTCGGCGTCGATGACTGCAGTCCGAAGGCCACGTTGTGCCAGAGCGATGGCCAAATTCGCTGTAACGCTTGACTTACCAACTCCGCCTTTCCCGCTTGCTATCAGTAAGACCCGAGTACGATTACCCGGTTCAGCGAAGGGCACGGCCCTACCTTCGGCGTGACCGTGTGCCTCTTGGCTTCCTACAGTTGAAGACGGGTCCCCGATCAACTGATCACGAACTGCAGCTTGTTCGGCTTCATCCATAACCACAAACTCGACGGAAACTGATTCAATCTGGTCTTGGTTCGATAGGGCCGCTTCGACAAGCTCGACTAGTTCTTCTCGTGCCGGCCATTCATCAGCAGGGAGCGCTATAAGAACATGACCGTTCCCGCCTGCAACGGATGCACCTCGAAGCATTCCCATCGTATGAAGATCACGACGAAGTTCGGGATCAATTACCCGTCCAACTATTTCAGCTAGGTCATCATCGGAAATAGTCATTATTGGGAGTCCTACTCCTATTGAACGACGATTACAGGCTTACAGTCGACGCTTCGGTAGAATCTAGTGGTGTGGATGGCCGGTCACTCACTCCCGAAAATTTCTCTGCCGCTGTCGAATCGATAACGGCCTCTTTCGGCGACCCGTCGCGACGAGAAATTTATTGGCGGATTAGAGAATCAGAAGCAGGTTTAACTGCTTCTGAGGTCGCTACAACCATGGGACTCCATAACAACGTTGCACGACATCACCTCGACAAGTTGGCAGCAGCGGGTCATGTTGTCGTGGATATACATCGAGAATCAAAAGCCGGTCGTCCGTCTAAGCGTTATCGCTCAGCCAAGGCCGAAATTGAGTTCGAATTTCCTGCTCGCCATGACGATTTGCTGGGAACATTGTTGGGCCGGGCACTTGCCCTTCTCCCCAACGATGAGGCAGAAGGACTCGCCGAAGAGGTAGGTCACGAGTACGGCCTTCATCTAGCTGCAGAAATGGCTCCCGGGGAAGCTCACCGTTCTTTGCAGTCTGCCGTAGCAACAGTCGCCGAAACACTTACCTCACACGGTTTCGCTGCCCGTAGTGAGGGTTCCGCAGGCCAACTTCGGATCGTGTCAGAACATTGTCCATTTGGACAAGCAGCAATAGACCACCCAGTGCTGTGTGCTATTGATCGCGGATTGGTCAGGGGAATGTTGGCTGGCTTACACGGAGAGACAGCTCCTCACTTAGCTGGCTCTCTCGCCATGGGTCACTCGGCTTGTACAACCTTGGTCTAAATCGCCCTTGAGCTTTACTCAAGAGTTCGCTTTACCTCTGAACGCATCTCTTCAATTATTCGGGTCAGCTGTGTTCGCATTGCGTCAGGTGGGTCACGGTCAAGAGCCAGCTCGTACATCTCAATGGCCAAAACGAAATCATTTTGTAGTTCTCGCGCTACAAACCCCCTAAAAATGTACGGGTCGTAACTATCTGGCTGCAACGAAACCGCTGCATCCAAGTTGCGTATCCCTTCTTCTTGTACATCTGGTTCCGCTATTCGCGCAAGAATCCATCCGCGCAACGTCAACGCGTCAATATTTTTCGGTTCCCTTTCCAACACCTGGTCAAGCTGTCGGACGGCTGCAAGCGGTTCCACCATTCGTTCATATATCTGCGCTGACAACACCAACGCCTCAGACATTTCAGGAGCGTCGCGAAGCACTTCCTCAATAACTCCCCTGGCGCCTTCCAAATCGTTCGCAAAGAAAAGACTTTGAGCGCTGGCCAACCGGTGCCGGGGTGAACGGTCAATCTCTCCTGAGAGCGGTTCTCCGGGGGTACGTAAGCCTGAGAACTGCGCTACTCCATAACCCGCAACAACCCCCACGACAATAATCAACGCAACCCACCACAGATAACGTCTCGAATTCCGTGATGGTGTGGGAGTTCGAGATGCTGCCAGATTTCGAGTAGCAGTCGCCAGGCGGTGGGTGTAATCATTTCGGAGCGTTACGTATTCGTTATCGCTCAAGTCACCACTCGAATGTTCCTGTTCTAGATCATCTAACGACCGTAAAAGAAACTCCTGTTCTTCGGTCAACTTCGTACCCTCAAGGGAGGATTGTTTCGACTCCCTCAAGTTGGCTCCCGAAGCGACGACACTACTTTGAGATCGTCGTCAGATACTTCGGTTCCCCTACCCATCCGCCACTTCCTGAAGGCGAAAGCTAAGAAGGCCGCCGAGACTACAGCCACGAAAACCGGCACTATCCATACAAGCGAAGCGACTCCTGTACCCGGAGGGTTGGCATTTACGTCCTTTCCATATTGCCTAGCCATCCAAGCTCGAATTTCTGAATCAGAACGCCCCTCAGACACGAGCTCATCGACTTGGGCTCGTATTGCCGCGGCTACTGGGGCATTCGATTCAAGGACGTTTTGCCCGTCACATACAGGACATAGCATCGTTGCTTTTATCTCGTAAGCCCGCTCAGATTCGGTAGCGGGGGGATCATCCGCCACCGATGCAACTACCAAAGCGAGTGACGCTACAAGTGCAACACAAAACCATGAAACCCAGTGTCGTATCTTCATCGGTCAGCAGTTTTACCTTCGAGGTCACTCACAACTCGGTCCACTTCATCGGCTGTTATCTGTCCCTGCCACTTCGCGACGACAATACCGCCGGGACCAACCAAGAAAGACTCTGGGGGTCGCAAGACACCGAAGCCGACCGCCATGGCTGCATTTCTATCCATTAACACCGGCCAGTCGCCTCCATGTTCAGCGAAGAAAGCTCGGGCATCCTGTTCGGTGTCTCCGAAAGGAATGCTGACTACAACTCCATCGTTTTTGTGACGTTCCCCCCACTCAGCTAATTGGGGATGTTCCCTTTCGCAGGGCACACACCAAGAAGCAAAGAAATTTATCAAAACCCATCCGGTGGAGAAATCATCGACATTGAAAGTCGCTCCGTTGAGGTCTACTCCGACGACCGCTGGAACGAGCTCACCAATCAGGGGACTCCTTGAAGCAGCTCCGGTACCACTTTCCCTGGTTGCCAGCATCACAACGAACCCCAAAAGGATGAGTCCCATGCCTGCACTTGCTAAACGCACAGTCCAAGCATTCCGACCGGTCACAAGCCAACTTCTTCCAATTCGGCTTGAGGGCGTCGCCGTTGCGGCACTATCGCTAAGACAGTTCCTCCAGCAATTACTAGGCCCCCGACCCAGATCCATGCCACAAGCGGTTCTACAAGCACGCGTATAACCACCATGTCGCTGTCTTCTTCGGGTATAGCGATGAGACTTAAATAGATGTCGTCAACGAAGCTCGTCGCAACAGATGGTGTCGCGATCGGTCTTCCAAACGTGGGGTATTGGGTGATTGTTGGTGAATAAATACCCCTCCCTTCAACACTGATTCGAGCACGGACCACTCGGTTCGGTCCATCCATTTCGTCGACTAAGTCAACGAACATTATTTGATGACCGGCAACCGAGCCTCGATCACCGGGACGCAGTTGAAACTCACCCTCTTCGCTAAATGAAGTGCTCGCTATAAACCCAAACGCAAGCAAACTGACTCCGATATGCGCAACCATTCCTCCACCAGCGCGTCCTGTCACACCGCTCCATCCATTTCGGATGACAGCAAGAACAAGGTGCCGCGCCGAAGAGCCAATCACGAAGCCACCGAGTCCTATACCCAATACTGGACCCAACCCTTCGGCCCCAAACAACAAAGCTAAAACCATCGTTGCTGCACCGATGGCTGCCGGCACTAATGCCCGCTTTCCTAATATGTGACCAGTTGTGGACCGCCAAGTAAGTGCCGGGGCTATTCCCATAACTAAAAGCAACGCAACACCAATAGGCAGAAGCATCCGATCAAAATAGGGTCGCCCAACTGCGAGCTGCTCATCGTTGATAGCTTCAACGATCAGCGGAAAGACAGTGCCTAACAACACAATGAAGGCAAACAGGGTAAACAACAGATTGTTAGCGAGAAACGCACCTTCACGTGATAGCGGCGAATCTATTGAACCCGGAGAGCGAAGTTGGTCTCCCCGCCACCCAACAAGTGCTACCGACACCACCAATATCAACGTAAAGAAGGCCAAAAGTAACGGTCCCAGGCTCGACGCACTGAATTCATGGACAGAGTCGATCACTCCGGAACGGGTTAGGAACGTGCCAAAGATCGTCAGCGCGAACGTTGCTAACAAAAGGCATAGATTCCATACCCGTAACATCCCTCTTCGCTCCTGGACAATCACGGAATGAATAAACGCTGTACCGGTCAACCACGGGAGAAACGAGGCGTTCTCTACAGGGTCCCAAGCCCAATACCCGCCCCACCCCAATACTTCGTATGACCACCATGCTCCGAGCAGTATCCCGACCGTCAAACTCACCCAGGCGATTAGCGTCCAAATGCGAGTCAGTACCAACCAACCTTCACCAAGCCGGCCTGTCACAAGAGCCGCTACGGCAAATCCGAAAGGCACAGTAAAACCGACGTAACCCAAATACAACATCACGGGATGGATAGCCATGAGTGGGTGGTTCCTTAGCAACGGGTTCAGGCCGTCACCATCAATAGGAACTACCGACAACGTGCCAAATGGGTCGGCTGGGCCAACCAAAAGCCCTAAGAAAAAAACACAAACCGCGAGCATTGTTAGCAGCGCCCACGCAACAAGGCGATCTTCGATTTTGTGCCGGAAACTAATGGAGACAGCAGCCACATATATGGACAACACGAATGCCCATAACAACAACGAACCTTCAAGCGCTCCCCACAAGGTGGCAAATTTGTAGAGCACCGGTGTGGCTCTAGTGGAATTTGCCGCCACATACTGCATCGAAAAATCATCTTTTAGCAGTCCAATTTCCATCGCAGTGACGGCTAACACACATCCACCTGCCATAACCAAGACCCATGTGATTGCGCGCCAGTGGTGTTCTTCACGTTTGGATGCCAAGGCGGAAATCAACGTCATCGCTCCGCCGATTGCTCCAACAAATCCGATGCCAACTCCAAAAGTGCCAAGGAGCGCTATCACGATGTAGCTGCCGGTGCCTTGAACGAACACTGGTCAAGAAAACCTTCCGGAGGTTCCTCCGTGACCCGTTGCTCGTTGGCTGAGGCGTACTCGTTGGTGTGTTTCACGAGCATGCGATCGCTAGAGAAGTGGTGTGTGTCGCTGCCAGCAATAGTTCGGACTTCACCAACAACCCAGCTCCCTTCCAGTACTACTGGGATCCAAGGCGAACTAAAGAGTTCGGGGGGGTCAGCCGAATGCCGTACAACCACGACGACACAGTCGTGGACGATTTCGAAAGTAGTTAACCCGGATTCACTTTTCACGCTAGAGGGAACGACTCGCCCCTGTATCCGAAAGCGACGTTCCCCTAACTCATCTCGCTGTTCCACTGCCTCGTCAACATTTCGAAAAAAGAGGGTGGCGTTTCGCAGGCCCTGCGCTGTGATGAACGCCATAGCTGCGATCAACACCAGGGCTATGACTAGAACAGACCAACGCCGTCGAAGGTGCATCCTTTGGCGCACTTGGTCGGGTGCTTCAACCTCATGTCGCGGAGTTAAGTCCATTGTTACGAATCCGTTGTCGCGCCAGCGTCATTTCTAGGGTCAGCCTGCTTCATCTCGCCGATACCGAGCTCTTGACCAATCGTCTTGCCGCGCAACACAACCCACATCGCATAAGTCGCGACAACAATAAACGTGACTCCCCAGCCAGTTACGACCGTCGTAACTTCACTCATAGTCATTCCCCATCATCAGTTATTCCCATCATCTTTAGTGAGACGAGAAGAGATCAGCGCTTCCAGGGCCTCTTCATCACGCAATTCTTCTAACCGTATTACTCGGTAACGGTGAATGATCAACCACGCAGCCACAATGGTCACCGCAAACGTGGAATAGAGCAATGTCCAATACATTTCTCCAGTTATTTCTGGTCTCCGTCCGACGCTCAGGCTTGCCTTTTGGTGAAGAGTGCGCCACCAATCAACGGAATAATGAACAATCGGCACATTGACAAATGAGATGAGGGCCATAACAGCTGCCCGCCGGCTCCTAACCATCGGATCAGCCGGCAGCCGCCTCAGTGCTAGATACCCAAGATATGTGACAAATAGCAAAATCGTGGTCGTCAGACGTGCATCCCACTGCCAATAAGTTCCCCAGGTAACCTTCCCCCACAGCATCCCGGTGATGAGCGTGATGCCAGCGAACACAACACCAACCTCCGCGGCAGAACCCGCTAGTCGGTCATAGTGTCGGCCTCGGTCTGCCCTGTGTTTAGTCCGACGCAGGAACAGAACGCTGGAGACTGAAGTGAGAACAAATGCTCCATACGCGATCCATATAGAAGGCACATGTAAATACAACATGCGGACCGCTTCTCCCTGGACGACATCGGCAGGCGAAACAACAAGCCCTAGGAGGGCCATCAACGCTGTCGCCGCCAAAGCCAATACCCCAAGCACCCGGGTTATTGGCGTCGCAGTCATTTTGACCCTGCTAGTTGTCACTGCGGTCATTAACCCTCCTCCAACAAGAATCCGAAAGCTCCCAGGCCAATAGCCGTATGCACTGCGGCAATTACAAACATCAAGCTGGCCCAGGTCCAGCCAGCATCAGCGCGCACTCCAAGTGCCGTTTCAAAAGCTCGCGACCCTGCAAGCAAGACCGGCGCCAAAACGGGAACCAAGAGCAGCGGAAGAAGGGTAGCCCGGACGCGCAAGCCTGCAGACATCACTCCCCAAAGAACTCCACACACAGAAAAAGCTACCGTTCCTGCTGCAGCAGCTACCAAGAGTAACGCCCAGTCAACGATTCGAACTTCGTAGAAAAAAGCAATCCCTAATCCCAGCACCAATTCCAGCAGCCCAATCTGCACAAACAGCGCCAGCGCCTTTCCAAGAAACAAAGATGGTGCACCAATTGCCGACATTCGGAAAGCATCCATGTTTCCGTCGTCTGTTTCCACATCAAAGGATCGTTGGATAAGCAAAGTTCCACCATAAAGAACTGCTACCCAATAAAGACCCCCAGCACCTAACTTCAACAACGACGTATTCGCATCAAGAGCGAAAGCAAACACAACCAAAATCAGTAAAGCCAACGGAGTTACTTGCCCAAGAGCAACTTTGGCTCGCCATTCGACACGCAGATCTTTTCTAGCTACCAAAAGCGTTTCAGCTAGCACCAGAGTCCTCCAGTACACGTCCCCCGCCCATAGTGATGACCCGCGAAGCCAATCCGTTAGTGGGAGGCCGTTCATGGCTAGCGAAAATAATCGTTGCTCCCGATGCCGACGCTTCCCCCAAAATGAGGTCGAGATTCTCCCGGCTTTTCATGTCTAAGGTCGCGTGGGGTTCATCTAATAACCAGAGCCGTGGACGCCCGACTACCAACGAAGCAATAGCCACCTTTCGTCTCTGGCCAGCTGACAGTGAACCAATAGGCACAGTCCATAACTGTTCAGGTACACCAACTTTTTCAAGGGCAGCATCCGTGTCGCTTTCGGCGGCACCAGCTGCAGCCGCGCGGAATTCGACGTGTTCTCGCACCCACAGATCTCGATAAAGATGATTTTCGTGACCGAGCAGCCCTATGTAACGTCGCGGTGCCCTGCGATCAACTCCCATATCGAACCCCAGCACACAAGCATCGCCGGAATTAACCGCGATCAACCCAGCGCATGTCCGCAAAAAACTAGTCTTGCCTGCCCCATTTTCTCCTCGAAGAAGAACTATCTCACCTTGATCGACGCGAAGGTCTAAACCGGTTAACACCGGGAAGGAGCCTGCTACTGCAACCACCTTTTCGAACTCAACGACTGTAGACATTCCTCACGATGTTACGACGCCACTGTCCGGAGACCACCCAAGACCTAGCAGTAAGGAAAGCTTCAGGAGGTACGACCGTGTCAGGAGGGGTCTATAACCGCTACTACGTCACCTTCACTAATTCGGTCTTCTTCGCTCACCCGCATTTCTGTCACAGTTCCAGAGACAGTGGCTACAACGGGAATCTCCATTTTCATTGATTCAAGGATCACTAATTCATCGCCCTCAGCGACCGTCGCCCCTTGTTCAACTATCACCTTCCAGACTGTGGCAGTCAATTCTGCTCTGACCTCCATAGAGCTTCTCCTTTCGTCGCACGCCGGTTCAGCGTCGGTCAACCTAGCTCTCTTATCAGCCCGATGCTTGATCAACAATTAACGCTATTCGAAAGCGGCTCTAAAGAACTCGTTCAGCCAACTACCATCATGACCGATGTATCTAATTCCCTTGGCTTTGATAGCCGGTGCCGCCGTCGGGCTTTTTGTTCGCGGGTCAACCGATTACCTCCTAGCCACAAGGGTCGTATTTTGGCCAATTCCTGCCGTCGGTGTCGCGCTCCAAGCTTTAGTCGGGTCAGGTCTCGGGGTGCCCTACCCGGCATTGTTAACAGCTGTGTCTTTGGTCTTGATTGCTGTTACCTGCACTATGAATCTCCATCTCACGGGCGCTTCGCTGATTTTGATCGGCACATTTCTAAATCTGATTCCGTTAGTTCTCAACGGATACATTCCAGTAACTGTGGACGCTGTGGTCAACGCCGGTATCACTGATTCAAGTTCAATTGATCTTGTTCAGCTCGGAGCAGCTCGGGCGTTTGAAACAGGCGAGGAAACCCTCTGGTTCTTGGGTGCTGTTGTGCCTGTTCGGTGGCTCAAGGAAGTGTTTTCTTTTGGCGACTTGATAGTCGCTTGTGGACTCGCGAACCTTGGATTTCGGATCTTCTTCCCTCTTAGAGAAACTGCCACGTACTACGACGAAGCAGTCGAATACGACCAATACCGTGATCCAACACAGCCCGATCCGTTTGAAGATTACGAACCAGATCAGTCGACGTGGCCAGCGCCGAGTCCAGACAAGCTCACTCCACCAAATGATCCGATTGTGTCACCCAAACCTCACCCTGGTCTCACCACGCTGGAAGGCTCAGCCTCTATCGCCCCCCACGAAGAGGACACGTGACCGAGGGTCAGTTTGAGGATCCAGTTCTTCGGTCTCGAGAGCGGGTACGAACAGCCGCAAACTTAGGCAAACGGCTCGGCTACAGCTGTTTTGGAGGGGCACTGGTCCTCTTCGTACTCAACTACTACCTAGGAGGTTCATCTTTATCAATCTCCCTTATAGTCGTTTGTCTTATTGTTGGCTCATTAATTCTGGCACCATCCATAATCTTCGGATATGCCGCCAACGCAGCAGATCGTGAAGATAAAGGGCTTCCACATGGTCACTAGTAGTCAGGTAATTAGTAGTTTGTGGTCCACATCTGAGATCATTCATATCCTTCAGGACTCCCCCCTCTAACCCCTGAAAACCTCAACCATGTCCACTCGCCTCCCCGCCCCAGAACGAAGAAAGCAACTGTTAGATGTCGCCATGACAGTCTTCGCGGCTAACGGCTACCACGGCACCTCAATGAATGGTGTCGCGAAAGCAGCCGGTGTCACTAAACCAGTCCTCTATCAGCATTTCACTTCAAAAAGAGATCTGTACCTCGAACTGATAGAAGACGTCGCAGACCGGCTTGCGAACGAAGTTGTACGGGCCGCTAAAGCCGCCGACAGCAATTATCAAAGCACGGTGGATGCCTTATGCGCCTACTTTTCGTTTGTTGAACAAAATCAACGCGAGTTTCAACTGCTATTTGGTCGCTCAGCCCCAAAAGATGACGACACAGCCAACGGCAGTCAACAAATGGTCGAAAGTCGAATGTCGGCAACAATCGCTGATTTGCTTAGCGAGTGGCTAGATAGCGCGACAGTCGAAACTTATGCCAGAGCTATAGTCACAATGTCTGAAGGTGTATGTCGGCACTGGATAACTCAAATCGACCGTCCCTCAGCAGAAGATCTGGCCGAACAGCTCGCAGCGCTCATCCTCACAGGGATACGCGGTCTTGTTGAAAGCGCTAGCGGTAATCAATAACAAAAATTTGATCCTCGAACGCTCCCGCCTGTCATGATCAACTAATGGAACACGGCGCTTTAAACGGGATCAGAATAATTGACCTCACGACAGTCTTAATGGGTCCAATGGCTACCCGAATGTTGGGAGATCACGGCGCCGACGTCATCCGGGTGGAACCCACGACCGGCGATTCAACCAGGAACGGGCTCCCGAGCAGAAGCGCCGGCATGTCAGGTTTTAGTTTGAACCTTCAGCGAAATAAACGGTCACTCAGCATTGACCTGAAGAACGACAGCGGTCGCGAGGTATTTCTGGATTTGGTGAAAACCGCAGACGTCCTTGTCACAAACATGCGAGCCGAAGCATTGACGCGTCTTGGCCTAGACACAGATTCGGTGACCTCGGCAAACCCATCACTCATCTATTGCAGAGCTAACGGGTTCGGCGCCGAGGGTCCCTACGGAGACAAGGCCGCATACGACGACGCAATACAAGCAGCTTCGGGACTGGCTGGACTATTTACTGCAACCACCGGTCGCCCCACATATGTCCCAGCGGTTATCGCTGACAAGGTGACTGGTCTACACGTCGTCCAAGCCGTGATGGCAGCCCTAATTCATCGCTATCGAACAGGTTCTGGGCAAAGCATCGAAGTACCAATGTTTGAAACAATGGTCAGCTTCAACTTGGTCGAACACCTTCGGGGTGCGGCTTTTGAGCCACCCGAGGGACCATTCGGCTATGAACGACTCTTGTCACCGGCTCGCAAACCATATGAAACAGCTGACGGTTTCGTGTGCCTATTGCCGTACACCGATAAAAACTTTGAAGACTTTTTTGGTTTCATTGAGCAACCAGAACTTTCATCCGACGAGAGGTTTGCTACCCACAATGACCGAGTCACAAATACATCAGAACTTTATGAGTTGATCGGAGAAGCAGCCCGACTCAAAACAACAGACCAATGGTTGGAATTTTGTGATGGGGTGTCTATTCCTGCCGCCGCAGTACTCGATTTGGCAAAGTTCGATGAAGACCCACATTTGTCAGAGGTGGGGTTAGTGGAAATAAAAAACCATCCCACCGAAGGTGACTACAGGTACGTCAACGATCCCGTTATATATTCTGAAACCTCTACCGGGCTCCATCGTCATGCGCCACGGTTAGGGGAACACAGCATTGAGTTACTCGAGGAACTTGGCTACGACGAAGCAAAGATTTCGAAGATGGTAAGCGAAGGAATTGTCACAGCTAGTTCGTAGCTGCCTGGTTTAACCAGCAGTTGGATCCACGAGAATTTTTACTGCATCAATCCTTCGTTCAGCTAGATCATCGATTGTCGTCCCTAATGAATCTAGGTCGATGACGTCACCACGTAGTGGTGCGACCGAAAGACGTCCATCAAAGATCATGTTCGCTGTAGCTTTCATTTCTTCCAGCGTGAACACCATTGAAGTATTAAGCGTCACCTCTTTACTGATCCACCGGATCGGGCTGATCTGAGCTTGTTGGCCCGTCACGCCTACCAAGCACACGGAACCTCCACGCCGAACCATATCGACTGACTGTTGCATAGTCTGAGGAATCCCAGCGCAGTCAAAAGCGATATCGGCTTGCAAGCCTTGGGTCAAATCGTCCAACACTCCTCGCAGTTCGTCTCCCGGCGCGACCGCAATATCGCTTCCGGTAGCCAAAGCGAGTTTTCTTCGAGTCTCATCTGGTTCTACCGCTATCACCACTCCCGCACCAGCTGCTTTAGCCACCTGTGCAGTTAGCAGCCCTATTGGACCGCAACCAACGACACATACAACGTCACCGACTTGCAGTTGACTTCTCCGAACGGCATGAAAGGCAACTGAAGCGGGCTCAATCAATGCCGCATCGTCTGTATCTATACCTTCGGGGATGGCTATAACTCTCTCCGCTTTCAAACCAAGAAACGGTGCGAACCCTCCAGAAGTTGGACCAGTTGGACCGGCGTAATCGGACCATGCCGTTCGACAGTACTGACTCAAATCGTTCCGACATTCCAAACACCGTCCACATCCGGGAGCTATTGCTCCGGTGACACGGTCCCCTTCTTTAACATTGACCACGCCTTGACCGGACGCTGCGATAACACCAACCCATTCGTGCCCGCACACACTTGGCGAGTATTTCCAACCTTCGACATAAGCGTGAACATCGCTCCCACAAATGCCGCATCGTTGTATCGCGACGACGACTTCGTCAGCCTCTGGCGCAGGATCTTCTCTTTCTACAAGTTCAAATTGACCTTTCCCTGTTACTAATCCTGCGCGCATCTTGTCCCCCGGTCTGCACTACAACATCAACTAAATCCGTTCGACAAAGAGTTTCGCACGATTACCTCTCGTCATCCCAATGCAACAGCTCGTACATCCCTGGTGGTTCTTATTTCGACAAACAAGTCCACAAAAATGTCTGAGGACCGCCAATTTGACGGTCCTCAACACTAAGACGCTCTAAGGCGTCCTATGTAATAGCAATGGCTAGCTAGCGGCCACCGATACCTTTACCGAGCGCCGATATCGCAGCATCCCGAATTGGAATGAATGCCATAATGGCGATTGCGGTAGCAACATCAGCTCCGAACCTACCCATTTGTAGGATTTCTGTGCTTGCTCCATAGCCGAACACGCCGCCGCCATCATTGACGTTGCTGATCACTACGAAGAGATAAGCCCAGATGAGGTTGAGGTTCGATCCAACTACTGGAATCGACTTCAACATTGAGTTCACGTTCACGGTGTCGAGAACGCTGTCTATGACTGCCATAACACCTTGAAGCAACATGCCCATGATGATGATGGTCAAAATCGTTGACATCATATTCGCCAGGACCCCCTTATGGTCTACAAAACTGGCCTGCTCCAATGACCATAGGGTCGTTGGACACGGGAACCATATTAGGGGACCCAGAGGGGTCAGTCGCGCATATTTGCAACTTCCCCATTTTTTGCTTTCTTTTAGCCAGAATTACTGATACAAGCCCGCCCGAAAGCCTAATTCAACGGGCTTAGATCGATTTATTCGATTCCCATACTCGAAATAGCTCGACTGATCACCAACTGCTGAATTTGTTCAGTGCCTTCAAAAAGGTCATAAATCTTGGCATCCCGGTGATAGTGCCTAAGCTGAGACTTGGCCGCTGTTTGAAAGGAAACTTTGTCCTTGCTGCGCACATCAGATCTACCAACTGCTGATTGTTCACTGGATAGGGCACTCGAATTCGCTTCCAGCTACAACGCTTACGAGCAAATAGCTGCAGAACCCGAAACGTTGTCAGCCATGTATGACCCGATTCGGCGGGCTTGGAAACAGACTGGCGAGTTGCCCGAATGGATGGGCATCGATTTATTGAGGGGCTTGTTGTTTTTGATTTTTCGTGAACATCATTTCGGCCACAGCGACGGGTCGACGTTGCGTCAAATGCATCAGGTCATCGAAGCAATGCGCAAAAGGCTTTTCGAACAGCACGAAGACGAAATGAGACTGAAAGCCATAACGGAAGATCTCGACTAACTAACTGCTGAAAGCAACTGACTGTTCGGTCGTGAGGTACTCACAACGGCAGCGAGCTCATTGATTTCGGCAAGTATGTTCGATGGGTCAGCGTCTAGATGCAATGTTCTTACGTGGAGTTGCTTCTCGGCGAACGGAATCGCGTGTTGGACGGGTTCGGCTTCAGTTGCGGCGTAGATCAAGAATCCCTCGTCTAACTGCGTAGCGGTTGTGTAGGCCAGGAGTTGGTAAAGATCCGGGTTCTTACCCAAGCCGTCATCGTTTTTCTTGTATTTGACGTCTCCAACAAAAACGCATCGAGACCCCTGCCACCAAGAGAGATCCGGTTCCAGCTTGATGTTCTGGCCGGAGTCGAGGAAGAGCCTGTTGGCGGCGTTGCGAGGGAATTCTCGATCGGAGAGGTTCAGGGCTTCCCTCAAAGCAACATGGACGAAGCTTTCGAATACATTCGCCATATCAAAGAGCAACCCGCTAGACGTGGTTGAACTAGTCGATAGCTCGATTGTTTCATCATTAAGGATTAGTTCAGCCAGAGCGAGAGGCCGCTCGTATCGTCTGTTCAAACGTGTGATCCGAAGATGAGGGACTTGGTTCTTGCGATACCGAGTAAGAGTTACATCGTTTAATCTTTTAACGACCCTTCTGAGGGAGCGTTGAGTTTCGGGGTCAAGTCGCCGCAGCTTAAGGAGTCTTTGGCTTGCTGCAAGAAGTAACCGGTTCTCTTCTATGTCAGGCGTGAACTCGTCGTAGGAAACCTCGATAGGCGTGCTGAGCCGTCCCCTCTTGCTCATCTGATCGGAAACTCGAATCCGCCCTTTGACACCTGCGATTGACTCGTCAATCTGTCTATAGCCATTCAAAACGCCCCTCCGGGTCGCAAATTCAGCAAAATCTGCGAATGGTCGAGCAATAGCTTCGTGGAGTGTTTCAGCGCTCTGTAAGTCGACTAGATGTTGGCGCCAATAAGCAGGATTAAGTGCATATGCAACAAGAAAAAGGGCTCGTTCGATAGGCAGTTTTGGTTGAATTTCAACGACTAAGTCACCGGTACGGGCAACTCCTACCGTGTTCTTCGGATTGATCGTGTAGTGATCAGAACGCTCAGCTACCGGACTTATAGTGGCTCTACCGATCAGCCGCTGGAGAGCGTCCCGTTCGACGATGCTTAACTTGATCGGCTCGCTCTCGTCATATTCACGAAGCTGGATTGTCGTCATCGTCCTGGGGCATAACGGTTTGAGGGTTTTTGAGCGCAGCTAGCGAGAAGTCCTCTACCCGACCGGGCTCATCGAAAAAATGGTCTTCTAAATATGGAATCACTGAACGGATCCATATTCGCTCGACAAGCTCATCGTTCAGGTCGCTTTTCATGAAATGACTGGGCCCAATAGCTAAATCTCTTTCGTTGAGTTTCTCGTTAGCTCTATCGACCGTCTCAGCAACCCATTCCATTTCTGGATTATTTTTCTGAAGCCAACGTTTAAGCAGTCCAGCGATAGGCGGTTGATCAGGGAAGAATCCGTGAAAGTGAAATCGCCGTCGGAGCGCTGCGTCAACAAGTGCAATCGATTTATCTGCGGTATTCATAGTTCCGATGATGAACAAGTTCGTAGGAAGCATGAAAGCATCGTCGGAGTATTGAAGAGTGACCGAACGGTCACGATATTCCAGAAGGAAAAATAGTTCGCCGAGTACTTTCGACAGGTTCGCTCGGTTGATCTCGTCAATAACGAGGACGAACTTCTTATTCGGAGTTGCTTCCGCCTGTTTGGCGAGACGTCGCAGCGGCCCCCACTTCAATTCGAAGCCCCCGTCCAAGGTTGGTCGATAGCCTTCGACGAAATCTTCGTAGGCATAAGAAGGGTGGAACTGAACCAGAGTTACCCTTTCCTCCGAACCGGCAATGACTTCGGCGAGCTGCATTGCGACGAAAGTTTTCCCGGTACCCGGCGGTCCATAGAAAATTGTTTGTGGACGATCATCCAATAGCTCAGTTATCTCGGTGAGGGCATCATCTGGTTCCAGTAATAGCTGATTCGCTAATTCCGGTATCGAAAGCACAGGCCCCAAGGAGCTATCGTCAAGCGGCCAGAGCTTCTTCACTTCTTCAGGGAACCGTTCGTCGAACTCTCTTCGAATGTACGAAGCGTAGTCAGGGGCCAACTCGGGTATGTAAGCCTGGACTACAGAACCAACTGCAGTGAACGGACCAGCATCAGGCAATCTATTCCCCAGTTCAGTAAGTTCAATAGGCAGTTCCAATTCGAAATATTCGACCTCGGCGTAACGACCCACATCCCCCCACTGGGTACTCCTGTCCGCAGGGCGTGCCCGCCGCTCGGGACCGCCGGTTACGACCCCAACTGCACGAATAGCCTTCTTTGAGTAATGCAAAAGTAGATTCCCCGAAGAGAGTTGATCTACCCGAGTATGAGTATCGATCTCCCGCCCAGATTTTGTGGTTATCGGCGCCCAGACGTAGCCGCCAGAGCGCTCTAACTCATAATTCTGACCCTGATTGACCCACCAAACCGTCACCTGATTGTCTAACTCCCCCATTAACTCAAAATTCCTGTCGTGGAGGCCCAATATTGATAACAGTGCTGCAGGGAATTTATGCAGATAGCCCTCTTGAGGTCGAGGAATATTCTCTGAGCCGTAGAGAGTGAAGGGAAAGTATAAAGGACTTCCGTGCTGCTCTTCTAAGTCACTCTTAAGCTGCACCAGCTCTTCTTGGCGTTCTCGTATTTGATCAAGTGTGACCGGGGACTCGAGTCGAGTGAAACCCTCCAGATCTCGAAAGAAGCCTGGCTCTTCCTCATCCTTTTTCCAAAGGATCGGCTCTTCACGACACGGTCCGAGGATTGTTGAGTAGCCGATAATCGCCTCATCAGTTTTGGAATAATGCAAAACGGTGTCACCTTCGTCGGCTTCGGCG
>Ga0066850_10000081_pt1 | contig 47794 bp, 50 predicted proteins | sample ETNtaG_4_FD_67282 | JGI IMG/M metagenome (GOLD analysis project Ga0066850, IMG submission 67282) | Marine microbial and viral communities from oxygen minimum zone, Eastern Pacific Ocean - ETNP201406SV67 | ecosystem: Environmental > Aquatic > Marine > Oceanic | place: Pacific Ocean: Eastern... | reverse complement strand
TAATTACAAAGCGATTAACCAGTGAAGATAAAATTAATATTATTTCTAAATCATTACATTCTTTTGATGCAATGATTATGGAGTTTTTATCATTTATTATTAATAATAACCATATCAATCAATTATTAAATATTATTTTAAGATTCAAGAAGATGGTAAAATCATCCGATCAAATAAATAATATAGAAATTACTACAGCAAATAAATTAAATGATGAAGATTTAGAATCTATTAAAAATACTTTGGGACAAAAATTAAGAAATGTTTCACAAATTAATACATTAATAGATACTGATATTATTGGAGGAATAAAATTACGTATTGGAAATAATATATTTGATAATTCTATAAGTTATCAAATCAACAAATTAAAAAAAACTTTACATAACATGTAACAGGAGTTATAATGGATTTTAAAACTGATGAAATAGTTTCGTTATTAAAAGAGCAATTACAAAATTATAAAGCTGATATAGATGTATCAGAAGTAGGTGAAATTACCTATGTTGGTGATGGGGTTGCTAGAGTAAGTGGCTTGGAAAATGTTATGAGTTCTGAGCTAGTTGAACTCCCAAATAATATTTTTGGAATGGCTTTAAATTTAGAAACAGATAATGTTGGAATTGTATTATTTGGAGATTCAAGTCTAGTTAAAGAAGGAGATATAGCAAAACGAACAGGTAAAATTGTTGAGGTCCCTATAGGTGAAGAGTTGCTTGGCAGAGTAGTTAACCCTCTTGGACAGCCCCTAGATGGTAAAGGGACAATTAATGCTAGTAAATCTTACCCAATTGAACGAAAAGCTTTAGGTGTAATGCAAAGACAGCCTGTGGTTGAACCTTTACAAACTGGATTAAAAAGTATTGATAGCATGATTCCAATTGGTCGTGGACAACGAGAGTTAATTATTGGTGATAGACAAACTGGTAAAACAGCAATAGCAATTGATACTATCATAAATCAAAAAAATGATTTTAAAGCGGGAAATCCTGTGTATTGTATTTATGTAGCCATTGGACAAAAAGCATCTACTGTTGCTAGGGTTGTTAATGAATTAGAAAAAGCAGGAGCAATGGAATATACAATAGTTGTTACTGCAAGTGCATCTGATCCAGCCCCAATGCAATATATTGCTCCATATGCAGGGGCTTCAATGGGTGAATATTTCAGAGATAATGGCAAACATGCCTTAATTGTTTATGATGATTTAACCAAACAAGCTAGTGCTTATAGACAAATGTCGTTATTATTAAGAAGACCTCCGGGACGAGAAGCATATCCAGGTGATGTATTTTATTTACACAGTAGATTACTTGAACGATCAAGCAAATTAAGTGAAGATTTGGGAGGGGGCTCGTTAACAGCTCTACCTGTTATCGAAACGCAAGAGGGCGATGTGTCTGCATATATACCAACCAATGTAATTTCAATTACTGATGGACAAATATTTTTAGATTCTGATCTTTTTAATGCTGGAATTAGGCCTGCGGTTGATGTTGGGATTTCCGTTTCACGAGTAGGAGGCTCTGCTCAAATTAAAGCCATGAAAAAAATAGCAGGAACTCTCAGATTAGATTTAGCTCAATTCAGAGAATTAGAAGCATTTGCAAAATTTGGTTCTGATCTTGATAAATCAACATTACAACAATTAAATCGGGGCAAAATCATGGTTGAAATTTTAAAACAAAATCAGTATGTGCCCATGTCTGTTGCAAATCAAATAGCTATGCTTTTTTCAGGTATTAACGGCTATTTAGATAATGTTGATTTAGATAAAATTAATAAATATGAAACTGAACTAGTTGAATACCTGGCGGCTAATAATCAAGAGATTTTAGATGAAATGATGAAGTCTGGAAAATTAGATGAGAAAAATGAAAGTGAATTAAAAAAAACCTTAGAAAATTTCTCTAAAACATTTAATAATTAATGGCAAATTTAAAAAACATACGATCTCAGATTAAGTCTGTTACTAGTATTCAAAAAGTTACTAAAGCAATGAAAATGGTTGCTGCGGCCAAACTGAGAAAATCACAAGAAAATATGGAAAAAGCTCGCCCTTATTCAAGCAGAATTAAACAAATGATATCAAATTTAATTGATGATATTGATGATTCTAATTTACCGCTAATGAATCAACCTCAAGAAAGAAAGAAATTTGGTTTTCTTGTAATTACAGCTGATAGAGGTTTGGCTGGGTCGTTTAATTCTAATGTAATTAAAAAAACTGAATTAGCCATTGAAGCTGTTGGTAAAAATAATGCCTGTTTATTTTGTGTTGGGAAAAAAGGCTATGAACATTTTCATAAAAGAAGTTACAATATCGAACATTACTATCAAGATTTTTGGATAGGATTAAGCTATAATAAAGCAATTAAACTTGGGACTGATATAGCAAACTCATACAACAATAATAGTATAAACTCTATTGATGCAATATATAACTATTTTAAAAATGCTGGTTCGCAAGAAGTATTAAATAATAAACTATTGCCTCTTAAATTTGAAAAAAATGAAGATGATGCTATCGCTGATATTATTTATGAGCCATCTAAACAGCAAATTGTCTCTTCTTTGGTTCCAAAATATTTTAATACACAAATTTGGCAGTTTTTACTTGAATCTTTTGCAAGCGAACAAGCGGCTAGAATGATTGCAATGGAAAATGCAACTGAAAATGCAAAAGATATGATTAATGAATTAAATTTAGAATTTAACAAAGCTAGACAAAGCGCAATTACAACTGAGATGCTTGAAATAGTTGGCGGTGCGGAAGCTTTATCAAATTAAAGAAAGGAATAAGTTATTATGCCTGGCAAAATATCACAAATTATGGGAGCTGTTGTTGATGTAGAATTTTTAGATGGAAATCTTCCTAAGATTATGAATGCATTAGAAATAAAGAGAAATGATAATGACAATCTAATTTTAGAAGTTGCTCAACATCTAGGAGAATCAACTGTTAGAACTGTTGCTATGGATTCAACAGATGGATTAGTTAGAGGTCATGCTGTTAAAGATTTAGGTGAGCCTATTTCAGTCCCTGTTGGAGAGCATGTATTAGGAAGATTATTTGACGTAATAGGGAACACTATTGATGGAAAAGAAAAAATTTCAAGCACAAAAAAATATCCTATACATAGACCTGCCCCAAAACATGAGGACTTAACTACTGAAGCAGAAATTTTAGTAACTGGAATTAAAGTTGTTGATTTAATGGAGCCATATACTAAAGGGGGGAAAACTGGGTTATTTGGTGGTGCAGGAGTTGGAAAAACTGTTCTTATTCAAGAATTAATCAGAAATATTGCAACAGAACATGGGGGATATTCAGTTTTTGCAGGCGTTGGAGAACGAACTAGAGAAGGAAATGATTTATATAGAGAAATGACTGAATCAGGAGTAATTGATAAAACAGCAATGGTTTTTGGTCAAATGAATGAACCGCCTGGAGCAAGACTAAGGGTGGCACTAAGCGCTCTATCAATGGCAGAATATTTCAGAGACGAAGAAGGAAAAGATGTTCTCCTTTTTGTTGATAATATTTTTAGATTTACACAAGCCGGTTCTGAAGTATCAGCACTTTTAGGTAGGATGCCCTCTGCTGTGGGTTATCAACCAACGCTCGGCACTGAAATGGGTGATTTGCAAGAAAGAATTACTTCAACAAAAAATGGTTCAGTAACATCTGTGCAAGCTGTATATGTTCCAGCAGATGATTTAACAGACCCTGCCCCAGCAACAGCTTTTGCTCACCTTGATGCTACTTCTGTATTAGAAAGAAAAATTGCAGAATTGGGCATATACCCAGCAGTAGATCCACTGGCATCAACATCACGTATATTAGACCCTCGTGTTATTGGAGACAGACATTATAATACCGCACGATCTGTACAAGAAATATTGCAAAATTATAATGAATTAAAGGATATTATAGCAATTTTAGGTATGGATGAATTGTCGGATGAAGATAAACAAACAGTTCATAGAGCAAGAAGAATGCAAAAGTTTTTATCACAACCATTTTTCGTGGCAGAGCAATTTACAGGAACACCCGGACGTTATGTTTCCCTTGAAGATACTATATCAGGATTTGAGGCAATATTAAATGGCGATTGTGATGAGCTCCCAGAAAATGCCTTTATGTATGTTGGAACTATTGATGAGGCAATAGAAAAAACTAAAAGCATGAAATAATAATGAATACATTTCACATAGACATTATTACTCCGGAAAGCACCTTGACATATGAAAATGTTTCATATGTTAGAGCACCTGGATTAGATGGACTCCTAGGAATACAACACAGCCACGCCAATGCTATTATTGCGCTAGATATAGGGGAATTGAAAATAAAAATAAATGGGGAAACATTATATTTTTCAACATCTGGCGGATATACCGATATTCAATCTAAAGGAGTGCAATTCTTATTAGAAACCATTGAATTATCTGATAATATTGATAAAAAAAGAGCTGAAAAATCTTTCAATAAAGCACAAGAACGTATTAAAGATAAATCACAAGATCTAAACAGAGCAGAACAATCATTATCTAGAGCTAAAAATCGTCTGTCTATAATTAACAGAAAATAATTATTAAATCCACATATCTTCATTAATAGTTAATTCACCTCCTGTATCACCTGTATTTATAACGCCTTTTGGCTCAACAACTAAAATTTTACATTCATTTTCTGCACAAGGTTTATGTTCGACTCCTTTAGGAACAATAAACATTTCTCCTTCAGATAACTTTACTTCACTATCTCTGAATTTAAGAGTCATAGTACCTTCGATAACAATAAAAGTTTCATCTGTATGTTTGTGATCATGCCATACAAATTCTCCTTTAATTTTAGCAAGTTTGAATTGATAATCATTCATTTCTGCAATAATTCGAGGAGACCAATGTTGAGTAAATTTAGTGTATTTTTCTTTTAAATTAATTTTATTTGATAACATTTTATTTCCTTTCTTAAATAATGATTAATCATTTACCGCCAAAAATCAAGCGGAAAGAAGATGGGTCTCATAGGTTCGCGTTTCACCATTAATTTCTAATTCATCTTGTTCACCGACATATTTAAAAGTAAGGCTTTTAATTAATCGGATACTTCTATCATTATTTGGAAGTATCCCAGCTCTAATTTCCTCAATCCTTAATTTTTCTATATCAAAGTTTTTAGATTGCATTAATAATTATTAATTCATATAAATTGATAAACTTTTAGGAATAACTTTTATTTTAACTGGAGTTTCGCCTTTAACTTCCCCATCTACATTTAAAACTTCAGTTATATCAGGTGCTAATTCAATGTTTTTCACATTAATATATTTAACATATGGGGATTCAATGTGCTTTCCAGAAAATAATTTAGGGAACAACATTAAAAGTTTTAATTTGCTTATATTTGATCGTAAAAAAACAACATCTAGCTTCCCATCATCTAATAACGCTCTTGGGGCAGCTCTCATACCTTTCCCTGTATGTATAGTGTTAGTAACTAAAATAAATATATACTGCTTTTTTTTAAAAATTTTATTATCTATAGCTATATTAATATCTCGTATTGATTGTTTTAAAATATAAAATAAACTTGCTAAGGTATATCGTGAAGATCCAAAAAATCTTATTTTTTCAGCTAAAATTAATATATCTGTTACCATGCCCCAGCCAACAATATTAATAGAATATTCAATAATATTTTTATATGTCAATTGCATAACATCAATTTTTTTTATTTTCCCATTAATAATAAGATCTATCGCTTCTTTAGAAGATGTTGCTTGTAAATCATGCATAAAAGCATTTCCTGTACCACCAGGTAAAAAACCAATAGGAGGAATATTAAATTGATGATTTTTAATTAACCCATTTATTACTTCATTAAAAGTACCATCACCACCACACACAATAATATTTTCATATGTTAAAATATTTTTTTGGCTACATAAAAATTCAGCATGCCCTTTATGTTCTGTGGTAATAATAATATATTTTCTATTTAATTCTATAAATTTAGATTCTAAATCTTTAATCATAGGTTTATTTGATTTAGAACCACTGACAGGATTAAAAATAATTATAGATTTACTCATAATTAATACTTTATTTAATTGTTAAAACCATTTCCCCCTGCTTAATTTTACTTTTAATCATAACAGGTTGTTGAATTTGAGAATCAGAAATATATAATGTCATAATATTATCAAATTCCTTTTCATTATTTAATACCTGAATATTTAAAACATGGCAATTCATAAATTCTTTGTGCAATTGAATAGTTTCATTTCTTATGACATCGACATTAATATTTTTAATTTTACCATTTTCAAATATTTGGAAATTAAATTTTTTATTGACTAATAAATTTTGATCTTTTAAATAATATATTAAACTTAATGGTGAATAAATTTTTTGTTCAAATTCTATTTCCTTATTATTATAATGTATGATTTGTGATTCATAATCAACCGTAGCATAAGTTTGTTTTTTATACTTTCCTTGGCGAATAGATTGATTCAATTCATAAATTGAAAAAAAATTTGAATCAACTATCAGCACTGTATTTTCTCTTAATTTATAAAAAAAATCAATCAGTTTATTACTTTTAGCAATAAAACTAATTTTATATTTTTCATTTGAATAGTATTCTGATTTTAATAATGCTGTTCCTGCATTAATACCTTTTATTTTAATATTATAATGGAATTCATCTGATGCAATTAACAATTGCATAACAAAAATTACAATAAAAATCATAAGCCAATCCTCTTGATTATTTTACTTGATGCTCCAGCAGATTCAATTGTATAATTTATTACTTTATTCTTACTATATAATCTATTGGGATTATTAATTAAATTTATAAAATCTATCAAATCCTTTTTTGATTTTAATACATGTGACATATCACTTTCAAACATTTCTTTGGCTTCATCAAGCAATTCAAATTTAGGACCATATCCTATTGTACAGCCATAAACAGCGGGCTCAATTACTGAATGTACACCCGTAGTAAATCCAGAACCAACATATGCAAGTTTTGCATATTTATATAAATCTGCCAGAATGCCTACTTTATCTATAATTATGACTTGCGATTTGGTGTGTGATGGATTCGAAAGAATACTTGGTGTCATATATTGATTTTTCAATTTTTCAATTAATCTATTAATTGCCTGATGATTAATTTCATGGGGCACTAAAATAATGCCTGTATCTCTTTTATTAAGATCAACATCCCCATTAGGAAAATTTTCTTTTAAGCTTTTTAAAATTAAACTTTCATCAAAAGAATCATAGCTACCAAAAATAATATTTTTTGTCTTATCATATAATACTGGTAGCAAATTTTTATTATTTTTTTCTTTTCTTTCAATAATTTGATCAAACCTAGAGTCTCCAGAAACTTCAATATGGGTAGAATTCCCTATAATATTAATAAGTAAATTTTTAATCCGAATTGAAGGAACAAAAATTACCTGAAATTTTGACAAGATTTTTTGGGAAAATGATTTTAATAATCTGTATGACCATATTGAATTTTTATGAATATTAGCATTTATATAATAACATGGTATTTTTAATAATTGACATACTATCATATGTGTTGGCCATACGTCATGCCTGGTAATTATGTATGTGTGTGGATTAATTGCTTTAAAAAATAAATAAGATGACCAAATAAAATCATAAGGATGATAACAACTAATATCAAATAATAAATTATTTTTTTCTTTAGCATATATTGTTGGTGAAGTAAACGATTGTATAATAAAAAATTTACTTTTATCTATTTTGTTTAATATTGGTTTAATTTGTTCAAATTCACCGGCAGATGTAGCATGAAATAATATAATTTTCTTATGATTAATTTCTTTAATTCTATTTTTAACATCTTTAATTAATTTTCTTTCATATAATAGATGTTGATGAATTTTTGGTGAAATTAATCTACTAATATGAACGAGTAAATATAGTAGTGGTGAAATTATTATATAAATAATATATAATAACACTAGATAATGTTTTGAGCTTTAAGAATAATATCAGCTAAATTTCTAAAAGCACCGTCTCCTCCTCTATTATTAGTAATAATATCAGGAGTAATTAAATCTAATATTGGGGAAGTGGGTGGCATAGCTGATAATCCCACAATTTTCAAGGTATCTAAATCATTTAAATCATCACCAATATAGGCAATCTGGTCTAATGTAAGATTATATTTTTTAGATAAATATTTTATCCTTGATAGCTTGTCATGTTCATTATAATAAACTTCTTTAATATTTAATTTTTTTGCTCTTGTCTTTAATATTTCAATATTTTCATATTCGCTTGTAATCATAACAATTATAAAATTATTTTTTAGCATAATCGAAGCTGCCATACCATCATAAGTAGAAAAAGATTTCATAAATGATCCCTGATTATTATAATACATTTTGGAATCAGTCCATACGCCATCTATATCTGTAGCAATTAATTTTATTTTTTTAGCTTTATCAGTTATTTTTTTATTTATCTTCATAATAATTTTTCAATTAATTTTAAATCATCTAATGTATCAATTTGAAAACTTCTTGAATGAGGCATCTCTATAATGCCAATATTTCCACCATATCTACGATATGAATTATTAAATTGCTGTTTGGTTGTAATATAAAAGGCTCCATTTTCAACATATTTATTTTCTTTTTCTTGTCTCATAGGCCTATTATCAATATCCCAATTAACAGGTTTAATATCCGTTGTCCATTGTGGAATCCAATGTTCTTTATAAACACTAAAGACAGAATCATAATTATTGTTTTTTATTGCCTCTAATCCTTTATTAATATCAGATTTATTTAATAGCGGCGATGTAGGTTGAATAAAAATTAATATATCAAAATCTACATTTTCAGAAAAATGCTTTAATGCCTCTTCGCTTTTTGAAAAATCATTAGATATATCTACTGGTCTATCTAGAACTTTCACGTTAAATGATTTAGCAATTTTTTTTATTTCACTAGAATCCGTAGATACCCAGGTTTCATCACACATTGATTTGTTTGCTGCATTAATCGCATATGATAATAAGGGGCGACCTTTTAATTGTACAATATTTTTATTGGGAATCCCTTTGCTACCACCCCTTGCTAGAATTAAAGCAACAGTTTTCATTCTTTCCTTAATTTGTTTTTTATAGGTATTTCAGTTTCTGTCACCCTTTTAATGCCATCACCTAAGGCAAGATTTAATTCTTTGATCCCTCTAACTAATTTAATAAGTCCCTGTGGCTCTACAGAACACATTTGATCTGTGCCCCACATTGTTCTATCGAGAGTAATATGTCTTTCAATAATTGTTGCTCCCATGCATAATGACGCAATAGATGTTGTTAATCCAAATTCATGTCCACTATATCCGACTTCACATTTATATCTATTTTGTAATGTTTTAATACATTGAAGATTTAAATCTTCATTTGGGGCAGGATAAGATGAATTGCAATGTAATAAAGCAAAAGGACATTTATTATTTGCTGATTTAACTGTATCTACTGCTTGATCTACCTCTTCAATCGTACTCATTCCTGTTGATAAAATAAGTTTTTTAGCTGTTTTTGCTGATTCTGAAATCAACTCCAAATCATTTAATAAGGCTGACGGGATTTTTATAAAAGGTAAATTATATTCATTTAAAAAATTTAAACTATCTAAATCCCAAGGCGAGGCTGACCAGGTTATGCCTTTTTGCTTACAATATTGATCAATTTCATTATATTGGTTTTTCGCAAATTCAACTTTATATTTATATTCCAAATATGTCATCTTTCCCCAAGGTGTATCACGCATAATACTTTTTTGATGTTCGGGGACACAAATATCTGGATTTCTTTTTTGAAATTTAACAGCATTACAGCCTGCTACATGCGCAATATCAATCAATTGTTTTGCAATCTCTAACGACCCGTTATGATTAATGCCTATTTCTGCAATGATATATATTTTATTTTTTGACATATAGCTCCTATGTAATTGAATGCTAAAAAAATTATTAAGTTCCGTTTTGATTTATATAATAAATAAAATTATATTTATTCATAATTTAACCCCAATGAATAAAGATATGAAAAATAATATAACTATTCTTGCAAATCTATATACAATCTATGAAGAAATTAAGGAATTAATTACAAGTCGCTCAAAATCTTTTATATCAATTGTAAGTGCTTTTTTAATGGTATTTCTAATACGCTCTGTATTAGCAATCATGGATACAATTTTTATTATTGATGAATATCCACTTCAAAGAATTATTTTTATTCTATCTACCTCATTAATGATTATGGGTTTAGAAATAGGGTTTACTAAATTTATATTTATCAACATAGATAACAAGAGCTGCTCATTAAAGAGTATATTTAATTATTTTCACCTTTTGGGTAGCTATGTTACTGGCTTATTAATTTTTTATTTTTGTGTTTTTATTGGAACTGTCCCTGGTTTTTTATATTTATATTTAAAATATAGCGGTGAATTTATAACTATAATTTATACATCTATGGGAGATCCTTATTTTCAAGAATTAATTTCAGCTTATTTTAATACTAATGATATCCTTCTCTTTTTGTTTATTATTATTATACCAACTGCATATATATCAATTCGTTTATCCTTTTGGAGTTATTATGTAATTGAAAAAGAAATTTCAGGAATTACATCAATTAAAAACAGCTATTACTTAACACAAAATAAAGAGAGTGAAATAGTGTGTTATTTATTCATCATTTTGCTATTTAATTTATTAGGATTATTATCAATTATTGGGATATGTTTTACAATACCTATTACTTATCTCTTTTTATGTAAATACTATAAACTCTTGATTTTAAATCATTTATAGCTTTCTAAAAAAGAATTATGAGTTTCAATTAATAATTCATCAACTTCTTTATTATTAACCTTGATAGCATTTAAAATATTAATTTCAATTACTCCAGGCTGTATTATCCATCTATTTTTTGGTTTAATGTCAAATAATCCCTTTGTTACTATGGGCAATATATCAGCTCCTGTATTTTTCGCTAAATGAAATCCCCCTTTTTTAAATGGTAGTAAATCTCCAGTTATCGTTCTTGTGCCTTCAGGTAATATTACAATATGATATCCTGATTTAAGGACTTCTTGAGCAGCTATAATGCCTTTAATCGCATTGTCTTTATTGGATCTATTAATAGATATCACTTTCATTAATTTAAGAATTGTAGAATAAATGGGAATCTTAAAATTCTTAGATGCTGCAACTGCACTAAATTTTCCATGTAATACAGATGGTATTGTAAAGACATCTAAAAAACTTACATGATTGGCCATAATCACAAAACAGGCTGTTTTGGGAACGCGACCATTAACTTTTATTTCACAACCAAACATATAAATCATTAATCTACAAAACAAAACGAGTGTTTTATACATCATTGAAGGAAAAATTAAAATTATAATAATAACAATGGGTGCAATAACAGAAAATGTAAGAAATGCTCGTAAATAAATCAATATACTCATTATTGCTTTCATTTTAGCATCCGGCTAATGAAAAAATCTTGAGAGTAGATTTTGGAAATGGATATTTTTTTATTTCATTTAAAGAAATCCACTTGATTTCATCTGATTCAATCGCTTTTGGAATACCAGAATGAAACTGACAATGATAACCTTTCATATTAATTCCAAAATGAGAATACTGATGTTTTATATAACCAATAGTTTTATTAATTTTTACTTCAATGTTTAATTCTTCATATATTTCTCTTTGTAAACATTCCGAAAAACTTTCTTTATTAATCTTTTTACCGCCAGGAAGCTCCCAGAGCCCCCCTAAAAGTCCATCATTCTTTCTTTTGCTAATAAGAATTTTATCATTTTTCCATATCATACCAACTGCGACATTATAAATGGGTTTTGTAATTGTTTTATTTTTATTTAAAAATTTATGCACAGCATTATTTTTCTTAGCATAACATGAAATTTTTACTGGACAAGCTGTGCAATGTGGCTTTTTTGGCAAACAAACTTCTCTACCTAAATCCATTAATGCCTGATTAATTTCAGATGGATTATATTTATACATTAAATCCTGTACATGCTCTTTAGATTTTGCAGTAATATTTTTAAAGTTATCAATACCATAAAGTCTAGCAACAACACGCTTTAAATTGCCATCAATGGCAGGGTAGGGCTTATGATATGCAATAGACATTATTGCTGAAGCAGTATAGTCTCCTATACCAGCTAATTTTAATAATGCAGAAAAGCTAGAAGGGAACTTACCATTATATTCATTCATCACTATTTGAGCTGTTTTATGTATATTATGTGCTCTTTGATAGTACCCCAATCCTTCCCATAATTTTAAAACATGCTCAATTTTTGCATTTGCTAAAATTTGAATATTTGGGAATACATCAATCCATTTATTATAATATGCTAAAACTGTTTTAACTTGAGTTTGCTGTAACATAATTTCTGAAATCCAAATATCATATACATTTTTAGATTTTCTCCATGGAAAATCATAGGATTTTATATGATACCAATGAACAAGCTTTTTACTTATTTTATTCATTGTCTAAAATATTAAACTCCCAGTTAATTTTATTTAATATATCAACCATTTGATCTATTTCTTTTATTTCTAAATTTTTATATATACCTTGAAAATAATAATTAATTTGTTTATTTAATTCTTGATACGTTTTTTTACCTCTGTTGGTTAAAGATATTTTATATGAACGTTTATCTAGAGGAAACTGTATTTTTTCAACTAACTTGATTTTAATTAATTTATCTAAATTTCTCGATAAAGTACTTAAGTCTAATGATAGTCTTTTCGCTAAATCTGTTTGTGAGATTCCATCAAATGGAATGGTTTGAATACATAGTGCCTGAGATTGAGTTATCCACAAAGAGCGTGCTACTTTTTTAACGCAATTTAAATAATTAATACAAAAATCATTTGTTTGTTCTATAATGTTCATAGTTGTATAATACAACTATTGCATCTAAAATAAAACAATTTATTTATACGTTTTTTCTATCAATTTAAAGGGAAGATATAAAACTAAAATATAAATAAAATATATTCCTTCTAAATAGAGCAAATAATAAGGCCAACCACCTATAATAAAAGAACTATTTACTGCTGGGGGCTGACAAATAAACATATAATTTGAGCCTAGCATATAGTTCAGAAAACCAACTGGTATAATGACAACATTAATAAATAAAAATGAATTTATTATTCCCTGCATATTAAAGCGTTTATTGTAAGCAAAAATAAGCCAAAGTACATTTAAAATTATTAACGAATGAGTCCAATGGAGCGTAAAAATTCCAATCATATTATGGACACCGGTTAAATCAACATTTATTAAAGCCTGAAGGGCTCCGCCAAACCCAAGAACATAAGCAACATCAAAAAGAAATTGTTCAATTTTTTGATTGAATTGTTTCTTAGATATAGCCATATAAAGACTAATTATTGAAAAATAAAATCCGATAACACAAAATTGCAAAGGGAGATCAGACGCTAAGGAAAAATTATAAAGTTCATCCCAATATATTCTATTTAAATAATCTATACATTCTTGTGATAAACAAAATAAAATTAAAACTAATGATAAATATTTTTTATATGTATTGCTATTTAATCTATAACCCGCATAACAAAAAAATGCAGCTATACATAGCATAATGATGGAAAGCGTGTTGTGTAAATAATACAACTGCTCCGCAGGCAAAGCCTTCATATTACAATACTAACATTTCTTTAGTAGATTTATTTAATGGTAAACATTTATTTTTTTGAATCCAACAATCATCTTCTATCCTAACACCTCCCCATCCTTCAATATAAATTCCTGGTTCAATTGTAATAACATAATTTTCTAATAATGGCTTAATATTTAAGCTGCTAATTCTAGGATAAGTATGTACTTCTAACCCGATGCCGTGTCCAGTTGAATGTATAAATTTATTACCATAACCAGCAGATACAATAACATCTCGGCATGCTTTATCAATAGCGGCTCCTGTAACTCCGGCTTGTGCTAATTGTATGCCAGCATTTTGTGATTGCAACACTGTATCATAAATTTCTTTGTGTTTGTCTGTCGCCTCACCTATAACAACCGTTCTTGTCATGTCAGCATGATAACCATTATAAAGTGCACCAAAGTCCATTACTACAAAATCTCCTTTTTCAAATTTTTTATCTGTAGGCCGTGCATGTGGAAGTGCGCCCAACCATCCGCTGCCTATAATAGATTCATAACTATCACCTTCTGCTCCATTCATTTTAAAAAGATATGATATTTTTGCAGCAATATCTCTTTCAATAGCACCTTCTTTAAGTTCTGGAATAATTTTCGTAAATACATCGTCTGTAATTTCTATAGCGGTTTTTAAAGAATTAATTTCTAACATATCTTTCACTGCTGCTATTTCCTCAATGATGCCCTCAACTTGAAACCATGTTATTAACGGCATAAGCTGCTTAAGACTTGTGTAAGTTGAAACATTCATATGTTCACTTTCAAATCCAATTAGCAACGAATCAGCAATAAGATTGTTTTTTGCAATATACCTATAGTGAGCAGAACCAACGATGTGCACTTTGCAATCTTTAATTTGATCTTTACATTGAGATGTATAGCGGCCATCAGTAAAAAAATGTTGTTCATCATTCAATATTAACAAGGAACCAGCCGAACCGGTAAACCCTGTTAAATACCTTACGTTGGTTAAATTAGTAATATACATACCATCTAATTTTTCTACTGACAATGCTTGCCTTAGCTTATTGATACGATCATTGTATTTCATTGTTTTTACCTTACTTTAATCTTAGAAATTTTCTTTTTTTCTTTACGCACGAATGTTTGGTTTTTTTTATTTTTAGACATTACATCTAATACCGCCAGTGCTTCATTATATTTTTTTTGATTTATTAACACGCCATACATGCTCTTTGTTGCTAATTTATTATTAAATTTGATTAAACTATTATTTTTTTTATTTAAAATAATTTTATTGAAACTTTTTGAGTTTGAATCCAAAATTTTATATTTAACTTTCATTTTTTTAATTTCTAAATTCTCTGGAAATCTTTGAGTGGCAATAGTTAAATATTTAAAAATTTTATTTTTACTTCTATCTAATAATAGAAATAATTTAATTAAAGTGACAATTGCCTCCTGATGAAATGATTGATATTTAACAACATTAATTAACAATTTTTCCGCCTGTATAAAATCATCATTAATAATATGAATTTTTGCTAAAACATATTGTCCTAAATAATTATCAGGTACATTTAAAAGCCCAATTTTCACAACTTTGCATGCTTTGTCTATTTGAGAAGTATTTAAATAAAAATCAGCTAAAATAGGAAAAACAGGAGAGCTAAAATTTTCTGCAAATAAATTTTCTAATTCACGTAGATTAAAGTGTTTATTTCCGATTTTCATTAAACCATGTTTTAATATAGATTAATGAATCCGAAACAGGAGTGCCTGGTCCAAATAATTTTCCAACACCTAGTTTTGATAATTCTTCCATGTCTTTTTGGGGGATGATTCCACCGCCAGTAATTAAAATATCGTTGATGTTTTCATTCTTAAGCAATCTCATAATTTCAGGGAAGATAGTCATGTGAGCTCCACTTAAAATAGATAACGCTATCACATCCACATCTTCTTGAATAGCCGCCTTAACAATCATTTTCGGAGTTTGCCTAAGTCCTAAATAAATTACTTCCATCCCAGCATCTCGATAGGCACGAGCCAAAATTTTAATTCCTCGGTCGTGTCCGTCAAGGCCTGGCTTTGCCATTAATATTCTAATTGGTCTTTTCATGATTCTATTACAATTGTTACCGGACCATCATTAATTAACTCAATATCCATCATAGCCCCAAATTTTCCTGTTGTAAAATTAAGATTATATTTTTTAATTTCTTCAATAAAAAATTCATACAAAGGTTTAGAAATTTCTGCTGGGGCTGCATTAAAAAAACTTGGTCTTGTTCCTTTTGTACAATCAGCATACAATGTAAATTGACTTATAATCATAAGAGATAAATTTAAATCTTTAATTGATAAATTCATTTTATCGTTATTATCTGGAAAAATACGCATATTAATTAGTTTTTTTATTAAGTATTTAGCATCTTTGGGACAATCGTTTTTAGATACACCTAAAAACACCACAAGTCCACGATTAATTTTTCCATAAATTTTATTATCTATGCTTACCTGCGCAGACTTGACACGTTGTATAACAGTCTTCATTTTAAATAGAAAGCCATGCTCTGTTTGGTCCAACAATTTTCCTGATTAATTCTAATACATTGTTTTCAATAGAAAATTTAATTTTATGACTTAATATTTTTTGATCTTTCCCTTTGTTGCTCATTAAATGTAAAATCACACTATATCTTCCTGAATATTTTTCAGATAATCCTTGAATTTCTTTTAAGAATTTTTCGTTTTGCATATTATAATCAAGCTGAATATTTACAAACTGTGTAATGCTATATTTTAAATTTTCATCTAAAACATACATTTTATTAACAATAATACGTGATAATTGTTCATTCTCATTTTGATTAAAATCTTTTCCAATAATAAAACACATTTGATCTTCTACTATTAATTGCTCATATTTAATGAAATTATCATTAAAAACGTAAAGTTGTAAATTTTTATCTAAAGTGTCAAATGATATTAATGCCCACTTATTACCATTTTTATCAAATCTGTATGTAATATCATTAATAATGCCAACAATATTAACAGTATTGTGGGGGGTAAATTTATTAACAGTTAATTCTTCTATGTCTTTTTCAAATTTATAAATAGGATTATCAGATAAATAAAATCCAAGAAATTCTTTTTCTAATTTTAAACATTTTTCATGTGACCACTGTTCAGCTACTGATAAATCTGGAATTTTTGTTTTAAACACATCTTCACTAAACAAGCTTTCCTGTTCCTTGTTTTTCTTTTTGTGATATTTAGAAATAAAATTCAAAATTATTTCTAATGATTCAAACATTTCGGCTCTATGTTCAGAAAAACTGTCACATGCTCCAACTAAAATCAAACTTTCTAATACTTTTTTATTAATAGGTGGAGAAACTTTTACTAGATCAAAAATGGAATTAAAATTACCATTTTTTATTCTATAATCAACAATTCCATCTACTGCTTTTGAACCAATATTTTTAATTGCTGATAATCCATATTGTATAGTTTTATTATCAATAATTTTAAAATCACTTTCAGATAAGTTAATATCAGGAGCTTTAATATTTATTTGCATTCTTCTGCACTCTAAAATCAACTTAACAATTCGATCTGTCTCATTAATATCTGAAGAAATGTTTGCTGTTAAAAACTCTACAGGATAATATGCTTTAAGCCATGCAGTTTGAAAAGAAATCATTGCATATGCAGTAGCATGACTTTTATTAAATCCATATTCAGCAAATTTTTCTAATAATTCAAAAATTTCTACTGCTTGTTTTTTATGTATTTTATTTTTTACAGCACCTTCAATAAATCTTAATTTAAAAGAAGCCATTAATTTTTTTTTCTTTTTTCCCATTGCTCTTCTCATAATGTCTGCTTCTGATAATGTAAAACTACCCACTTCTGAACAAATTTGCATTACTTGTTCTTGATATACGATAATTCCATATGTTTCTTTTAATATTTTTTCTAGTGAATTGTGTGTATATATAATTTTTGAATTCCCCTGCTTGCGATTAATAAACTCTGGTATATTAGCCATTGGTCCTGGTCTATATAACGCTGTCATTGCAATTAAATCTTCAATACACGTTGCTTGTAGATTTAATAAGTTTTCACGCATTCCTTCAGATTCAAACTGGAAAATTCCAATCGTATCTCCAGACTTGAAAATATCATCATATACCTTAGAATCATTTAAGTCAATCTTATTAATCTCAATTTTTTTATTCTGTTGTTTTTGAATTAATTCCAGTGATTTCTTTATAACTGTAAGATTTCTTAAACCTAAAATATCCATTTTTAATAGCCCTAATTCTTCTAAAGCATTCATATCAGCCTGCGTAGTAATTTCCCCGGTAGATGAATTTTTAAAAAGAGACACATAGTCAGTTAAGGGGCCTGGCGCAATAACAACTCCTGCTGCATGGGTTGAGGCATGTCTATGACACCCTTCAAGGGTTTGTGAATAATTGATTAAATCTTCAAAAGGCTTACTGCGCGTGGATATTTTTTTTAATTCCGGATTCATTTTCATAGCCTTGGCTATGGTCATTTTTGGTTCATTGGGTATTAGTTTTGCAACCGCATCAACTTCATTATAACTAATGCCTAAAACACGACCCACATCTCTAATAGATGATTTTGCTTTCATCGTTCCAAATGTAATAATTTGTGCAACTGAATCATGCCCATATTTATTTTTAATATATTCAATGACCTTCGCTCTTCCTTCAATACAAAAATCAATATCAATATCTGGCATAGTAACACGCTCTGGATTTAAAAATCTTTCAAATAATAAATTATATTTAATAGGATCAACGTCTGTAATCCCTGTACAATATGCAACAATTGAGCCTGCTGCTGATCCTCTCCCTGGCCCAACAGGAATCTTATTATTGCATGCATAGTTAACAAAGTCTTGTGTAATTAAAAAATAGCCTGCATAGCCCATTTTTTTAATCACCTTCAGCTCATATATCATTCTATTTTTTATTTCTTTAGTAATTGTACCATATTTATTTTTTAATCCCTCTTCACATAAAATCTTTAAATATTTATCTGGGTCTTCTTCATGCCCAGGAATTGGATATTCTGGCAAGTGATAATCGCCCAAAGGAATTTCTACATTACATTTTTCAGCAATCTCCAGTGTGTTTTCTAGTGCTTTAGGTACATCTTTAAATAATGCATACATTTCATCAGCAGATTTAATATAAAATTGATTTGGCTCATATTTTAAACGATTTGTATCATTTTTGTCCTTGCCTGTTCCTAAACAAAACAACACATCATGCGCATCAGAATGCTCCTCAAGACAATAGTGGCAATCATTTGTTACAACTAATGGAATGTCTAGCTCTTGAGATAATTTTTTCAAAATAGAATGCGATGATTTTTCTTCAGATATTTGATGGTTTTGAAGTTCCAAATAAAATCTATTAGGGAAAATTTTACTATATGATAAAGCTGCTTCTTTTGCTTTTTCGTAATTACCCAGGGTCGCATGCTTGGTCACCTCTCCAGCAAGACAAGCCGATGTTGCAATAAGGCCTTTGTTAAATTCTTGCAATAAAGATTTATCGACTCGCGGTCTATAATAAAAACCGTTTAAATAACCGATAGAAACCAAGGATAGTAAATTTTTATAGCCCTCCTGATTCATTGCAAGCAATACTAAATGATAATAGTTTTGCCGTTTCCCATATTCATTGGTGAGCAACTGTCTATCTGTATGTTTATTTACTGCAACATAAATTTCACACCCTATAATTGGTTTTATCCCTGCTTTGATTGCCTCCTTATAAAAAGGTATCATAGAAAATAAATTTCCATGTTCTGTAAGGGCTATACTATCCATGCCCAAATCATATACTCTGTTACTCATCATTTCAACAGTTTGGGCTGCATCAAGCAAAGAATAATCTGAGTGATTATGTAAATGTATAAAATCAGACATATAAATTAATTTTTGAAATCATAATTGCAAATAATCCACTAACACACAAAGCTTTAAAAATAATTGATAATCGCTTGTAGGTTTTTTTTGTTGGAAATTTTATTAATAAAAATAAAGAATAAATTAATGGAATCTCAATAAATAATATCAAAAATAATAAATATTCATAACTATAATTATAAAAAAAATATGGAATAATTAAAATAAACATTAAACAAAGAATCCAACCAACAATTACAACTCTCATATTCTTCATCCCTATAAAAACAGGCAAGGTTACCATGTTCACAGACAAGTCTCCATCATAGTCCGCCATATCTTTTATCATTTCTCGAGAAATAGAAAAGCAAACAGTCAAAATAAATGGGATATAAAGCTTATACATTGTACCAATCAGCGCCATTTCAGTAAAGACAAAGACAGAACCTAATAAACATGATATAACTATATTGCCTGCTAAGGGTGTTTTTTTTAAAAAATAATTGTAAAAAAATAAAGAGGGAAGAACAAAACAACATAAAAAACACAAAGCTATATTGTTAAGCTTAAAACTACAAAACACTAAAATAAACAATAAAATAAATATTATAAAAACCAATAAACCCGGCTTTATTTTTTCATTTACCAAAGGTCTTTTGGAATGGTTTATTTTATCAGATTTAATATCCAAAATATCATTCATTATATAGCCCAAGGCCATTGTTGCTAACACTACAAGTAAACAAATAAAAAAATTATAATCAATTGATAATTCTAACAAAAAAGAAGCAACATATACACACAATGAAGCTATAAAAAGATTGTGTATACGAACAAGATATAAAAATTTAAAAACATGTCTCATTGGCAAGCCTCTAAGACTCTCCAGTTACCATTTAAATCTTTATGCCAGCTACATTTATAATTATTAGATAGAAATAAATCATTGATTTCTTCTTTAGCATTTTCTTGACCTATCTCTAAAATAATACGCCCTGTTGGTTTTAATATCTGTGATAAATTGTCTGAAAAATATTTATAAAATTTTATACCCGTACCATAATCAGTTAATGCTATTTTTGGTTCATATAATTGGATGTGTTTTTCTAATTTTAAATATTCTTTCTTCGTAACATATGGAGGGTTAGATACAATCAAATCATATTTTTTATGTAATTTTTTTTTAAAAATATCTACATTATAAAAAGATATGTTATTTGTTTGATGAAGTAATTTGTTTTCTCTAGCAACTGCTAATGCATGGTTTGATATATCAATTGCATCAACAAATTTAACAATCTTTTTCTTGGCTAAAGTTATAGCGATATTACCTGAGCCCGTTCCTATGTCTAGGGCCTTATCATGTGGCTTAAATTTTTTTGCTACATCAATAATTAATTCTGTTTCTGGTCTTGGGATGAGCGTATTATTATTTACTATAAAATCATAACCATAAAAAGTTGCTTTTTGTATTATATACTGAAAGGGTTCTCCGTTTACTCTTCTATCTATAAATTTATTAAATATTTTTATTTGAGATTTACTAAGAGTTGTTTCTTGATTAAAAATTAATTGAGAAGTTGAAACAGAAAGTTTTTCTTTTAAAAACCATTCTATCTCTTTTTTGGCATTATTAATATTAGCAAGATGTAATTGTTGAATACCGTGTTCAACAACATCTTTTAAACAAATATTATTTTTTACAATAATATTCATTATTAAAAATTAAATATTTTCTTCTAATTGAATTTTTTGATCTTCGGCTTTTAAGCTTTCAATTACTTCTGAAATATTGCCATTGAGAATTTCTTCTAATTTATATAAAGTTAAATTAATTCTATGGTCTGTGATACGCCCCTGTGGATAATTATACGTTCTTATTTTAGCACTTCTATCTCCTGTGGATACCATTTTTTTTCTTGCTTGCGATCTCTCATTATTAATTTTTTCAACTTCTAAATCTAATAATCTAGATTTTAATACTTTCATTGCCTTGTCTTTGTTTTTATGTTGAGAAGACTCATCCTGACACGTAACAACAACTCCCGTTGGTAAATGAGTGATTCTAATTGCTGACTCTGTTTTATTAACATGCTGCCCCCCGGCACCGGAAGCTCTGTATGTGTCTATTTTTAAATCTTTGTCTATGATATTAATGTCTGCATCCTCTGCTTCTGGCAACACGGCCACAGTTGCAGCGCTTGTGTGTATTCTCCCGTTCGATTCTGTGTCTGGAATTCTTTGAACGCGATGTACCCCTGATTCATATTTCAATTCAGCATAAACGGACTCACCTGTTATTGAAAAAATAACCTCTTTAATTCCACCACCTTCATTATCATTTATAGATAAAATTTCATACTTCCATTTCTTGTTTTCACAAAAACGAATATACATTCGAAATAAATTCTCAGCAAACAGAGCTGCCTCAGTGCCCCCCGTGCCACTTCTTATCTCTAAAATAGTATTTTTATCATCGTTAGGGTCTTTCGGCAACAAAAAAATTTTTAATTCATCTTCTAAAGTGTCCAACTCTTGTTTCAAATTATTTATTTCATCCTTTACTAATTCTTTTAATTCTTTATCATTTCCTTGTAAAATTTCTTCGTCTTCTTTTAGATGATTATATTGTTTGATATATTGTTTTGCTTTTGGAATAATAAAATCAATTCTGCGATGTTCTCTGGCTAAATCAGAATAAACTTTAATATTAGAAATAACTTCAGGGTCACTCATTTTTTCTGATATTTGTTCATATTCTACAATGAGTTGGTTTAATCTATTAATCATAGAATTAGCCTATAGAGTCTGCTTTAAATTCTTTTCCAAAATATAAATCAATATTATTACCAAAGGCTTTTTTAAGCGCAAAAATTGCCACTTCAATTTGGTCTTTACTAGGCTCTTTGGTCGTAATAGATTGTAACCATAGACCGGGCTGAGATAAATAATTAAATATTTTAATGTGTTGTTTAGATGCTAAAAATTTTAAAACTTCATACCCCATACCAGCAACAAGGGGTAAGCATACAATGTGCATAATAAATCTGATGGGGATAGTCAGTTGTTCAATAAAGAGTAAGGCAATAGAGTCTAAGATTGTATATGAAAATATAGTAACTAACATAATAATAAAAATAAAGCTTGTTCCACACCTCGGATGTTTAGTCGAAAATTTTTGTGCCTCTTCAGGCTTCAGCTCTTTGCCTGATTCGAAATTATAAACTGTTTTATGTTCTGCTCCATGATATTCAAATAATCTTTTTACATCTTTTAATTGAGATATAAGTAATAAATAAGTAATAAATATTACTATTCTGGAAAGCCCAGAAATAATATTAAAGGCAATGGTATTATTAACATCATTGACAATATATGTAGTTATAAAAAGAGGGAATAAAACAAATAATGAAATCGCAAAAATTATAGCAATAAAATTACTAACATAATCAATAAAATTTTGCCATAATGAATTGCTTCCTTGCGGTTCGCGTTGTTCTGATTCATAAATATTTGCTGACCAATCAAGAGTTTGGTATCCTATTTTCATTGATTCATACAGATGAAACATGCCCCGTAATAGCGGAATGTTTTTCCAGCTGTTTTTTTGAATGATTGATTTGAGCGTGTGTTTTTCAAAAACCATATTACCGTTTTTTAATCGCACTGCTGTTGCATATGCGCCAGGAACGCGCATCATGACGCCCTCAATAACGGCCTGCCCACCTACCAAAATAGATGTTTTCATAATAAGCGAAGATATGACTTTATAAATTAGTGTAACCATAAATAATAAATTTATTTAATATATATAAATTAAAGGAATATAAATTAGTTGTGTTAGTCTTTTTTGTCAGATTGAAATTTATATTTTTTCATATATTTTTCAACTCTTCCAGAGGTATCAACTAAATTTTGTTTACCAGTAAAATATGGATGTGACTTATGGGAAATATCTAATTTATATAATGGGTATTCTTTCCCATCTGTCCATTTTGTTTTTTCTTTAGTCTCAATTGTAGATCGCGTTAGAAATGAATAATCACAGGAAACATCTTGAAACACTACATATCTATATTGCGACGGGTGTATGTCTTTTTTCATAATATGTCAGATAATTTTAATTGTTGTTTCTTTAAGTAAGGTAATAAACCAGTTTTATCAATAGTTTTAATGGCAGAAACAGATAATTTTATTTTAACCGTTTTATCTAGTTCCGGAATATATATTTTTTTAAGCTGCAAATTAGGCAGCTGTCTTCTTTTTGTTTTAACATTAGATTTGGAAACATTATTCCCAACTAACGGTCTTTTTCCTGTTATTGCACAAAATTTTGACATACTAAAACCTTTTACTTTTCATTATTTCAAAACGGGCATTATATTACTAATAATATTATTATTTTAAAAGTCTAATTTTTTTATTGTGTTATTTACTAAACTCATTGCCTGGGTAATTATTTCATTTGATGTAGCATAGGAAAATCTAATAAATCCAGGAGCGCCAAAGCTATCACCTGCAACTGATACAACTCCTGTAGTCTTTAATATATACAAAGACAAATCTGCTGATGTTTTAATGATATTGTTATTTTTGTCTTTTAATTGCAAATATTTACTGAAATCAGGGAAAACATAAAATGCTCCATTGGGCTTTTCACATGTTATATTATCTATCTTCAACAGCTTTGATAGTATTAACTCTCTTCGTTCTTTAAATATGTCTCTCATTTCTATAACACATTCCTGATTTCCAGTCAGAGCTTCAATTGCAGCATACTGAGCAATCGAATTTGGACACGAAGTGCTTTGTCCTTGTAGTTTTCCAATAGCTTTTACAAGCTTTTTGTTTCCTGCAATATATCCAATTCTCCATCCTGTCATTGCATAAGTTTTAGAACAACTTTGGAATGTTATAATTTTATCATTATCCTTATCAAAACTTGCAATGCTTTTAAATTTTTTATTATATGTTAATTGCTCATAACATTCATCTGAAAAAATCCATACATCTGGATATGCTTTTAAAAAATTGAGCAATCGTTTAATTGCTTCATCCCTCCACACGCCTCCAGTAGGATTAGATGGAGAATTAATTATAATGCCTTTGGTTTTTTTTGTAATTTTATTTTTTAGATCATTAAAGTCTGGTTCATTTTGTTTCCTACTGTCCGTTGCTACAAATACGGGTTTTGCTCCAGTAACTGAAACAAAGTCCGGAAAGGATACCCAGTAAGGTTTAAAAATAATAACCTCATCGCCTGTTTGAAAAAGGGTCTGACAAGCATTATAAAGAGAGTGTTTTCCTCCGCACGATACTACAATGTTTTCAATGTCATATATAAGACTATTGTCTCGTTTAAGTTTTTCACAAATTGCCTTTTTTAAATCAAATGTACCAGACCCAGGGGTATATTTAGTAAAGCCATTTTCTATAGCATAAATTCCTGCTTTTTGAATGTTTAAAGGAGTAGAAAAATCAGGTTCCCCAACGCTCATATTGTATACCTGTTGATTTTTTCTTTTTAGCTCTTCTGCTCGACTTGTCATTTCTAATGTTGCTGAGGGCTGAATACGGTCTATTCGATTGGTAAACATTAATTAACTGCTCATGGAGTCTAAAAATTCTCTATTATGTTTAGTCCTTTTCAACTTATCAATTAAAAATTCCATAGCTTCAACATTGGTCATGTCATTTAATAATTTTCGCAATAACCAAATCCTAGAAAGGTCTTTTTTCTTAATTAGTTTATCCTCTCTTCTAGTGCTTGACCTGTTAACGTTAATTGAAGGATAAATTCTTTTATCACTTAAATCTCTATCTAAAACCAGCTCCTGATTTCCTGTCCCTTTAAATTCTTCAAAAATAACCTCGTCCATTCTACTCCCAGTATCAATAAGCGCTGTAGAAATAATTGTTAAGCTCCCTCCAAATTCTACATTACGTGCCGCTCCAAAAAAACGTTTTGGTTTATGTAAAGCATTAGAATCTACTCCTCCTGAAAGAATTTTACCACTGTGTGGAATAACAGTATTATACGCTCGCGCTAATCGTGTAATTGAATCTAATAAAATTACAACATTTTCACCTGATTCTACGCAACGCTTCGCCTTTTCAATTACCATTTCTGCAACCTGCACATGCCTCGTTGCCGGCTCATCAAATGTTGATGCTACCACTTCTGCCTTAACGCTTCGTGCCATGTCAGTAACCTCTTCAGGCCTTTCATCAATTAATAAAATAATCAAATTAACGCTGGAATCATTTTCAGAAATTGCATTAGCAATTTTTTGTAATAAAATAGTTTTTCCTGTTTTAGGCTGTGCAACAATTAAGCCTCTTTGTCCTTTGCCTATTGGTGCCAACATATCAATTGTTCTAGTAGAAATGCTTTCGGAATCAGTTTCTAGCTTGATGATTTCATCAGGATACAACGGGGTTAAATTTTCAAAGTGAACCAATCCTCTTGATTCATCTGGATTAATTCCATTAACAGTTTCAACTTTTAATAAAGCAAAAAACCTTTCATTGTCTTTTGGGGGTCTGATTTGGCCTGAAACTAAGTTTCCTGTTTTTAAATGGAATTTTTTTATTTGTGAATGTGAAACATAAATATCGTCAGGTCCTGGCAAATAGCTATAATCTGGGGATCTTAAAAACCCGTATCCATCTGACAACACCTCTAAAACGCCGTCTCCATATATAGCTTCTTTACGCTGGGCTTGTGATTGTAAAATAGATTTAATTAAATCTTGTTTTCTTAAGCCTGAATATTCTTTAAACCCAACTTTGTCACATATTTCGTGTAACTCTTTTACTGTTAAACGTTGTAATTCACGTGTTCGCATTTACTTCTCCTGTTAATTGTTGAAAAAATTGAATGGTTTAGTAGAATTTTAGGATGATTCTCTAAAACTATAATAAATTAATAATCTTTTTATTTGTGTACAAAACAATTTTTAAAAATTTTATTTAATATAGGGGCAATATAATGACTGCCTATTATAACAACACAGTCTCTGCTGCTAGCCCTAAAAATCGTTTCTTTAATAGTGTTTTCTAAATTTGTATTTCCTTTTACTTTCTTAGCAAAAATTGTTTGTATGTCTTGATATGGCATACTTGACCTAATTTGAGTTTCAGAACAGACAATGTTTTCAAAGTGTTTTTCATAAATTTTGAGCACAGCCCGAATTTTTTTGTTTTTTTCAAATGCAAATATAATGTGTTTTGTAAGAAAACGATTAACAATATTAAACCTAATAAAGCTTTCAAGAAAACATTTTAAGCTAGATGCATTGTGCGCAACATCATAAAGAATTGTTGGGTTTTTCTTAATAATTTGAAATCTTCCATTCCACTTTGTTTTAAAAATACTTTTATTTATTGCTGACCTATTAATATTTAATTTGTTTATATTATTTAATTCTAAAACTATTGATTTGGCCAATTCTGCGTTTTGATGATTATGGTCGCCATATAAATATTTGAACGTAAACGGTTTTTGGTTTTTTATAATTTTAATTTGATTATTATAGTTCCTTGCCTGTTTTATTAAAACTTCATTTAATGCAGGTCCTTGATCCACAGTTAAACAAATTTGGCCTATACTATTAATTGCTTTCGATTTTTCTATCGCAATTTTTTTTACTGAGTGTCCTAAAATATCATGATGGTCCATTGTTATTGATGTAAACCCCAACATTCTATTCTTACAAGCCGTTACGCTGTCTAGTCTTCCTCCTAATCCTGTTTCTAAAATTGCGAAATCAATCTGTGATTTACTAAAATACCACATTCCCATAACTGTCATTAATTCAAAAAATGATGGTTGAATTTTTTTAGCTTTAAGATGAAAAGTGTTTAAAAAACAATGAATTTCTTTGTCCGAAATATATGTGTTGTTTACTTTAATCCGTTCATTAATTTCAACTAAGTGGGGAGAAGAATATGTGCCAACATTATATCCAGCATCAATCAAAATTTCTGATAATAGAGCTGCAACCGTGCCCTTTCCGTTTGTTCCAAGTATTTGAATAGAAAAAAAATCATTTTCTGGATTATTACATAGTTTAAGAAAATCTAACGTTCGACTTAAACCATATTTAATTTTCCCTGCTGGGATAGATATTTCATCTGCTAACACTTATAAACAAATATGGTTAATTTGTATGTTGTTAAGATTTAATAAAACCTTTGCTAAATGATTAAATGCGTGTGGTTTATCAGAAACATAATATTGATTTTTTAAGTTTTTTTTGGTTGACAAAAGCAATTGGTTGTTTTCTAAACATTCGGACGCCTGTTGAGCTGTGGCTTTGGCTGAATCAATAATTTTTATATGCTTATGAAGATTTTTTTTAATAATATGTTTAAATAAAGGGTAATGAGTACAGCCCAAGATAAGGGTATCAACTTCTGTGTCTTGAAAAGTCTTTAAATAAAATTGCACAATGTCATGTGCAAATTTTTTATTCATTAAACCTTCTTCAATAATAGGAACAAAGAGTGGACAAGATTGGGCGACAACCTTAATGTTGGGGTTTATATTTTTCATTTTAGTTTGATATGTATTAGACAAAATTGTGGTTTCAGTGCCAATTACTCCTATTGTTTGAGATTTACTATAATTAATAGCACTGTGAATACTGGGGTCAATAACATTTAATATAGGAATTGAATATTCACTCTGAAGGGCTTGTAGCGCAACTGCTGAGGCTGTATTACATGCAACAACAGCAGCCTTGATTTGTTTTTCATATAAAAACTTAAGAATCTTCATACTATATGCAACCACTGATTCTTTGCTTTTATTTCCATAGGGAAGGTGCCCCGTGTCTCCAAAATATATAAAAGATTCATCTGGAAGCTGTTTTTGTAATGCTTTCAATACTGTCAGCCCGCCTAGTCCGCTGTCAAATACTCCAATGTGCTTATTATTTTCGCTCATATTTATTTTTAAAATCTATAATTGCTTCAAATATTCCTTTTGCAATTTCTCTTTTATATTGATTCTTAGATAAATTGTTGGCTTCTTCTTTATTAGTGACAAATCCAACTTCAATTAATACGTTTGGCATTGAAGCACCAACCAAAACATGAAATCCTGCTTGTTTAACTCCTCTGTCTTTAGAGTTGAGACGTTTAGATAAACTCCTTTGAATTGCTTGTGCTAAATATTCGCTTGATTTCATTGCAGAGTTTTGCGTCATAGATGCAACTATTTTTTTTGCATCTGTAAAATCTATGTATTCGTGATTTTTTTCTTCAAGCTTGATTGTTTCGTTTTCTCTTTTTGCAACGTCTACGGCTGCGTCTGTTTTTCCAATACGCAATAAATATGTTTCAAACCCCTTGGTAGATGACCGCGGAGACGCTGCATTGGCATGAATACTTAAAAAAATATCCGCCTCTGCTTTATTGGCAATTTGAGTTCTTTCCCAGAGAGGAATAAACACGTCTTCTGTTCGTGTATATATAACTTTCATTCCTAAATTTCTTTCAATGAGCCTTCCAAGCTCTTTTGAAATATCTAGAGTTATGTCTTTTTCTTTTAAATTGTTTAACCCTAGCGCTCCGGGGTCTTTGCCCCCATGACCAGGGTCAATTACAATCGTATCTATAAGCCATTTTTCCCTTAATTCTTGTATTTTTTTTATATTATCAATTTGTTCTATAGATAATAATATTTCTATGGAGTGTGAATTTGTAACAACCATCATATCATCTACTTTTTTATTTAATAAAAAAGAAATTTGTGAGCTTTCTCCAAGCTGTAAAGTTTGAACTTTAGAGATTGGATAATTTAGCGCTGAGCCATTCATCCGAAGAGAGTCTACGGCGCTGTTTAAAATTGTAATATTAAGCCAGCCGCTTGAAGTAATAGATGTAGAAATTTGATTGTTATAAAATTCCTTTGTAGTATTAATAATAATGGAAACTCCATTGGTTTTGGTGTTAATAAAAAAGTCTTTTACATTATAAATGTTTGTCAACACATTAATTGTATTCTTTTCTTTGTTCACTAGCTGCACTGGTAGATTAATAGATTCTAATATGTGATAAAAAGGTAAAACTGGCACATATAATGCGTTGTTTTTTAATATAACCTCATATGTTAAGTGATATATTTTATCATCTATTTTACAATACGATGAAAATGGAGAAAAATACATTTTTTTGTTTTCAAATATAATCTCAAATTTTTCTTTAGAGTTGTAATATGTGCTTGTTAATTCGTGGACTTTAACAAATTGTTCTAATGATAAATATTGAATTTTATTATATGAAATAGTTTTAAGTGTTATTTCATTTTTTTGAAAATCATTGCACACTATGCATGATATTGAAAATAATATTAAAAATAATTTATACAATTTATTGTATTTGCTTAGATTCAATTACTTTAAAAACTTTTTCTCCTGGCCTTACCATCATAAATCGCTCTCTGGCTATCTTTTCTATATAACTTGTGTCATATTTAAGCTTATGTATTTCGTCTTGAATGGAAATTTGCTGTGTTAACAATTGTTCTATATCAGAGCGCAAGTGATTTTTGTTTTGTTTTAATTGAATTAATTGTAAAATCCCAAAATCAACAAATAACAATCCCGCTATACCTATTATTGCAATAATTATCAGTGAATAAATTTTTAATTTATTTTTTTTCTTTTGTCTTTTGTTAATCATTTTTTTCCATTGATGAATATTGGGCGTTCCCGGCTAAATACTCTTCAATTCTTAATAATTGATTATATTTAGCGGTTCTGTCTGTTCTACATAACGACCCTGTTTTAATTTGACCTGCATTAGTGGCTACTGATAGGTCTGATATAAAAGTATCTTCCGTTTCCCCAGATCTGTGTGAAACAATGACTCTGAAATTATTTTTTTTTGCCAAATGAATTGCCTCAATAGTTTCAGAAAATGTTCCAATTTGATTTAACTTAATTAAAATTGCATTCATCGCTTTGCTATTAATAGCTTTTTGTAGTAATTGTGAATTTGTTACCGTTAAATCATCACCTACAATTTGAACTTTTTCTCCTAATTCTTTATTTAAAATTTTCCAATGTTCCCAATCATTTTGATCTAAACCATCTTCTATAGAAGCAATTGGATATTGATTACACAGCGTTTTATAATAATTTATTAACTGCATTGAAGAAAGTTCCGTGTTTTCTGATTCTAAAATATATTTTTTATTTTTTTTATTATAAAATTCACTTGCAGCTACATCTAAGGCTATTAGTATTTCTTCTCCCGGAATATATTTAGCTTGAACTATTGCTTCTAAAATTAATTCAATAGCCTTTTCATTGCTTTTTAGTGATGGAGCAAAACCGCCTTCATCACCAATAGAAGTACTATATTTGTTTTTTACTAAAATTGCTTTTAAGCAATGAAAAACTTCAGTTCCTGCTCTAAGAGCTTCGCTATAGGAAGAAAATTTAATGGGCATAATCATAAACTCTTGAATGTCTATATTGTTATCAGCATGACTTCCTCCATTTAAAATATTCATCATAGGAATTGGCATTTTTATAGGATATAAGCTTTGTGAAAAATTTGTTTTGTCTTTAATATATTCAAACAATGCTTGACCTTTGCTAATTGCTCCGGCTCTTACGTTTGCAAGAGAAACAGCCAAAATAGCATTTGCCCCTAATATTGATTTATTATCTGTTCCGTCTAAATCAATCATTGTACTGTCTATGTGAAAAATATCAAAAGGAGATTGTCCAATCAATTTTGGCTTAATGTGTTGTTTAATATTTTCTAACGCCTTATAAACTCCTTTCCCCATCCACTCATCATTTAAGTCTCTTAATTCTAAGGCCTCCTTGTCCCCGGTTGATGCACCGCTCGGCACACAGGCCCGGCCTATTGATCCATCAGACAAATGAACCTCTGCCTCAATCGTAGGAAATCCTCTGGAATCTAAAATGAGGCGTGATAAAATATTTTGTATTTTTGTAGACATAAATGTAATTAGTTTATCATAGTATTTAAAAAATTAATTCAACTGCTATTAAAGATTCAATATTTTAAATGATAACTATAGAAAAATATAACCATAAAATGTTAAATATTTGGGATGATTTTATATCTAATGCGAATAATGGTACCATTTTTCATACTCAAAAATTTATCAGCTATCACATAACAAGAGATTTTAACAATCATTCCTTGTTGTTTTATTATAATAAAAAGCTGGTTTGTCTTTTGCCTGCAGCTAAATTAAAAGACGCTTTGTGCTCTCATCCCGGAGCAAGCTTTGGCGGGCTAATATTTAATAATACTCTTTCCTTTAAAATAATTGGCTCTATTTTAGAAAGCTTAATATATTATTGTAAGCAGCGATTTAAGTCTATCGTTATAATAAATACTCCTCTTATATATTATAAAACATTTGATGCCTCAATAAATTATTTGTTGTTATGGAACCATTTTAAATGTTCTGAACATTATATTTCTCACTTTGTTGATTTAACTAGAAAAAAAACAGTGGGGGAACTCTTAAGCAAAAGAAAAAAACGATATATTAACAACATGATATCTAATAAAACATTTTCATTGATATTGTCTAAAAAATTTAATGAGTTTTATTCAATTTTATTAGATTCAAAACAATCATTTGATTCTACGCCCACTCATTCCTTAGAAGAAATCAAAAAACTACATTTAATGTTTCCTAATGATATTAAATTATTTTTATCAATGAAGAATGGCCAGGTTGCCGGGGGAGCCTTGATTTTTTATACTAGTCAAAATACATGCCTGGTTTTTTATAATGTAGTTAAAGCTCAATACAAAAACTCCCAGCTTGCTGCTTTACAGCTGTACAACTGTATGAAACAAGCAAAAAAACAGGGCTCCTCAATAATAGACTTTGGCGTTTCTCATATTCCAGAAAGCAAAATGCCACTAGAACCCAAAACAAGTCTTATACAATTTAAGGAACAGTTTGGGGCAAAAGGCGTTTTAAGAACAGTATATAAAAAGGATTTTAATGAAAAATAGTTTTTTTAAAAGCTCGTTAACTTTTGGACTAGGATTTGTTTTTCTACGTGGGATTTCTTTTTTGCTTTTACCCATACATACAAATTTTCTCAGTACTTTTGATGCTGGTATAGTTTTTATTATATATTCAATATTAGCTTTTTTAAATCCTGTATATGCCCTGGGAATGGATTCAGCGTTATTTAAATTTTTTAATTCAAAAAAACATAGCCAACAAGAAATAATATCATCATCTCTGATTTTTTCTATTATTTTTTCTACTATTTTAAGCGGCACTCTCTGTATTCTTTCATTGTTTTGTTCTAACATATTTAACATCACATACAATTGGTTGTGGCTTATAGCCTTAATTTTGTTTTTTGATTCTATTTCATCTAGGTTATTAATTCTTTTAAGATTATTTGATCGCCCCCGATATTATCTGTGTGTTGGATTAATAAATATTTTAAGCTCCTTGTTTTTTAATCTCCTGTTTATTCAAGCCTGCTCTTTGGGTGACAGGGGGGCCTTGTATGCCTTGCTATCAACGGCTATTATACAATTTATTGCTTTGTTTCCTTTGTTCTTTTATTACATTAATTTGAAACATTTTAATTTTAACTTATGCAAGAAGATGCTATTGTTTGGTCTTCCTTTTTTGCCCTCTGCTCTGTTGTTTATTTTAACTAGCGTGGTTGATCGTTTTTTTATTGAACATTTTCTGGACTTAAATGCTGTTGGGGTTTATGGTGCTGGCTATAAAATTGGAAGCCTGGTAAGCATTGTCGTCATTGCCTTTAACTTAGCCTGGCAACCATATTATTTAAAATATTTTCAAAGCGCTGATTTTATAAACAATATTAAGCTAATTAGTAGAAATTTTTCAATTATACTTTTATACATTGCTACTGGGATTACTGTATGGTCAGACTCAATCATTAAGGTTCAATTTTTCAATGTTTATATTATTGGCGTAGATTTTTGGGCGGCTGTTTCTATTGTGCCCTGGATTGCTTTTAGTTATTTTTTTTATGGCTTGTTTATTTTACAAATACCAACAATTTATATACATAACAAACAAAATTGGTCCCCTTTGTTTTGGGGAGCAGGAGCAACAACAAATATATTGTTGAATTATTTTTTAGTCCCACTCTTTGGAATTAACGGGGCTGCCATAGCAACCTTGGTTAGCTTTTTAATAATGTTTATGTTTATTAAATATAAAAACCAGAGCTGGATGCCTATTAATTTTGTAAATAAAAAATTAATTTTCTGTTTTTTATTAAGCGGTATTACAATTTACTTGTTCCATTTTTCTAATATGAAGCCTCTCTTACTTGCATGTGTCTTTGTTGTATACTCGGGTATTAGCGCAACATGTTTAATCGTCAACAAATCAATATCTAAATAATGATTTCTGTTATTTTGCCAACCTACAAACGATATCACAGGCTTAAAAAAGCCATTGTCTCTGTTTTGAATCAAACCTATAAAAGCTTTGAAATTATAATTGTTGATGGGGGGTGTAATAAAAAAACACAACAATTAATTTTAAGCTTTTGCGATCAGCGTATAATATATTTAAAAAACAATTGCCACACCGGTGTTTCCTCCTCGCGATTTTTGGGAATTAAAAATGCAAATTATAGCTTTGTTTCTTTTTTAGATGATGACGACACCTGGCGTCATGACAAACTACAGCTACAATATAATGTTATGGTAAATAACCCGCGGGTGGATCTTGTTCTTTGTGATTACATAGTTAATAATATAACAACAAAAACAAAAAAACATATTTCTCTTCAAAAATTTGAAACCAATTTTAAAAATATTTTATTTTCACCTGGACCATTTTTTCAATGCAGCCTAATTAAAAAAAAACATGTTTTGAACAATTCTTTGTATGATTTAAAATCGTCTCCTTCTGAGGATTGGGACTTTTTTATTGAATTATCAAAAAAAAACCTGCTTGTGAAAAATTTACAGAAACCCTTGTTTACCTGGAATTTTTCTTGTGACAGCCAATCGTCAAATTTAGCACAAGAATCTCGGGCCATTAATTATATAATTAACAAACATCAAAAACATCTTCTTAGAGAAACCTCCTATAAAAATCTTTGTGTTTTATATAGATGGACAGCTCATTTATATGTTAAGTGTAATAATTTTAGTTTAGCAAAAAAAATTTATCGACACTCGCTGTCTTGGAATTATTGTGATGTTAAGAGCCTTGTCTTTTTTGTTCTGTGCTGTGCAGGTGGAGAAAATTTAATTAAAACATATCTTGTGCAAAATGAAAAATAAAAAAATAGCTTTAGTTTTTTTAGGGGACTATCGTTTTGATGGCAGATGTTATAACATGATTATGACGCTTATTAAAAATAAATGTTATGTGGATGTTTACCATCATGGAAATCGTGTTGATTGTGGAAACATTCAGTCTGATTTTTTAAAAGAAATATCAATTAATTGTTCGCATCAAAAAATATATAAATATTTAGATTGGACAAACAAAATATACAATGAAATAAAAATAAAAAAATATGACTATGTTGTTGCTTCAGATCTATATTCTTTATTCCCTGTTTGTTTAATATCACAAAAAAATAATATCATATATGATTCCAGAGAAATATATACTCAGCTAGCTGCTCATCATAATAGTTTAATAAAAAAAAAGATTTTAGGGTTTGTTGAAGCATACTGTATACAAAAAATTAAAACAATTGTTACAACGGCTGTCTCAGATACAAAATATTTAAAAACAATTTACAACCAGGCAACCACAATCAAATATTATACAATATATAATTTCCCCCTAAAGACTGTTTTTAATAAAAAAACTGATTATTTAAAAGAAAAATATAAAATTAATAATAAGCAAAATATTTTGTTGTATCAGGGTGTTGTTCAAAGTGGTCGCGGTATTCAAAAAATGATTAATGTTGTCTATAAAACAAAAAACAATGTTGGTTTTATTGTTGGAGATGGAGAGTATAAAAAACATTATCAAAACTATGTGAAAAAACATGCTTTAGAAAATAAAATATATTTTATTAATCAAGTGCCATATAAACAATTATTACAAATTACGGCATCTGCAAATGTTGGTTTTGCTTTAATTAGTCCTATATCTATTAGCAACAAGCTCGCTCTTCCAAATAAGCTTTTTGAATATGCCGCATGCGGCGTTCCATGTTTAGCCAGCTTATTGCCAAATATGGAAAAATACATTATAAATTATAATTTGGGATTATGCGTAGAGAATGCTATATCTAAACACATAAAGGCTGTTAATTATTTAACAGAAAAAACACAACAACGGTTTCATTTTAAGAATCGATTACTTAATCATTTGTCTTGGAACAAACAAGAGGATTTGTTTATGAAGCTTTTTACTTCCAAATGACAAAAACCCCGCTTATATCAATTATTATTATTGGTTTTAATACTCAAAAGGAGTTAAAAAGACTGTTGTTGTCAATCAGCACTTTGACATATAAAAAAATTGAAACAATTTATGTTGATGATGGTTCTTCAGATGATTCATATAAAATATACTCTTCGTTTAAATCTGATTACAATAAAAAGGGAATTAAGCTAAAGAAAAACGCTGGAAGAGCCTTTGCTACACAAAAAGGAATCCAGGCTGCCTCTGGTGATTGGTTTTATTTTATACGTAGCAATGAAGAGGTTTTTCTAAATACCTTCGACCAATATTTAAAACTAATACAGCATAATTCTGCCTTGGCATATGCGGGCTCTGTTCAATATAAATCTCAAGACAAAGCCTTTGAAAAATATTTAAACAACAGAAAACGCGGAGTTAATAATTATAAGCCTGGTCAAAACATTGATTATCAATATTTTCTTTTTAACAACTCAATGGTTCACAGCTCTGTTTTTAAATCAATTAAATTAAACCAAAAATTATCTAAATATGGTGGAGAAGAACTAGATTTCGCATACAGATTAAACAAGCTATATCCGCATCAAATTCAAGCATGTCCCAATGGGGCTGTTCTAAGAAAAAACTACCCTAATTTAATTGCCCACTGTCAACGTTTATATGAGTTTGGAAACTTTAACTTAAAATTTCTTCCAAATCAGCTTAAAAAAATTGTTGTTAAATGCCCGGCCTTGCTGACCTTTAATTTACATTTTATTGTTACGACTGTAAATGGTTTATGTTTAAAACTATACCCGTTGAAAAATAAAAAACTAAATTATTATTTAATTCGCATAATTATGCTGTGTTCAATACTAAGGGGTTATTATAAGCGTTCATAATTGCCAGACCTGATGTCTTCTGGGCTTGCTTGTTCCCAGGCCTCTTGCTCTTTGTTTTCTTTTTTAGATAATTGACATCGTTTATTATTATGAAATTTCATAATGATCATAGGCACCGTGCAGACAAAAAACAAGAAGAACGCCTTTGCAATTCCATCAGCATGAAACATTAGCGCTCCCTCAGGAAAAGGAAGCTCTTCTACTCCTTGTAAAAAAAAGAAGGCCACAGAGAGTGCAATTCCAGAAGAACAAACAATATATAAAAATGAATTGAAAGTATATTTTCCTAAACATATCGCGCTTAAAAGCCACACATAAACAACAAACATCATCCACAGGGCTGCTATAGAAAACGTGGTTTGAATAATTAATAGTATATAGACGAAATAGCCAAGAGCAATTGTAATTGAAGGAATATTGTGTTTAATATTATCAAACATATTGTTAGGTAATAATATTAATAATTAACCTCATTATGCAATCTAAAACTAAATTTTAATAGATTTATTAAAATCCATTGAAATCTATTAAATTTTTTCATGTCTAAAACAATTAAATATGGTATTGTTGGCGCTGGTCATTTAGGAAATTATCATGCTCAACAATTAAAAAACATGCTCGGGGTTAAGCTGGTTGGTGTTTTTGACCGGATTCCTGAAAAATCATATTCTTTTGGTAAATTATATGAAATTAAACAATTTAATAAGTTAGAAAAATTATTAAAAGAGTGCGACGCTGTCTCAATCACAACCCCAGCAACAGCGCATTATCAAAATGCTATTTTGGCCTTACAAAACAACTGTCATTTGTTTATAGAAAAACCTTTTACAAGAAGCTTAACAGAGGCTCAAAATATAATACGCATGGAAAAAACAACTGGTTTAAAAATTCAAATTGGACATATTGAAAGGTTTAATGCTGCTTTTCTTAATTATTTAAAAAAGGGGCCAGCCCCTCAATTTGTTGAGTCGCACCGACTATGTAAATATAATAAAAGAGGGCTAGATGTTGATGTTGTATTAGATTTAATGATTCATGATATTGATATATTGCTTTTGATTAATCCTTTCCCTATAAAATCAATTTGTGCAAGTGGTGCATCAATTTTAACAACCTCTTTAGATATGGCAAGTGTTCGTGTTGAGTTTAAAAATAACGTTTCCGCTAATTTAACCGCCAGTAGAATTTCATTAAAACAAATGCGACAAATGCGAATTTTTGCAACCTCTAGCTATAATATTATTGATTTTCAAAACCAGTCTTGGAAAAAGTGGTGTATTGAAAACAAGGCCTTTAAAGAACAAACAATTAAAATCGCACCAAATAACGCTCTTTATGAGGAACTAAATTTGTTTATTAAGAGTATACATAAAGATTTGTCTATTAAGGTCGGAACAAGAGAAACAATAAAAGCTTTAACTGTTGCTTGTCAAATACAAAAAATTATTGAAAAAAAATAATACTTTATATTATATCATAGCCGGAGAAGCTTCCGGCGACTTACATGGTTCACATTTAATAAAATCATTACAGCTAATTAATTCTGATCTTCATTTTCGTGGTCTTGGGGGACCTTTAATGAGCGGGAGAGGAATGGTTTGTTTAAGTGATTTTAACCGGCTCTCTGTTATGGGGTTTGTCGAAATAATTAAAGACATTCCTTTTTTCCTAAAATTAAAAAAACTACTTTTGCAAGATATTATAAAAACAAAACCAACAAAAATTATACTCATTGATTATCCGGGTTTTAATTTGCGGCTTGCTAAAAAAATTAAAGAAATATCGTCTATCCCTATTATATATTATGTTAGCCCTCAAATTTGGGCATGGAAGGAAAATAGAATTCAAATACTAAAACGCCATGTTAATAGTTTGGTTGTTTTGTTTCCATTTGAAAAAGAATGGTTTCAAAAAAGAAACATGAGGGTTCAATATTTTGGACACCCCTTAATTGATCTTATACAAAAAAAACAGTTAAAAATAGGTCCGCCACAAAACACGATTGGTTTTTTCCCTGGCAGCAGGCTTCAAGAAATTAAACGACACCTTCCAATATTTATTAAACTTATTAAATTATTATTAACAAACAATAAAAATTTAAAATTCATAATTAGCTTACCTCGTGGAACATCTGCTTTATTGTTTGAAAAAATAAAAAAACTTTCTGGCGTTGTTTTGAGCTCTGAAAATAGCTTTAATATATTTAATAAGATAAATGTGGCCGTTGTTGCCTCTGGAACAGCCACCCTTGAGTGTGCCATTTCTAAAACACCCTTTATTGTTGTTTATAAAACATCTTTTTTAAGTTGGCTAATTGCCAAAATGTTTTTATCTATACCTTTTGTTTCTATCGTAAATATTTTAGCAAATAAAGAAATTGTAAAAGAACACCTTCAATACAACATTAAGATAAAAGAAATGGCTCATCAAATAAACCTTCTGTTAAAAAACCCAAATATTATTAAAAAAAACCTGTTGGAAATAACTCGTTCTCTTGGAAATGGTAATGCTTATCAAAAGACAGCTAAACACATTCTAAAATTAGATAACAATGTTTAAATCTTTGCGAAGCAAACTGCTTTCTTTCTGTCTGAAAATACTTTTAAATTTTCTTTTTAGTTCCTGCACATGGAAAATTAAAGGGGAAAAACATCTATCAAACAGCGGGGCTGATTCACGCTTGATTTGCTGTTGGCATAGCAGAAGCTTGTTTATAGCGCGATATTTTAAATATAAAAAAAAACCTTCGTGGGGAATCTCAAGCACACACCCAGATTCTGAAATATTAGCCAGAATATTAAAATCCTGGAATATTAATTTAATTCGTGGTTCGAGTACGCGCGGATGGGTAAGGGTTTTAAGACAAATGATTACGATTTTCAAACAACCAAAATCAATTATTACTGTTACTTCTGATGGTCCAAGGGGGCCAAGAAAAATTCCTAAGATGGGCTCGTTTGAAGTCGCACATAAACACGGGGCACAAATTATTGCTGCTTCTGGAATTTCTAGTCAATATTGGACCCTGCCAACCTGGGATAAAACAAAAATCCCCAAACCCTTTTCAATAATATATATTCAATTTTCTAAGCCCCTTAACAATAAAAAGAAGCCAACTCAAAAAGAGGTGTGTCTTTTTATTAATAAAAACCAATCAACTCTTAATCAATCTTTTGTAAAAAACCAATAATGAAATTAATTTTATCATGTTTTTATTTTTTGCTTTTAAAACTAAACGAAATTAGCATTAGGCTTGGCTTCAAAAAACAGTTTTCGTTTTTATCTTTTGTTATTTCCGTTGGCAATTTAACTGCTGGAGGAGCTGGAAAAACTCCAATGATTGTTTATTTATCTGAATTGTTGTCAAAAAACAATACGAGTCATGCTATTATTAGCCGTGGATATAAAAAAAACAATCGTCACACCTTTATTGTTTCAAACACCCAAGCCGTCTTGTCTTCTGTAGAAGAGGCGGGAGATGAGCCTTTTTTATTAGCCAAGCGCTTAGCGGGCGTCCCCGTTGTTGTCGGAGAAAAAAAAACCGCTCTAGATATTGCCTATAATAATTTTAATAATTCAGTTTCGCTGTTGGACGATGGGTTTCAATCACACTCAATATTAAAAAATTTTAATATTTTACTTGTTGATCTTTCTTTAAACATTAACAATTACCGACTCCTCCCCGTTGGTCTTTTGCGCGAGCCCCTTGGTCGTGCCAAAAACGCTGACTTAATTATATTTACTAAATGCAACTATGCTTCCCCTGATAGCAAGAAGATAAAGCGCTTGGTTTTATCTAATAGTTCCCTTTCCACCTCTTTCATTTTTGACTCTGCTTTTATTCCCAGTTTAAAAAAATATTCTTTTAGAAATCGTCAGTTTATTTCTTTTAATCAAAAAATAACATCACCCTGTGTTGCTTTTTCTGGGATAGCCCATTCAGATATTTTTAGAAAAAACTTATCCCTTTTTTGTGAAAACACCTTTCAATATATTGCTTTTTCTGACCACCAAGTATATAATAAAAAAGATATTCAAAAAATAAAGAAAAGCCTATCTCAAATACAGTCTCAAACTATTATTACTACTATAAAAGATTTTTATAAAATTATTGCTGTGTTTAATACCTGTGAAGTTTTTGTTGTTGCTGTTGAACACAAATTAAAAAAAGAGGAGCAATTTCAGCGGTCTTTTCTACAAAAAGTACTAGTTAGTTAATTTCTTTTTTCCCTCTGCGCCGTTCCAATATGTGGCTTTATAATTAAATTCATCACCTGGATAATAAAAAGCTTTGTCATAATTAAGTTTTATGACTGGATCTCCTTTGCTGTTTTTCATTGGTAGCCCATTACCATCTTTTACGATGTTTTTATTAAGATTCCACTTGTTGTTCTTTATATGTGTTTTGTCTCCCTTGATTTCGTGTCCTAGGTTTTCCGGTTCTTTCTTCTTTTTTTCTTCCATTAATTTGTTTTGTGGGGGAGGGTCGGGGTCTTCAAGAATAGCCAAAACGTATTTTTGAGTTGTTTCGTTTTTGACTTTATATATGTCTGTTTTTTCAGGAAGTTCTTTTGGTCTTGGCTTAGGCTTAAATGAAATATTTTCATTAAAGTCGCTTTTGGGGTTGTTTGATTCAAAGGTAATGTCTTTATTAAAAGAAAGCTCTGTGGTCGCGGGCTTTCTTTGGTTAGCTTTTTTTTCTTTTTTCTTATTAAATCTGTTGATTTTTCTTAGTTGACGCTTGCTCAGCTTGTTGGTTGTTCCGTTCTCGTCTATAATGTTTGTGAGTTCTGGAAAAAGTTTTTCTTTTTCTGACTTATATAAAAAAACCGTATCTATAATTTCTGTTTTATTAATTTCTGCTATTTCAATATACTGGTGCGGGGTGGAATCTTTTAAATACCCCGATTCTTCTAAAATGCTTTTTTCTTTTTTATAATATTTTTTTTGTATTATAGTGCTGGATCTTTCAAGGGTTCCTTCGTTGTTCGTTGCAATATATGTAGTGTCGCTTGTTTCACATGGACTTGTCAATACTTTAATAGGAAAGTTTTCAATAATTTTGTTAGAATAATTGTCTTCTAATGAAAGTGTAATGTTTTGTGTTCCCATTTCATCTAGTGTTGGAAAAAGCCTTAGCTCATACGTTAAAGAATCAAAAGACGCTTCCTTAAATGTTGTTTCTAAAAAGTTTACAAAAACATCTTTTCCTGGAATGTTTTGTTTGTTCATGTTTTCTGCACCAATAACATGACTATATTCTACTCCAGCATATGCTTCTGGAAAAACAACATCTATAAATTTTGGGTTATTATATACTAAAATTGTGATTGTTTGCATATCTTTTCCCAAATTATCAAACTCATCTGAAACACTTACTTGTATTGTATTATATCCCAAGTCCTTTTCTTTCGGTACCCAAACAATTTCTCCTGTTTTTCCATTTATCATCATGTTGTCTAAATCATTGGCGCTTATTCCATACGAAAATCCTAAAAAGGAATTTTCGTCTTCTGCTTTTACAAAATGGCCAAGCGTATCTCCTATGGCAATTTTTATAGAGTCTTCGCTTATAATTTTTGGGATATCATTAACAAAAACAATAAATTCTTGTTCTGCTTTTTCTATTTTATCATAAACCTCAATAGTTACTGGTGATGGACCAAGTTGGTTTTTTTGAGGTGTCCACTTAATTGTTTGATTTTCTAGCTTCATTCCAAGGGGGTGTGTTGTTAAAAATATTGAGGGTTTATTTGGTTCACCGCTTGGGGCTTTAACGTTTTTATCTTCAAACATTATATTATATTCATAGGTTTCTCCTAAGGTTATATACGTTGTATATATGCTAGTAATTTTAGGAGAATCATTAACATAAACCAACCCTCTAAAGACATCTGAAGAATAGCCGTCATCTAGCTCAATTGTGTATGAGTGTAAGTCTGGAATGCTTGCGTTCCAATTTAATTGTCCCTTGTCAAATATCATTTCCTCAGGACCCCCCAAATATTTCCATTCAAGCGAAGGGTTTTCGTTTTCATCAAAGCTTTTCAACATAAAAGAAAAATTATCGTTCAAATCAACATAAACCGTATCGTTGGGCCGATATGAAATGACAGGGGGGGCGTTAACAAAAACATCAAGGGAATATAAAAGCGTTTGTTTTTCTTCATAAATTTCAATTATTATAGAATTAATTCCCAGTTGCGGTTTTGTGGGAATCCAGTGTATGTGTTCTTTAGAAATTCTTATGTTTTCTGGGCCTTCAAGTATTGTTGCTCTTGCTCCCTTTTCAAGGGGAATTTTATGTAAAAATTCTTCATTAACCGTTGCAACCTCTGTTGTTCTTGATGCCATATTGATTTTCGTTGTGTCTACTTGCACCTCAATTGTTTCAGAGCTTTCAATATGTCCGTCGCTTACCGTAAAGATTATGTTATTTTTACCAAAATGTTTGTTTTTTGGTGTCCAAAAAAACCTTCTGTTTTCAATATGGGCATTGTCAACGCTTCTAGATTTCCACTCAATGTTTAATTGGTTGTTGTGTTCGGGGTTGTCATCATAAACATAAAGAGGAATAATCATTTCTTTTTGTGATTTAACCTTATAAGACGTAGATGGTGAAATTGAAATTTCCGGTCTTGCATTAACAAAAATTGAATAGGTGCGCTCTTGAATCAAAAGGTCTTGTTTTGGCTTAAGTTTTTGAATTCCACCTTCTTCATATTCTTCAAGTTCTTTTGTTGTGTTGTATGTAATTTTATATTCTAGTTTATTAAAGCCCTTGTCTTTTTTTGTTGGTTCCCAGCTAAATCTCATTTTTTCTCTTTCTAAAACCATTGTCTCTGGCCCTTTGGTTTTTTCCAGATTTATAAATAAAAAATTTGGATTTCTTTCAATATTAATTATACTTTTTTCTCCAACATTTACAAAAACAGTATCGTGGCGAGCCTCTTTTTTTCTTGTTTTTAGCTGTGTTTCTTTGGTTTTTTCTTCTGCTATTAAATTATTGTCTATCTTTGTTGCTTCATTTTTTTCTTTATTAAGAGGTGGTTTGTTTTGCACAAGAGGTGTTTCTTCTTCTGTTTTTTGTATTAACTCCCCCGGTTCTGTTTTTTCACTTTTAGCGTTGTTTTCTTTAGTGTATACATTTGTTAAAACAATTTCTGATTTTAATTTATTAGAGGGGTCGTTGTGGGAAATAATAATTTTTCCGTTTTTTAATAGAAGATGTTCTGTTTTATTAAATTCTTTGTTTTTAAATTCTGAAACTATTTTTTGTTTTTGTTCTATTGTTTTTTTGCCAACCTCTAACAAAACAATTGTTCCGTTTTGGTCTAATATTGATAGTTTACTGTTTTGAAAGCCTATTATTGTTTGTGCTTTGTCTGTATTAATTGGAAACTTTTTATTCCACTCCTCTACATAAACCTCATTATTGTCTAACAAAAACATTTTAAGATTTTCTTCTTCTTTGTTTGTTATAAAGCAAACATCCTTAATGTTTTCTTCTATGTTTATTGTTTTGGCAGGCCCCTCCGGGTTGTGATTTGGAGAAAGATAAACTTGTTCTTCTTTTACATTTGGGCTGTTGCTTAATATATATATGTCTGCAACGTTGTCCTTGTTAAGGTCTGGAGTAAGAAACTTAATAACCCCAACGCTGTTTGCTAAAAACTTTTTTGCAATTGTTTTGGCGCTAAGCTCTCCGCTATCATTAATAATCATGATTTTTCTATCGGGGGCACCAAAAGAAATTATAATTTCCTCGTCTTTGTCTTCATATATTGTTGCAAGGGCTGTATTTAAAAGCGTTGGTTGTTTTTGTTTACTTCTAGCACGAAAAGACTTGTTAATGTCTCTTAGAATTTTATCCTGGCCGAGAGAATAAGCATTTATTTTAGTTCCTGATGTTGGGTTTGTTATAAAAAATATAATTTCAGGAACACCTTCTCCCGAAATGTCTCCCTTTTTTGCTCCAAAAAAAAAGCTAGGATCTTTTTCCGGGAGAGAAATTAATGTTTTTTCTGGCTGAACCGTTCCCGTGTTTTTAAATATGTTATATATTTTAGCTTTTTTATAGTTTACCGATCCGCCTTGTTGGGTTTCTCCTTCTATTCCTATAAAAGAAACCTCTATACTTTGGTTTTCGTTTTCTAATTCAATTAAGGGCTTGATTGTTTTTGGGGTTGAGTATGCTTGCCCATAAATTAAGGAGAGGGTATAAATGATAAAAATTAATTTTTTGAAGTTCATTTATTAGTAAAAATTATTAATAAATTTAGCTGTAAATTTTCCTAATTCAAAAACAAGAAATTCTTTTTATGAATATTTATATAAAAACGTTGTCTTTGTTTGTATCTGAGCTTGCAATAGAGTGGTCAAACGGGGAAAAAAAATTATTACAGCTTGAGACAATCAGAAGAGCGTGTCCATGTGCGGGTTGCTCGGGAGAAAAAGATGCTATTGGAAATGTTTATATGGGGAAACCTGTTAAATATTCTAATTCTTCTTTTGAAATTATTAACTATGAGCTAGTTGGTAGATATGGTGTTCGTTTTTTTTGGAAAGACAACCACCATGACGGTATTTATACTTTTAGTTTACTTTTTTCTTTAAAAAATGATTAGCAGGCCTATTGTGGTTTGGGATTGGAACGGAACCATCGTTGATGATGCTTTTATTTTTGTTGATATTATGAATGATTATTTGTCTCTTTATGGCCTGCCTGAGATTACACCAGAAGACTATAAAAACAATTTTTGTTTTCCTGTAAACAATTATTATAAGCGGCTCGGTTTTAAATTATCAGAAAAAGAGTTTAAAAAATTAAGCGTTAATTTTATTCAAAAATATAAAAAAGTAATGTTTTTTCCTTCTTTAAAAAAGGACATTTTGTCTGTTTTAAAATATTTGAAAAAATTACACTATAAACAATTTGTTGTTTCTGCACAAGAACAGGGTCTATTAAGACAATCCGTTGATTATTATGGATTAACAGGTTATTTTGGAGGCTCTTTTGGTTTGAACAACAACCTTGCTGTAAGTAAAAAATCTGTTGCTAAAAAACACATTTTTCCCTATTTAAAAAAAAATCAGGGGGCCTTATTTATTGGGGACACTATACACGACTATGAAGTTGCAAAATCCTTGGGGGCTGATTGCTGTTTAGTTTCCTGGGGTCATAATTCTAAAAATAAATTAAAAAAAACCAAGCAACCTGTTGTTGACAGCGTTGATGATCTTTTGTTTTTTTTGAAAAACCTTTAATTAACGTTTATTAAAAAACCTTTAATTTGAACATCTAAACCAAAGCGTCTACACCAAATTGGGATTAGAGCTATTTCTGTTGAGGGAAACTCCGTTTTGTTTTTTTGTTTATCATAGTGCTTGCCAGGGCTAGTTGTTATTATTCCTTCTGTATGTTTAAAATAAACGTTTGACATATCAATAAACCGTGGCTTGTTTTTGGTTGTTATTAGAGGGTTTTTTCCTGTTTTGTTAACATGGTCATTCACATTAAAAACATGTCCCTGTGGTGTTTTGTTGTTTTGTGTTATATCATAAACTTCAAGTGTTTTTGCTTTTTTTTTGTTTTTTTTTAAAGGTTTGTTGTGTTGTGTTCCCACACGTAGAGCTGTTTGTGGTTTTTAAAGTTGTTGATTTTCTCCTTAACCGCCGGTGTAATTATAATAATTTTATTTTCTTTTGCCATATAGTTTTGTGCCTATTCTTATTTGAGTTGCTCCAGCCTGCAGAGCCAGTTTATAATCGTTGCTCATTCCAATGGAAAGCTCTGTACATGTTGGGATGTATGTTTTTTTAATTTTTTTTTGTATTTCAGCTATAGCTAAATATAGTTTTATTGTTTTTTTTCTAGAAATGTTTTTTGGTAACATTCCCATGATTCCCTTTATTTGTATGTTTTCATATTTTAAAAAATTTTTCTCTAGCTTTTTTACCTCTTCTTTGAAAAACCCTTGTTTTGTGCTGTCTTTTCCTATATTAATTTGTAAATATATTTTTTGCTTTTTCTGAATTTTTTTTGATTCTTTGTTAATTTTTTCTAGCAACTTGATTGTGTTTACTGATTGTATATAATCACAAAGCTTTACTGCTTTTTTAACTTTATTTCTTTGAAGCCTCCCGATAAAATGTATTTTTGTTTTGCTGGGAATGGTTTTGTTTGTGATTTTTTTTTCTATTTCCTGAATTTTGTTTTCACCAACATTATAAATGTTGTTTTTATGAGCAGATTCTATTGCGGTAAAAGAAAAGGTTTTAGTAACGGCTATAATGTTTGTTTTTTGTGGGTTGTGCGCTTCACGTATAATACATTCTTTTATTTCATTTAACTCTTCTTTGTTTATAGTCCCCTTTGAAAGAGACATTTACTCTTCTGGTTGGTTTTCTTCGAGAGGAGACGTTTCTTCTTTGGGGGATTCTTCTGTTTTTTCTACTTCTTCGTCTTCTTTTATTACTTTAGTAACTGAAGCAATCGTAGAATTTTTGTCTAGTTTAAGCAATTTAACCCCTTGGGTGTTTCTGCCTATTATATTTAATCTTTCCACCGGCTGCCTAATCATAATTCCTTCGCTTGTTATGATCATTAGGTCATCTTCTGAAACAACCTCAAGTATAGAAATTAATTTTCCTGTTTTTTTATTTGATTTTAAAGTAAAAACGCCCTTTCCTCCTCTTTTTTGTTCTCTATATTCTTCAAGCTCACTTCTTTTTCCAAAGCCGTTGCTGGAAACAAC
>Ga0066850_10000080_pt1 | contig 48082 bp, 38 predicted proteins | sample ETNtaG_4_FD_67282 | JGI IMG/M metagenome (GOLD analysis project Ga0066850, IMG submission 67282) | Marine microbial and viral communities from oxygen minimum zone, Eastern Pacific Ocean - ETNP201406SV67 | ecosystem: Environmental > Aquatic > Marine > Oceanic | place: Pacific Ocean: Eastern... | reverse complement strand
GTTCAGGGATTAAGGTTCCAGTCAGGGCTACGATTGGGCTAGAATCCCATGCCGCCCATGCCGCCCATGCCGCCCATGCCGCCCATGTCAGGCATCGCTGGCGCGGCTTCCTTCTGCTCCGGGTCATCGGCGATCAGCGTCTCTGTTGTGAGGACCAGGCCTGCAATTGATCCAGCCGACTCTAGAGCATTCCTGGTGACCTTGGCTGGATCCAATATTCCGGATTCAACCATGTCAACGTACACGCCAGATCGGGCATTGTACCCGAAGTTCTCATTGTCGTTTGATAGGATATTGCTGATTACCTCGTCTCCATCAGCACCAGCGTTGGCTGAAATCTGCCTTGTTGGGGCTGCTAGAGCGTCGTATACTAGGTTGATTCCGATCGCTCGATCCCCATCTGCGGACTTCGAGAGCTCCTTGAGGACCTCGCGGGCCCTCAGCAGGGTTACCCCCCCGCCAGCGACGACTCCCTCGGCCATTGCTGCTCTAGTGGCGTTCAGGGCGTCATCCACCCTGGCCTTGGTCTCCTTGACTTCCGTCTCAGTTGCAGCGCCGATCTTGAGCACAGCGACACCACCGGTTAGCTTCCCAACTCTCTTCTCTATCTTCTCGCGGTCCCACTTGCTGGTGGATAGCTTGGCTTGGCCTCGAAGAAGTTCTGCCCTCTCCTCCGTTGCCTTCTTGTCTCCGCCCCCTCCTACTACTGTGGTCTTGTTCTTAGCAACGATTACGCGATCTGCGCTTCCAAGGCTCGAAGGGCCTTGGGCCTTGAGGTCGGCTCCTTGATCCTTGAACAGTGGCTTCGCCCCAGTTAGAACTGCGATGTCCTCAAGCTGCTCGGAGATCTCGTCTCCGAATCCTGGTGCCTTTACGGCGACTGCCTTTACGACCTTGCTAACCACGTTTAGAACCAGAGTAGCTAGTGCCTCTCCTTCGATGTCCTTGGCTACGATAATGAGGGGCCTCTTCTGCTGGACGCTTGCCTCCAAAGTGGGGAGTAGGTCTTGAGCAGAGTTGATGGTGTGGTCGGTAAGAAGAATGAGGGGCTTCTCATGAACTGCTTCCCTCTTCTCCCTGTCCGTAATCATGTATGGGCTCATGTAGCCCTTGTTGAACTCCATTCCCTCGACAACGTTTAGGGAAGTCTCGATCGACTTGGCCTCCTCTACGGTAATCACGCCATCCCTTCCAACTGCCTCGACAGCCTCTGCGATCAACGTCCCGATCTCCTCATCGTTGTTAGAGGCGATAGTGGCGACCTGCTTGATGGTCTCACTGGCCTCGACGGGGACTGCTCTGTTCTTCAGTGAGTCCACAACAGTCTCAATTGCTTGATCGAATCCTGCCTTCAACTCGACAGGACTTGATCCAGCCCCCATGTTCTCTAGTCCGTGGTGGCAGAGGCTCTGAGCCAGGATTGATGCTGTGGAGGTTCCGTCTCCTGCATTGTCCTGAGTCTTGCTAGCTACCTCCTGGATTAGCTTCGCACCCATGTTGGCGAAGGGATCGCCGAGTTCGATGTCCTTGGCTATAGTGACTCCGTCGTTTATGATGGAAGGGCTGCCCCATGACTTCTCCAGCACGACAGTCCTTGCCGCTGGTCCAAGTGTGACCTTGATTGCGTTAGCGACCGTGTCAATTCCTTCCAGTAATTTCTCTCTTGCTTCCTCTCCGTATACAATTTTCTTTGCTCCCATTTATTCACCCCATTATCTTAGCTTGAATGTCCTCTTCCTGAATGAGGAGGTAGTCCATCCCCATCCATTCCATCTTTGTCCCACTGAACTGCCTGAAAATCACTCGATCGCCGACCGAGACGCTCTTCGCGTCGGGCCCTACTGCCTCGACCCTACCGACGGTCATCTTGTCCCTGGCCTCCTCTGGCAGGAGGAGGCCTGATTCGGTCTTCTCCGGGGCGTTCTCCATTGCTAAAAGCACCATTTCTCCGATTGGTTCTATTCCTACTCCCATGAACTTCATCTCCAGTTTGTGTCAGTCGGAATTTTTGGTCTATTTTAAACTAAACGAATCAGGCATTAGAGTAAACTGGTCAATTTTTCGTCTACTCCTCCTCTTCGGATTTGGAATACATGGCTGAGATTCGCTCTACCCCAATTGGAGAGAGCAGGATTAGCAGAATCGTGAAAGTTAGCGAGTACCATGACTTTGCAGTAACTGATCCTGCAGTGCTCGAGGTTACGAGCTTGATGGTTCCGATCCAGGGTATCTCTGATGAGGCGACTCCAACAATCCATTCTTCCCTCACTGGCTCGACTGGCTGCCCAATCGCATCAACTAGACCCCCTCCTTGGCCGTTTGCAGATGGCTGATCAATCATGCATCCACCATTGTTGTTGTCTCCAGAGGTGAGGAAGCCCGAGTGTTCTGGCTCCCAACCTTCTACCCTGAGGCTGTAAGTCCCACCGTGGTAGGAGCATTGGTATTCCAATGTCCATGAGATCGTGTCCACATTCCGTAGAGTGGTTCCTGGGACATCCCAACCGGTCCCATTGGAAACAGCCTCCAGCAAAGCTCGGTGTATCACTGGGGTGTCATCCCCTCCGTTCTTCCTGTAGATGATTACGTCTCCCGGCATTCCGTGGGACTCGTAGCCATAGTTTTCATTTCCCATTTGAGTAGCCTCGACAAAGGAAATGACATCGATCCTGTCCTTATTCATGACCAGAATCAGGTCACCCGGATCAATTGCCCCAAGTGACCCTTCTGAATCGTGCATCATAGAAGATGACTCGACGACGACCATCGGGGGAAATGTCCCTGTTGAAATCCACATCGATCCGAGAAGTAGGGTCACAAGACCGATGGCTAGCGATGCCTCTCTAGCCCACATTGCACCAGGAGAAATATCCAATTTGTTCTCAAAGTCTGAACTGGCGGTTCCCTTCTCCGACACCTCATTCCTCCTCGGAGCTGATTCTCGGGGACTCTTGGGCGGGAGTCGATAGCGTGGAGTATCTCTTCGGGATGCTGATTCCCATCATCTCGTAAAGCTCCTTCAGCCTTGACTGGAATGACTTCCCCAGTAGGTCGGCAGCTATCTCTGCGTCCTTTCTCCGCCTCATTACCTCGGCACGTGAGTCGAGAGCGAGGATTTCTGTGAGTGTCTGCTTCTTATCGTAGAAGTAGAAGAACTCTGGTGCCACGTAGAACAGAGCGAATGCCCCGCCAATCAGGCCCGCCCAAATCATAGTGACCATGTTATCAGAAGCTTCCTGGGCGAAATCCATGAAGAAAAGCTGGATGAAGGAGAACATTGTGATTCCGAGGGAGAGTAGGGTCATCGAGGTATATGCCTGGAAGTGAAACTCTTTCTTAGACCTCCACCACTTCTTGATCGGATTGGGGGACTTCGTTCTGCGTCGCGCCATGCTATCAGACCTCGCGCCGCACTCACATTGTTAGTCCCTTTCGTCGTTTAGCATCCTATTTCGAGGGGCAAGAAATATGCGAGAGGGTCTGCTGGGGTGGTTGTGCTGATTGGCCTGACGGGCAGGAACGCATCGGGTAAGTCCACTCTGGTGAGTTGGTTCTCCGAGAGGGGCCTGACCAGCGTGTCATGCTCCGACTCGATACGAACGTGGCTGAGGGGACAGGGGAAGGAGACCACCAGGGACAACCTGATCGAGGGAGGCAGGGAGCTCAGGAGGAGCGGGGGCGCGGGAGTCCTCGCCGAGATGCTACTGGAGATCCTGGACGGCAAGGACGCCGTCGTCGACTCGATCAGGACCCCCGCCGAGGTCGAGGCGCTCAGGAGCAGGGGCGACTTCGTGCTGATCGAGGTCAGGGCGGACGAGGAATCCCGTTGGCAGAGAATGACCTCTAGAGGTAGGGCTGGCGATCCGATCGAGAAGGAGACCTTCCTCTCCCAGGAGGCAGCCGAAGCCAAGTCGGAGGACGAGGCTGGTCAGGCCCTGGACGCCACTGCGGCAATGTCCGACATCACCATTCTAAACGACGGGTCCATCGAGGACCTGGAGGGCAAGCTGGAAGGCATCTGGTCTGAGATCCGAGGTTCGTGAGCGAGGGAGTGGTGAGATGCCAGCATAGTCTGGTTTGCCTCACTTGGTCGATCTGACCTTGATTCCCGCTTCTTCCATCAAAGCCACTGACATCGCGAAGTCCTTCTCCCAGCGCTCGGGAATACCGATGTCACCCGGGTAGACCACCTCGACTATCCCGGCTTGGATCAGGGATCGTGAGCATCCCGTGCATGGTGGCCATGTCACGTACGCGGTGCATCCCTTCAGGGAAACCCCGATCCTGGCTGCGTGCATAATCGCATTCTCCTCCGCATGGCATATCAACGGGTACTTCTGCTCCCTTTCGGCGAGCCTCGAGTCATCTGCGATCCCCCTGGGGAACCCGTTGAAACCGGTTGACCTGATCTCGCGGTCCTCCCCGATAACCACGCACCCGACCTTGGTTGAGGGGTCCTTGCTCCATCCAGAGATGTGCCTCGCGAGTTCGATGAAACGCGAATCCCACTTATCGCTCACGTGCGCTGTGGAAGGCAGTTGGGTAATCATCCTTCGGTTCCTACTCGAGGGGGGTGTGCCACGAGCGAGTCGCGGAGATCGATCCCCTCTCTCAATGCGTGCTCCTCGATGATCCTCCCGACTAGGTATACGCTTCCGGACACGAAGACCGAGCATCCCTGCTCACGGGCGATCTCAGAGGCGAATTCCATCGCATCTGAGGGCTCTGGCACCAGTAGCGGATCCTCCCCCGAGGCCTCGTGAATGGCATCGGCCAGGTCGGCTATCGGCACGGTTGGCCTCCTCCCGCCATTGACCTCCGTCACTATCGTCCGGATGCGCCCATCGGAATTCGAGAAAAGGGAGGTCGATTCTGCGAGGTCATCCTTCTGCGTCATACCCAGCAAGAGCACGTGTTCTGCACCTTCGATTCGACTTAGGTCGTGGGAGATGCTCTCTGGGTTGTGGGCTGCGCTTAGGTGGAAGTTAGTCCCGGACCATGACATGGGCGAGAAGGTCCTGCCATGCCATGTGACATCGACAGCCATCTCCTCCCAGCCAATCCTGCCGCCTATCTCGAGGGCCATCTGATTCGCCACCTCCTGCGCATCATGGCAATCGGGAGTGAACCAGATCGCATCGGCGCCTGCTATTCCCTCGATCGCTCCTCTCACCCCCTCGTCTTTGTGATTGAGGCAAATCATGGGGGTGCCGGGCCTGTGGATGCCGGCCTTCTCAGTGGCAATCTTCGTTAGAGAGTCGCCTAGAATCTCCGCATGATCCATCGAGATGGTAGTGATGGCACAGATATCCGCATCTACCAGCCTGGTGGAGTCCAACCTCCCCCCTAGGCCGGTCTCGATGATCGCCCTGTCAACCCCCGATCTGGAGAATGCCAGCATCGAAGCGAGGAAGGTGGTCTCGAAGTATGTCAGTTGGATGGCAGGTTCGATGTAGCTGGCCTCCCTTACGTCCTCGAGGAAACGATCGAGCGCCTCCTCCGATATGGGTCGGCCGTCTATCCTAGCCCTCTCCTCCACCATGGCCAGATGTGGTGACGTGAATAGGCCGACCATCTCCCCGTTCCTGGAACCGAGGGCTGAGAGGTGAGCGCAGAGGGACCCCTTCCCATTGGTACCGGCCACGTGCACGCTTGGGAAGTCGGAATGTGGGTTGCCTAACCGGTCCAGCATTTCCGAGCAAGTGGACAGCCCCAGCCTGACTCCGGTGCCGATTCTCCCAGCCAGCCACACCCTGATGTCATCCTCGTCACCCGGGTGCATGGCTGGGTCAAGGTGAAATGTGTCTTGAAGGTCGTGGAGCCATGGCGGATTCGGAGTTCGGTGATGTAGTGGCCGCTATTCGTGAGCAATGGGCCTCTATGGCCGGAATGGCGGGGATGTTCACATTCTCCATACTACTGGGGATATTCATCCAGCCATTCTACAACTTCGAGATCTACAGGGCATTCGGGGAGGAGGGGACCACTGAGGCTGGGAACATCCTGCTCGAATTGGGGATGATCTTTGTGTTCACGATTGCCGTGATCTGGCTTGCCAGGAAGGGGCTCGAGGTATTGATCAAGGGGTTTGTGTTCTTCGCGCTTGGGTACAGCCTCTTGATGGCCCTCCAACCGATTCTCTCGATTGTCTTCTGGTTAGTGGGATTGCAAAATGAAAATATTGCGTTGGTAATCATTCTTGGCGTACCACTGGGGATGATGTACACCCTACATCGGTTCCCAGAATGGTATGTCGTGAACACAGTCGGATTGCTGGTCGGTTCTGGGGTGATCGTGATGCTTGGGATAGCCTTCGTTCCTGTTCTGATCATCCTGTTCATGGTGCTCGCAGCGATTTACGACCATTGGGCAGTGAATGGGAGCAAGCACATGTTGGAACTGGCGGACACCATGATCGATCTGAAGCTCCCCGTGCTTCTGGTCGCACCGAAGAGCACAGACTACACGTTCTTGGAGCAGAAGGGGGACGTGATGGGAAAGTCGCATGACGAGCCTGCAGTTCCCATTGAGGGTACCATGCCCCCGAAGAAGGTCAAGAGCAGAGATGCGCTCTTCATGGGCCTGGGCGATGTCATCTTCCCGGGTATGCTGGTCATCTCCTCGATCACCTTCCTCCCGGAGACCGGCCCGGTGGTCTTCGACTTCTGGGGCGAGCCTTCCATTCCGATCCATCTTGGCCCCATGATCGTTGGAATGGGCACCCTCGTTGGAGGATTAGTTGGGTATGCCGCCCTAATGACTCAAGTCGCAAGGGGTAAGGCACAAGCCGGACTGCCTCTACTGAATGGCGGCAGCATTCTCGGGTACCTAATCTCGGGAACCATGGCCCTAGGATTCGACCAACTCTGGCAGGACATCACGTTCCTCTGATTCTCCCCCAATGATTTGAAGGGCGGAGGCCGGGCCAAAAGGCCGATTACGATGCTCGACATGACGATGTTCAGGGAGAACTCGGACGTCATCAGGGCGGATCACGATAGGAGGGGGATACCCCACGGTCCGATTGACGAGGTCATCAGGCTCGACGAGGAATGGAGGAAGTCCCAGTACGACGTGGACCAGCTACGCAGGAAGAGGAACGAGGCTGCGAGGGGCATTGCCGAGGCCAAGAAGTCGGGTGATGAAGCAGCTGCCAAGGCCATCATGGACGAGGTGGCGGACATCGGCGCCCAGATCGATGCCCTCACCTCTCACTCCGAGGAGTGCCTGGATCAGAGGGACGCACTCAGGATGAGCATCCCGAACATCCTGCACGAGGAGGTCCCCGTCGGAGAGGACGACCAGAAGAACACCCTTCACAGCCTGCACGGTGAGAAGCACGAGCTCGGATTCGAGCCCCGAACCCACAACGACATCATCGAGATGAACGGTTGGGTCGACCAAGCTAGGGGGGCGAAGGTGACCGGGAGTCGCTTCTCCTTCATGCAGGGGGATCTGGCTCGTCTGGACATGGCCCTGCAGCAGTATGGGGCCGACTTCCTGATGGAGCGCGGCTACATGCTCGTACAGCCTCCTCTGATGATGAACAGGGAGGCCTACGAGGGAGTTACCGACCTGAGCGACTTCGAGACGGTGATGTACGGGATAGAGCCTGACAAGTACTACCTGATCGCGACTAGCGAGCACCCCCTAACGGCAATGAGGATGGACGAGGTCATCGAGCCATCCGAGCTGCCAATCAAGATGGTGGGGGTCTCACCCTGCTTCAGGAGGGAAGTGGGCGCGCACGGACTCTCGGACAGGGGGATCTGGAGGGTGCACCAGTTCACCAAGGTTGAGCAGATCGTCATCTGCGACCCAGATGAGTCGTGGGGCCATCACGAGGACCTGCTTCAGAATGCGGTTGACCTTTGGGACAGCCTGGATCTGCACTACAGGGTAGTCAACATATGCACTGGCGACATGGGGACTGTGGCAGCGAGGAAGTACGACTTGGAGGCTTGGCTTCCCGGAGCGGATGCGTACAAGGAGGTAGTTTCCTGCTCTAACTGCACGGACTACCAAGCGAATCGTCTCAGGATGCGCTATAGAACCTCGGAGGGAAACTCCGCGGTCCACACTCTGAATTCCACGGCCATCGCGACGAGCAGGACTCTAGTTGCTATAATGGAGCAGTGCCAACTGGAGGACGGGAGGGTGACGATTCCAGAAGTCTTGAGGCCCTACATGGGCGGAAGTGTCACTTTGGAGTCCAATCTTTCATGATCATGAAATCTAGGACGGGTTTCGGTCATTGTCACCAGCGAGTATTCCCCCTAGCAGACCTATGCACCTCTAGAATAGGGCAAACCAATCAAGTCTAGAGCTGGTCTTAACCTTCTTTAGTGGCAATCTCAATTTTTCACCCCAACCATTCTTTTTTTCATCATGAAAAACGAGGAGTTGTTTCCATTAATGAAGTAGTGTTAATTTTGACAATACTTGGATATATACTTATGTTTCAATAAATGAAATGAGGAACGGCCCCGTCTATGACATAATCAGGTTGTACTTGTGAAGGCCCTCTGGCTGCTTCGAAATTACTTCCCTGATGACAGTGATCTCACTACCTTCTGGATACCTGGCTCGGAGGGCCCCTTCGATGATTCCGTCATCAAGAGCCCAGATGGGCAGACCTTCTCCCTCGGGGAACTCAGCAAACTGGACCTGGATATGGAATTCTGGCTCCAAATCGTAACTCAGAGTACCCAAGCCTGCGTGCTCCCACCAGTCCATCATTTCATTCAGGAATTCAATTTCTTGGTTTATTCCTCTGAGGCTGAATGAAAGTTCCTCTCCGACTCTATTTCCAACCTGTTTCAATAAAGAATACATATCGATTCCAAAGGCCTCTAGACTTTTCACACCGCCCTGATTCAATTTCTTCCTAGCATCACTGATCTCCAGCCCGGAAGCAAGGAACGCTTCAAGGTTGAAGGGCGTGTCTTCCTCAGGAAGGTCTTCTTCGATCATCAGAACTTCTCGGATCTTTTCCAAGAATGATCCCTCGTTAAGAGTCAGTCGTAGCGGATCTGTGATCCTCTCCTCGGTGAATCTCTTTGAAGCGATCTCGAATGGAGTTGATTCTTCCCAAATTGCTTCTATCAAGTTTCTCTGATTTTCTGCAAACTGACTGGATTCAATTACCAGAGCAGCATCATTCTTCCCCTTTCCAACAGGATTCTCGTCTGAGCTCAGATATTGGATCACTTCACTTTGGTCCTTGAGTGCCCCCTGTGCGTCAAGGTCATCAGAGTGTCGAACCTCTATCGATTCGTCTATGTCTCGGTAGAAGCGAATTGTCCTCTTGTCTAGCTGAGCAAGGATTCTGACCCTAACCCCCCTACTGGCTGCTTCGTTGATAGATGAAATAGAACCGTTTCTGAACAATGGCAGTATTCCGAATCTGCCTAAGATGAGTACCATGTCGCTCTCGGAGCTTTCCGCCAACTTCTCGAGCCTGTTTAGGATCCTTATCCTCTCTTTCAGGATTGTGAATCTTGGATTAGCATCGTCCTCTAGTGGTTCGTATTTGTACTTGGAATCGTCGATATTGGACTTAATCTCATTGTAGCTCATCTCAATTCTTGCCAGTTGCCCCTTTCGAATCTGAATTAGGTGTTCCACCACCTTGTCGATTCTTGGGCAGGAGAATTTCATTGGCCTATCCGCTATCACTGAGACGATTCCTATGTCCTGAAGCTCCTCCAAGGACTTGTATGCGTCCAGTCTAGTGGTTCCAAGTTCCTTGGCGACCTCGCTAGCCCTCAAGCTTGTGTTATCCGCAAGGACGTGAATGACGGCTATCTCTCTATCTGAGAGCCCTGAGTCACTGAGAATGGCGTCCCAATCCAATTTTCACTCAACTCCCGATTGAGATAGCGCAGAAATGATCTGAGCTACATGCTTTCTTGGCCTGAAAAGCCAGTCGTATACATGTCGAACGGTATTGTCTGGGCCGATTACGAACGAAGATTTGGAGGGGAATATTCCAAGATGCAGTGGAACTCCGAAAATCTCGGCAACTCTACGGTCTGGATCTGAGAGGATAGTGAACGGAAGGCCCAGTTCCCTCTTGAACTCCCTGTGTTGTTCAATTGAGTCCTGACTTATGCCGACCACCTCAACAGGGGGTTCTAGTGAACGGAACAAATCATATTGCTCCTTGAAGCTTAGACATCCCCGCTTACAGGTGGGCGATCCAGTCTTGGAATAGAAAAAAAATATCTTCCATTGGCCTTCCAAATCACTGAGCCTGAAGTTAGAACCTTGGCTAGTTTCAAGTTCGAAGTCATCGACAATGTCACCAATCTGCAGAGTCATATCTTAACCCCTCCCAAATGCACCAATTTTTGAATCTGCGGCGGAGAAGTTCTCCGGATTATTTCCACCAATTGTTGTAGATATATACCGTTGTATGAAAAAAATGATCAGGACTCAGAGTCTTTACTATCAGAAAAACACCAGTATATATGTTCAATTTGGTTTGTGGTTCCATGGATGCAGTAGGAGTAGATGCGCTTTGGAACAAGTTAGAAGAACAGTTGGAGTCATGGATTTCAGAATCTAGCACGCTTCAGCAAGCATAGGTAAAATGGCAAATTGTTTACGGCATCTTCCCTAGTCTTCAATTTCCACCAGTGACGATCCCATGTCGACCCTTTCTCCCTCTGAGAAGTGGATCTTTGCAATCTCGCCCGGAGAGGGTGCGAGGATCTTGTGTTCCATCTTCATGGCCTCGAGGGTCATCAGATGCTGGCCCTCTCTTACCCTCTGCCCCTCCTTGATCATGACTTGAAGGACTGTTCCGGGCATGGGTGCCTTCAGACTGCCCTCTTTAGATGTGGACTGGCTTCCCTGTTCGTGAAATATTATTTCGTGGGCCCTGCCGTCGATGTGCACCCACCACGTGTCACCGGATCTGGCGATGTGTGCTTTCTTCGAGTAGCCGCCTACATTGACTGTCGCCATTCCTTTCTTGCCGTCCGACTCTACTGAAATCTCGGGAAGGGGGACCTCGGCCCCATCCCTGGTTAGGGAGGAGACCAGCACCTTGCCGTCGCTCTCCTGCAATGAGGCTCTGTACCTCTCTTCCTGGTCGGGAAAGCTCCAATCCATGGCATCACCTCAGGGGAAGGTCCTCCCAAGTGTCCTGAAAGGGTCTCCCAGATGGCCAGTGTGGTCGTCGGAAGGCTCTGTTCCTACTGCTTGACCCCTGTCCATGCCAAGCCTCTGGGCGGATGCTGCTATCGCAACCAGCATGGATTTATCCGGCTCCTCCCCACGGAGATCGCTTGGGTCTGTTGAGTCGAGGAAGTCGGTGTCTATTTCTCCGCTCTGGAACGAGTCGTGGGACAGGGAGTTGCGCAGGAAGTCGATGTTGGTCCTCACTCCGAGTACGACGAACGAGGAAAGTGCGTTGTCCAGCCTCCTAATCGCGGACTTCCGATCGGGTGCATGGACTATCAGCTTGGCCAGCATTGGATCGAAATCTATTGTCACAGAGTCGCCCTGGCGGACCCCCGAGTCAACCCTTATTCCCGGTCCAGAGGGGGTTTCCCACACTGCCAGATCCCCTATTGAGGGTAGGAACCCCCTGCTGGGATCCTCGGCATACACCCTCGCCTCAATTGAGTGCCCGTTCTGCCTCACGTCCTGTTGGAGGATGCCTAGGGGAAGTCCGGCCGCTACCTCAAACTGCTTCTGGACCAGGTCGATGCCTGTTGTCATCTCAGTGACTGGGTGTTCGACCTGTATCCTAGTGTTCATCTCTAGGAAGTAGAACTCACCGTTGCTAGCAAGCAGGAACTCTACGGTCCCAGCTCCTACGTATCCCACTGATTTGGCTGCCTTGACAGCAGCCTCTCCCATCGCTTCCCTAATCGTGGATGTGACTGCTGGAGATGGGGCCTCCTCGATGACTTTCTGGTACCTACGCTGCAGAGAGCAGTCCCTCTCATTGAGGTGAATTGCTCCTCCGTGGGAGTCGCAGAGAACCTGTATCTCTACGTGTCGGGCTCTCTTCAGGAGCCTCTCGATGTACACCGTGCCGTCTCCGAATGCGGTGGATGCCTCGCGGGCCGCGGCCTCGAACTCGCTCCTGAGGTTCTTTGGGAGCGATACCGCTCGCATGCCTTTTCCACCTCCTCCGGCGCTGGCCTTGATTAGTAGGGGGTAGCCGACCTTTGCGGCGGCACTGGCAAGTGCGCCCAGGTGGTCCGCTCCCTCCTCCATTGGGACCTGGTCCCCCGGGATCACTGGAACTCCTGATTCTATCATGAGTGACCGCGCCGAGATCTTGTCCCCCATCGTCTCTATGGCGTGAGATGAAGGTCCTATCCAACGAATCCCCGATGACTCTACAGCATTGGCGAAGTCCGCTCTCTCGGACAGGAACCCGTATCCCGGGTGGATTGCATCGGCTCCGGAAGACCTGGCCGCCTCGATGATCGCGCTTCCGTTGAGGTAGGTTGACTCAAGAGTGTCCCCCTCGAGGAAGACGGATTCATCGGCCATCTCCACGTGAAGTGAAGTTCTGTCGGAGTCTGAGAATACTGCTACGCAAGATAGCCCAGCCTCCCTGGCTGCCTGAATGACTCTGACGGCAATCTCTCCACGATTCGCCACTAGGACCTTCGAGAATGGCGTAGGGGCTCCCGACATCCAATCTGGGTACATGTTCAGCCTTCCCGGTCCTCTTGGGACCAGGCTGGCTTCCTACCATCGAGGAAAGCCGAGAGTCCCTCCTGGCCCTCCGAGGAGCCACGCATCTTGCTTGTAAGGTCAAGAGTCCATGACCTTAGGGATTCGTCGTCGCCCTGCCAGTGGTCCAGCTCTGCGACCATTCTCTTGGCCGAGGTTACTGCGATGGGTCCGGAGGTCATTACCTCTGAGACCACCCTGGAAACGGCATCCTCCATGGTCTCGACTGATTCTGCAACCTCGTCTACGAATCCGATTCTTAGAGCCTCCTCGGAGCCAATTCTGGAAGCTAGCATCGCCAGTCTGCGAAATCCTGCGCTGCCGAGCCTGCGATATACGTAGGGCCCTATCACGGCTGCTGAGATGCCTAGCTTTGCCTCGGACAGCGCAATCTTAGTCCTCGGCTCTGCGATGACGTGATCCGAGCATGCCACCAGTCCAGCTCCGCCTCCGAGAGCGACCCCTTTTGCGCAGGCAACTGTGAAGCAAGGGTGCGACCAGAGGCCATGGAAGAGCCTGTCGAGCCTCTCCGAGTCATCTCTGTTTTCCTCTGGCGTCTTCCCCCCACCGTCACGCATCATGTTGATGTCTGCTCCGGCGCAGAAGTGCTTTCCCTCTGACCTGATGACAAGCACTCGTAGATTGGGTGAGCCATCTTCTGAAAGTAGTTCCCCGGTGCGGCCGACGGATTTGGATGCGGTCCAGTCCAGCAAATCCGCTATCTCAGAGATGAGCTTCTCGTTTAGAGCGTTGAATACATCGGTCCTATCTAGAGTCAGGTTGGCTATCGCACCATCTATCTCCAGCCTGCAAAGTTCGGTAACTGGAATCGGTTCTGAGGTCATTGGCTCACATCCTGAACACGCCGTAGCGAGTCTCCGGCATCGGGGCATTGAGGCTTGCGGAAATAGATAGCCCAAGCACGTCCCTGGTATCACGTGGGTCGATCACGCCATCATCCCAGAGCCTTCCAGTGGAGTAGTAGGGGCTGCTCTCACGTTCGTATTTGGCTCGGATCTCCTCGGGGTCATCCTTGCCAACGGTGGAGAGGACGCTAGCCGCCTGCTCCCCCCCCATCACACTTATTCTGGAGTTCGGCCACATGAAAAGGAACCTTGGGTCATAGGCCCTCCCACACATTCCGTAGTTCCCCGCCCCATGAGACCCCCCTATGATAACGGTGAACTTTGGCACGGGAACGCAAGACACCGCGGTCACTAGCTTTGCCCCATCCTTGGCTATGCCTCCGGATTCGGCCTCCCGGCCAACCATGAAGCCAGTGATGTTCTGAAGGAAAACCAGGGGCACCCCCCTCTGACCGCATAGTTCTACGAAGTGGGCTCCTTTTAGCGAGGACTCCGAGAAGAGGATCCCATTGTTCGCAACTATGCCAACGGGATAACCGTGTATCCTCGCGAATCCACAAACCAAGGTGCTCCCATATCGGCGCTTGAACTCGTGGAACTTAGAGCCGTCTACGATTCGTGAGATCACGTCTCTGACGTCGTATGGAGTCCTATTGTCTCCCGGTATTATGCCCATCAGATCCTCTATCTCGTAGGCGGGTGGCTCAGATGGCTTGGAGTCTAGCCTGTGCTTGGGGGATACGTTGAGGTTCTCTACTATGTTTCGAACCATTCGAAGAGCATCCCCCTCGTCCTCTGCATAGTGGTCGGCAACTCCCGATTTTGATGTGTGCACCTCGGCACCTCCGAGATCCTGGGAGGAGACTTCCTCCCCGGTGGCAGCCTTCACCAAGGGAGGGCCGGCGAGGAAAATGGTCCCGTTTCCCTTCACAATGATTGATTCGTCAGACATCGCTGGTATGTATGCCCCACCCGCGGTGCAGGATCCCAGTACCGCTGCCACTTGGGGGATTCCCTTGCTCGACAGGATTGCCTGATTGCGGAAGATCCTGCCAAAGTGCAGCTTGTCAGGGAAAACCTCGTCCTGCATGGGCAGGAAAGCACCGCCGGAGTCTACTAGGTATATGCAAGGAAGATGGTTCTCCTCGGCAATCTCCTGGGCTCTGATGTGCTTCTTAACTGTCAAAGGGTAGTATGATCCCCCCTTGACTGTGGCATCGTTTGCGACGAACATGCACTCCTTGCCGTGCACCAGTCCGATGCCAGTGACTATCCCCGCGGACCTAGCCCTACCATCGTAGAGCCCATCTGCGGCTAGTGGAGAGGTCTCCAGAAATGGGGAGCCGGGGTCGCAGACCTCAGATATCCTTTCCCTAGGAAGGCGTTTTCCACGGTCCCTGTGTCTCTGGAAGTGCGGCTCGTCACCAGAATTCCTGACTTCTTCTAGTTTTGATCGCAGAGTCTCTACGAGAGAGGCGTTCATCTGGCTCCTCTGGACGAAGTCTGCACTCCCAGTATCGACTCCATTAGGCAGCCTCTCCATGTCCCTCGCTCTGCCAGAGAGCATGAGAGTCTTCAATTGAATGGGCACGGGGCCGTCAATCCTCTGGTTAGACGCCGAGTGTTAGCCGACCGACGTCCCTCAGTCCTGGGGCCATTCCAACCACCAGCATAGCTAACCCAATCAGTAGCCTGAGGTGTAGTTCCCTTCTCTCGAAGTTTAGCGTGTAGAAGACATAGAAGATCGCGCCAGCGAGTGCGACCTTGACTAGCGCGAAGAGCCAGACGCCCTCGTCGAGTAGGCCATGCTCTATCCCTAGCCTTTCGTTGGTCCACAAACCGGCGTCTATGACTCTCTGTGAGAGCACATGCTTCTCTCCCAGGCCCGGGAATCCGTCGATTCCTATCCAGGTGGCTATTCCGTCCATCACCTGGCCTGCGACGGCTAGGAATACGAGAGGCTGGGCCATTATTGCCCGTGATCTCAGAGGCTCGATGATGTCCTTCTCGGGGAAGGACGTTTCTCTGTACTCCTCGTCCGTCATACCGGGAGGAAGGATTCCGGCAACTAGTCCCTGCTCGGAAAGCTCCTTCGCAGCTTCGATCCCCCTAGAGTGCATCAGGTAGCTGACGATGAGCGGTGCGCCAATCACGACCACAAGGGGCCAGGTCCTGTCCGTGAGTGGGGGGACTTTGCCGAGAACCATGTAGTAGTCCGAAATAGCGTAAGAGACTAGTGCTCCGAAGAAGATGAGGGTCCCCCCCAGTCCAGTAAGGTAGACCATTCTCTGCACGTTTGAGAACACTCCTGACAGTGCTCCTGACATCCAGGTGAATGATATTGCGACGAGGACTGCGAGTAGCATTGGCCAGAGGCTCAATTGATTGCCCAGATTACCCGATATGGAAGAGGTGTAGATGAGGAATTGAAGCAGGATAATGCCTGTGGCTAGAACCTCGAGGTCCTTGTTGGGACGAAGAGCACCCCTTTCGGCGCGATCCAAGGAAATTCCGATTGCACCGGCCGAGACTACCCAGAATGCGGCCTGGAAGTGTATTCCTGGGCTGACGAAGTAAGGGGCGAGTCCTGCTCCGAACATCTCGGCGTCCTCGGCAACCTCTCCGCAGACAGCCCATGTGATGAACGGCAGGAGAGCGATCAGACTGGTATCACTGGGATCTATTCCTAGCCTCCTGAGCCACGCTGAAAGTGAGACTACGAATAATCCGAGGACAACTGCGTAGGTCGCAGTGTTGACTGCGTTGTAACCAGAGTCCCCAGTCGACTCACCCCGAATCTGATCGATGAAGTACTGGTTCATTGTCTCCGAAAGGAAGTTGTCAACTCCTGCCCACTCGAGACCAAGGCCTAGGAAGATCAAGAAGAAGATCGATATCAGGGCATTAGTCGCCCATTTCTCGTACTGATGTGATTCATCCAACGGGTTGTTCACGAACCTACGGGCGGCCATTCTCCCTTATGCGTGACGGTGATTCATTCCTCTTCGAAGCGGACGCTCTCCCCTTCCTCGAGCTCCACCGGAGTAGAATCCGCCATCCTCTGACGAGCCTCGGAGAAACCCGGGACCATTGACTCGAAGGAGTCGGAATCGATGGAGCTCTTGTCCCGGAAAGTCTCGAGGTTCTTCGACCGGAGTCGCTGCCTCCTCTTGTCTTGCTCTAGTCCGAAGAGAACCGTGCTGTGCTCTGAGCCCTCGAGAATCCCCTCTATTGCCGGTGCTGCAAGAGCTAGTGATTCGTTGTCCCCCATCACAGCCACTGTTGATCCATAAACCGCAATCTCGCATCTCGACATCTCCTCAATCAGAGTCCTAATGCGGCCGTTCGTGCCGATGAGTCGGCTCCTCATCCTACGAGTCTGGTTGGGTTGACGTCCGACCCACTCCCTAATGTCATACATCCTGAGGAAAACGTTGTCCTCGAGTAGCTGTAATGCCCTTTCCGGAGAGAAGCCCCTGCCAATGGCGGAGATTACATCTGGTACCTTCATCCTCCTAATAGGGTCTGGTTCTCCCGTCCATGAGATAGACACGTCTCCGGATTGGGAGTCAATTGTTAGCTTCCCCTCGCAGGCCTTCTCGATCATCAGTCGGGTCTTGCCGGACTTCCCTATCAAGACTGCAATCCTGTCCTTGGGAACTCTGCTGAGGTGCTCCATGATGGTTCTGCGACGGCAGTCGTCGCTTTAATCCACGCTAGTAGGCCCTGTGAGGTCTGGGACTGGCCCGTCCAGCACCCTCACTAGGCTATCTGCCACCTGGACCTTGTGGCCATTTCTCCCCGCCCATTCGGTCAGCCTAGTCACGTCCCTGACCAGGAACTCTCTGGCGCTAGGATGTCTCGTAGTCACCGCCTGGCCGGCGTCGATAACCCATGGCTCGCCCCCCTTCCATAGGATGTTGTACTCGCTGAAGTCTGCATGGACTAGGTCACAGGTCTGCCAGATAACGGCCAAAATCTCCAGGAGGTCTTCAAAGACCGCTTTTGTGTCATCCACCTTGATATCCTTCAGACGAGGGCTGGGCGACTCTCCGTCCCCGATGAACTCCATGACTAGGACGTTCTTGAGGTTGAAGAGTGGCTCTGGTACCCTCAGGCCGCTCCTCCTCATCCTCTTCAGATTCCTGAATTCCTTTCTCACCCAGATATTGACAAGCTCCCTGTGTCTCCTTGAGAGGCCGGAGAACCTGGGGTCTCCATCGATGTACTTGGCTAGGCCCTTGAAGACCGCGTTGGTTGTGTGGAAGATCTTCACTGCCATGGGGCCGTTTGCCGACGTTGCTCGGAATACATGGGCTTCCTTTCCTCTAGCAATGGGATAGTCGATTGTCTCAATTTCTCCCTGCTGCATGAGCTTGTGCAGAGCCAGCAGTGTTAGTCGATCGAAGACCTGGTCGAACACCCGACGGTCGACCCATTCGAAGCGTCCCTTGCCCATCACTCCCTGGAGCGCATCCTCTATGTCGTCGAACATCCGTTTGTACTTCGGTTCGGATATCCACTCATGCTTCCTCTCCGACCTCATCATTCTATCTGGGTCGAGCTCTTCCCATTCCTCGTTCGAGGTCATATGCTCACCCGAAGAATGAGTCGATGTCATCATCGTCTACGGCTGGTGCTGGTGGTGAATCTGGTTCCTGTGTGGAATCCTCGGATGGGGCCCCCTCCTCGTTTTCATCCTCGGGTTCGGTGCCCCCGGTTTCCATCGGTTGGGAGGGGCCTTCGGTGGACATCCCGAACAGGTCCACGATCTCTGGGAGGACGCCCTTCCTAGACAGGTAGAGGGACTGCGTCTTGGTGTACCTCATGCAAACGTTGGCCTTCTCGTCCTGGAACTCCCATGGCTGAATCACTATCAGATCCCCCTCCCTGACCCATTGTCGGCGTCGCATCTTTCCGGGAATCCGCGCCAGGCGGGTCTCGCCGTCCTCGCAAACCGAGCGAACCCTTCTACCGCCCAGAATATTATCTGCAATGGCGAACATCTCGTTCACCTTTCGTTTGGGCAGGGGCACGCGAATCCTATCGCCGCTGGACTCCATCTGAGCTAGCAGCTCTGTGTCCACCGACTCCTCCCTACGGGCCATCGTGCCTCGGTCAAGGGGCACCTATGTGAAGTTGAGCCTGCAATCAGGAGAGGAGTGCCGCTGCGGCGCCCTCGGCGAGATCCAGCAGCCATTCGCTCGATGGGCCGATTCCGAATGCCATGGAGAGGAGGGCCATCACGATGATGATGCCGCGCAACAGCGGGTCGCACGGAGACCCCTCGGAACCCTCGTTTGGCTCGAAGAACATGACCATCCCCATTCGGAGGTAGTAGAACATGGACAGAGCGCTGTTGAGGACGATGGCCACTGCAAGCCAGAAGACCGGGTCCACGCTTGTTGCCCAGGATAGTATGGTTGACGCTCCCCCTGTTCCGGCAGAGACTGTGACAATCCCATTGATCATCAGTAGCTTGGAGAGGAAGCCAGAGAACGGCGGTACCCCCGCGAGTGAGAGCATGAACACGAACATGGAGGCCGCAAGGAGCGGGTCCCTGCTGGCAAGGCCATTGAGTCCTGAGACCCTGTGGCTTGAGCCCTCCCTCTCTATTGATGAGAGGACCATGAACGGTCCCATCTTGAACAGGACCAGTACGCATAGGTGGAAGAGTACTGCCATTACTATCATCTCCTGTGCGCCTGGGTCAGCCATGCCGGAGCCGATTGCCGAGACTGCTGCAAGCATGTACCCGGCATGGGCCACGCTGGAGTATGCGAAGACCCGCTTCGGGTTCTCACTGGAAAGCGCTGCTAGATTTCCCCAGGTCATCGTCACGACGGAGATGACTGCCAAGGCACCGAACCAGAATGCAGGTCCGGATGAGGGCATTGCAATGGTCACGAGCAACCTGAGTAGAGCTACGAAGCCCATGGCCTTGGAAGCCGTTGCTAGCACCCCAGCTACCATTGAAGAGGTGCCGGAGTACGCATCGGGAATTGCTAGGTGAAATGGGGCTGCACCGACCTTGAACCCGAATGCGACAAGCATCATTCCGACCCCAGTTGCGGCAATGGGGTCCAGGGTTTCCATGGACTCCCATGACTGTGAGAGGCCGGAGACGCTGAGGTCACCGTTCCATAGGTAGAGAAGGGACATCCCGTAGATTCCGACCGCTGATGCGACCGATCCCACGATGAAGTACTTCGTACCAGCTTCGCCGCCCTGCTTTGACTCCTTGTGGAATCCAACGAGGACGTATGAGGATAGGGAGGCCAGCTCTAGGCACACGAATAGCATGAACAGGTGTGTCGACTTGGCCATTAGGGACATTCCAAGTCCGAGGGTGAGGAGGAGGATGTGGAAGTCGGCTTGTCTCCTGTTGTCGTACAGTGCGGACGTCTTGCTGGCCTCGGATTCAGCATCGTCATCCTCCGATGGAGGGAGAGCATTTTGGTCAGCTGGAAGCCTCTGGGATGCTGAGAGGGAGCACAGAATCAACACGCAGATGAACAGGTTGGTCAGCAGCGAGCTGAACTGGTCGACCGAGAGTGAGCTTCCTACTGCCCCGGATGAAGGGGGGTCGAGGAGGGCCATAGTCGAGGCAAGGAGCGCTACGGACAGGGTTGCCAGTGCGATCCTGTTTGGCAGCCTTGGATCCCTGGTCATGGGGAACCTTGTGCCGCCAATAAAGACGGGGAGCCTGAAGCTTGTGAGGGGGATCCTGAATCTAGCGTCCCCTAGGTTGGGGATTATGATAATCGAAGCGAGCCCGAGTGTGAGTACCAACTCAGGTAGGAGGAGCTGCAGATCAATGCCGTCTAGTTCTGAAGTCAAGGACTCACCCCCTCTGATTGCATCGCTTCGGAAAGTATCTCGACCATTACCTCAGTCCCCCAGTAGGACATCATGTCCCAGAAGAAGAACGGAAGTATACCGAAGATTATTGTCAGAACTCCGAGTATCGTCATTCCCGCGTTTTCGTGCCAGGTGATGTCCCGGGGTTCATGATGCAGAGTGTCTGGTAGCATCCCCTGATGGGGATCGTTTGACTCGAAGATTGTCCTCTGCATTGAGGTGAGATAGTACACGGCAGTGATCACCAAGGTTAGCGCTGGTAGCATGACTAGCCATCCGAAGGTCATCCAGAATGCAATCAACACCGCCACCTCCGCGACGAATCCGGCCATCATGGGCAGCCCTAGGCTAGCCATCCATCCGAGCATCATGTGCCCTGCGAGCCATGGGCTGTGATGAGCGATCCCACGCATCGAGCCTATCTCCAAAGTGTGGTAGTGGTGCTTGAAGGCGCCAGCGACGGCGAAAAGAAGAGGGCTGATTATCCCATGTGCGAACATCATGAAGAGTGCGCCTGCTATTCCAAGGGGTTGCATGGTTGCGATTCCGAGGAAGATTAGCCCCATGTGGGAAACTGAGGAGTAGGCAACCATCCTCTTGAGGTTGGTCTGACCCATGCAAACCCATGCTCCGTATACGAGGCTGGCCATGCCAAGAGCAACGAGAAGAGGGGTGAACACCACCGTGGAAGCCGGGAAGGCAGTTACTGCCACCCTAAGGAAGCCGTATGCCCCCATCTTCAGCATCACTCCGGCAAGTATCATGGAGCCGGCCGTTGGTGCCTGAACGTGTGCATCGGGTAGCCAGGTATGGACGGGAACGCTGGGCATCTTGGTCGCGAATCCGATGAGGAGAAGGAACCAGACAAGATGCCTGAGGCCCTCGCTCATCTGCCCCCCGCTATCTAGCATGGCGATCATGTCGAATGATCTCTCCGATAGTGAGGAACCGGTGTTGAAGTACATCACTAGAATGCCGATCAGCATAATGACACTGGCCGTGAATGTGTAGATGAAGAACTTCATCGCTGCGTATCGGCGATCCTCTCCGCCCCAGACCAGAATTAGGAAGAACATTGGGATCAGGGTCATCTCCCAGAAGACGTAGAAGACGAAGAGGTCCAGCGAGACGAATACCCCGATCATCGCTCCTTCCATCACTAGTAGAAGTGGGTGGAAGTAGTTCCCCTTCTTGGCATCCCACTCCACAAGCATGGATAGTGGGACCACTAGGGCTGTGAGCCATATCATGGGCAAGGAGAGGGCGTCTGCACCGACGTGCCAAGTGACGCCTATCTGCGGGATTAAATTGAACGCTGTGTTCTCCAGCTCGTACTCGCCGAAGCTGATGTTCATCCAGTCGATGTCACTGAGGGATGTTGCGGCTGCCCATGTCGAGATAGCCAGGAGGGCTAGAGCGACTCCCATGCAAATGTTCCTCGTTACTCCCTTTACCTGCGAGGACATCTCCTCGGGAAGCATGTGAGGCAGCACCATTAGGGCAAGACCGATTGCTATTGGCAATAGGGGGAGGATTGTCAGAATCAACCACTCACCCCCCAGGCCAAAGCGAAAATCGAGAGCATTCCTACGGCCACCATGAGGATGTAATCACTGGCCCTGCCTGTCGTGACCCTCCTTAGCTGGACGGATCCAAAGACAGAGTTGGACTCTACCTTCTTGATTATGCCATCGATGACGTTCTTGTCGAACCAAGCGGCGATGGAGGATAATGGCAGTACTGTCTTGGAGAGGGCTAGCTCGTAGTAGTAATCGATGTAGAGTCGGTTTTGTAGGGCCTCGGATAGGCTAGACTTTGAAATCTCGGTGACATCCTGAGAGCCGAACTTACCTGAGAGCCAGACTAGCCAGGACACAAGAGGGCCTGCGGATTCTCCTTCCCTGAGAGTTCCGCCGTGAACCCGCGCGGCGAAGATCGGTCCGATCACGAGAGAGAGGAATATTGTCGTCCATCCCACGATTCTCAGGTTTGGATCTTCTGGGAGGAAGGCGTGCTCAAGCTCGTAAATTACCTGGTCAAGGATGGATCCCTTGTGGATTCCGAGGTCATAGCTGTAAGGCTTAGCCAGCCACTTCACGACCCCTAGAACAGAGAGTCCGAACCCACCAAGAGCGCTAACCAGGGAGAGGATCACCAATGGCTCCTTGATCCATGGCGTGGACTCGTGGACATGTTCTACGACCTCATGCTTTGGCTCGCCAGCGAAGGTCATGAACCACATCCTTGACATGTAGAAGCCGGTCATTCCTGCTGTCAAGAGTACCAGTATAGCGGGACCCATCATCAATGGCTCATAGTCCAGTGACGCCTTCCATGTCTTGGCCACTATCGCCTCCTTTGACCAGAACCCCCCAATTAGGGGTATTCCTATTATTGACATGGAGCCAATCATCATGGCAGCTGAGGTGACTGGCATCTTGGATGCTAGCCCGCCCATGTTGCGCATATCCTGTGGGTCGAAGTCATGATGCCCGTGGTCTTCTCCTTCGTGCAGGTGATCGTGAGCGTGATGGACCTCGTGGATAACAGAGCCGCTTGCCATGAAGAGCATACCCTTTGCCATTGCGTGATTGAATAAGTGGAACATCGAGCCCCCGAAGACCAATGTTGCAGCATCTGCATTGCCATGGTTGTAGAACCACAGCGATACTCCAAGGCCAGTGAAGATATACGCCAGTTGGCTCATCGTGGAGTAGGCCAGGACCTTCTTGATGTCGTTCTGTACGAAGGCTATCGAGGCCGCCATGAAGGCGGTGATTCCCCCGACGTAAGCGACAATGATTCCTAGATCTTCCAAGCCCCCCACGCCATGGTGTCCGATGTCGACGAACGGGACCATTCTGGCGACCAGGTAAAGCCCGGCGTTTACCATGGTGGCCGCGTGGATGAGCGCGGAAACTGGGGTTGGCCCTTCCATAGCATCGGGAAGCCAAACATGCAGGGGGAACTGTGCTGACTTGCCTACTGCACCGATGAAGAGCATTAGCAGAGCCCAGAATAGCTTGTCAGAGTCTACGGTTCCATTGATTGATGGGTCCCCGAAGATCACTGAGAACTCTAGAGACCCATAGATGTCATAGAGAATCAATAGGCCGACCATGAGGAACACGTCACCTACTCGGGTGGTTAGGAATGCCTTCTTTGCCGCATAGGCTGCGCTTTCCTTCCAGAAATAGAAGCCGATTAGGAGGTATGAGCATAGTCCCATTATCTCCCAGAAGATGAAGAGCCAGAGGAAGTTGTCAGCCAGGACCATCCCGAACATCCCCATCGCGAAGAGGACGAACTCTGCGTAGAAACGGTGGTTTCGGTTCTCGTTGATGGGATCCGTGTTCATGTAACCTAGGCTGAACCAGCATATCAGGAAGCAGAGGAATGTTGCGACAAAAAGGAGCATCAGTGTAACCGAGTCGATCCAAATGCCGACTCCTAACACCCTCTCAGAACTCATTGTGTAGTCCGAAAGGAGTACGTCGAACGAGATCCAGTCGATCCACGATGCAGCGACTCTCCCCTCGACTTCCTTTGTGATTTCTTGCGCACCCCTAAGGTAGTCGACGAGTATCCACAATGAGGTGGAGAGCGAGACCAGGAGGGAGGACAATCCTATCACCCCCCCTTCTTTCAGGTTCTCCTTCCATGTTTGTTTGCCGTTGTACAGCTGACCCGAGATCAGGATTACCGGGAATGCCATGAAGGGCGCGAGTACGATCAGGAAAGCGGCATCAACAGAATCAACGCCCGCGAGGGCCAATGCAGGAACGATTAGCAGAGCGGGGATTAGTGGCATTAGAAGCCTATACTCGTTCGCTGAATCTTCCATTTCTTCACCTAGTTGCTTAGCTCCCTCGCTGCATCGAGAGAGATTGTCCCCTGTGTGCTGTAAAGGGAAAGGAGAATTGCGAGGCCTATTGCCACCTCGGCCGCTGCTATTGCAATCGCAATTGCAGTGAAGACCCATCCGTCAACATCCCCATAGTGAGTGGCCGCTGCGACGAAGTTCAGGTTGGCTGCGTTGAGCATAAGCTCTATGCACATTAGAACAACGATTGCGTTCTTGTGATAGAATGTGCCTAGGAGCCCTATTCCGAACAGTATGACGCCGAGGGCTGCAATCCAGCTGGGATCGATCATTCCTCTGCCCCCATGTCCCATAGCAGATTGACGAGCCTCTCATCCCTAACCAGGTATGATGCCCCTATCATAGCCATGGCAAGCAGCGAGCCAAGAATTATCGTAGCCATCGTCCAATCGTTGAAAATTGCATCCGCGAAGGCTATCGTTGTCGGTGCCGTGGAAGACGCATCGTCCCACATCGAGTGCTCCATCATGCCCCTAAGTAGAACGAGGATGAATGCGAAGACGCCTATCCCTGAGACAGCAGAGATTGCATTGAGGGTTGGCAGAGACTCAACATCCTGGATTCTACGACGAGTGAGCATCACTCCGAATTGGACCACCAGCATTACTGATCCTAGGTAGACTAGGATCTGAATGGCTGCTAGCATCTCTGCACTGGCCATTAGGAATGCTGCTGCGACTGAGAAGAAGGTGAACATCAGCCATAGGAGTGAGTGGGCGACTCTTGCCGAGAAGACGCATCCGAGAGCCCCGACTATGGCAGCGCCGGAGACGATAACGAAGATCACTGCCTCGAAATCCACCATGTTCAGGCCTCCGCCTTGGTGGCCTTCCTTTCCCTCTTGGACTGCTCCTTCTTGGCCCTCTTAGCCAGTTCCATGTCGACTCTCTCCTTGTGAACGGACGGGAGGACCCTGGTCCTTCCTGCATCCATCCAGAGGTCTTCTCTGCTGAATCCAGACATCCCATCGTACTCATTGGTCATGAAGAAGGACTCGAAAGGACACGCCTCCATGCAGAGGCCGCAGAACATGCACCTACCGAGGTCTATCCTCCCTGACACGATGTCCTCCTCTGCAGGTTTGATTGAGCTTAGGTCGACGTCCTGCTGTCCCGAGCCATCCATCCAGTTGACGGTGGCGAAGTCTCCGGTGATGTCAATCACCTCTGCGAACTCGTACTGCTGCGGTGCTGGAACGTGGTCCTTTACCAAGTCATGCTGTTCCTCTATCTCGTGGAAGTCGTCCTTTGGCATTGCAGCCAATCCGCCGACCTCGACCTCTCCGCCGAACCCATGCCATTCATCCCCCTCTTCCGCCGTATCCAGGACGTTGACCCTGACCTCGGAGGTCATATGTAGGCAATCGTTTGGACAGGCTCTCACGCACTGCTTGCATGCTGTGCACGTCTCCCAGATTACCCCGATCCTCCCATTGTAGTTCCCTGGGACGAAAAGCCATGGCTCTAGGTCATCGAGCCTCTCGTACGGGTACATGATGGTGACTGGCCTTTCTACGAAAGGCATCAGCTGGCTTGTCTCCCTATCGGCCGAGAACTTCTGTTCTGAGCTGGGGTGTGAGGCTCCGACCCTTCTGGAGGTCTCCGGATCCATCATGTCTGCAGGTTGGGCGTGGTATCCGCTCTTCAGGAACTTGAGCTTGCCTAGGAATGGTACAGTGCGAAGTGCGGTCTTCAGAGTTATCCACATTGGCCTGACCACTAGATTTCGGAAGCTGGGCGTTCCGTGTGGGTGGTAGCTCATGATCGGGCCTCCGTGTCGGATAAGCTAACGGATGAGGATGCCTGTACGGCCGTGTATGAGCTATACTGCCTCTGGAGGTCCTCTAGCTTGGAGTCTGGGTGCCTTCCGGGATAAGCCTTGGTGACTGCGTATGTGCTGTAGGGCCTCCTCATACTCTCAAGAGCCTCCTTATCCTCATCGACTACCAGGATTACCAGACCCAAGATGCCAGACAGTACCATCACAGCTGGAGCTACAATTCCCCAGCTGCCATCCCAGACCCAGACCCTGAGGAACATCGCGATGGCGAGGTTGACAATCGAAAGGGGAAGGAGCCATTGCCATCCGAACTCTAGAATCTGATCGGTCCGGACCCTGTGCAATGATGCTCGGATCCAGACGAAGACTGCAAACAGGGCCCAGGCCTTGATGAGGACCCAGGCTATTCCTGGGATTATGGATAGCAAGAGTTCGAGTGGTCCACCGACTAGGGGCAGCGACTCCATAGTTCCCTGGAATGGGGCCTCCCATCCACCAAGGAAGAACAGTGCGAAGAGCAGGCATGCTGCATAGCATCGTTGGTATTCTGCAGCGAACATTAGCCCCCACCTCATACCGCCGTATTCAGTCCACCAACCCTCTACCAGTTCCGCCTCTGCTTCTGGCATGTCGAAGGGTATCCTCTCAACCTCTGCGATCATCGTAATCAGGAAAAGTGCTGCTCCAAGTGGCAGCATGAACAAATTCCAGACGTTCGACTCTTCGGCTTGGAAGTCAACGATCTCGACAACGTTGAACGAACCGCTGATGACGCATACTCCCAGGACAGTGATCAGCAGTGGTATTTCGTAAGCTGTAAGCTGAGCAGCAGACCTCATCCCACCAATTAGGGTGTACTTGTTGTTGGATGACCAGCCAGCGAAGAACACCCCCAATGGTGCCACTCCAAAAATTGCCATCATGAAGACCACGGACAGCTCGGGGCTTGAGACGTAGAAGTGTGGTCCGAAGGGGACGAACGCGAAAACTAGCACGGTCGTGGAGATGATGATTACCGGTGCGACTTCGTAGACCGGCCTGTCTGCCTCCTTGGGCACGATGTGCTCCTTTCCTGCGAACTTTGTGAAATCAGCGAAGGCCTGGAAGAACCCTGGAAGGAGGAACCAGTATCCGTGATAACCCCGGTTGTTTACTCTCGAAACCGCCTCAAGGTGGTGGTCATTTCCCCATATCGAATTCAAGGTCTTGTTTAGCCACCCTATTGGCGTCCCCATACCGAAAGGAAGTTGGTCCCACCACTTTCCTGCGGTCACCCCGCTCTCCCCGATCCAGAGGCTCCTGAGGGTTGTGGTGGCCCCTAGCCTGTCCATAAGACGACCGATGAACTTCCTCTCGATGTATGGGATGGGAAGCATTGTCAGCATCATAGTGGTGAACACGACGGTGCAGATCATCGTCGCTGAGAAGAGTCCTTCGAGTGCTGGTTGCATCCCTCCGAATCCTTCTTGCAGATTCAGAATCTTTCCCAGAACGATGTCCTCAGGCCAAATGCCTTTTGGAGGTGAGATTGTTACTGTGAGGTCGAGATCCTTCGAGGGAAGCGTATCGTGGACATTGTCCATTGACCATCCGACCAGACCTTCGACCCATCCCCTTAGGTTCAGCCAGTCGCTCGTAGCCATTCTATCACCTATCTGTCTCCCCGATGCATGGGTCGAAAGAACCCATTATTGCCGGTATGTCCGCGACCTTGTATCCAACCATGCACTTGGATGCGTAGGGGATGGTGATGAACATCGGAGAGCGAATTGAGACTCTGTAGGGCATCTTTCCTCTCCCCTCCCCACCACCAGCGAGGTAGAACATCGACTCGCCGCGACTGTCCTCGAAGTGATGAGAGCCGGAAGTTCCCTCTGGGGCCCTACTCGGCGCCTTGGCAAGGATGGCTGGGTCCCCAGGAGAGTGGTATGTATCGGCTCCAAGAGGTATCTTGTCGAGAGCCTCGAGTACCATCAGGGCGCTAACTCTCATCTCCTCCACTCTGATTCTGTATCTGTCATAACAGTCTGCGCCCATGATCGAGGGACGCTCGACTGGAACCTCCCATTCCAATTCGCTGTATACTGAGTACGGGTGAGCGGTTCTAACGTCGTAATTTACCCCACCGGCCCTGAGGTTGGGACCAGATACGCCATGGTTTACCATCTCTTCAGGCTTGGAATAGCCAACCCCTTGGGTCCTGATCAAGAAGATCGTGCTCTCGTCGAAGAGAGCCTCGTACTCTTGGATTCTGTCTAGGAATAGACTGACCTTTGCCCTAGCCCTCTGAGCAAATCCGTGAGGAAGGTCCCTCTTCACCCCTCCTACTCGTGGGAAGTTGTAGTGCATCCTTGACCCTCCGAGCTCCTGAAGAAGATCCATCATCATCTCCCTCTCCCTGAGGCACCAGACCATCACAGACAGATTTCCGATGTCTGGACCATAGGCTCCCAGCCACATTAGGTGAGATGCTATCCTCTGCAGTTCGACGGCGATTAGTCGGATGTACTCGGCCCTCTCGGGCACCTCCACCTCGAGTAGATCCTCGACTGCGTAGATGTAGGAGTGGGACCATGTGTTGGCGCTAGCGTAGCATAGCCTGTCACAGTATGTCGTAATCTGGGTAAAGTCCCTAGACTCACAGATCTTCTCCACGCCTCTGTGGATATATCCCAAGTCCGGCTCCGTGTCGACAACTGTCTCCCCGTCCACCTTTACCTTGAGAGTCCAGAGGCCATGGGTCATCGGATGCTGGGGCCCCATTGAAATCCACATTTCTGCCATATTCTCACCTCACTTTACCTTGCCAGTGTCCGAAGGCTTCCTCAGGAAGCCCTGCGCATCGTCGTACATCTCCTCGAAGTCGTGGTATCGAAGTTTGTGTTGCTTCTGAAGCGGGTGGAACCCGACTGGAGTCTCGTGGGGCTGAAGCACCCTGCGCATCCCAACATGGCCCTCGAAGTCAATTCCTACAAGGTCCCACGTCTCCTTCTCGTTCCAATCTGCCCCGACCCAGATGTCCTGCACGGATGCTACCTTGGGATCTCTTGTTTCCGGGAGGGCAATCCTCACCTCGATCTCCAGAGGAACTTCTTTGCCCTCCAGTTCTGAGGGGTCTTTGATGATGGGTTGAACCATGCCGTCGACTACGGGTGGATCGTCTACCCCCATCCTCATGAAGTGATAGATTACCTCCCAATTCCTGTCGGAAGGACCCTCTGGCCAGTGGATTCCAGTGATCATAGAGCAGTAGTCTACGCCATGCTCGACCCGCATTGACTCCGCCAGAGAGCGCCAATTGTCACTGGAGCAGTCCACCGAAACAATGTTTCTCGGGCTCGTCCCGCTTTTCCTCTCGGAGACAACTGCGCTGACTCCATCCATTGCAGATAGGTCAGAGGCCATTTCTTCGGCAGCCGACTTCTGACTAGAGGTTGTGACTGTTTTTCCCATCTCATCACCCCTAGACGTCTCCAATGATAATCGGGTTGTTTGTCTCAGGAGCCCCGTCATCAGGTGCGGCTCCGATGCGAATAATCTTCTGACGCAGTTTATCGAACCCATCGATCAGAGCCTCGGGCCTAGGTGGGCACCCGGGTATGTATACATCGACCGGGATGATAGTGTCAACGCCCTCTAGGACGTTGTAGGACTGGAAGTATGGGCCGCCGGAAATGGCACACTCTCCCATTGCAATGCACCACTTCGGCTCAGGCATCTGCTCCCAAAGCCTAACAATGGGGTCTGCGAACTTCTTGCTGATTGGTCCGTTGACAAGGAGGACGTCGCACTGCCTAGGGCTCGAACGGAAGAACACCCCGAATCGCTCTGCATCGAAACGGCTTGCACCGGCTGCTGCCATCTCTAGAGCGCAGCACTTTATGCCCAGATGCAGGGGGAACAGTGACTTTCTCTGACTCCAGTTGAACACGCGGCCCACTAGCACCCCAATTATGTCCTTGATCCTGCTAGCCTTCAGAGCTTCATCGGTGATGTCACCGACCGTGTCCACCAGCATCCTGCTGTTGAACACCGAGTAGTTCTGACCGTCACCGTCCATTCTATCCCTCAGATGTATATCCTTCCTCTCTTCCTGAATACGTGCCAAACTCCAAGGCCCATCAGGAGTATGAAAATCGACATAGTCAGTAGGGCGCTGGTAATTGCGCCATCGGAAATTTCGCCTCCTTTCTGAATGGCTATGACTCCTCCGAATGCCAAGAACATGAACGCGATGTCGAACACTAGGAAGACTATGGCGTACCAGTAGTACTGGAAATGGAAGTTTATGTCTGCATCTCCTAGTGGATCTGAACCACACTCGTAGGTCGAGTCACGCCTGATGTACAAGCTATGATCCGATTCGTAGCCTGGAAGGAGAAGTGATCTGGTCTTTGTCGGATCCGACCCTTTTGGGGTGGGTCTTAGGAAGCGTGTGGCGATGAAGCTGCCCACTGGAAAGCCGATCCCAACGAGTGTCATTACGGCTACTGGAAGGTACATCTCCGCTACGGTACTCATGGCATCACCCTCGGTCCCGTAGGGACCGCTGAACGTGTCCACGAAAATTACGGACATAAGCGTATCCGAACGAAGGGCTGAGAAGTGTCAGTCATCGAGTTCTACGTATAGGGAGTCTGTCATCATCTTATTCTCCGACCTGGTCCTCATGAATAAGTAAGTCACTGCGATGGATCCGACTAGAATAATTGCAATTGCTATGTTAGTTTGCATTTCGCCTGACAGGGCCCCAGATCGGATATTTGACTCAACTACTAGGTCAATCGGTTCGCCTGCAACAGGCATGTTCTTTGGTTGGACGATCACGGTGAAAGAGTATTCGTCATCTGAAATCATCTGACTGGGAGGGGTTACCCTAACAGTTACCTCCCGAGTCTTTCCCGGTTGGAGTTTGAACTCGTCACCGATAACGTCAACGGTCCATCCTCTAAGTGAGTCACTGGTAATCACCTCTATCTCTTCCTCGATGTTTCCCTGGTTTGTGACGAAGATCGTGAATTCGGAGTTCTCAGGATAGTTTGCTTCCTTCTTATTGCTAGTCTCCATGTCTATCTGAAGGTCGTGTATTGCCCTGATGTCAACTACCAAATCGACGAAGGAAGGTGTTTGCCCTGTGTTCTTCTTCGATGTGACTGCAATCCTGATTACTCCTGATGTCCCACTTTCTACTTCTAGGACCTCGAAGTCTATTGTGACTGTGACCTGGCCGTCTGCGGGGACGGTGACCTGCTCCCCATCAAGGACCTGCCCGTTGGCGCTGATGGTCCTAAGTACAGATGAATCCATCCCAGATACCGAAATGACTACTTCATCGGATCCACCGTCACCGGTATTTGCAATCAGGAAGGACAAGGAAGAGGAGCCCCCTGGTGGGAGTGCTACAGGCATTAATGATGGGTCATCCCCGGGACTCTCAAATGCGACTGACATGCTGTAATTGAAGTTGGATACCGTCACCATGAGTGATTCTGTCATCATTATGTTTGTACCGACTATGCCGATTCTTACATCGAATGACTCCGAGTTGTTGTTGATATTGTCTGAGACTAGAATCTCCAGGAAAATCTGTGTGGTTTCCTCTGACTGGATCGTCAGCTGGGAGATCTCGCCACCCTGGCCGTCCTTGAACCTAGAATCCCACTTCGTATCCTCGCAGGACTCAGATATGTTCGGGTCGCAAGAGGAGAGGGCGAAGCTATCCTGTATGTTTCCGGTATTTGTTAGGGCGATCGGGAATGAGACCCACTGCCCGAATCGTCCAGTCTGGGAATCCGAGGGTAATGCGATGCTACCCCCATGCACAGCGGCCACGGTTACTGTCACGGTAACCTCATCCAGGGTGATTCCCTGGGAGTTGACGTACATCGTTATCTCGTACTCCACCCCTGACTTGGCGTTCGCAGGAACGGAGATCTGCACCTGGACTGACTTCCTGTCACAGTTGGTTGAGGAGTTACAATGCCTCCCATCGATAGTGACGTAGGTCTCCGATAGTTCCACCTGCCAACCGGGAGAGAGGTCCCTTACCCCCAAGGCGAAGTTGTCCTGTCCGTTTCCGGTGTTTGTCACCATCATTGAAGTCGAAGCTGTTGATCCTGGGTCTACATTGCTAACCGAGGGATTGGATAGGGACAGCGAGGAGTCGTGGACCTGCCCCAGATTGACTCTGAGGAGTGATTCGCACCCAATGCTGCTACCTGCTCTCCCTTGAATGTAAACGTCAACGGTACCTGGTTCGACGGAGTCGTCTGGGGTGATCTGGAATTGGAAGGATGTGGTATCCTGGGAGCCTCCCGGCTCTGACAGAAGCCTGCTTGTTGGCGTATCGAAGTCTAACCAGTCACTGACATCCAAACCTTCGGAGTAGGCGAATGCGCTCACAGTCCATGCCGTGTTCCCAGTATTGGTGAGTGTGAACGAATTGGTAGCTGATTCACCCGGATCAAGATTGTGAGAGGGGTCCTGTAGATTGGAGTTGCATGTCTTTACCTCTGGGATTTTAAGATTCAGGTTAATGCTGTCGTTAGCTTGATCAGTGGGATTTGGGTCATTGGAGACGGTTGCCTCAAGCACGAAGCAATGGTCTCCTGACTCTGTGGAGCTCCCGTCGGGCAGGGTTACTGTTATGGTTGCAGTTTCTTCTCCCCCATTGGAGTCTAGCGACATCTGCTGGGGTTCGACCGAGGCATCGAGGCCATCCGAGTCGCAGTCTGTTTTCGAGGCCATCGCGAGTTGTACTGTGGCATCATTCTCCCCGGTGTTCTCGACTTTGACCGTCCACTCCACGTCTTCTTCCCCCCCATCGTAGTTCACTTCACCATTGTTAGGATTAATGTAGTTCAATTTGACAGAGTATTGGCCTCCGCCTTCCGCTGTCGTCGTGACCTCGACGTCTGCCTGTGCGGTTTCTGATGGGTTGGCGGCGACTCCATTTGCATTAACGGTGGTAATGCAATCACCTGATGCCTGATCATTTACGCTTACTGTGAGGGTGACAAGCTCAGAATCACCCTGGCCCACCGAGACCACGGTGGAGTCCAAGTTCGAAGTGAATCCATTGCAGTCTGACTCTTGCGAAGCGCTTAGGGAAACCGTCAGATCTTCGTCTCCGGTATTCATGATCATGATGTCATACTCTGCAGCGTCTTCTGTGGTCGCAGTGGAGTTTGTCGGGGAAGCGCTGAGTGCAAGGTCTGCAGCTGCAACCACCGGCGTGGAAGCGAACGATGCCAGTATTAGAGCAGCGATAAATATCGCAGAATCTGACCTTCTCATCGATTGACCGAGGCATTCGCCCCTCTAAGGGCTTCGGGCTCTTAGTGCGGAAATAATCACGGTTGTTCGGGACTAAGTGGTTACGACTGTTGATTACCGTGGTCGAATTCTGGGTCTGCGATCCACTCTTCCTTTGCAGGGTCCCATAGCCATCCTGGGTAGTCTGGGAATCTCTGCAGTTCCTGGGAATTGCCGATTGCTGGATCCTGTTCTTCCACCGTATTCTCCGGAGGTTCGTCCTCGAAATCAGCTGGATTCTCGTAGTTCTCCTTTTCCTTGATGTTGGACCTAGTAGGTTTGCGTTGAATCATGGATGTGATGTTCCCCCCTGCTCTCGAGTAGGCAAGTGCTCCCGAAGCGGATGCGATGACAACAAGAGTCAGTCCACCCAGAACGTAGATCATGCTGAGTGACTCCCCCTTGGAGGAGTCGGACTGGACCTCTATCTCGAGAGTCATCGACTGCCCCGATATTTCCTCCGCATTTGATAGCATGACGGTCAGAGAGTCGTCAGAGCCAGAATCCGGGGTGAACTCGACCTGAACTGACCTTTTCTCTCCGGGTTGGAGGGTGACTAGGATTCCGTCGATTATCCTGATGTTCCAGTCTTTTGGGCCTTCTGTGACGATCCTATTTGAGATTGCTACGTTTCCTGTATTGCTTAATTCAAGGTACAGATTTGTGGGATAGCCCTCCTTGGCCTCGTTGAAGTTTACCAACTGCCACTCTACCTCTCTGATGGTATCAACAAAGAGAGTGATTGTTTCCCTTGCTTCAATTCCATCTCCAGACAGGACCAATGAGACTTCGGGCTCTGAACCTGCTTCCTGACTTAGTGGGATGGTGATTGAGCACCAGACTATAGAGGACCCCCCGGGTTCGATTCTTCTTGGGTTGGATGAGCAACTCGAGAGCCAGTCCTCCGTGGGCAGTTCTAGGGATACCTCCGGCTCCCAGATTGAGGTTCCCGAGTTTTCCAGACTCCAGCCCATATCAAAGGGGGTGCCGACGGGATGGGGGCCTAGTCCCAATGGGTTTGAGGAGGATTCTACTGTAGTTCCGTTTACGAACACGACCTCGTGGAATGAGAGTTCGGGAACTGCTCCGGAAATCGCCTCTATGCTGGAGTTCCAATCGAAGAAACCCCCGTCCTCGACTAGGAATCTGATTGCCACGGTACCGCTGGCAGCGAGTCCGTTCCCTTGGATCGAAAATGACCATTGGACGGATGATCCCATAGGAACCGTTGATTGCTCCAGGCCACCTTGGATGGACCATCCTCCGGGAATGGATCTCTCGATGGGAGTCAAGAGGATTTCTCTGTTACCTTGATTGGAAATATGAATGGTAAACTCATGGAGAGAGTCGGCAGGAACCCCTCCTTCGGTCCCACCTGCTTCAGGGCTGAATTCGACTGAATCACTTGGCTGGATCACCATGGGGAGTTGGAAAGACCAGACTTCTGAGCTGACTCTGGATTTGACCAATATTTCTGCATAGAATGTTGAGTCGGCAACTAGGAGAACCCCGGGAGGGGTGATCGTAATTCCTGCAGTAATTGAGCCACCCTTGATCAGAGTCCCAGTCGATCCTTGTTTGGATCCCTGGAAGGGACCCAGGTCCAGGAGTCCGACTTCCCAACCAGCAGGAGATTGCATCTCTATATCGTAGGTCTGAGCCCCGTTGCCGAGATTGAGTATCTCCACTGAGGTGTTTGTGACATCGTGAGAATCTACTTGGATTTCCGCAGAGGGAAGTGTGACCTCGGGCTGAGCGAGGACGGGGACATCGAAGAATATCTCCAACTGTGACTCGACATCGAAGTCCTCGTCGGTTGCTGTGATTATCATGGAATATGTTCCAGGATCCGGGGGAGCTGGGTGTACCAGAGTCAGGTTTACGGTGGTGGATTCAGCTGGTCCCAGTTCCACGTAAATTTGGTCGAAGCTCTTGAACCAGTCAAACTCCGAGCCGTCAATATTTCTGATTGGCTTTGTTACCTCTATGCTGGCGTTGGTCTCGAATAGAGCTAGGTTTGTCATTACTATCTCCCATCTTGTGGTGGTGTCGGAGGCATCCTGGAGGGTCTTCCAAGGTGATTCAGTTGTTGCTTGGATTCCAGGAGCGCTAACTGCAATGGTCATCACGAGAAGGTTGTTGTCCTCGTAGAGTTCATCCAACTGCCCTCCCGGATCGACCTCTATTCTAATTTCAGTATCCCCCTTGTCAGAAGACTCGGGAGTCCAATCCCACTCCAACCTGACTTCTTCTCCCGGGGACATCCCCAATGATTTCGTCTCCAATGGGTCTCCGTTAACATGAGCCGAGACGAAGACCTCGGCGAATGACCCCGATCCCTGATTAATCACGGAAGCAGAGAAGCTGGTCGCTTCTCCGACTTGAGGGATTGGAGTGGAAATTTCGAAAGATCCCGGCACGATGGCTGGATCGGGTGTAAGATCGTTTACGTTGACCCCCCTAACTGCGATTGCGAAGGGTTGGTATGTCCTGCTCCCACCATGCGAGTAGTCCTTGACCTTCACATTCCAGACTCCCGTTGAAGCCGAGTCGATTAGAACGACCTCGACATTGTTCTTGTTGTCCTTCGACCCACCTGTCGTGGACTTCCCGTTTGCAAAGTCATTTCCGAGGTAGGTGATGGACCCGCCAGGAGATGTGACTTCCAGATTTAGGTCATTCCTGAGCTGGGTTCCAGAGAATGTAGAACCGGGGTAGTCGGACCAAGTCAGTACAATCTTTAGGGGTTCTCCGGAACGGGTCACGTCGAAGTTGTAAGATGCTTCTTGCCCACTGGAGAGTCTTGAGCGGTCATCGACGAAAATTCCTACATCACTATCTGGAATGAGCGTGTTAACCAAGTTGATTCTGCCCCATCCCTCGTCATTGTTCGGGATATCTCTAGTCCCCATGTCCTCGGCACCTAGGATGAGCATCGCCTTTACCAGCGCTCCCTGTGGCTCAGGCCTCTCAGCAATCTCCATGAGGTACTCGCGGACTAATGCCGAGGCACCCGCTGCTGCTGGAGTGGCCATTGATGTTCCACTGTACTCAACATACCACTGGTCATTGATATTGTCAGGAGCCTCGGAAGCCTCCTGTGCCTTGCATGATCTGACGTAGTCTCCTGCAGCAACGATGTCAGGCTTGATTCGGCCATCATCAGTGGGCCCCCTGCTGCTCCAGTAGTACATCTCATCAGCGGCACTGCTGCTGTATCTGTTTACATGGGCCCCTACAGTGATTACGTTCTTGGCAGTCCCAGGGGGCGAGATCCCGTCATCCCTCTCATTGCCTGCAGCGAAAAGGACTGTCATTCCATCGTAAGACCAGTATTGGTCCCATGTCGAGGTTCGGTCATCTGCATCCTCGGATTGAGTAGTGTAGTCTCCGCCAGAGTTCCAGCTACCCCAGCTATTAGTGTGAATCCTCGCCCCTCCTGAGCTGTAAGCCGAGTTTAGGAGTGAGTAAACCCCCGGCCCGGAAAGAGCTCCTGAATCATCGTCTTCCATTGCCTGCATGTACAGCTCTGCTTCAGGTGCTATTCCCTCGTATGAGCTCGAACGGGTTCCAGACCCTAGAACCGTGCAGGCTACATGTGTACCATGCCCATCATTTGTGTCTGCTGTTGAACCGTCGTTTGCTACGTCAATCCTCTGGACGATCCTGGATTCGAAGTCTCCATGATCATGGTCTATCCCAGTATCAGCAACTGCAACCCTCTGACCACTACCATTCAAACCAGTGAAGAAGAATCCCTCTACGGAGTTGGCTTCCATGTGTGAGCGAGCGAGGTTATTCCATGTTGATAGTTCAGGGATAGTGGAGATGTATGATATCTCCGGATTCATCGCTAGTGAAGCGATGGAATCTGGTTCAATTGTTCCGAAGTGGATTCCCATTGAGGGGGACCACTCCCCTTGCAGATGACTATTGGCGAGGGTGGAGACTGAATTTCCAAACCCAACTCCAGGACTATCGAGGCGATTTAGTTCCGAGTCTTTCCAACCAATCACCTCTACCTCGGCAGTAGTCTTGTGCTCCCAGAGACGTTTTTCCACCATAAGAGCGAGGGGGACTGCATGACTGGCTTCAACGAATGATAGTCTGGAGACCGCACTCAATTCCTCACTGGTTCCCTGGATAAGGAATCCAGATGGTGGGATTGTAGCTCTAACGGCCACATCTGCTTCCTCAAGAATGCTCACCCTAGCCTCCCACAACCCTGTTTCAGATGAAATCAGAATCACCATCAAATCTGGCCTAGTTTCCAACATAGCCGAGGGGATGTCGTGGTCAAGGAGTAAACCGGAAGTGGTGTAAGTCCCTATCGATGAGTCTGCCCATAGTCCTCTTCCCCCCTCCTTTCCTTCAATAGTGGTTGGAGATCCTAGGTCTCTGATGCTATTTGGATCTGGGGAGATCTCGATTCTATTTGAGTTCGTAGAGATTTCTTCTAGATCTTCTCTGGAAGAGGGCGTGTCTTCATTTGCGAGGCTCAGAGTAGAGGATAGTAGGAATGCTAGTACTATGACCGATATTCGTTTCTCCATCGTTTATCCCCCCTTTTTCCTCGCTTTGATACTATGGGTCTCTCGTTACCTACGATGCATAGTTGGACTAGAATAATTCGAAAGGCGTCTGGTCGACAAAGGAATCCCTGGTCCATTCACCTACCTCGTGATTCCAGGTATAGAGATCCCTATTTGAGTCATTATCGATGTATTCAAGAGTTATCTCGATGAGATATTCGTCCCAAACGGATTGTCCGAATACAACTAGTTCCAAATCATTGTCAGGGGTGTTCGAAATCGAGCTGTGGGCAGGGAGTTTCGAGAGGTAGAAGTCATGTCGATCGATCTCATCTCCCTCCGAGTCCAGGAAGCGGATTGTTAGGCTTACATCCTCGATGGCTCTACTTCCCTTATTGTCCAGCTCAACCAGGATTACGTGCCCTGAACCAGCTTGCATGTATACTACTTCGACGTTCACGTTTTCATAGGGGATGATCCAAACCAACGAGAATAGCGATGCTAGAGTGATTAATAGTGCCATTATAGAAGCGAATACCACTCTCTTTGTAGTGATGACATCGGTTACGTCTTCTAGTTTCTCCAGAATCACGTGAGCAACCTCGGAGTCTGCCTCTGAGGCACGTCCAAGTATCTCTCCCGGAGATCTCATCTCATCCCCTCCAGAGTAGCGATGGCAGTCAGAATACCAGAGGAAACCGGCTCTGGGGCCATCCAGTGGCTAGTTGAGCCTGAGAATCCTGGAATCATATTCAGCAGGGATAGGTCAGAGGCGAATCCGTTCACCCCTAGTGTTGTGCCGGATGGAATGCCTCCAGTGACCTGAGCATCCAACATTACCGCCCTGAGGTCAACATCTATTCCGTTGACCTCTGCTGAAGCTCTTGCTGATATGATTATCCGCCCTCCCTGAACATCCGAAATTTCGATTACTTGGTAACCTGGAATCATCACCGTAACTCTACCGAATTCGTGCATCTGTATGTTAGCACTTTTCAGATTCTCACCGAGAGCTTCCATCTGTTCTAGGACCACTGGGGGGAGAGTGGGCATATTCGTGGCTCTGATGTACAGTCTGTCGACCCCATCCCCGCTGGATCTAATATTCAACCCAAAGGATTCTGTTGGTTTTATGGAAAGTCTGTCGGAGAGTCCCTCTGCTAGCAGTACTATGTCTCCCTTGCTGTTTACAGCCCTTCCTTGTGCCTCGATGTAGAGAGACATTCCCTCGCTGGATGCAGAGAAGTCCAGGATTGGCATACCCTGGAAAGCAAGGTTCTGAGTGATATCGAAGTTCAAATCCGGTTCTGTTGTAAGGTTCATCGAACCTGGAACTTGAGTCAGGAACATCGTTGCAGGCCACCAATTTCCATCCATCCACTGCATTTGCTGGATCATGATAGAGCCAACTCCTAAATCCCCCCTCCTGAATTGCTCAGGGACCGTTACGTCCATCGAGATTGCATTTCCAAGGCTTGCCTGAATCTCAATTGATTCCGGGATATCTTGTACCATCATCTCGGTCCTGCTTCCAGACTGCCTATCGATCAGAAGCGCATGGAACCATTCGAGTCTGTTTGACATCGAATAAAGTGTCGATGTTGAGGTCTCGGTAATTCCGCCAATGGTCTCCGTTCGAAATACAGAGTCAACCAAGAGTGAGGTAGGATTTCCTACATCAAGACCATCGATTGTGAGGAAAATGTCCTGCCCATTGACTCCCTTGGAAGCGATAACGAATTCTGGATTGGATGGTTCCCAGCCCTCTAGTCCTATTGTCACGCCCCAGACCTCGCCATTCGAAATCATCGTTCTAGAAACCGATATGTCTGCTAATGCTGGAAGGTTGGGAATCCATGTTTTCATATGGAAACCATCGGAGATTCCCGATGATGCAGAGTTGAGCACTATGCCGTGAGCCCATTCCGGTTCTTTTACCGAGTCATTCCCCATGCTTGACTCAACTACCAAGTCAAAAATAGAGTCAGCTTCTAGTCCTAGAGAGAATGAGAAGTTCCCCTCACCCGTACTCGTCCCGGTAGAGATGTCCGAGGTTATTCCGGACAGAACGCCATTTACTGATCTACCTAAGTCGGAGAAACCACCTATGAAGAAGGCGACCCCTGACATCCCCTGTGAAGAATCTAGTGCCGGGATGTCGAGAGATGGGCCCGCATCGGAACCGGTGGGAATCTGGACGGAAAGACCGGATGGCAGGGGGTCGATCTCAGCAATTACGCTCAGAGGCAGATTCTCGCTGGAAGGAGCGTTTCCGACGTTGATCTTCATTGCATTTCTCCCCTCGATAGTGGCAAATGCAGTGGCAATCCCCTCCTGCCCAGGAGCGCCCTCCTCCTGCGGGGGGATCCATCCGACCTCACTTATCCCCGATAGGGTGGTCGACAGGGATGATGTGTTACTAATCGGATCATGGTGGAAAAGGAAGTGGTCACCACTCATTGATAGCGGGGATGAGGAATCACTGATTTGGGCCTCTATAAGATCGATTGCGGAGTCTGAGGACCAAGAGGAGACAGATCCAGAAGTAGTCGAGAAGGAGCTCGGGAAACCGGAAATCCTGACTGCCTGTCTGTGAGAGTCATCAAACCCTGAGTAGATTATTGAACCAATTTCCGATGAAGAAGAATATTGCACCCCTCCGGAAGCTACCAAGATGGATATGTTGTTGGGGATATCGGACAGCCATGCAGACTGGTAATCTATTTCGTCCAGAGAGGATGTCTGGTGGCTGATATATGCTAACCTGAGATCCTCGTCGGAAAGAGTCTTGAGAGAGATTTCCTGGCTGTCCGATTCGTTAGATGCAACCAGAGAGAAGGACTGTATTCCAGAGAAGTTTATGCTAGCCCCTATTGGAACGAGTGGGCTCATGGGGCCGTGATCAGTCTGAATAATTCCTAGTCCCAAATCTCTAGACAAGATTACGTGATTTCCTGGAATTGTAATGTGGTCCGATGAGCCAATCTGCATGGAAAGCTGGTTTAGTGGGAATGGTTCTCTTGATGCGAGCCAATTGTCGGTCATTAGAAGATGGAATTCTCTACCTGAGATTCCCCCAGCATCAACACTGCCGCTAATCAACTCTACAACGGTTGATGGGACTTCGTTCAATACACTACCCACATCGAGGAAAACATCGACTAAATTCAGAATTACTGAGTCGACAATCTTGGATATGAAGTCAAGATTATCTCCTGAATCCAGAGAGTTGTTTGATTCGGATGACCCCCCGAGTCCGAATGACCCGAAAATTGCTACAGCTGTAGGAATCTTGTCTGCATTGATATGGATGCGTCTATGGTCCTGACTCATTCCTCCACGAGAGAACCATGAGGTGTAGTCCAACTCTTCTATTGACTGTACGGATCTTACCACAATCAGGCTTTCGGGTGGATCGGCTGGATTCACTGGGAGAGTGGGGTCGTCAATGTTCTGAGTGCCATCCCGAGTGAAGTTCTTGATTCCGATAATCAGTCCGAGTCTCTCAGGAATATCCCCCGGTAATTCTGGTTGATCGACTGAGCCCAGCATTCGGAAAACACGCTCTATCTGTCCATCTGTAAGAGATCCGGCCGGCATCCCCCTAAACCAACCAATGGAATCCGTAGTGTTCCCGAAAGATCCATCGGACTGCTCCTCTGGTAAATCTGAGCGATCCTCGTGGAAGTGAATGTGAACGTCAGATCTCCGATCGGCCCAGTACTCTAGGGTGGTGAGGCTCTTCTCTCCTTGGAGGCCTCCCGAAGTGGGGAGCACGCTATCTGTCCGTACGACTAATTCTGCTGAGCTCGGCAGAAGCATTGACTCCCCGTGGGGGTGGAACCTGGCTTCTAGGTACGCAAGCTCCCACATGTCCCTGTCAGAATCACCATCGGGAGGGGAGTAGTGGATGTATCCGAATCCGGCAGAAACGCCACATGAGATATTCAAAGAGGATCGTGTGAATAACTCAGATGCGTTGTAACTCTGGGAGCATTGATCCTGACCGCCGTTTTCAAAGCGAAGGGAGTAGGGTGCGGCGATTGAAGCGAATGTAATGCCTGATTCGTCAGGAGGGTCGACGAGGCCGAAAGGATCCGTAATAGCCGCAATGATTGTGGAAGCGAAGTCTTGACCTGTTCCGACAATGTCAAAGTATAGCTTCTCAATTCCTACTTCGAATTTGAAATCATTCGGAGGCGTGGTAAATCTGGAGTCGATTACCCAAACGTAGCTCTCGCCTTCACCGAGATTGAGCAATGACCCTGAGGCTGAGTATGAGAAGGCCTTGATCAGAGAGACATGGAGTGACTCCATTCGGTTCCAGTCAGGATCAAAGGCACTGTCCCCGATATCCCGAACTGTGAATTCTATTCCGGGCTCTATCCAGAGGGCTCCATCCTCGATACCCCAACCCTCGATGAACGAAATATCAATTGTCAATCCAACCTGGATGTCATCATCACCATCTCCGTCGACGTCGACTGAATGCAATAGAGCCTCGGTGTTCGTATTTATCAAAGAGAAAAGGGAAGCACTGAATGAGACAACCTGATATTGCTCGTTAATTTGGCCATTGATATCTACGTACTGTGTCCAAATTACATAATCTGTGATGTTGAACAGAGTCTGCCAAATGTTGTCAACCATTCCAGGGTTATTTCCCCCAGTCAGCAACAAGTCGTAAGGAGCAGGGTGTTCTGGGGAGGGCGGAGAGGAGTTGACGATTGAGAGGCCGTCGATACTCGGCCCAACCACGGAAATAGGGCTGCCGGGATCTGAGGACATCACTGAGTTACGTACATCTTCCACTCTTGACTCTGCCAAAGGGGAAACCATGTTTGAGTCAATGAAGGATTCTCTCTCATCGAGCATCTGGTTTAGTTCATCGAGAACTCCGAAGTCACTGGACTCAAACCTTGGCTCTCCATTGACGCTAGCGAAGGGCAAAAGGAGCGGGGAGACAAATATTACTGCCAGAAAAAGTGTGACTTTAGCCGATCCTGGAGTTTTCTCCACAGGCTTCGTTTCTCGGTCCATTCTAAGCCTCACCTCGTAGAGGTGCGCTATAGGGTATTGCCCTGCTCGTACCTCCGGATATCACGCTTTCAGAGATTTCAGGGGGTACCGACAAGCTCCTCGGAGTCGCAATGAGGGCAATTTGTGTATGCTGCATCGAGACCTGCTGGGAGTGTAACTTCGAATGCTTTGGAGCAACTGCCGCAATCTGACCTAATCGTAGTCCCCTCGGATGAATGAGGTTTCGACTGGACATTGGTTGGTTGTAGATCCCCGAGCAATGAGTCTTCGAAATCCGTATTGGGGCTAGATATCTCTGAAGGTGCTCTTTCGACATCTAGAATGTCGTACATTTCGACCCCATGTTGAACGCCTGGCTGGGGCTCTTGCGCCATGAATGAGGATTGGTCCGCTCTTCTCCACATCTGAGCCTGCATTTGGGGAGTCGTGGGCTGGGGGGTCGGTTCCGCTTCTTCCTCGACATCTGAGAATTCCTCCATTCTTCGACTGACTGCAGAATTGTAATAGAATAGTGCCGCTACAAGAATTGTAATTGTCAGAATCACGACAACAATTGTGATGACTTGCCAAGTGAGTCCGCTGCTTGGCTCACTTCGTTTGACAATGACCAAGATGTCGGCATAGGATGTCAGGCCAGCATCATTCTCCACCTTGCAGACTACGTTAGTAGGCCCCTCCGAGTCGAATTCGTGTACGACCAATTGTTCATTGAGCTGAATCTCGCTATCGGTTCCCTGTCCAATTATCCAAGTGTAATCAAGTTCCTCTGACTGGTTGTCCTGTGCGAATATCTGAAGGATAGTTTGCACCCCAATGTCTACCTCAATCTGGTTTTCATACTGTAAAATCTCAGGAGGTGTGACATCGATGAAGTTCACTATTGCGTCTTTCTTTGTGGACATTCCCGACTTATCCCAAACCACTAGTGAGACTATGTGCTGCCCTGGGGAGTAATCCTCAGAAACCTGCACGGTGAATTCCGAAGTTGACCCAGTCAGAGAGTAGTTTGAGAGGATGACTTCTCCATCCACCATCCAATCTAAACCGTCCAACTTCCAGTTGTCATCGAATGTTCCGCTAATGGAAAGCTGTTCTCCGAAGCCTTTCGTAACTTCTCCCGAGACGCTCAGAGAGACGGAGGGCGGGGACTGGTCGACAACTCTGACAACTCTTGAGGAGCTGGCGCTTCTTGAGTCGACTGATGTCACAGACAGTCTAACGGTGTAGTTACCTGGATCGTCCCAATTGTGTTCTGTGGCCATTCCGCTCCTGTCATTGATTCCGTCGCCGTCAATGTCCCATGAGAATCCTGACTCGAGGATCTGGTCGGATTTGTTTGGGGTCCCAGAGGCGGAAAGAGTGACTTGGGATCCGACATCAACAGAGTCGAGGTTTGTCTGACTGGAGATGGATGGATCGAGAATGGGAGTAAGCGTTACGGTTACGGTAACTGCGGCTTCTGAGGCACCTGCACCCCCGCCCCCTGGACCTGGGCGATTATCCACAATGACGTATAGGTCCTCCCCGTCCGTATCTCTAGCCTCCCAAGGGAGGTATCGTTCGTTAGATACTTGGAGCATGTCGGCTGAGATTATTCTCAGAGAGGATGACCAGTTTGAGGATGGAGAGTAGTATGAGAAGGCAGACTCGGTCATGACGAAAATATCTGGTTCTCCCACCATGGTTCTAGCGTGAATCTCGACAAACGTTCCCTCGTCGACGCTGAAGGGTCCATGGACGATAGAGTAGTCTCCAGATTCAACCCTATGTATCGAGTCTGAAAGAGTAAATTGCTGGGGAGATATGAGTCCACCGTCCAGAGAGACTTCTGAAGTCTGCCCCCCCTGCGAGCCTTCTCCCATGTCCTGTGGGTGTGCTAGATTGTCGATCACTAGGTACCACCTCGTTGGGTCTCGGTCGGAAGGAACCTTCCAATGCCACTCTCCCTGGCCTGAGAAAGACTCGAAAACTGAGTCTCTAATCCATACTGAGTCTATTCTGTAGGATTGCTCATTCTGGTAGACTGAAACGGTGTTTGATGGAAAAAGAAGTATGTCTACTTCGGAATCTGATGAGAGTTCAAAGAAGAGGGAGTCTGTCGGATCTAGGATACCTAGATCAACCCTCAGACATGACTGATCGGGCATGCTCCAGTTTCCAGGAAGGTTATCCAGGCTAGAATTCGAACAGGCGATTACACCTTTGGAAGATATGGCTCCAACGGAGGCAGTGGTTGTCAGAAGAATGGAGATAGCGAAAACACTGGCGAAGCGCATCGTCCGCCCGTTAGCTCATTCCTTTTGAATCGTATCCCAGTCACGTTCGTTATCTGATTCTATGGATTTCTAGGGATGGGGGTCTGAGGAAACCAACGTAATAGGACAACGTCTCCAACAGATTTCACCCAATTCCATGGAACGGCGACGTGGGTTCTCCCCTCGACTATTGAGTCGGGCGGGTCTGAAACGAATATGTGTGTGCATGACCAGTTGTTGACGTCGATTACTGAATCATGAACAGTCCCAAGCAGGCGTCCGTCGGGGATGATCACAGGAAGGCCCCTGATTTCAGATGCATAACGGTCCGCCATGGAGGGATGCCCCCCCATCATAAGGCATCAATATGACGGAAAGTGAGGTTACTTTCCACGGTTCTTGTTCGCCTTTAGGCTTGGGCGGAGCTTCTCTGCTCCCTTGCCCTTGTTCAATAGACCTCTTCCTCTCTTGCCGGCTCCTGTCTTGCCCCTGAATGCACGTCCTCGGTGGCTAGAGCCGCTAGAGACCCAACCCATATTCTTGTCAGACTTTATTGCGGGATGCTCGGGATCAATCATGATCACCTCGTAGAACTTGTTCTTGCCGTCTTCACCGACCCAGTAAGAGTTCAGAACCTCTAGATTGGGGTATCTCCTCGACGTCCTCTCCTCGGCTATCCTCTGAATGGACTTGGCCATGGTGATCTTCTTGATACCAGCCTTCGATGGCTTCCTCTTCATGTGGATCTTGCCCTTTCTCAGGCCTCCGCGTCGGACTCTGGTTCGTACGACGACCACTCCCTGCTTTGCCTTGTAGCCGACTCTCCTAGCAGCATCTATCCTCGTAGGCTTGTCGATCCTCATGAAGACGGGTTCCTTCCTCCATCCTGCCATCCTGTCAATTCTAAATCTTGATGGGATGCCCTCCTTGGGCTTCTTCCATGCCGCGCTTATGTGCTTGTGCAATCCCATATCATGACCTCTAGCGGCCCGCCGACCTAGAACTCATTTATGAGCCTGCTTGCACCATCGGGAAGTGGTGGATGACAGATGGAAGGGATTGAAGTCCTAGATATTGAGGCTCTGAGAGGTCACGAGGAGGTCATTCCGAGCAATCTGAAAAGTAGGATTGCGAAGCTTCAGGAAAGGGGTTTCTACAAGCCAATCATCGCCGACAGGAGCTCACTCGTAATCCTTGATGGGCATCACAAATGGACTGCTGCAAGGAACTTAGGTCTTGCAAGAGTTCCGGTATTGCTGGTCGGATACTTAGTGGACCGAAGTGTCGAGGTCGATGTCTGGCCGGACTGTGGCAAGAGCTCGATAACCAAACAGGAAGTTCTTGAGATGGGGATGTCCGACAGTCTCTTCCCCCCGAAGACCAGTCGGCACACCCTCCCATTCAAGATTCCATCAATAAGCATCCCCCTAAGTGATCTGTTGGATTGATGTCTGCCTGTCGAGGTCGTTGTTTGTTGGTCCGCGCTCCCGGACTTGAACCGGGGACCCCCTGATGGCTGCCTACAACCAATTTGTTTCCAGTCTACAGTCAGGTGCTCTAGCCAACTGAGCTAAGCGCGGCAGGGCAATGGAGTGACCCCTGCCTTATCTCGCTTTCCAGTGATAGGGGGCAATCGAGGCCTACCAATTCGTTTGCCCGCAAATTCAAGTGGGTCCGATAATCGCCTTCTGAGGCTAGTCACATTCCTCAACGGTTAAGAAGGCAAAGAGAAGACTGAGGGAGCGTAATAGGCAGAAATGCCTGGGATGCACGTGGCGTTATTATGGTAGAGGTACCCAGTAGTTCAGCACCCTCAGGAGGGGTTCAAAACGCACCTGCGAGGATTCCCACCGCCCTCACAGATAGGGAGTTGGAAAGCTTCGGCCCTCCTGATCCGAGAATACTGGTCTGCGGTTGCGGAGGCTCTGGAAACAACACCATGAACAGGATCACTCACATAGGCGTGGAAGGTGCCATCACCGTAGCAATCAACACTGACAAGCAGCACCTAGACAACACACGGGCAATGCAGAAGCTTCTAGTCGGGAGGCACATAACAAGGGGTCTCGGAGCAGGTGGTGACCCAGTGATGGGGAGACGTTGCGCAGAGGCAGGCAGAGACGTGATCAAAAAGATCGTCGACGGTGCCGATCTGGTATTCGTCACCGCTGGACTAGGCGGTGGAACAGGGACTGGGATCGCGCCAATTGTCGCTGAAGAGGCGAAGAGGTCGGGAGCCCTGGTTGTAGCAGTGGTCACTACCCCATTCACCGTCGAAAGAAGAAAGAGGATGGAACTGGCTCTGGAAGGCCTAGATCTAGTTAGGAAGGCTGCCGATGCGGTTCTCGTTCTGGACAACAACAGGCTCCTCCACTTCGTTCCCAATCTGCCCCTAGACGAGGCTTTCAGTATCATGGACCAGCTTATCGCAGAGATTGTGAAGGGAGTAGTAGAGACTATCACTCTGCCCAGTCTGATCAACCTCGACTTCGCTGACGTGCGCTCGATAATGAAAGGGGGCGGGGTGACCATGATGCTGTATGGGGAGAGCGACCAAGGTCCGGAGGAAGTTGTGCACGAATCTCTGAACCACCCTCTACTGGACATTGAGATAGACGGCGCTACTGGTGCGCTGATTCACGTGACTGGTGGCCCCTACATGACTCTGGAACAAGCCAATCAGGTATGCGACCTGATGACGGCCCGTCTCTCACCCAACGCGAACGTGATCTTCGGAGCGAGACAGGACCCGGCATTCGGAGACACCATCAAGGTCATGTCGATAATCACCGGCGTGGCGCATGAGAGGCTAGGCCGGGAGATGGTCAGTGCCAACATGCTTGGTGAGGC